>ERZ888423.688-NODE-688-length-33733-cov-41.431380_pt1 | contig 33733 bp, 32 predicted proteins | sample MGYA00520523_ERZ888423 | MGnify/ENA primary metagenome ERZ888423 (study PRJEB32303, sample SAMEA104408611) | aquatic metagenome | biome: Brackish water; feature: Pelagic; material: water | place: Baltic Sea | collected 2014-06-08T10:24:00 | depth 30,27 m ...
GGCGGGAGCGCGGACCCTGCCGGACCGCGCGCGGTGCCCGAGAGGTCGATCTGTAGCGTCTGCAGGGGCGCGTCTCCCTCTGGCGCGTCTCCCACAGGCGTGCCGCCTGCGGGTGATGGCGTTCGGGTGGCGGTGCCACCGGCGCCCGTCAGCAATTCGGGCAGCAGCAGCACGGCCAACAGCACGAGGATGACGGCGCCCGTGAGGCGATTGCGAAGTGCGGTGTCCAAGCAGTCGATTATAGACCGAGCCAGTCGAGCGCAGGCCCTACGGCATGGAAGGAGCCGAACACCACCACCCGATCGCCGGCGCTCGCCAGCGCAGCCGCCGTCGCACAGCCGTGGCCGATGTCGGGTGCGAGGGCGACGCTGCGACAAGCGGACGGCAAGCGCCCGCGCAGCGTTTCGGCATCGACCCCGCGGTCACCAGCGATCCCGCAGAGGACCCAGCCGTCGATGCTCGAGGCGAGCACGCGACCGATCGCCGCGGCATCCTTGTCAGCCAGGATGCCGACGACCGCCCAGGTGCGGCCGCTGCAGGGCAGCGCCGCCAAAGACTCGGCCAACGTCCTCGCGGAGTCCTCGTTGTGGGCGACATCGAGGATCCACTCGGGCCCGTCCGGCGACACCGCGGCGAGCCGTTGGAAGCGTCCACGCAGCCGAGCCTTGCTCAAGCCCTCACCCGCCCAAGCGGTGTCCAGCACGCGTCGGTGCGCCAACGCGGGCTGCCGCTGCACCAACGCCCGGAAGGCGACCAAGGCCGCGGCCGCATTCCCGCGCTGGATCGGACCCGACAAGCCGAGCGCGGGCAGCCCCGCGAGCACCGTCTCGATCTCGTAGCCCTCGCCGGGCCAGACGGCCTCGCAGCCCAGCGCGGCGATGTATTCGTGCACGCTCTTCGGCATATCAGCGCTGCCGAGCACGACTGGCCGCCCGGCACGGAAGATGCCGGCCTTCTCGCGGCCGATGTGTTCGCGGGTCGGCCCGAGCCAATCGGTATGGTCGAGCCCGACCGAACACAGCACCGCGACCTCTGCATCGACGAGGTTGGTCGCATCGAGCCGACCACCGAGCCCCACCTCGAGCACGGCTAGATCGACCGCTTGCGAACAAAAGATCTGCAGCGCCGCGAGCGTGCCGTATTCAAAGAAAGTCAGCGGCGTCTCGCCGCGGACCGATTCGATGACCTCGAAGGCCTCGACCAAGGCGGCGTCCGCGACCGGTTCGCCATCGATCGCGATGCGCTCGTTGTAACGCTGCAGGTGCGGCGAGGTGTAGGTGCCGACCTTCAGGCCGGCCGCACGACCGAGCGAGGTCAGAAAAGCCGTGGTGGAGCCCTTGCCGTTGGTGCCGCCGACGATCACCGTGGGGATCGGATAGGGCAGCACGCCGAGCCGCTGCGCCACCGCACCGACACGCTCGAGTCCAAGGTCGATGTCGCGGGTGTGCTGCGCCTGTTGGTGCGCGAGCCAGTCAGCCAGCGTTCGCATCGGACGGGGGCATCGGATAGGCGACCGTGGACGGTCGGCCCATCAGCATACGCAGCGTCTGCGCCAAGCGCTCGCGCATCTGTCGCCGATCGATGATCAGGTCGATGACGCCGTGGTCGAGCAGGAATTCGCTGCGCTGGAAACCTTCGGGCAGGGTCTCGCGCACGGTCTGTTGGATCACGCGCGGACCGGCGAAGCCGATGAGCGCGCGCGGCTCGGCGACATTGAGGTCCCCCAACATGGCGAGGCTCGCCGACACCCCGCCGGTGGTGGGGTCGGTCAGCACCGAGATGAACGGCAGGCCTTCGGCGGCGAGATCGGCGAGCGCCGCGCTGGTCTTCGCCATCTGCAGCAGCGAGAACAACGCCTCTTGCATGCGCGCGCCGCCGCTCGCCGAGAAACACACCAAGGGGCAGCGCTCGCGTATCGCGTGGTCGACCGCCCGGCGGAAACGCTCGCCCACCACCGACCCCATCGAGCCGCCGAGGAACTGGAACTCGAAGGCACAGGACACGATCGGCATGCCCTCGAGCGCTCCGGCGAGCACCACCAGCGCATCCTGCTCACCGGTGTTCTTTTGGGCGGCGCTCAGCCGGTCTTTGTAGCGCTTGCTGTCACGGAAACGCAGCGGATCTTCGGGACGGATGCCGGCGCCGATCTCGGTGCCGGTGTCGGGATCGAGGAACCGCTGCAGGCGCTCCCGCGCGCCGATCCGCATGTGGTGGCCGCACTTCGGGCAGACATGCAGGTTGCGCTCGAGCTCCGCGCGGTAGAGCGGCGCGTCGCAGGCGGTGCACTTGATCCACAAGCCTTCCGGGACCGAGCGCGAACGCCGCTCGGTCTTGATGCGTGACGGGACGATGTTCTCGAACCAAGCCATGACGGAAGACTATACCGGATGCGGCAGTCGGAACGCCGCCGGGTAGTCGATCGCCCGCAGGCAAAGACCCTCCGCCACGGCGGTGGGCGCGTTGGCCCGGCGATCCCGGCCGACCAGAAGTTCATGCACGACCGACGGGGGGCGCACGCCACGGCCCACCTCGATCAGGAGTCCCGCGATGTTGCGGACCATGTGGTGCAGGAAGGCGTTGGCGGCGACATCGATGTGGACGAGCTCGCCGTCGCGCTGCACCCGCAACGATTCGAGCCGGCGGATCGGCGAGCGCGACTGGCACTCTGCGGCGCGGAACGCACTGAAGTCGTGCTCACCGACGAGGCAGGCACCGCCCGCCTGCATCGCCGCGACATCGAGCGGCGTCTGCACCCAAGCCACACGCCCGGCCAGCAGCGCGGAGCGCGCGCTGCGGTTGTGGATCGTGTACCGGTAGTGGCGGCGCTGCGCGGTGAACCGCGCATGGAAGAAATCGGCCACGGGCCGGGCCCAGACGATGCTGGTCTGTCGACCGAGGTTGGCGTTGACACCGAGCACCCAGGCGCGGGCACTGCGGACGACGGTCGTGTCGAAATGCACCACTTGTCCGAGCGCATGCACACCGGCGTCGGTACGCCCGCCGCAGCACAGATCGACCGCATGGTCGGCGACATGGCCGATCGCCTCGGTCAACTCACCCTCGACGGTGCGACGACCGGGCTGCTGTTGCCAGCCGCAATAGTGGGTGCCGTCGTACTCCACGCCGAGCGCCCATCGATGGGCGGGTACCGCCGCGGAGGTCACGACGAGACCTCAGTGCAGGACGTCGAGCAATCGACGCGCATCCTCGCGCTGCGTCTCATCGCCACGGGCCAGCACTTGCTCGAGTTCCATCCGCGCTGCCGCCACATCGCCCATCTCGATGAAGGCGCGCGCGAGATCGAGCTTGTTGCCGGACTCATCCGGCATGGGCGGATCGCCCTCGGGATCTTCCAAGAGATCGGTGGTCTCACCGACCGGCGTCGGCGTCGACGATGGCGTCGCGGCCGGAGCCGGCGCCGAAGTGGACCACGCGGCGACCTCGACGGCTGGTGCTGGGGTGGGCGCGACCCGCACCCGCATGTACGCATCGAGCTCGGATTCGGCTGCGGCTGCACGGCGGCGCGCACCGATGAACAAATACGCAGCGACTGCGGCGCCGGCGGCGGCGAGGAACCACAGCCACCAGGCTTTGCCGAGCAGTCCGCGGAGCGCACCGAGGGCGCCCGCATCCGCCGCCAGCGGTGCCTCCGCCGCACGGGCTTGCAGTTCGGCAAGTTGCGAGGAGGTCACTTCAAGCAGGCGTTGCTTCTCGATCAATTCCGCCTCGATGCGGGCGAGACGCTGCTCGACGGTCTCTTCGCCGCGACCGGCCGCCGCAGACCCCGCACCGGAACCGGTCGGGACGATCGCGCCACCGCCTGTGCCGACGGTGACCTCGCTCGGCGCGACCAGACGCAGGCGCCCGCCCGGATCGGCGACACGCGTGGGCAGGCCGCCGCGTTGCCGCCAATCTTTGATGCCGCGGTCGACCTCGCGCGCCACCAACATCGGCGGCAAGGCCTCGAGCTCGGCGGCATCCGGGATCCGCAGCACCGCCCCGGCACGCAGATCGTTCATGCTCGCGCCGAAGGCCTCGGGATTGGCTTGGTAGAGGCCGACGAGCGCTTGGGCGCGGGTGACCCCCGACCGTTGTGCGACGCCCTCGGCGATGCGGCTCAGGGTATCGCCACGACGGACTTCGATGCTGCCTGCGGCAGCGGAAGCCGCGCGGGTTGGTTCGGGCGATGCGGGCCGCATAGGCTGCGTCGGCGGCGGCGGATCGGCGATCGTCACCGGTTCCTCGCGTTCGATGGCGCCGTCACGACCCGCGTCGACCGTGGGCCCCCGTACTTCGACGGGCGCGAGCCCCGGAACGGTCTCATCGGGACGATCCACGACCAGGTTGTACTCGCGCAGCACCCGACCGCGTCCCCAGTTCGCGGCGATGAGCACGGTGATGAACGGCTCCGAGACGGGCTGTTCGCTGCGCAGCACCAGCACGGGCGCCGCGCCGGCTCCAGCACGCAGCGTGACGGAGGCCGTCGACAGGAACCCGGGCCAGTCGAGCCCGTAGCGCGTGAAGACATCACGCGCGGGGATCTCGGCGCGCAGCGCCTGCAGCTCCGCGGGTGTGGCGTCCAGGACCTCGATCTCCGCGATCAGCGGCGCGTTGAGACCGGAGGTGACGCGGGCCTCGCCGAGACCGAGCGCCTCGGCGCGCGACATCCACAACGCAGTGACGAGCAAGGCCATCGACCCAAGACGACACGGCATCGATTGCGCCATCAAAGATGCTCCCGCACCAGCAATTCCGCGATCTGCACGCTGTTGGTGGCGGCGCCCTTGCGGATGTTGTCGGCGACGATCCAGAGATCGAGACCGCGCTCGTGGGAGAGGTCCTCGCGGATGCGACCGACGAAGACCTCGTCGCGCCCGGCGGCATCGATGGCGGTGGGGTATCCGCCGGGTTTGCGGGTGTCGACGACCTTCACGCCTTTCGCCTTGACGAGCAGGGCGCGCGCCTCGGCGGCCGTGAGCTTGCGCCGGGTCTCGATGTGGACCGCCTCGCTATGGCCGAAGAACACCGGCACACGCACTGCCGTGGCGTTGACCCGGATCGAAGGGTCGCCGAGGATCTTCTGCGTCTCCCACATCATCTTCATCTCTTCTTTAGTATACCCGTTATCGAGGAATTTGTCGATTTGGGGCACGACATTGAACGCGATCTGGGCGGCGATGGCCTTGGCCTTGATCGACCCCTTGCCGCTCATCAGCGCCACCGCCTGCGCGGCCAGTTCGTCCACGGCTTCTTTGCCGGCACCGGAGACGGACTGGTAGGTGGCGACATTGATGCGCTCGATGCCGGCGGCGTCATGCAGCGGCTTGAGCGCGACGAGCATCTGGATGGTGGAGCAGTTGGGGTTGGCGATGATGCGACGCTTGGCGTAAAGCGCGATCGCCTCGGGGTTCACCTCCGGCACCACCAGCGGGATGTCGTCCTCGTATCGGAATTCGGAGGTGTTGTCGATGACGACACAACCGGCCGCAGCGGCCTTCGGTGCGTAGATCTTCGAGACCTCGCCGCCTGCGGAGAACAGACCGACCTGCGCCTTGGAGAAATCGAAGGTCTCGACATCGATCACCGGGATGTCGCGGCCACGGAACTCGACGCCCTTGCCGAGCGAGCGGCTGCTGGCGAGCGGAAAGAGCTCGCCCACGGGGAAATCGCGCTCCTCGAGGACCTTGATGAGGGTCTCGCCGACGAGCCCTGTGGCGCCGAGCACGGCGATGTTCCAGAGACGGGACATGATGAGATTCCTTTAGGGATTCGGTGCCTGCGCCGCGATCACCGGCGTCGGCGAACGGACATCGGCGTTCTGGCCGCGGTGGCGCAGCAGGTGATCGAGCAGCACGATGGCCATCATCGCCTCGGCGATGGGGGTGGCGCGGATGCCGACGCAAGGATCATGGCGACCGGTGGTGATGAGCTCGACGGACTGGCCGTGGATGTCGATGCTGCGGCCCGGGACCTGGATGCTGGAGGTCGGCTTCAGCGTGGCATGCACGACGATGTCCTGCCCGCTCGAGATGCCGCCGAGCACGCCGCCGGCGTTGTTCGACAGGAACCCCGCGGGCGTGAGCTCATCGCGGTGCTCGCTGCCACGCTGGCAGGCGACGCGCACGCCGGCGCCGATCTCGACCGCTTTCACGGCGTTGATGCCCATCATCGCGTAAGCGAGGTCGGCATCGAGCCGGTCGAACACCGGTTCGCCGAGCCCCGGTGGCACGCCCTGCGCGACCACGGTGACGCGCGCGCCGATGGAGTCGCCCTCTTCGCGCAGCCTCCAGATGAGGTCTTCTAATTCTTTGACGCGCGACGGGTCGGGGCAGAAGAAGGGGTTGTCGTAGGCGGTCTCGGGCGCGACCGGCGCGAGATCGAGATCGCCGATGCGGCTGAGGTAGCCGTGGATGCGGACCCCTGCCCGCTGCTCCAGCCACTTGCGCGCGATGACGCCCGCCGCGACGCGCACCACGGTCTCGCGCGCGGATGAGCGACCACCACCGCGGTAGTCGCGGAAGCCGTATTTTTGTTGGTAGGTGTAGTCGGCGTGGCCCGGGCGGAAGCGGTCCTTGATCTTGTCGTAGTCGCGCGAGCGCGCGTCGGTGTTCTCGACCAACAGACCGATCGCGGCACCGGTGGTGCGTCCCTCGAAGACGCCGGAGAGGATGCGCACCACATCGGCTTCTTTGCGCTGGCTCACGAACTTCGAGGTGCCGGTGCGGCGGCGGTCGATGTCGCGCTCGAAATCGGCCTCGGTGAGTTCGAGCCCCGGCGGACAACCATCCACCACGCAGCCGATCGCCGGCCCGTGGCTCTCGCCGAAGGTCGTCACCTGGAAAAGTCGACCGATGGTGTTACCGGACATGGGTCGTGAGCTGCTCGCGGGTCAACACAAAAACGCCCCCGCCCCCGCGCTCGAACTCGAGCCACATGAACGGCAGTCGCGGCCAGCGGCGACGGACCAGGGTCTCGGTGTTCCCCACCTCGACGACGAGGATGCCGCCGGGGGTGAGGTGCCGGGCGGCCTCCTGGAGGATGACGCGCACCGAATCGAGGCCATCCCGGCCCGAAGCCAGCGCCAAGCGCGGCTCGTGCCCGTATTCGGGAGGCAGCGAGCGCAGCTCGCGCGCCCCGACATAGGGGGGATTACTCACAATGATATCGTACTCGCGTCCCTCCAGGGCCGAGAAATGGTCCGATTCCGTGAGACGCACCCGCCGGGAAAGCCCCAAACGACGGCGGTTCTCGCGCGCGAGTTCCAGCGCGGGACGCGAGATGTCGGTGCCCTCGATGCGCGCAAGCGGCAAGTGGTGCGCACAGGCGAGCGCGATGCAGCCGCCGCCGGTGCAAAGATCGAGCACACGACGCACCCGGGCGGGGTCGATCCAAGGCGTGAACTGCTGCTCGATCAGCTCGGCAAGCGGTGAGCGCGGCACGAGCGCACGCGGATCGGTGCGAAGCGGCAGCCCCGCGAAGAAGGTCTCGCCGGTGAGGTAGGCAGCCGGCAGGCGGGTCGCGATCCGCCGTTCGAGCAAGGCCTCCCAAGCGGTACGCTGCGCGGGCCGCAGACGGCGTCGGTAGGCGGCCGCCGTCACCGGCCAGGGCAACCGCAGCACGCTCCACAGCAGCGCTGCAGCCTCGTCATGGGCGTTGTCGGTGCCATGCCCGAAAAAAAGACCTGCCCGTGAGAGCCGCCGAGCACCGCTCCGTAAGGCCTCGGCGACGGTCGGCGGGGGCTTCACCGGCTTCGGCGAAGGCTTGTGGGATAATCTCGCCATGGATGCCCATTCTGCCTCGCCCAGCCTCGGCGCGCGCGCTTTCGTCGCCTTGCAGCATGTGCTGCCCCAGCATGGCATCTCGCGGCTCGTGCATGCCGCCACGCGCAGCCAGACGCCCTGGTTCAAGGACCTGCTCATCAGATCCTTCATGCGCGGTTTCAGGCCCGACCTCTCGGATGCCGTGCGCAGCGATCCGCTCGCCTACGCATCGTTCAACGCGTTCTTCACGCGCGCACTGCAACCGGGCGCACGACCCCTGCCCACCGACCCCGCCGCCCTCGCCTGCCCGGTCGATGGCACGGTGAGCGAACTCGGCGACATCGAGGACGATCGTCTGCTGCAGGCGAAGGGTCGGCACTACACGCTCGATGCGCTGCTCGCCGGTCGCGAAGACTGGGTCGCCCGTTTCCGCGGCGGACGCTTCGCCACGATCTACCTCGCGCCCTATAACTACCACCGTATCCACATGGCGCTGCCCGGCGTGCTGCGCGATGCGTGGTTCGTGCCGGGGCGCCTTTTCAGCGTCAACCGCACCACCGCCGACGGCGTCGCGAACCTGTTCGCACGCAACGAGCGGGTGAACCTCTTGTTCGAGGATGACGGCACCGAGGCAGCGTCGCTCCATCACGCGCTGCTCTTCATCGGCGCGCTCAATGTCGGCAGCATGGACACCATCTGGCACGGCGAGGTCGCACCGCGCCGACCTCGTCGTCTCGAACGCTTGCCGGTCGCACCGGCTGCGGGCAGCGCTCCGTACGCAGCGGCCCGCGGCGAGGAGGTCGGGCGCTTCAACATGGGCTCGACCGTGATCCTGCTGTTCCCGCCCGGTACCATCGAGTGGCGTGCGGGGCTCGCCTCCGGACAGACGGTGCGGATGGGCGAGACGATCGGCCGTCGTCTGTCGGGCGCAGGCTGCGCCGCCCGCGCGGACTGAGCAGCACCGATGACCGAGTGGCGCCCGAGCGCGACCCGTGCACGGCTCGCCGAGCGCGCGCGGCTCCTCACCGCCACCCGGGATTTCTTTGAAGGTCGCGGTATGCTGGAGGTCGAGACACCGATGCTGGTGAACGCCGCGGTCACCGACCGGCACCTCGTGTCGGTACCGGCGACCGTGGGCGAGCGTGCGATGTTCCTGCACACCTCGCCCGAGTACGCCATGAAGCGCCTGCTCGCCGCAGGCAGCGGCGACATCTGGCAGCTCTGCCGGGTGGCGCGCGGGGACGAGCGCAGCCGATTGCATAACCCCGAGTTCACGCTGCTCGAGTGGTATCGCTGCGGCTGGCGCATGGACGCGCTCGTCGATGAGGTCGCGGCTTTGCTCGATCTTTGGATGACGAAGGCTGGCAGAGCACCGCGACCCTTGGTCCGCCGCCGCTACCGTGACGCGTTCCACGAGCATTTCGGTCTCGACCCGTTCACGGCGACACTGCCGGCGCTTGCGGCGCTGGCGCGAGCGGCAGGGCTCGTGACGGCACCGACGCCGTCACGCGCAGACGACACGGCACTGCGCGACGAACTGCTCGATTTCCTGGTGGGCGCGCGTCTCGGTCCCGCGCTCGGCCATGGTCAGTGGCTCGCGCTCACGCATTACCCGGCTTCTCAGGCGGCGCTCGCGCGCCTCGACCCGGACGATGCGTCCGTGGCGCTGCGTTTCGAGATCTATGCGGACGGCATCGAGCTCGCCAACGGCTTCGAGGAGCTGGGCGATGCCTCCGAGCAGGCGGCACGTTTCGCTGCCGACAACCTCGCTCGCCGCGCGACCGGCCTGCCGGAGTCGGCGGCCGACCCGCGGCTGCTGGCCGCACTCGCGGCGGGGTTGCCGCCATGTTCAGGTGTCGCGGTCGGCTTCGACCGCTGCGTGATGATCGCCACCGGCGCCACGCACATCGACGAGATCATCGCCTTCCCTTCGGAGCACGCATGAGCAGCCATTTCCCGGCCCCCGACTTCACCGACAAGGCAGCAGGCTATCGTGAGCTCGACGCACAGCTCGCCGCGCTGCTCGCGGGCGAACGCGACGCGATCGCGAACCTCGCCAACACCTCAGCGCTGCTCTACGCCGCGCTGCCGCAGCTCAACTGGGCGGGGTTCTATCTGCTTCACCCGTCACCGCAGGACGGTGCGGACGGTGGCTCGGGGGAACTCGTGCTCGGCCCCTTCCAGGGCAAGCCTGCCTGCGTGCGTATCGCGCTCGGACGCGGGGTCTGCGGCACGGCTGCAGCCGAACGCCGCACGCAGCTCGTACCGGATGTGCACGCATTCCCCGGCCATATCGCCTGCGATGCGGCGTCGCGATCGGAGATCGTGGTGCCGTTGATCCGCGCGGTGGACGGCGGATTGATCGGCGTGCTGGACCTCGACAGTCCGATCCTCGGTCGCTTCGATGCGACCGATCAGGCCGGGCTAGAGAGGATCGCGGCGACGCTGGTGGCGTCGCTCGGCTGATCGGACGGCTGGATGGGCTGAAGCGTCGCGCGCTTACTGCTTCGCGCGCGAGATGTACTCGCCGCTGCGGGTGTCGACCTTGATGACTTCACCCTGGTTGATGAAGAGCGGCACGCGAACGACCGCACCGGTCTCGAGCTTCGCGGGCTTTTGACCACCGGTCGCGGTGTCGCCGCGCACGCCGGGGTCGGTCTCGACGATGAGCGCTTCGATGTGCGGCGGCGGTGTCACGACGAGCGGCACGCCGTTCCAGAGTGTGACGATGCAGGTGACGCCGTCCTTCAGCCACTGCGCGCCATCGCCGACCGCTTCTTTGCTCGCGGTGTGCTGCTCGAAGTTGTCGGGCACCATGAAGTGGAAGAAGTCGCCGTCCTGGTAGAGGTACTGCATGTCGACGTCCATGACATCAGCGGCTTCGACCGAGTCGCCCGACTTCCAGGTCTTCTCGACGGTGCGGCCGGTCTTGAGGTTGCGCACGCGGACGCGGTTGAAGGCCTGTCCTTTGCCGGGTTTGACCATCTCGTTCTCGACGATGACGAAGGGGACGCCATCGAGGAGGATTTTGAGGCCGGACTTGAATTCGCTGGTGTTGTAGCTGCCCATGGCTTGGATTCTCGTGCGCTGTGACCCAGAATGCCGGGCCCGGAAAGGGCGCTCATGATAGCCGCAACCCCCCTCACCCGCCAGCCGACCGCCGCATCCTCCCCACGGCCGGTAACCTCTTGGCAGGCCGATTTCGCGGCAGCCGTGACCGACCCTGCGGAACTCGCGTCGCTGCTCGGTCTGCCCGAGTCCTGGGTCGGCCCCGCGCGCGAGGCAGCGCGGATGTTCCCGATGCGCGTGCCGCGCAGCTTCGTGGCGCGCATGCGTCGCGGCGATCCGACCGATCCCCTGCTGCGCCAGGTGCTGCCGGTGGCCGAGGAACTTGAGCACACGGCCGGACGCAGCAGCGACCCGCTGCAAGAAGCCGACGCGCACCGAGCACCGGGTCTGCTCCATAAATACCGCGGCCGTGCGCTGCTCATCGCCACCGGCGCCTGCGCGATGCATTGCCGTTATTGCTTCCGTCGCGAATTCCCATACGAGGACCAGCAGAGCGATACCGGTCGTTGGCACGACGCCCTCGCCGCCCTCGCCGCGGATCCGTCGATCGAGGAGCTGATCCTGAGCGGCGGCGACCCGCTGTCGCTCGGCGATGCACGCCTGCAGTCGCTCAGCCGAGCGCTCGCGGACATCCCGCAGCTGCGATCGCTCCGTCTGCACACCCGCAACGCCATCGTGCTCCCCTCGCGCGTCGACGATGGCCTCGTCGAGTGGATCAAGGGCCTGCCGTGGCGCGTGACCGTGGTGCTGCATGTGAACCATGCGCAGGAGCTCGAGGGCGACGCCGTCGAAGCCATCGCGCGGCTGCGCAGCACCGGCGCGCTGCTGCTCAACCAGAGCGTGCTGCTGCGCGGCGTCAACGACGATGCCGCGACGCTCGTCGCGCTCTCCAAGCGGCTGCACGAACTCGGCGTGCTGCCCTATTACCTGCATCTCACGGATGCGGTGAACGGCACCGCGCACTTCGATGTGGACGAGCTGCGCGGCCGCGCGATCGTCGATGCGCTCGCGCGCGCGCTGCCCGGCTACTTGGTGCCGCGCCTCGTGCGCGAGGTGCCGGGCGAGGAGGCCAAAGTGGTGCTGGCGGCGGGCTTGGACACCGCCTGAAGCAGTTTCTCCTGCAGCCAGACCTTGATCAGGGACTGGTAAGGCACATCCCGTGAATTGGCGGCGGTCTTGAGGCCCTCCAACAGGTGTCGTGGCAGACGCAACGAGATCGTCTTCGTCGAGGGCTTGAGGTTCGGGAACACGGCGCGCGTCGCCTGACCCCAGTCGAGATACTCGGTGGAATCGCGCACGCCGGTCTCCCAGAAGGCGCGTTCCTGGACTTCATTGCGGAACTTGGGCACGCGTTTCAGGCGCTTGTCGGCTCGTCTATCCATCGGTCGCTTGTCCATAGGTGGTCCGCTCCTCATGGTGCATGTCACGCGCCGAGATGACCCTCACCCGCGTGCTGCGTTCGCGCAGCGTGAAGGTGATGTGCAGGAGACGCCCGGCGTGGGTGGCGCCCAATGCATGGAACCTCGGCTCTGCGTCGCTGTGCCGGTGATCGGCGAGCAGCAGCAAGGGCTGATTGAAGAACACTTCTTCGGCCTCGAACGCACCGACCCCGTGCCGGTCGTTCTTACGGCTGTTACCGTCATCCCAGTCGAAGGCGAGCGGCTCGGGCAATTCGATCATCCGTGTATATCTCCACAATATACACTTTCGCATCTATCTCCATAACTCGGCGTTTTGCTGGGAACGCGCGGCCCGCCTTATAATCTCGCCATGAGCATCCCCCTCGTCCTCGTCCTGCGCTGCCCGGATTCCAAGGGCATCGTCGCCGCTGTCGCCACCTGCCTCGCCGACCACGACGGCTCGATCGTCGAATCGGCGCAGTTCAACGATCCCGAGACGCAGATGTTCTACATGCGGGTGGTGTTCGGCGCCGCCGGACCGGGATTCCCCGGGCTCGAGGCCTTGAGGGTGGCGCTCCAACCGGTCGCGGCGCGCTTCGACATGAAGTGGGAACTGCACGATCTCAGCCATCGCCCGAAGGTGCTGGTGGCGGTGTCGAAGTTCGGCCATTGCCTCTACGATCTGGTGCACCGTTGGCGTGGCGGCCAGTTGCCGGCGGATATCGTGGGTGTCGTCTCGAACCACGAGGACATGCGCGAGTTCGCCGAATTCAACCGCCTGCCCTACCACTTCATGCCGGTGAACTCGGCCAACCGCGTCGCCCAGGAAGGGCAGATCCTGCAGCTGATGCAGGACAGCGGCGCTGACTTGCTGGTGCTCGCGCGCTACATGCAGATCCTGACGCCCGCCTTCAGCGCCCGCATCGCCGGCCGCTGCATCAACATCCACCACTCCTTCTTGCCGAGCTTCAAGGGCGCCAAGCCCTATGCGCAAGCGCATGCGCGCGGCGTGAAGATCATCGGCGCCACGGCGCACTATGTGACCGACGACCTCGACGAAGGCCCGATCATCGAGCAGTCGGTCGAGCGCGTGACGCACGCGCATTCTCCCGCTGCGCTCGAGGCGATCGGCCGCGGCATCGAGAGCGCGGTGTTGTCGCGCGCGGTCACCTGGCATCTCGAGCACCGCGTGGTGCTCAACGACAACAAGACCGTCGTCTTCAACTGACCTCGAGTCGCGTCACGGCACGCCAACCCCGGGTGAGCACGGCGCCGCGCTGCGCACGCGCGCCCATGTATTCTTTGATCTCGGCCGCCGAGTACTCGCGGCTGCGCTCGCCGTTCCAGACCAGCAGCTTGCCGCCGGGCGGCACCACCGCGAGGCCTGCCACCACCTCGGCTCGCTCCTTGGCGAGCGCAGCCGGTATGTTGAAGAGCTTGTTGCCCTTGCCGCGCGGCATCTCCGGCACTTCGGCCACGGGGAACACGAGCAGACGGCCGTTCTCGCCGTCGCCGTCGACGACCGCGATGCACAGCAGCCCCTTCGGATCGGTGACCGGCACCGGCGGCAACGCCAATGCGCCCTCCGGGACGTTGAGCACGGTCTTGCCGGCCTTGCGGTCGGTGATGAGGTCTTCGAGGCGCGCGACGAAACCATAGGCGGCGTCGGAGGCGAGCAACCAACGGCTCGCCGGCTCGCCCATCATCATGCCGGTGAACTTCGCCCCATCCGGTGGATTGAGCCGTCCTGCGAGCGGGTCGCCGAGCCCACGCGCCGAGGGCAGCGTGTGCGCCGCCAGGCTGTAGCTGCGTCCGGTGGAGTCGAGGAACGTGGCGAGCTGCAGCGACTGGCCGCGGGCGACGGCTTGGAAGACATCCCCGGCTTTGTACTGCAGCGAGCGCGGGTCGATCTCGTGGCCCTTGGCCGCGCGCACCCAGCCCCCGGAGGAGAGCACGACGGTGATTGGTTCGTTGGCGATCAGCGAGGTCTCATCGATGGCCTGGGCGGCCTCGCGCTCGACGATCTTCGATCGGCGTGCATCGCCGAACCGTTCGGCATCGGCAGCCAACTCGGTGCCGACCAGCTTGCGAAGCACGGACTCGCTGCCGAGCACCGACTGCAACTGGTCGCGCTCGGCGGCGAGTTCGGCCTGCTCGCCGCGGATCTTCATCTCTTCGAGCTTGGCGAGGTGGCGCAGCTTGGTCTCGAGGATGGCGTCCGCCTGGATCTCGCTCAACGAGAAACGCTTCATCAGCACCGGCTGCGGCTCATCTTCACGACGGATGATGCGGATCACCTCATCGAGGTTCAGGAAGGCCGCGAGCAGGCCGTCGAGGATGTGCAGCCGCCGCTCGACCTTGTCGAGCCGCCACTCGAGGCGGCGCCTTACCGTGGCGATGCGGAACTGCAGCCACTGCGAGAGGATGTCGCGCAGACCCATGACGCGCGGCCGACCGTCGAGGCCGATCACATTGAGGTTGACGCGATAGTTCCGCTCGAGGTCGGTGGTGGCGAACAGATGCGCCATCAGTTGCTCGACGTCGATCTTGCGGCCTTTGGGGACGATGACGAGTCGGGTCGGGTTCTCGTGGTCGGACTCATCGCGCAGGTCGTCGACCATCGGCAGTTTCTTGGCGCGCATCTGCTCGGCGATCTGCTCGAGGACCTTGGAACCGCTGGCCTGCCACGGCAGCGTTTCGATGACGATGCAATCGTCCTCGATGCGGTAAGTGGCGCGGGCGCGGAAACTGCCGGTGCCCTTGTCGTAGATCGCCGCGATCTCGGCGCGCGGCGTGATGATCTCGGCGCCGGTGGGCAGGTCCGGTCCCTTCACGAACTTCATGAGCGCACGCGATGAGGCGTCCGGTTCGTCGAGCAGGTGGATGCAGGCCGCGGCGACTTCGCGCAGGTTGTGCGGCGGGATGTCCGTCGCCATACCGACCGCGATGCCGGTCGTGCCGTTGAGCAGCACATTCGGCAGACGCGCAGGCAGCACCGTGGGCTCCTCGAGCGTCCCGTCGAAGTTCGGTTGCCAATCGACCGTGCCGTCGCCCAACTCGCGCAGCAGCACCTCAGCGTAGCGCGTGAGCTTGGATTCGGTGTAGCGCATCGCAGCGAAGGACTTGGGATCGTCCTGCGAACCCCAGTTGCCCTGACCGTCCACCACCGGGTAACGGTAGGCGAAGGGCTGCGCCATCAGCACCATGGCCTCGTAACAGGCCGAATCGCCGTGCGGATGGAACTTGCCGATCACATCGCCGACGGTACGGGCGGATTTCTTGTGTTTGGAGACGGCCGATAAGCCGAGCTCGCTCATGGCGTAGATGATGCGCCGCTGCACCGGCTTCAGGCCGTCGCCGATCGCCGGCAGCGCGCGATCGAGGATCACATACATCGAATACTCGAGGTACGCCTTCTCGGTGAAGGTGCGCATCGGCTGCCGCTCGATGCCCTCGAAAGCCGGTCCCTGTCCGCTCATCAGACGATCACCTGCGCGAGGTTGCCTTTCTCTTCGAGCCACTCGCGCCGGTCTGCGGCGCGTTTTTTGGCGAGCAGCATGTCCATCAGGCTGTCCGCCTCATCGGCGGCATCGAGCGTCATCTGCACCAGCCGCCGTGTGCGCGGATCCATGGTGGTCTCGCGCAGCTGCGAGGGGTTCATCTCGCCGAGACCCTTGAAACGCGTGACCTGCGGCTTGGCGCGCACCTTCTCCGCCTCGAGGCGGTGCAGGAAGACATCACGCTCGGCGTCATCGAGGGCGTAGAACACCTGCTTGCCGGCGTCGATGCGGTAGAGCGGCGGCATGGCGACGAACACATGGCCTTGCGCGACCAGCGGCCGGAAATGCCGCAGGAACAGCGCGCACAGCAAGGTCGCGATGTGCTGACCGTCGGAATCCGCGTCGGCGAGGATGCAGACCTTGTGGTAACGCAGGCCGCGCACATCGGCCGCGCCAGGGTCGACGCCGATGGCGATGCTGATGTCGTGCACTTCCTGCGAGGAACCGATCTCGCCGGGCTCGAGCTCCCAAGTGTTCAGGATCTTGCCGCGCAGCGGCATGATGGCCTGGAACTCCTTGTCTCGCGCCTGCTTGGCGGAGCCGCCCGCCGAATCGCCTTCGACCAAGAACAGCTCGGAACGCGACGGGTCATCGCCTGCGCAATCGGCGAGCTTGCCGGGCAAGGCCGGACCGCCGGAGATGCGCTTGCGCTGGACCTTCTGCGCGGCCTTCATGCGGTCCTGGGCGTTCTCGATGGCGAGCTGCGCGATGCGCTCGCCGGCGTCCGGATGCTGCGCGAGCCAGAGGCCGATGGCGTCTTTGGCGTAGCCTTCGACGAGCTGCGCTGCATCGCGGGAGGCGAGCCGCTCCTTGGTCTGGCCGGCGAACTGCGGCTCGCGGATCTTCACCGACAGCACGAACCGTGCGCCGTCCCAGACATCTTCGGGCGAGAGCTTCACGCCGCGTGGCAGCAGGTTGCGGAACTCGCAGAACTCGCGCACCGCCGCCGCGGTGCCGCTGCGCAGACCGTTGACATGCGTACCGCCGTCGGGCGTCGGGATCAGGTTCACATAGCTCTCGGCGATGGCGTTCTCGATGCCAGGCGCCCAGCAGAGCGCGAACTCGACCGAATCGCTGTCCTGCTCGCGCTTGCCGGTGAGGGGTTCGGCGGGGATGCGCTGGGCGGTGCCGAGCTCCTCGGCGAGATACGCCCCGAGATCGCCCGCGAAGAACCACTCGTCCTTCTCGCCGGTGGACTCCTGCGCGAAGGTGATGCGCAGCCCGGGGCAGAGCACGGCCTTGGCCTTCAGGGTATGGCGCAACTGCGGCACGGAGAACTTGTCGGTGTCGAAGAACTTCGCGTCCGGCCAGAAGCGCACGGTGGTGCCGGTGGTGCGCGGGGCGACGCTGCCGATCACGGCGAGCGGCGAGACGAGCTTGCCGGATTCGAAACCGATCGCGTGCTCTTTACCGCCGCGCCGCACCCGGCAATCGAGGCGGGTCGAGAGCGCGTTCACCACCGATACTCCGACGCCATGCAGGCCGCCCGAGAAGCCATAGCTCGCCCCGTCGAACTTACCGCCGGCGTGCAACCGGGTGAGGATCAGTTCGACGCCGCTGACTTTTTCTTTGGGATGGATGTCGACGGGCATGCCGCGGCCGTCGTCGGCGACTTCGACCGAGCCGTCGCGGAACAAGGTGACGTCGATGCGACCGGCGTGACCGGCCAGTGCTTCGTCGACGCTGTTGTCGATGACTTCGTGCGCGAGGTGGTTGGGCCGCGAGGTGTCGGTGTACATCCCCGGCCGGCGCCGCACCGGATCGAGACCGGAGAGCACCTCGATCGCCGAGGCATCGTAGTCTTTCGCCATCTTCACATTGTACCGCGCGCGGTCCCCGCGCGCCGTCCGTCAGGCAAGATCGGCGAGCAGCGCCTCACGCAGCGCGGTCGGCAAGGAATCTTCCGAGTACGGATAGTTCGCATGATCGATGCCCGCCGAGAGGTGTGCGCCACCGCGCAACGCGGCGACCATGGCATCGGTCAGCTCGAAACGCAGGAAGTGCACGGCGGAGGTCTTCTCCTCGTTCTCTCGCTCCAGGTCTTCATCGGCGATGGCGAACACCCGCGAGAAGTCCGCGACCTGCACCCAGCAACGATCCTCGATGCCCTTGAGGCGCGCGAGCGCTGCGGGGCGCGTGGCCGGATCCGGATACTCGATCAGCAGCGTGACCTTCCAGTTGCGGCCGTCCGGGATCAGCGGGTTGTAGGCTTCGAGCTCCTCGACGATGCCGTCAGGCTCGAAGATCTTCTCGGTGCGCAGGATCTCCTGCACCTGGTATTGGATGGTGAGACGGTCTTCGAAGAGCCACGAGGTGTTCGGGCCGACACCGAGCTTGCGCGCTTTTTTGTGGGCCATGACACGCGTGCGGAACTCCGTGCGCTCACGGGCATAGCGCTCGAGCGTCATCAGGTCGGCGGGGGTGAGCTTCTGCATGTTCAGATTCCGTAAGCCTGCCGGAGCAGCTTCAAGGGGTGGGTCGGTTCTTTCGGCTCGGGCAGACCGGTCTCGATCTGGTGACCGGCCATGGGGCAGTCGGAGGTGTAGTGGTCAGGGGCCGCCTTGGCGACACGGTTCATGACCGGCTTGCCGATCTTCACCGACGCGGCGCGGAACTCCTTCTTCACGGCATAGGTACCGTTGTGGCCCGAGCAGCGCTCGATGACATCGATCGTGGTGTCCGGGACGAGCTGCAGCACGTCGCGGGTCTTGAGCCCGATGTTCTGCACGCGCAGGTGACAAGGCACGTGGTAACTGACCTTGCCGAGCGTACCGCCCTCGAAGTCGGTGCGCAGCAGCCCTGACTTGTGGCGCAGCATGAGATATTCGAAGGGATCGAAGATACGGGCTTTCACGGCCTGTACCGCAGCGTCCTCGGGGAACATCAACGGCAGCTCCTGCTTGAACATCAGCACGCAGGACGGGATGGGCGCGACGATGTCGTAACCCTCGTCGATCGCCTGCTTGAGCGCCGGGATGTTGGTCTCTTTGTGGCGCGCGACGGCCTCGAGATCGCCGAGCTCGAGCTTCGGCATGCCGCAGCACTTCTCCTGCGAGACGATCTTCACCGGGATGCCGTTGTGCTCGAACACCTCGACGAGATCGATGTTGAGGTCGGGCTCGTTGCGGTTGCCGTAGCAGGTGGTGAAGAGCACCACCTTGCCGCGGGTCTCGGCGGTCGGCGTCGCGGGCGCCGCGAGCTCGCGTCCGGCGAGCTGCTTGCGGGCGCTGTTGGAGTGGTAGTCGGGCACCGGCGCGTCGACCGCGACACCGAGCGTGGCGTCGAGCAGTTTGCGGCCGGTCTCGGTCTTGTTGATGGCATTGACGGCCTGCGCGACGACCGGGATGCCGGCGATCGAGCCGACCACATCGGTGGACGCGAGGATCTTGTCGCGGAAGCGCACTTCGCCCTTCTTGGCCTTCACGGCCTTGGCGCGCAGCATCAGGTGCGGGAAATCGAGGTTCCAAGGGTGCGGCGGCACATACGGGCACTTGGTCATGTAGCACATGTCACAGAGGTAACAGTGGTCCACGACATCCCAGTAAGCCTTCTTGTCGACGGTGTCGAGCTCGCCGGAGGGCGCTTCGTCGATCGCGTCGAACAGGGTGGGGAACGAGTTGCAGAGCGAGAAGCAGCGGCGGCAGCCGTGGCAGATGTCGAACACGCGCTCCAATTCTTTGTCGAGCGCGGCCTCGTCGTAGAACGACGGATCCCGCCAAGCGAGCGGGTGGCGGGTCGGCGCTTCCAGCGATCCTTCGCGGCCGGCCGGGATGTGGCTTTGGCTCATTCTTCCCTCTCCGTGGGGTCGAGCATGGAACGAGGACGACGGCGGCGGTGCCGCAACCCGGGAAGGCTGCGGCACCGCGCCGTGGAGCCGTTTAGATGGACTCCAGCGCCTTCGTGAAGCGGTTGGCGTGCGAGCGCTCGGCCTTGGCCAGCGTCTCGAACCAATCCGCGATCTCGTCGAAGCCCTCGTCGCGGGCCTGCTTGGCCATGCCCGGGTACATGTCGGTGTACTCGTGGGTCTCGCCGGCGATCGATGCCTGCAGGTTCAGCTTGGTGTCGCCGATCGGCAGACCCGTGGCTGGATCACCCGACGCCTCGAGGTACTCGAGGTGACCGTGCGCGTGGCCGGTCTCGCCTTCCGCCGTCGAGCGGAACACCGCCGAGACATCGTTGTAGCCTTCGACATCGGCCTTGGCTGCGAAATAAAGGTATCGACGGTTGGCCTGGGATTCACCGGCGAACGCGTCCTTGAGGTTCTTCTCGGTCTGGCTGCCTTTCAAATGCACGGTCACTCTCCTGGGGTGGTCGACCTGGGGCCGGAATTAGACTAGGTCTAACGAAGGAACGGTATTATGCCGCGGATAACCGCAGCGTCAACCCACACTCACTGCACTCGCCGCGGGTTTGGTCGCTGTTGTATAAGCAAGGCATGACCCGCAGCAAACGCCCCCCCGATTTCGAAAGATCCCTGACTGAACTCGAGACCTTGGTCGAGCGTCTGGAGGGCGGCGAGCTGCCGCTCGAGGAATCCCTCAAGGCTTTCGAGCGCGGTGTCGCATTGACCCGCGAGTGCCAAGTCGCCCTCGAGGCCGCGCAGGCCCGGGTGGACATCCTGCTCAAACGGGACGGGGAAGTGCTCGCCCGCCCCTTCGACGACGAGGCCGAGGGTGAGCCGGAGCTCGACGGCGACCACAGCCCCGCCTGATGAGCGCCGTGGGCAACGACTGGCCTGCGCGCATCGAAACGGTGCTCGAGCGTGCGCTGCAGCTGCCCGAGGCAGGATCGGCGCGGCTGCGGGAGGCCATGCGCTATAGCGTGCTCGGCGGCGGCAAACGCCTGCGGCCGACACTGGTCTACGCGACCGGCACGGCGCTCGGCGCCCCGCCCGGATCGCTCGATGATCCCGCCGCCGCGGTCGAAATGATCCATGTCTACAGTCTCGTGCACGACGATCTGCCGGCGATGGATGACGACGATCTGCGTCGCGGGCGACCCTCCTGCCACCGCGCCTTCGACGAAGCCACCGCCATCTTGGCGGGTGACGCCCTGCAGGCGCTCGCGTTCGAGTTGCTCGCCCGCACCCCTGACGATGGGGCGGATGCCCTCCGCCGCCTGACGATGTCGCGGTTGTTGGCGCAGGGCATCGGCACCCTCGGCATGGCAGGTGGCCAGGCGATCGACCTCGAGTCGGTGGGGCATCATCTCGACCTGCACGCATTGCAGACCATGCACCGGCTGAAGACCGGCGCGCTGATCGAGACCAGCGTGTTGATGGGCGCGGCTGCGGCCGGTGAACTCGAGGGACCCGTGTGCGCAGCCCTGCGTGAGTACGGCGCTGCGATCGGTCTCGCCTTCCAGATCCAGGACGACATCCTCGATGTCACCGGCACCACAGCCTCGATCGGCAAGGTCGCCGGCGCCGATGCGGCGCACGCCAAACCGACCTACACCAGCTTGATGGGACTCGAGGGTGCGCGGGCGGCCGCGGCAGCGCAGCATGCAAGGGCTCGGTCGGCGATCGCCTCGCTCGGTCGCTCAGGCGCCGAACTCGCCCGGATCGCCGACTTCGTCGTCGGCCGTTCGAGTTGATGCATCGCGACCGCTGACCGTCTGCTTTTTTTGTAAGATTCACCCATGAACGCTTCCGCGTCCCGCTGGCCCCTGCTGTCGCGCATCGACTCCCCTCAGGATCTGCGCGCGCTCGCCGCTGGCGAGCTGGGTGCGGTCTGCGCCGAATTGCGTGACTACCTCATCCACACCGTCGCGACGCGGGGCGGCCACTTCGCCGCCGGACTCGGGACGGTCGAGCTCGCCGTGGCCTTGCATCATGTCTACGACACCCCGGAGGACCGGCTGGTCTGGGACGTCGGACATCAGGCTTACCCGCACAAAGTGCTGACCGGTCGCCGCGACCGCTTGGGATCGATCAAGCAGAAAGACGGCCTTGCGCCTTTCCCCACCCGCTCCGAGAGCCCCTACGACACCTTCGGCGTCGGTCACTCGAGCACCTCGATCAGCGCGGCGCTCGGCATGGCGGTCGCCGCACAACAGCAGGGCTCGGCGCGGCGCGTCGTCGCGGTGATCGGCGATGGCGCGATGACCGCCGGTCAGGCCTTCGAGGCGCTCAACAACGCCGGTTCGCTCAAGGCGGACCTGCTGGTGGTGCTCAACGACAACGACATGTCGATCTCGGAGAACGTCGGCGCCTTGTCCAACTATCTCGCCCGCATCCTCTCCAGCCGCAGATACTCGGCGCTGCGCGAGACCGGCAAGAAAGCGCTGCGCCGCATGCCGAACGCCTGGGAGCTCGCCCGCCGGTCCGAGGCCTACATGAAAGGCATGGTGCTGCCGGGCGGCCTGTTCGAGGAGCTCGGGTTCAACTATATCGGGCCGATCGACGGTCACGACATCGGCGCACTGGTCACGACGCTGCGCAACCAGCGTCTGCTCAAAGGCCCGCAGTTCCTGCATGTGGTGACGCGCAAAGGCAAGGGCTATGCGCCGGCCGAAGCCGATCCCATCACCTGGCACGGCCCCGGTGCTTTCGATCCGGCGAGCGGCACGATCTTCAAAGAAAGATCCGCCGGGCCGACCTTCTCGCAGATCTTCGGTGATTGGCTCTGTGATATAGCGGCCCAGGACCCGAAGATCGTCGCGATCACGCCGGCGATGCGCGAGGGCTCAGGCCTCGTCGAGTTCTCGCGGCGTTTTCCCGAACGCTATTTCGATGTCGCGATCGCCGAGCAACACGCCGTCACTTTCGCTGCAGGTCTCGCCTGCGAGGGCTTGAAGCCGGTGGTCGCGATCTACTCGACCTTCCTGCAGCGCGCCTACGACCAGCTCGTACACGATGTCGCCCTGCAGAACCTGCCGGTGGTGTTCGCGATCGATCGCGCCGGTCTCGTCGGCAGCGACGGCGCCACCCATCAAGGCGCCTACGACATCTCCTTCCTGCGCTGCATCCCGAACATGGTGCTCATGGCGCCCGCTGACGAGGACGAGTGCCGCCAGATGCTCTACACCGGCACCACGCTCAGCGGTCCCTCGGCCGTTCGATACCCGCGCGGTGTGGGTGATGCCACGCCGCCCGTCGCGCAGATGACGGCGCTGCCGGTCGGTCGAGGCGTGATCCGACGCGAAGGCGGCAGCGGGCTCGCGCTCTTGGTGTTCGGGACGCTGCTCAGCCCCGCGCTCAAGCTCGCCGAACGGCTCGACGCCACGGTCGTCAACATGCGCTTCATCAAGCCGCTCGACACCGATCTGCTGCTGGCGATCGCTGCCCGCCATAGCGCGCTCGTCACCCTCGAGGAGAACGCGGTCGCCGGTGGCGCCGGTACAGCGGTCGCCGAAGCCCTCGCCGCGGCCGGGGTGATGATCCCGCTGCAGTTGGTCGGCATCCCGGACGAATTCATCGAACATGGCAGCCGCAACGACTGTCTCGTGGCCGCCGGTCTCGACCCAGTCGGGCTCGCCCGCCGTATCGAACCTTGGTGGCAGGATCTGCGCGGCACGCCGCGCCGTGTCGCTGCGCAATAGACGCCAAAACTAAGGAGCATCGCCTTGACGCCCCCTCCCCCGCCCGCCGACACCGGCGCGGTACGCACCGTGATGGATGATGTCCAATCGCGCCAAGACGAGCGTCGGCTCGCCATCGACAAGGTCGGCATCCGCGGCCTCGCGCATCCGGTGCAGGTGCACGACCGCTCGCAAGCCCTGCAGCACACGGTCGCGCACTTCAGCATGGCGGTCGCCCTGCCGCAGCACCTCAAGGGCACGCACATGTCGCGCTTCGTCGAGATCCTGCATCGCGAGCGCGTGATCGGGGTGACGACGCTCGGCGCTCTGTTGCAGGACACGATCGACAAGCTCGAAGCCGATGCCGCCCATATCGACATCGAGTTCCCGTTGTTCGTGATGAAGCGCGCACCGGTGTCCGGCGTGCAGAGTCTGATGGACTACCGCACCACGCTCAGCGGCGTGCGGCGCGGCGATCAGGAGACCCTCTCGGTGCGGGTCGTGGTGCCCGTCACCAGCCTCTGCCCCTGCAGCAAGAAGATCTCGGAGCGCGGCGCGCACAACCAGCGTTCCCATGTGACGATCACGGCGCGGCTGCGCGCAGCGGTATGGATCGAGGAATTGATCGACATCGTCGAGGCCGAGGCCTCGAGCGAGCTCTACGGGATCCTGAAGCGCCCGGATGAGAAGTTCGTCACCGAACGCGCCTATGACAACCCGAAGTTCGTCGAGGATCTGGTCCGTGATGTGGCGCTGCGCCTCGATCGTGAACCGCGCATCGCGGCCTATGTGGTGGAGGTGGAGAACTTCGAGTCCATCCACAACCACTCGGCCTACGCGCTGATCGAGCGCGACAAGGACACCGACGCTCAGCCGGCGAAGTGATCGAAGCCCGCGTGCGCCGCTGCGCGCGTGCGACCGCCCTCGAGCAGCGTCACGCCTGATCCGGCGCGCATCTCACCGATGCGCGTCACATCCGGCAACGCCATCACCGCCGCTGCGCGCGCTTGGGGCACCGTGAACAAGAGCTCGTAGTCGTCACCCCCGTGCAGCGCATACGGCTGCGATGCCACGGCGTCGAGCGCCGCGAGCCGCGGCAAGGCATCGACCTCGAGCAAGGCCGCGCAGCCGCTCGCCGCCGCCAACTTCGCCAGATCGCCGACCAAGCCGTCCGAGATGTCGATGCAGGCGCTCGCAAGGGGCAGCAGGGCCTGGCCCAACGCCACGCGCGGCTGCGGAAAAAGGAAACGCGCCTCGAGGACGCGGCGCTCTGCGGCCGGCAGATCCGCGAGCCCTTGCGCCATGATCGAGGCGAGCCCCGCCGCCGCTTCGCCCGGCCGACCGGAGACGAACAAGGCATCACCCGGACGGGCGCCGCTGCGCCGCAAGCCCTGCCCCGCTGCGACGCCGCCCAGCACCTGCACACCGAGCGTGAGCGGTCCGCGCGTGGTGTCACCACCGACCAGCGCGACGCCATGCTCGTTCGCCAGATCACCGAATCCTGCCGCGAAGGCCGCAAGCCATGCGGGATCCACTGATGGCAAGGTCAGCGACAAGAGCGCCCATCTCGGCACACCGCCCATCGCGGCGATGTCGCTGAGGTTGACGGCGAGCGCCCGATGGCCGATCGACCGCGGATCGCTGCCGTGGGGGAAGTGCACGCCCTCGACGAGGGTGTCGCTCACCGCGATCAGGTCATCGCCGGGCGGCGTCCTGAGCAACGCGCCGTCGTCGCCGACCCCGAGCCGCACATCGTCGCGGTCCGCGCCGCAGCCGCGGAAGAAGCGGTCGATGAGCTGGAACTCGCCGAGCGGCATGTCCGCTGGCTCAGTGCTCGTGCAGACGCAATTCGTGCGCCGCGCGATCGAGCACGGCGTTGACGAACTTATGGCCGTCGGTGGCACCGAAACGCTTCGTGAGCCGCACCGCTTCGCTGACCACCACGCGACGCGGCACCTCCAGACGCTCGCGCAGTTCATGGAGCCCGATCAGCAGCACCGCATGCTCGACCGGATCGAGCAATGCAGGCGTACGATCGGTCCAGCCGGCGAGCTGTGCATCGAGCGCCTCGCGTGCGCCGCACACGCCACGCACCAGCACCTCGAAATACGCACGGTCGGCGCGGCCCATGTCCGGATCATCGGCGAACTCGTTCACGAGATCCTGCCACGGGCCATCGTTGAGCTGCACGCGGTAGATCGCCTGTAGGGCGAGCTTGCGCGCGGTAGCACGGGCGGCGGAGCCCGGGTCGCGCACGGCGGCACCCGCGGCACGATGCTTGGGGGCGTTGGTCGGAGCGCCCTCGACGGCTCGGTCGCCGTTCGACGGCTCTTCATCGAACGAAGGCTTGTCAGGTGCCATGTCAGATGCCCTGTCGGATCGCAGCGAGCGTGCGGGCCATACCGATGGCGGCAGCCACCGCCTCGCCGCCCTTGTCGAGCCGCGTCGCGTCGGCGCGCTCCTCGGCCTGGGGCACAGAATCCACGGTCAGCACGCCGAAGATCACCGGCACCGCGGTCTCGAGACCGGCCTGCATCAGGCCACGCGCGCTCTCGGCACAGACGAAATCGAAGTGCGGCGTATCCCCACGGATCACGCAGCCGAGCGCCACCACCGCGTGATAGCGGCCGGTCCGGGCCGCCTCGCGGCAGGCGAGCGGCAACTCGAACGCCCCAGGCACACGACGCGCGACGAATGCCGCAGGGGCGCCGCCCGCCCGCGCCCAAGCGGCGCGCGCGGCGTCGAGCATCGGATCGACGAAGGCCGCGTTGAACTCGGCAGCGAACACCGCGATGCGCAGATCGCTCGCATCGAGCCCGCTCCCGGCGGGCCCCACCGCGCTGCTGACCGGTTCAACGCGCATCGACGGACTCCGTAGCCGGCGCGATGTATTCGTCGACCTCGAGACCGAAAGCGGCGAGGCCCAGCATCTGTTTGGGGGAGGACAGCACGCGCATGCGGCGCAAGCCGAGGTCGCGGAGGATCTGCGCGCCGATGCCGTAGGTGCGCCACACCGGGGCGACCGCGTTGGCGTCAGCACCGTCCTCGCCGATCGGCGCCTCGAGCACCGCGTCGACGAGATCACGCGGCGATTCGGCACCCCGCAGCAGCACGACCACGCCGGAGCCGTCCTCGGCGACACGCCGCAGCGCGGCATCGAGCGTCCAGCGCGGCGTCGGCTCGATCACGCCCACGAGGTCGCGCAGCGTCCCAGGCAGGTGCACCCGAACGAGCGGCGCCACGCCATCGCGACCACGGCTGCCGAGATCGCCCTTCACCAAGGCGAGGTGCACATCGCGATGTACATGGTCCTGATAGGCGACCAAGCGGAATGCACCATGCGCGGTCATGATGCTGCGCTCGGCGATGCGTTCCACGGAGCGCTCGGCCCGCAAGCGGTGCCGGATCAGATCGGCGATGGTGCCGATACGCAGTCCGTGCTGACGCGCAAAACGCATCAGTTCGGGCTGACGGGCCATCGTCCCGTCATCGCTCATGATCTCGACGATCACGGCGGCCGCCTCGAGGCCCGCGAGTCGGGCGAGATCACAGCCCGCCTCGGTGTGCCCGGCGCGTGTCAGCACGCCGCCCGGCTGCGCCATCAACGGGAAGATATGCCCCGGTTGGCGCAGGTGCTCGGGTCGCGCACCCTCGGCCACCGCTGTACGCACCGTGTGGGCGCGGTCGTGGGCGGAGATGCCGGTCGTCACGCCCTCAGCCGCCTCGATCGAGAGCGTGAAGTTGGTCCGGTGGTCGCGGTCGGTGTCGCTCACCATGAGCGGCAGGCGCAGCTGCCGGCAGCGCTCGGGGGTGAGCGTGAGACAGATCAGCCCGCGGCCGAAGCGCGCCATGAAGTTGATGTCCTCGGGTCGCACCTTGGCCGCAGCCATCAAGAGATCGCCCTCGTTCTCGCGGTCTTCATCGTCGAGGATCACGACCATGCGACCCGCAGCAAGATCGGCGAGGATGTCTTCGATGCGGTCGAAGCCGCTGTCAGGCGCGCCGCCCGTCAGGTCGCCGGTGCCGCCCACGCTGCGCAAGCTCATGCTGTCTCTCCCGCGCCCGCGAGGCGCTCCACATAACGCGCGATCTGATCGACCTCGATGTTCACGGCGCGGCCGGGCACGGCGCTGCCGAGCGTCGTGGCCTCGAAGGTGTGCGGGATGATGTTGACGCCGAACTCGCGGCCCTCGACCTCGTTGACGGTGAGGCTGATGCCGTCGATCGCGATCGAGCCCTTGCGCGCGACATAGCGTGCGAGCGCGGCAGGCACCTCGAAGCGCATGCGCCAAGAGCGGGCATCCTCTTCGAGCGCGAGCAATCGGCCGATGCCGTCCACATGACCCGACATCAGATGCCCGCCGAGCGGATCGCCGATCCGCAGCGCCGGCTCGAGGTTCACCGGCGACCCCTCGCCCAAGGCACCGAGGGTGGTGAGCGACAGCGTCTCGTTGGAGACATCTGCGCTGAAGGTTCCAGCGTCCAGTTCCACCACGGTCAGACAGACCCCGCTCACGGCGATGCTGTCACCGAGGCGTACGCCCTCGAGCGGCAGGCGGGCGACACCGATGCGCAACCGCATATCACCGCCGCGCGGTTCACGCGCGGTGAGTCGACCGACGTCCTGCACGATACCGGTGAACACGCCCGACCTCTCCTTGAGCAAAATGTTGAAAACCTTGACGACCGATCGATGCGGGGACGGCTTCAGCCGCCCGGGCGCAGCATGATACGGACATCCGACCCGATCTGGCGCAAGTCCTGCACCTGCCAAGCCGCCGCGTCCCCGAGCCGGGCGAGCGGCGGCAACCGGGCGAGCGGTCGGGCGTCGGGGCCGAGCAATCGCGGCGCGAGGTAGACGACGAGCTCATCGACGAGCGCGGCCTCGAGCAGTGCCCCGGCGAGCGTCGGCCCGGCTTCCACCCAGGCTTCGTTGATCCCCTCGCGGCCCATCCAGGCGAGCGCCTCAGGCAAGGACAACCGTCCTGCCGCGTCGGCGCCCAAGGGGACGATACGGCCAGGGGCGGGCGTCGCGCTGTCCCCTCGCGCGCCCTCCGCGGCCAAACGCACCACCTCGCCTTCGGCCGCGAACACCCGCGCCGACGCCGGGATGCGTAGGCGCGCATCGAGCAACACGCGCAGCGGCGGCCGTGGCGCAAGTCCGGCCGCGCCCACGACCGATCCGATGCCCTCGGACCCTGCCCTCAGCGAAGACCCGTCGGACGGGCGCGCAGTCAATTCGGGATCGTCGGCGAGCACGGTGGCCGCGGTGCTGAGGATCGCGGCGCTCTCGGCGCGCCACGCATGCACATCGGCGCGTGCGGCCTCACCGGTGATCCAGCGGCTCTCCCCGGACTCGAGCGCGGTGCGCCCATCGAGGCTCGCAGCGAGCTTCAGGCGCAGCCATGGACGACCCCGGCGCATGCGGCTGAAGAACCCGAGGTTGAGCGCCTCGCCCTCGGCGGCCATCAGTCCGGTCAACACTTCGATGCCAGCCGCGCGCAGCCGCGCTGCGCCCGACCCATCGACCTCGGGGTTCGGGTCACCGCTCGCATAGACCACGCGCTGTACGCCCGCCGCGATCAAGGCGTCCGTGCAGGGGGGTGTCCGACCATGATGGTTGCAGGGTTCGAGGGTGACGAAGGCCGTGGCACCGCGAGCGGCCTCACCCGCTGCACGCAGCGCGAACACCTCGGCGTGCGGACCTCCGGCGCGTTGGTGCCAGCCCTCCCCGACGATCCGCTCGCCTTGGACGATGACGCAACCGACCCGCGGGTTCGGCTGGGTGCTGCGACAACCGAGGGCGGCGAGTTCGAGCGCGCGCGTCATCGCCCGTCGATCGGAGGCGGTACCCATCATGGGCGGGCGCTAGTGGCTGCGGCGCGGCGGCTTGCCGACGACGGGCACCGCGCCTTTCGGGGTCGCCTTGCCGGCGGGATCAGCCTCGCCGCCGAGCAAAGACAACTGACCCGCGAGGGGCTCACGCCGCCGGCGCGTACGCAGCTTGTCGACCTCGTCGCGGAACGCCTCGATGTCCTGGAAGCTGCGGTACACCGACGCGAAGCGCACATAGGCGACTTCGTCGAGGTGGCGCAGTTCCTCCATCACGAACTCGCCCACCTGGCGCGAAGCCACCTCGCGCTCACCGAGCGCGCGCAAGCGGTGGGCGATGCGCTCGATGGCGGCTTCGATCTTCTCCTGCTCGACCGGACGCTTCTGCAGCGCGCGCAGGATGCCCGCACGCAGCTTCTGCTCGTCGAAGGGCTGGCGTTCGCCATGGCTTTTGATGACCAGCGGCATCACGAGCTCGGCGGTCTCGAAGGTGGTGAAGCGCTCGCCGCAGGCGAGGCACTCGCGCCGCCGACGGATCTGCCGACCCTCCGCGGCAAGCCGTGAGTCGTTGACCTTGGTGTCTTCGTCGCCGCAGAAGGGACAGTGCATGGTGTCGCCCCGTCAGCGCCGCGGGCCGCTCAGCGACCCGAGGGCTCGTAGACCGGGAACCGCCGGCACAGCGCCGTGACCTTGTCGCGCACCGCCGCCACAGCCTCGGCGGACCCCTGCGCGTCCAGCACATCGGCGACGAGGTCGGCGACCTGCTCGACCTCGGCTTCCTTGAAGCCGCGGGTGGTGCAGGCGGGTGTGCCGATGCGGATGCCGCTCGTCACCATCGGCGGACGCGGATCGTTCGGCACGGCGTTCTTGTTGACCGTGAGGTGCGCAGCGCCGAGCGCGGCATCGGCTTCCTTGCCGTTGATCGGCTTGTCCGAGAGATCGACCAGGAACAGGTGGTTGTCGGTGCCGCCCGAGACGATGCGATAGCCACGCTGCTGCAGGCGTGCGCACATGGCGCGGGCGTTGGCCACGACCTGGCGCTGGTAATCTTTGAACTCGGGTTGCAGGGCCTCGAGGAACGCGACGGCCTTGGCGGCGATGGCGTGCATCAGCGGCCCGCCTTGCGTCCCCGGGAACACCAGCGAGTTGAATTTCTTGGTCAGCGCATCGTTCGCCCGCGCGAGGATGATGCCGCCGCGCGGACCCCGCAGCGTCTTGTGGGTGGTGCTGGTGACGACATCGGCGTACGGGATCGGGTTCGGGTAGACGCCCGCCGCCGAGAGCCCCGCGAAGTGCGCCATATCGACATGCAGCAGTGCGCCCGCCTTGTCGGCGATGGCGCGGAAGCGCGGGAAATCGAGGAAGCGCGAGTAGGCCGAGAACCCCGCGATGATGAGTTTGGGCTTCGCTTCGAGGGCTTGGCGCTCGAGCGCGTCGTAGTCGATCTCACCGTTGTCGGGACGGATGCCGTACTGCACGGCGTTGTAGAGCTTGCCGGAGAAGTTGACCTTGGCGCCGTGCGTGAGATGGCCGCCGTGATCGAGGCTCATGCCGAGGATGGTGTCGCCGGGATTGAGCAGCGCGAGGTAGACCGCGGCGTTGGCCTGCGAGCCGGAGTGCGGTTGGACATTGGCGTAGTCGGCGCCGAAGAGCTGCTTCGCGCGGTCGATGGCGAGCTGCTCGGCGATATCGACGAATTCGCAACCGCCGTAATAGCGCTTGCCGGGATAGCCTTCGGCATATTTGTTCGTGAGCACGGACCCTTGCGCTTCGAGTACGCGAGGGCTCGCGTAGTTCTCGGAGGCGATGAGTTCGACGTGGTCTTCCTGACGCACCCGCTCGGCGGCCATCGCGGCGGCGAGCTCGGGGTCGAATCCTGCGATGGTCATTCGGCTCGGGAACATGGACGGCTCTCGGGGCGTGTGAGCGGTCATTCTACCGCAACATCAGCCCGCGCCGAGGAGACCCTCCACCACCGCGCACCACCCGGCAGCGATGTTGTCCCGGTTGTACCCCCCACCGCCCAAGGCGAGCACCCTGCCGTGCCCCAAGCGCTCAGCGAGCCGCACCAGATCGCGCGCCGCCCGCCGATGCGCCGCAGGGGTGAACGCCAGATGCGCGAGGGGATCGCCCGCGAGGCTGTCAGCGCCGCATTGCAGCACGATGAACTCCGGACGCTGTGCCTCGAGAAGCTCGAGCGCGGGACCCCACGCGGCATCGAAAGCCGCGTCATCGGCGCCGGGTGGCAACGGTGCGTTGTACTTGGTGCCCACCGCCGCGCCACGCCCGGTCTCCTCGGCCGCGCCGGTGCCGGGGTAAAGGTGGCGACCGTCCTCGTGCAGGTCGACGAACGCGACATCGGGGTCCTCTTCGAAGGCATAGAACACGCCATCGCCGTGGTGGGCGTCGATGTCCACATAAGCGATGCGCTGCAACCCGTACCGGGCCCGCAGCCACTCGATGGCGACACCGCAATCATTCAGGGCGCAGAAACCTGCGGCCCCCTTACGGCTTGCGTGATGCAGGCCGGCGATCGGCACGAAGGCATGACGGGCCTCTGCCCCCATGATCGCCTCGGCGGCGCTCAGCGTCGCACCGACCACATCGGCCGCCGCCTCGTAGACGCCGAGGAAGGCGGGGGTGTCGCCTCCGTCGAGCCAACCTTGACCGGTCAGCGATCGCTCGCGCAGCAAGGCAAGGTGAGCCGGATCATGGAACAGCGCGAGCTCATCGGGAGTGGCCTCGCGGGTCGTGCCGAGATGGCAGCGCTGCGACAGGCCGCGGCTGTGGAACTCACGACGGAACGCGCCCTGGCGGTCGGTGCCGAAGGGGTGCCCAGCACCGAACCCGTAACGGGCCAGGCGCTCATCAGCGATGACCAAGACCTCGGACATGATGCGGTCGAGCCTAGCACAGGCGATAATAGGGCCATGGCTCAGTACATCTACACCATGAACCGGGTGGGCAAAATCGTGCCCCCCAAGCGTCACATCCTGCGCGACATCAGTCTATCGTTCTTCCCGGGTGCCAAGATCGGCGTGCTGGGTCTCAACGGATCGGGCAAATCGACGCTGCTGAAGATCATGGCGGGCCTCGACAACAACATCGAAGGCGAGGCGCGGCCGCAATCCGGCATCAAGGTCGGCTACCTACCTCAGGAGCCGGAACTCGACGCCACCAAAACCGTGCGTGAGGAGGTGGTGCTCGGGATCGGCGGCTTGTTCGCCAAGCTCGAGCGCTTCAACGCCATCAGCGAGCGCTTCGCCGACCCGATGTCGGACGACGAGATGAACGCGCTGCTCGAGGAACAGGCGACGCTGCAGGATGCGCTCGACGCCGCGGGCGGCTGGGAGCTCGACCGCAAGCTCGAGATCGCCGCCGACGCCCTGCGCCTGCCGCCGTGGGATGCCAAGATCGGCCTGCTCTCGGGCGGCGAGAAGCGCCGCGTGGCGCTCTGCCGTCTGCTGCTGTCGGCGCCGGACATGCTGCTGCTCGATGAGCCCACCAACCACCTCGATGCCGAGTCGATCGCCTGGCTCGAGAAATACCTCGAGGAATACCCGAGCACCGTCATCGCGGTCACCCACGACCGCTATTTCCTCGACAACGTCGCCGAGTGGATCCTCGAACTCGACCGCGGCCACGGCATCCCCTACCACGGCAACTACTCGTCTTGGCTCGAGCAGAAAGAGAAGCGGCTCGGCCAGGAAGAGCGTGAGCGCGAATCGCTGCGCAAGACCCTCGAGCGCGAGCTCGAGTGGGTGCGTCAGAACCCGAAGGCGCGGCAGGCCAAGAGCAAGGCGCGCATGCAGCGCTACGAAGAGCTCGCCTCGCGCGAATTCCAGGAGCGCAACGAGACCAACGAGATCTACATCCCGCCGGGCGATCGGCTCGGTGACCTCGTCATCGAGGCCAAGGGCCTGCGCAAGGCCTTCGGCGACCGGTTGCTGATCGACGATCTGAACTTCCGGCTGCCACCGGGCGGCATCGTCGGCATCATCGGCCCGAACGGCGCCGGCAAGACCACCCTGTTCCGCATGCTGACCGGCGCCGAACAGCCGGATGCCGGCGAACTGCGGATCGGCCCCTCCGTGAAGCTCGCGTATGTCGACCAGTCACGGCAATCGCTCACCGACAAGAACAGCGTCTGGCAGGAGATCTCGAACGGCCTCGATCTCATCAAGGTCGGCAACTTCGAGACCCCGTCGCGCAGCTATGTCGGTCGCTTCAATTTCAAGGGCACGCAGCAGCAGCAGCTGATCGGTGAACTCTCGGGCGGAGAGCGCAACCGCGTGCATCTCGCCAAGGTGCTGAAGTCCGGTGGCAATGTGCTGCTGCTCGACGAACCCACCAACGATCTCGACATCGAGACCCTGCGTGCGCTGGAAGAAGGCCTGCTCGCCTACCCGGGCTGCGCGGTGGTCATCTCGCACGACCGCTGGTTCCTCGACCGCATCGCCACCCATATCCTCGCTTTCGAGGGCAACTCGGAGGTGGTATGGTTCGAGGGGAACTACCAAGAATATGTCGAGGACTATCGCAAGCGCCGCGGAGAGGATGCACTACAGCCGCACCGGATCCGCTACAAGCC
>ERZ888423.689-NODE-689-length-33721-cov-11.086824_pt1 | contig 33721 bp, 26 predicted proteins | sample MGYA00520523_ERZ888423 | MGnify/ENA primary metagenome ERZ888423 (study PRJEB32303, sample SAMEA104408611) | aquatic metagenome | biome: Brackish water; feature: Pelagic; material: water | place: Baltic Sea | collected 2014-06-08T10:24:00 | depth 30,27 m ...
GGAAGTGAAATGCTTCAACCTTCCCGTCACTATAATTCTGTGAGGTTCTGTGGAGACGAATTTCACCGTATCGCCTATGTTATATCCCCACAAACCCGCTACACTGTTGACGATTAAGGCATAATTCTGCCCTATTTCCACTTCATCTAACCAAATACGTTTCGCATCAGGCTTCCCGAATTCCTCCACGGGGATAAACTCGTAGAAGATGCCCGAATCCAGTTCAAGCAGAAGACCTTCTGCATGCTGAGTATCTTGATAGGCAAAGAATCCTTCAGAAGCTGGGAATAATTCTACACTAGGAATATCAGCGCCAATCAACTCACGGAATCTCTGTTTGTATGGTGCGAAATTTACTCCTCCATACACGAAGAGGCTGAAATTTGGAAAAACTTCCATCACGGTTTTCTTTCCGGTGTGCTCGAGTAATCGTTCGAAATACATCTGAACCCAGGCAGGAATTCCGCTAATCAATCTCAGGTCTTGGTCAGCAGTTTCTAGCACGATAGCATCCACCTTCTGCTCCCAATCAGCGATGAGGTTAGTCTCTTTGCTAGGAAGTCTATTTCGTTGCAAATAAGCTGGAACATGATGAGCTGTGATTCCTGAAAGTCTGCCAATCTTTAATCCGTTCTTGTCTTCTAAGGCTGGGCTACCTTGAAGAAAAATCATTTTGCCATCCACAAAATCTGCCCTGCGGCTTTCATGAATGTAGGAGAGCAAGGCCATCTTCGCACTTTGTATGTGAAAAGGCATGCTTTGACGCGTGATTGGAATGTATTTGGCACCGGCTGTAGTTCCTGAAGTCTTGGCTAAATACTGAGGTCTTCCCGGCCAAAGAATGCTCTCCTCCCCATTTAGAATACGCTCGAAATAAGGCAGTAACTCCTCATAGTCACGCACAGGAATATTCTTTTTCCAGTCGCTGTAAGTTCTGATTTTAGGAAAGGAGTGATTAATCCCGAAAGCGGTTAGTTCCGCTTTTCTGAGGAGATAGTCCATCCATTTTTTCTGAGTCTTGATAGGATCGGCTACCATAGTGAAGTTCCTTTTTTTCACCATATAGGCGGCATAAGGACGACTTAAAGCAGCTTTAATTCCCATGTATAAACTTAATTGAAGAGGATATAACTCTGAGGATCCAGAGGGTCACCACGATACCAGAGTTCAAGATGAAGATGAGGCCCATCGCTGAGTTCTCCGCTGTTACCTATAATGGCAACTGATTCTCCGGCCCGCACTAGTTCTCCTGTTTTCTTGAGTAGGATAGAATTATGCTTATAGATACTTATGAGATTGTCTGCATGTTGGATAGCGATTACATAACCCTCATTGGCTGACCAAGTACTCAATATCACGGTTCCGGCCAAGGCAGTTTTAATAGCGGTTTTGTCTGGAGCTACTACGTCTACGCCAAGGTGCTCTGTGGCGATATTGAAAGGACTGCTCACAGTACCTCGCAACGGAGAGAAAAAGACCAAGCTGGATAATGCAGTTATGGTGCTTCGGCTTTCTGAACTCGAGAAATGGAGGTTATATCGTTCCTCGGCAGCAACATCAGCCCTTAGCACAGAGTCCTTTACAGAGGCGTTAAAATTCAAGTTAGAACGCTGATTTTCAGGCACTTCAGGAAGGGTGCTGGACTCCAGTTCAGTGGGGCTCACTTCTCCTTTAAGTACACGAAGTACGTTTTGGAGATAAAGGTCTTTTTTATAGAGATCTTCTTCCATTTCATCTGCTCGTTCTAGGGCTCTTTTAGCTTCCCGCTTAGCATTAGCATCAGAATAACCAGGAATAAGCTCCTTGGCAGGAGTGTAAATCACAATAGAAAGAAGGATGACAGAAATAAGAAGACTTGCACTAGCTATGACTGTAAGAACATTAAGCCTAGAAAGCTTGAAGGAAGTGCGCTCTTCATAGGTCTCATCATCAACGATGATGAGACGGTATTTATCCCGCATACGGTCAAGTAAACTGCGGTCTCCTTTGGAAGTTGCCATAAGACGAAGATAGGCCTTGAGAGAAGATATCAAGGTAAATTGAGCCATAATCGTGATTTTTTAACCTTTTTCCCGATAAATTGAAATAATTTCGCGTGAATCTTGTTATACAAGGTCAGCTTTAGATACTTGACTTCTTTTCGTTCACATATCACCCTCTCTTTCCTTTTACTAGGAATAAGCCTTCTTGTGGTCTCCTGCAATAAGGAGAAGAACAATTTTGTAAGTCGATCCTACCACGGAACCACAACCCATTTTAATGGGTATTTCAATGCAAGAGAAGGCATGAAGGAATCCATTCTATCCTTTGAAGAAGGTAGGACTGAGGATTGGGAGAAGCCGCTTCCATTGATCATTTTTCCTAATGAACAAGAAGCACCAGGTCTTTTTCCTGCGATGGATAAGGGCATTGAAAAGTGCAGCCGTGTAATCAATAGGCACTCTATGCTCATTAAGAAGAAGGAGTATAATCAGTGGATTGACGATTCGTATTTGCTCGTTGGGATAGCTAATTTCTACAAACGAAATTTCCTTGAAGCTGAAGAGACATTCAAGTACGTCACGAAGCAATACAAGACCGAGCAGATAAGACATGAAGCCGAACTTTGGCTAGCTAGAGTGGCCATAGAGCAGAAAAAGTACACTCGTGCCACCAGTATTCTTGAGAAGTTAGATGAAGTGAAATCAGATTGGCCTAAAGGAATGGGACAGACCTATTATGAGGTCTATACTAATCTTTACATGTCCCAAGGTGACTATAAGAATGCTATTGATAAGCTGAAGTCAGCTCAGGAAGTGACGAAAAAAAAGGAAAGAGAGGCCCGCCAGATGTTCTTATTGGCCCAGCTCTATGCCTTAACAGGAGAATCACAAAAAGCAGTGAGACGATATGCAGACGTAGTCAAGATGAATCCTGACTATGACATGAAGTTCTATGCGCAGATTAACCAAGCCTTAGCCTTTGATTCAAGATCTGATAGCGAGGCCATTCGGTCGCAACTAAATAAAATGCTTCGCGATGAGAAGTATGCTGAATTCAGAGATCAAATTTACTATGCGCTAGCTGAGGTAGAATTCGCAGAGCATCATGTCGATGAAGGAATAGACATGCTGCATAAGAGCGCAAAGAGCAGCGTGAATAATCCTAAACAAAAGGGAAAGTCATTCTTGCGTCTTGCTGAGATCTACTTTGAGGAACGCCAGTACACTGTGGCTAGTTCCTATTATGATTCCACCATCACCTATCTTCCTGCTGAGTACCCAAATTATGAAGTGATCAAGGCCACTAAGGAAAGTTTAGGAGAACTGGTTTTTCACTTGGATATCGTCTATCATGAAGATAGTGTGCAGACCATAGCCATGCTTGATGAGCATGATATGGATAAGAAAATCTACAGCATTATCAAGCAACTGCGAGATGAGGAAGCTGATAAAAAACGTCAGGAGCAAGAAGTTCTTCTCAGTGAGTTTGAAGCTAAGCAGAACCTCAACCAGATACAGGCTGACAACAGAAGCGGGAGAGGGAATAATTCTGGAAAATGGTACTTCTATAATGAAGCATCAAAGAGTATAGGTTTTGCTGAGTTCAAGGCCAAATATGGTCAGCGTTCTAGAAAGGATAATTGGAGAAGAAAGGACAAGACCCAGATTATGGATCTCTCGGATAATTCTTCAGAAACTGGAGAAGAGCCAAAGGAGGGAGCACCGGGAGAGGAGAGTAAGATAGCGACCTACGAAGAACTTAAGGCCGGACTGCCATTGACAGAGGAAGCGATGAAGTCTTCCAATGACACCATCGCGAATTCCATGTTCGAGATAGGGAAGATATACAAGGACAATCTTGGTGATACAGACAATGCCATAGAGACGTTCGAGGAAATGACGGTAAGGTTACCTGGAAGCAAATTCGAGCAAAGGGCCTACTATCAGCTCTATAGACTCTATTTGAAAAAAGAAGAGAAGGGGAACTATTTCCCTTCAGATTCTAGGAGTACATCAGCATACTATAAAGCCCTGATTACTGAAGATTTCCCAGAGAGTGAATTCGCGAAACTCATTAATGATCCTGAATACACAGCCAATCACGAGAAGAAACGACTTGAAGAGATGGAAGCCTATGAAGGCATATTCAGGCTATACCGTCAGCGTGATTATACAGAGGTTCTAGTGGCCTGCTTGGACGTGATGAATAACCAGCCTATGAATAGGTACATTGCTAAGTATCATCTTCTTAGGGCAATGGCGATAGCTGGGAAGAAAGACAGGCCTAATTTTATCTCTGCCTTGCAAGAGATTGTAAGAAAGCACCCAGGTACAGAGGAGGAAATAGAAGCTAAAAGGTTGCTAGGAATACTGCAAAGTGGCAGCATAGCAGAAGCTGTTTCTGACAGCACGGGCATCGATGAAAAAGAAGAAATAGAGGTCAAAGAAGATAAGCCCAAAGGAGATTATGTGGCCAAGGATGACATGGACCATTACTTTGCTATGCTGATTCCTAATAAGGGAAGTACGATGAGCGAGTACAAGGTGAAAGTCGCTGATTTCAACTCTGAGTTTTTTCGCTCTGAGCCACTTAAGGTGACCAACAGTTTTATTGATGCAGACTCGCAGATCCTCTTGGTTCGTACATTCGCATCTAAGGAAAAAGGAATGTCTTATCTAAATGCATTTATCAGTGAGAAGAATATTCTCTCTGAGATCAATGAATCAGGATTTGAGACTTTTATCATTACATCAAAGAATTTCGCAACGCTATTTAAGTCGAAAGACATTGAAGGCTACTTGGAATTCTTTGAAACTAACTACTTGAAATGATAGGAAAGCGCATGGCAAGGAATAATTCAGAAACACCTTTGAATTCAAAGGTGAACAACATCGTAGAGGGAACATCCCTCAATGGAGAAATAGTTTCTCCAGGAAATTTTAGGATAGATGGTGAAGTGACCGGCAATATTCGCATTGAAGGGAGACTCATCATTGGAGCCAAAGGAAAAGTCAAAGGTATAGTGGTCTGCAAGGACGCTGACATCGAAGGACATTTCAATGGTGAGATAGAGGTGAAAGGCCTTTTAAGCCTGAAAGCTACTTCAGTCATTGAAGGAAAAGCGCTATTCCAGCGTATGAGCGTTGAAGAGGGGTCAAGATTGAGCTGTTCATGCAACTTGGGTCAATCCCAGGACAAGAGAAACATGAATATCCAAGAGCCACAGATCAGAAAGCCTGACATGACTGCAGTCACAGGATGAGCCTGGAACTTCAGAAATCTTTCCCAAAGTCATTGGCTCTTCTTACTGTGGCTGTTATTGTCCTACTTATGGTGGCAAGTGAGGTAGGATGGTTACACTCCTCATTGGGGTTTTCTCTAGCCACACCATTATTCTTCGGGGGATTCTCATATCTGTTCCATAAGAAATTGATGAAAGCTGAAGCTCAGCGCTATCAGAAACTGATTAACACCTATCTCGGAGGCTCCATGCTTCGATTGTTGCTGGGGGCAGCATTGTTGTTCATCTCCATTAAAGTATATCCTGAGATTCCCATTATGGAATTAGGCGCCATCTTCGTGGTGGTCTATATTTTATACATTTTCTTTGAGGCCATATTCTTGTCAGCCCAGCTCAGGACGAAATGAGTTCTAAGGAAACCGATAAATATGAAGGACTCAGAATCCTAGCCAGATATTCGGGTATGGGCCTGCAGTTATTGGCCATTTTGGGATTGGGAGTCGGGATAGGGTATTATGCCGATCAACAAGGCGATTCTACTTCACAGACCTACACGGTCATAGGCGCACTGATAGGCGTAGGTATAGCTCTCTACTCGCTTTTGCGATTAATGAAGGAAGTAAAAAAGTGATAAATACTTGAAATACAAGTAGATGAGCTTTATGTTGAGTTCGTTTTAAGACCTTCTAAGAAATATACGTTCCAATGTTTTTTTATTGACTCTGAATCAATACTTTTGCATCGCGAAAACGAACAGGGGTAAATCCACGTCTTTTGACCAATAGAACGAACAGCATATTCTCAGTGACCCGCCTCCTTCTGGTGGGGTTTTTCTTTTTAGGAAGCTCATTTGCGCTGTCTGCTCAGGAAGACCATACGGATCACGCTACTGATGAGGTTCACAGCCAGGAAGCTGGTGTGCATGAAGAGCATGGCGCTGAAGCAGGCCATGACAATCATGTAGGATTCAAGCCAGGAGAGATGATCATGGAGCACATTGGTGATTCCCATGAATTGCATTTCTGGGGGTCTCACGACAATCCTGTGACAATGCCGCTTCCTGTAATCATTTACCAGTCAGGTGAAGGGGTCAAGGCCTTCTTATCCTCCGCTTTTCATCATGGACAGGATACTTATGCGGGATACGGCCTGTTGAGCCATGAAGTAATCGCACTTAGCGGTAAGGCTTATTTCAAAGGGAAGATAGCTGCAATGAATGCAGATGGTTCTATCAATGAAGACCGCACTGCCTCTATGTATGACTTTTCTGTTACTAAGAATGCATTGGCCATTATGATAAGTGTGATATTGCTCTTGCTTATCATGATTTCTGTAGCTAAGTCGTATAAGAAGCGTGAAGGTCAAGCGCCTAAAGGACTTCAAAGTTTCATAGAGCCTATTATCCTATTTGTAAGAGATGAGGTGGCAAAGCCAGCTATAGGTGAGAAGAAGTATGCTAAGTTCATGCCTTACCTCTTGACGATCTTCTTCTTTATCTGGATCAATAATATTATGGGACTCATTCCATTGGCTCCCTTTGGTGCGAACGTAACAGGGAATGTGGCTGTGCCTATCGTATTAGCCTTATTCACATTCGTTATTACTACCATCAATGGAAATGGACATTACTGGAGACACATCTTTGCTATGCCCGGAGTGCCTTTGCCAGTATTGTTAATCGTCACCCCTATTGAAATAATGGGGATGTTCTTGAAGCCTATCGTACTTGTGATTCGACTCTTCGCGAATATCACTGCAGGGCACATCGTCCTATTGGTATTCTTCAGTCTGATCTTCATGTTCGGTGAGACTTCTACCGGGGTAGGTCTTGGAGTAGCAGTACCTTCGGTGCTCTTCACCTTGCTATTGAATATACTAGAGCTTCTTGTAGGAGCCATACAAGCTTATGTGTTCACATTATTATCAGCCATCTATTTTGGAATGGCAGTTGTAGATGATGGACACCATTAAGGATAACACGAACAATTATTACAAAAACAACAAATAACATGGAATTCCTGACTGTACTTCTTGATCCTGCTGTAGCAAAGGCTGGAGCTGTAATCGGAGCTGGTATCGCTGCACTTGGTGCAGGTGTTGGTATCGGACGTATTGGTGGTAGTGCCCTAGAGTCTATCGCACGTCAGCCAGAGGTCAAAGGAGACATAGCCTCCAACATGATCCTTGCTGCTGCACTCGTAGAAGGAGCTGCTTTCGGAGCTTTGGCTCTTGGCTTCATCGTAGGATTGGCTTAATCGCCTTCCTCAACACGAGGTGCAGAGAAACTGCATCTGTTTTTATAGATTAACATTCACACAATGAGTCTAGTCACACCCGATATAGGTCTGCTTTTTTGGATGATGCTGTCTTTCATAGTCGTGCTTCTTCTTTTGAAGAAGTATGCATGGAAGCCTATTCTTGCTGCATTGTCAGCGAGAGAGGAAAGCATCGATTCAGCATTGAAAGCTGCAAAAGAGGCCAAAGAAGAGATAGCCAAGCTCAAAGCCAGTAACGAAGACCTTTTAAAAGAGGCGCGTTCTGAAAGAGATGCTATGCTCAAAGAAGCCAAAGAGATCAAGGATAAGATCATCTCTGGAGCCGAGAATGAAGCTAAGACCAAGGCCGATGCCATCGTTGCGAAAGCAATTGAGGACATTAGCCTTGAGAAAAAGGCTGCCATGAACGAGCTTAAGAATCAAGTAGCTTCCATCTCTTTGGAGATCGCTGAGAAAGTGGTCAGACAGAAGTTGAGTGACAGCAAGGAGCAAACAGCTCTTGTAGACACGTTGGTGAAAGAGATTAATCTAAGCTGATTCGATGGGCGCCTCACAAGTAGCATCTAGATACGCGAAAGCACTGATCGTCCTAGCTCAAGAGAAAGGACAATTGGAAGGTGTGCATGAGGATATGGTTCTCATCGATAACACCGTTCAAGAAAACAGAGATCTTCGATTGATGCTCGATAGTCCTATCGTGAAGTCAGAGCAGAAGGAGAAAGTCCTTCAGGCTATCTTTGCTGGGAAAATAGGTGAGGTGAGCATGAAGTTCTTGGACCTTTTGATCAAAAAGAAAAGGGAATCTCTGATCGATAACATGGCCATTGAATTCGAGAAGCAATACATGTTGATTAAGGGAATCGTCAGAGCCGAGGTGGTTTCTGTTGAACCATTGACAGCGCAGCAGAGAGAGGAAGTCCAGCGCATCATTCGCGAAGTGGACAATAAAGAAGTAGAGCTGATTGAACGCTTGGATCCATCTATCATAGGTGGCATCATCATCCGTATTGGGGACATGCAAATCGACCATAGTGTCGCAGGAAAATTGAGAGCCTATAAGGCTCAATTGATAAGAAACAATGCATAGTAGGCCTAATAGCCTACATTAATGGTATAGTAAAATGGCAGAAGTTAAACCAGCTGAAGTATCAGCGATTCTCAGAGAACAATTAGCCGGAGTCTCTACCGAGGCCTCCATGGAGGAAATAGGTACCGTTCTTCAAGTTGGAGATGGTATCGTTCGTCTATATGGAATGTCCAATGTGCTTTCAGGAGAGCTTATCGAATTCGATAATGGTCTTCAGGCAATCGTATTGAACTTGGAAGAAGATAACGTAGGAGCAGTTTTGCTCGGTTCTTCTCAAGGGATCAAGGAAGGAGACAAAGCGAAGCGTACCGGGCGTATTGCCTCCATCAATGTAGGTGAAGGGATGCTTGGTCGTGTAGTGGATACGCTAGGAGTTCCTATGGATGGAAAAGGACCTATCCAAGGAGAGACATTCGAGATGCCATTAGAACGTAAAGCACCTGGTGTAATCTTCCGTCAGCCGGTGAATGAGCCCCTTCAGACAGGAATTAAAGCGATTGACTCCATGATCCCAGTGGGACGTGGTCAGCGTGAGTTGGTCATTGGTGACCGTCAGACTGGAAAGACTTCAGTGTGTATTGACACCATCATCAACCAAAAAGAATTTTACGACAAAGGAGAGCCTGTATTTTGCATTTATGTTGCTATAGGGCAGAAAGGAAGTACAGTGGCCCAGGTGGTAAACACCTTAGAGAAGAACGGAGCTATGGCCTATACGGTGATTGTAGCTGCGAACGCTTCAGACCCTGCGCCTATGCAGTTTTACGCACCATTCGCAGGAGCATCCATAGGTGAGTATTTCCGTGACACGGGAAGACCAGCATTGATTGTATATGATGACTTATCCAAACAAGCAGTAGCATACCGTGAGGTTTCTTTGCTTTTGAGAAGACCACCAGGACGTGAGGCGTATCCGGGTGACGTCTTCTATCTTCACTCTAGGCTGCTAGAGCGTGCTGCGAAGATTAACGCAACAGATTCTATAGCACAACAGATGAATGACCTTCCTGCTTCTCTGAAAGGAAAAGTAAAAGGAGGTGGATCATTAACTGCATTGCCTATTATTGAGACTCAAGCAGGTGACGTATCAGCATATATTCCTACCAACGTGATTTCTATCACTGATGGACAGATCTTCTTAGAGTCAAACTTGTTCCTTTCTGGAGTGAGACCAGCGATTAACGTAGGTATTTCAGTATCCCGTGTTGGAGGAAACGCACAAATCAAGTCCATGAAGAAAGTTTCTGGGACATTGAAACTTGACCAAGCTCAATACCGTGAGCTAGAGGCCTTCGCTAAATTCGGGTCAGATTTGGATGCAGCTACGCTTTCGGTCATCGGAAAAGGATCTAGAAACGTAGAGATTTTGAAGCAGGGACTGAACTCACCATTACGTGTGGAACAGCAGACTGCAATCATCTATTGCGGAACTAAAGGTCTCTTGAAGAATGTACCTGTGAATAAGATTCAGGAATTCGAGAAGGATTTCCTCATGGTGATGGAGAACAGTCATAAAGATGTGTTAGACGCACTTGGTAAAGGTAAATTGGATGACACCATCACATCTACTATTGAAAAAGTAGCTGCTGACCTTTCTTCAAAATATGTAAAGTAAAGTGGCCAATCTCAAGGAAATAAGAGTCCGAATCAAATCGGTACAATCTACTCAGCAGATCACTTCAGCAATGAAGATGGTTTCTGCTGCCAAGCTTCGTAGAGCACAGGATGCCATCACACGTATGCGTCCATATGCTTTGAAGCTTCAGGAGATTCTCTCTAACTTGAGCTCAAGCCTTGATTCCTCAGAAAACCTTTATTCACAGGAGCGAGAGGTGAAAAAAGCACTCTTAGTCACTATCGCTTCTAATAGAGGTTTGGCCGGAGCATTCAATGCCAATGTGATTAAAGCTAGCCAGCGATGGATAGCTCTAAATCCAGGGGTTGAAGTAGAATACCTCACCCTAGGAAAGAAGGCTAATGACGCCTTGAAAAAATCTGGTAAGGTGAAGAATCCGAGCTTTGCGTCTATGCACTCTGAAGTTTATGACAACCTGAACTTCAGCTATGTATCAGATATAGCAACAGAGGTGATGGCACACTTCGTAAAAGGAGAATACGATCAGGTAATCTTGTTCTATAACAGCTTCAAGAACGCAGCCAGCCAGATAGTTATGACCGAGCAATTCCTTCCTGTACTTGCTCCTGAGAGCGAAGTAGAAGTGACAGGAAATGTGGATTATCTCTTCGAACCAAGCAAAGAGGAAATCGTAAAAGACCTTATTCCAAAGTCTTTGAGAATTCAATTCTACAAGGCTTTACTGGACTCACACGCGGGTGAGCACGGAGCTCGTATGACCGCTATGCACAAAGCCACGGATAACGCTGGAGATCTATTAAAAGACCTCAAATTAACCTATAACAAGGCGAGACAAGCATCTATCACTGGAGAGATCCTAGAGATTGTAGGAGGAGCAGAGGCGCTTTCATAAGCCCAATTCATTTTCATTTATAAGCTAAGCTTTATCCAATAGTGCATTGGATATCCTGTTCAATGCGGACATAGGATTCGCGCTAGATTGTCGTTCTTTGGACATAGCTATGCGCAAGGCACATGTTCAATAATTTACCCGATTCCATCCGAAAGTCCTTTTATCTCTGGTCAATCTGCTTGGTGATATGGCTCCTTTCTAGTTTCCTAATGAGAAGGGACAGCGAAGGAGATAACCTAGCGCGATGTTCCAGCCTGCTTCAGGAAGAGCTCATCTTTGCTGAGCAAGAGCTAGAGAAGAGCTTCGATGTGCTGCAGAGCATGGACCCCATGTATCTGCCCACATATATGGAACGGGAGCGAGGAAATTGGAAAGAAAAAGGAACATCCATATATGTCTATGCCAGTGACAGTCTTTCGCTTTGGTCTGACAATGCCGTTCCTGACATCTCATCCTTACCTGACTGGAAGAACTCAGGGCCATGTTTGCTTCTGGGAAATGGCTGGTACATCCTTAGATCAAGGTCTTATCAAGGAAGAGAATACTTTGGACTGATACTCCTGAAGCATGAATACAAGTATCAGAACAAATACTTGAAAAGTGAATTTAATCCCAGATTCTCAGTGCATAAGGGAATTGAAATTTCCTTTACGCCTCAGCAGTCTATGAGCCCTATCAAGGGGCTGGATGGGGAGGAACTCTTCTACCTAAAGGGAGACAGTGCGCATCAACCCGCTTCAAGTCAGGTAATGCTCTTTGTGTTAAGTATTCTAGGGTTGATCTTCATGGGAATTCATCTCATGTTCAAGACCTACAAATCAGCAATGAAAGGTTGGCCCTTCTACTTTCTCCTGGCTATAGGTTCTATTATCTCTGTCTTTCTTGTTCTACACTTTTGGAGCATAGAAGGTCTGGATAGCTATAAAATCTTTGACCCAGCTGTCTTTGCTTCGAATAGACTATTTCCATCACTTGCTCATTTCTGTTTTTTCAGTGCAATGTTCTTGGCTATTTCGAATGAATTGGGCACTTCAAATTATCTGAATAAATGGAGAGCGAGATGGATTAATATTATCATCGGTTCGATGGTCTTTATACTTATTGCTCGCGTCATTGACTATCTCATCAGGTTAGTGATTCAAGATTCAAATGTGGTATTAGACGTCACAGACTTGTTTCATTGGGACATCGCAAGTCTCATGGCCTTACTGGCTATTTCATTCCTCCTGTTCTCTGCATGGGTACTCGTACGACTGCTTGTCACATGGATGAAGGACCTCCGTTCTTTCAAGCCCGTGCTCTTCTTTTTCTTGCTAATAGGAGTATCCATTTTATTGGGCCACAGCATAGCTATGGTCGATATGGTAAAAGTGCTCTGGGCGCAGGCATTGCTCTTAGTAGTTTTCTTGAACAGAGGAATGAAGTTTCGTTCTTCATTGGCACTGCGTTCTTTGATTGCTTTGAGTGTATTAGCGCTCTATGCTTCATTGGCATTGGAAAAAGAATTAGGTAGAAAGGAGAATAGATTCTTAGGGTTGGTGGCCGAACGCCTCATGGAAACTAAAGATGAAATGGCGGAGAATCTTTTTATTCAAGCTGAAGATAAGCTGAGTAAGGACCCTATGATTTGGAATCTCATGAGAGAAGGTCAAGTGGGGAAGGAGCGTGTTCTGGATTTACTGAGAGAAGATCACCTAGGAGATTATTGGTCAAAATACGAGTTGGAAATTCTACGACCTGATGTTCAAAGTCTTCCAAAGGAATTGATTGAAAGTCAAGATAGATTGGGGCTTTTCTGGGCCACAGGATTTGAGCCTGGATTAAACTATATCATGCGTTTCGCAGCAGATACCGTTGCTGCTGACACGCTATATGTTGGTTTCAAACTCAATGTATTTCCTGAGGAATTAGGATTTCCTGAACTTTTGCAAGAAGGAACCTCCGTCATTGGACAAGCTTTAAATAGGTATTCTATGGCCTATTATATTGACAGTAAACTGATGGATCAGTTCGGGGAGCATAGTTTCCCTATGCATCTAGATGCTTCCTTCTTAGAAGCGGAGCAGCCGCAAGGAAGATTATTCAGAGAGAATGGACAGAGGATTGTTGAATTTACAAGAGGAGAATACACCTATCTGATTTCCAGACCTGATGAGAGCTGGATAGACACGCTCACCACGTTCACCTACTTGATTTTTTTTCTTGGATTATTGATGGGGTTGGGGATGATGTTCACCTATTTTATATGGGATATAAGCCTGGGAGCCAGTGGATTACAAAGTAAAGTGCAGGTCTTGGTCGTCTCCATGGTATTGGGATCCCTTTCCATTTTCGGGATAGGAGCTTATTCATATATCATCAGTCAGAATATTGCCAAGAATCAGAGAATACTCGGAGAGAAGGTGGATTCTGTTTTGATAGAATTGAGCCAGAAAATCCAAAAGGAACAAGCCCTCACAGACCCTCAAAAGCTATCTGAATATCTGTCTAAGTTCTCCAAGGTATTCTTCTCTGATATCAATCTTTATGATCTGAAAGGGAACTTGATGGCTACTTCAAGAGAAGCACTTTTCAATAAAGGCATCAGCTCTGAACTTATGGATGCGGAGGCCTATACGAAGATGCGTTATGGAGAGACCTTGTTTGTGCATGAAGAGATGATTGGAGGATTGAAATACCTCTCGGCCTATGTCCCCTTCATGGATGCAGAAAACCGCATAGTGGCCTATCTGAATTTGCCCTATTTCGCTAAACAAGGGGAGCTAGAAAATGAATTGAGTGAGTTCTTGGTAGCTGTGGTGAATGTGCTTATCCTGCTCTTCATCATTTCAATTATCATTGGTGTAATGGTCTCTAGCTGGCTGACATATCCATTACAACTGCTCCGAGATAACTTAGCTCAAGTGAAACTAGGGGCTACGAATCGACCTATAGAATATGAAGGGACAGATGAAATTTCAAGCCTAGTAGCAGCCTATAACAGCAAGGTACAGGAACTCCAAGAGAATGCAGAGTTACTAGCTAAAAGCGAGCGAGAAAGCGCCTGGCGAGAGATGGCCAAGCAGGTAGCTCATGAGATCAAGAATCCGCTAACGCCCATGAAGCTTAGCATACAGTATCTTCAGAAAAGCCTAGAAGATAAAGGACCTGACTGGGACGTGCGGTTCAAGCGCAGCACAGACATGCTCATTGAGCAAATAGATACGCTTTCAGGCATTGCAACCGCCTTCTCAGACTTCGCTAAGATGCCGACCTTGAATGCGGAGCGTTTTGATTTGTTATTGGTTTTAAATCAAGTCGTAGATTTATTCGAGAACGACCCATTGGCTGACGTTAGTTTTGGGAGTGAGTTGAAGCAAGCTCAAAGTATATGGGCTGACAAGGACCAGATTACTCGCCTCTTTATGAATCTGATTAAGAATGCGGTGCAAAGTATTCCTGAGAATCAAGAGGGAAGGGTCAAGGTGTTGTTGTCATTTAAAGGCTACCAATACATCATAGAGGTAAAGGACAATGGTGTAGGGATTCCAATAGAGATGCGGGAAAAAATCTTTGAGCCTAACTTCACAACGAAGAGTACTGGAACAGGACTAGGGCTGGCCATGTGCAAGAACATCGTGGAGCTGAGTGGTGGGGAGATTTGGTTTAGGACAGAGGTAGGAAAAGGCAGCAGTTTCTTAGTCAGTCTTCCTGCGAAGAGCGAGTCTTAACAGGGGTTATGGTACTAAGAAGCGCATTCTTCATTGCTTCAGCTTTCAATAAAGATTCTTCATACTCATCCTCGGGGTCTGATAGGGCAGTGATAGCACCACCAGCAGCTAAGCTGGCTTTTTTAGTCAAGCTGTCATAGAGTATACTGCGTATGATTACGTTGCTTTTCATGTCTCCATTAGGGGAGATGAAGCCCACACTTCCTGAGAACCAACCACGCCTGAAATTCTCATACTCCTCTATGAGTTCCATAGCACGCACTTTAGGTGCTCCTGTCATGGATCCCATGGGGAAAGTAGCTTGGAAGAGATCTGTTATAGGTAGAGTAGCCGGAATCTCGCAAGAAATGGTGCTGATCATCTGATGTACGGTATCAAAGCTGTATACCTCACAGAGTTCCTTTACCTGAACACTATTTTTCAGAGCGATACGGGATAGGTCATTGCGCACCAAGTCACAGATCATAATGTTCTCAGCACGTTCTTTTGGATCTGCCTTTAATTCGGTCTTCGCTTGTGCATCTAAAACGGGGTCAATATGCCTTTTGCGGGTGCCTTTGATAGGGCTTGACTGGAGAGTGGTCCTTTTCTTTTCCAAATAGCTTTCAGGGCTTGCACATAGCAGATGTAGATTCTTGAACTTAAGAAAACAAGAATAGGGGGCGTTAGTAAGATCAAGCAGCTCACTATAGGTTTGCCTAGGATCCAGATTGACTTCTTCCAAGGTAAATTCTTGGCAGAAATTCATCTCATAGATGTCTCCTGCCTGAATGTGTGCTTTAATCTGATGAAGTGAGGTCAGGTAGGATTCTTTTGAAAGGCACTTTGGACTTGAGTTTTTTCTTTGGAATTCTTTAGAGGAGCATGGAGCTTGGTCAGTCACATATCCCATGGAACTCTCTATATCCAAATTGCCTTGATTTTCGAGGCAAGTCCATTGATTGTCTTCACACTCAAGCACTATAGAAGCGCTGAAGAGAAGGACCAAAGGGCAAGGAATAAATACAGTGTTATTGGATTGGAGCTTCTCGATGTAATCCTTAAGCTCATAGGAAAGCAGGAAGAAAACATGCTTACCTTTTTGGGTGTCAATAAAGCTTTGCATACGTTGCCAAACATCGGTTTCACCGGGATAAATGCAGAGCACATCCTGAGCCCCAAGAGCATAGAGATCTCTCCCTCTACCCCGAGACTGTAAAAACAGTGCTAAATCGAATTTAAGTTCATGCATTGTTCACAAAGAAAATAGTTTGTAGAAGTATAGCGGCAACTATTCGTATTAAGGTACGTCTTATTTCTGCGGATCAGGACTTGGCAAGCAGATCGGATTTTAAGTATATTTGTTGGAGTCATCCTTTTTTCATGGGTAAAAAAGACTGATTATCAATCGTTTAGACCATCTCAAAAGAAAGCTTTATGATGAAAAGCATACTCGGAACACTCTTATTCATTCTCGTCTCTCTAACAAGCTTTAGTCAAGCTAGGATGGTGTTCGATGGAAATATAGGGTTGGCTATGTACAATGGTACATCTGCGAACAAAATGTATGTTGTCATTGACAATCAGAACAGCAATGCTATAACAGATTTCGGAGCGTTTGGAGGACCAGCTATCCGATCTGAAAGTGAGTTCAATATAGTGAAGTGGAATATAAAGAACGCGACAGGAACGTATAATGTTCCTTTCATCTATCCTACTACAGCCCGCTATGTGGCTCCAAGCGTTACGATTTCTGCGGCAGGTGATGCAGCAGGACATATCAACTTCGCAACGTATCACACTAACGCTTCTAATAGTGTTTGGCCAACAGACGTTTCGCATTTGAGTCACTTCCCTGGCGGTCCTGAGACCACAAGTAACACTACAGCTGACCGTTTTTGGATTATTGATCCAGTTTATACTACAAAGCCAAGTCTTTCTCAATTAGCCATAAATTTTGATCCATCTGAACTTGATGGTATTCCTATTGGGGCATTTAATATCGTTTTGCAAAGATTTAACTCTGACGCTTATGCTGGTGGAGGTGCTTGGATGGATTATATCCCGCCAGTTACGAATACACCACTTGCTGCTGGACCTCTGACTTTCATTCAAGTAGGCCCAATTGCGAATACGAACTTCTTCCGCTCATGGGCGATTTCAAATGGAGCAACACCACTACCTATAACATTAACCCGTTTCTATGCGAATTGTCAGGGGTCAGATAAGGTAGACCTCACATGGGTTACTGCTTCTGAGATAAATAATGACTACTTCACTTTAGAGCGTTCTGAGGATGGCATCATTTGGGAAGCATTTGATATGATTCAAGGTGCAGGTAACAGCAGCTCAGAACTGACTTATAAGTCTACTGATTACAATCCATTTTCAGGAATTACCTACTATAGATTAACTCAGACTGATTTTAACGGAGCGTCAGAGACCTTTGACCCTATCGTAAGCGATTGTGATGGAGTAGGGGTTGAGATTATTGCCGCAACTTCATTAGAAGCTAGTCCAATGCTTGATTTGGTTGTCAGTTCAGGTTCTAATGAATCATTTGATATTGAGCTCTATGATATGAGCGGTAAGCAGGTGATGAGAAAGAGCACCATTGCTCTGGTCTCCGGCTTGAACTATTTCAGCCTAGATAAGGGAGACCTTGGAAAAGGTATCTACATCATCAATATGACTAGCGCGACCCAACAGATGACCAGAAAGGTCCTACTAGACTAAAAGAAATTACAAACTAACAGATGGGAACCTCGCTATGGAAACAGAGTGGGGACCTCTGTTTCTACCAAGCTATGGGCTTCTTTCCTTTGGCAGTCAAAAACTGATTTGTCTGACTGAAAGGCTTGCTCCCAAAGAAGCCACGGTACGCTGACAGAGGTGAAGGATGGGCTGAGCTAATTATTTTATGTCTCACGCTATCCACATGAAATCCTTTCTTCTGAGCAGAGCTTCCCCATAGTATAAAGACGACCTGTTCACAATCAGTATTTACCTTCTGAATTACAGCATCAGTGAAGGTTTCCCAGCCTTTCTTCTGATGAGAGCCTGCTTCATGGGCTGTCACCGTTAAGGTACTGTTCAAGAGTAATACTCCTTGCTTGGCCCAATGAGAAAGATCCCCGTTAGCAGGAGGATGTTGACCTAAATCAGCACGAAGTTCTTTGTAAACATTCTGTAAAGAAGGAGGTAAGGCTGTACCGGCATCAACTGAAAAACAGAGACCATTTGCTTGTCCTGGGCCATGATATGGGTCTTGCCCAAGAATAACCACCTTCACTTTGTTCAACGGACAGGAATCAAAAGCGCTGAAGATTTTCTTACCGCTAGGATAGCAAGTCTTATATGAATAGATAGACTTTACGAATTCGCTAAGCTCTTTGAAATAGTCCTTCGCGAATTCCTCTCTCAATGCTTCTTTCCAACTGTCTTCTATAGTGACCGAGCTATTCATTCAGGACAGTCACAGGACAGTGCACTTTCCAGTTTAATCATGCTGGCCATAGAATCGTTCACGCTGAAACGCATATCCAAGATATTGGGGGCATGGAATAGGCTCAGCTCATATTCTTTGATAGGCCCATGAGTCTGACTATTACTAAAATCTACTTTGGCCTCACGTAAGGCCGTTTTGAGTTTTTCTACGTCCAATTTATGACAGCTGAGCACACAGGCATCATGACCAGAGATTAACCAAGAACTTTGCTGAAGCCGATCTATAATTCTGTTCCCTGGCAACCAGGAAGTAAAGAGACTTAATCTGTCCTTGAAGAAAAATCCTGACAGGATGATGCCTATCATAATGCCCATGAGATATCTGACTAGTCTTTGTTTGAAGTTCATATCAGAATGCGGCTATGAGTAAGTCAATGTCTTTACACGGCAATCCGAAGATCTCTCCGAGTAACTCAGAAGTCAACATGCCTTGATAGAGATAAACTCCATTTCTGAAGCCAGGATCATGCTTGATTAGGCTCTTGCATCCACCCATATCGGCCATTTCAAGAACTATAGGACTGAAGATGTTGCTCAGCGCTTTAGATGCAGTTCTAGATACTCGAGAAGCGATGTTGGGGACACAGTAATGAATCACGTCATGCTTCACATAGGTAGGGCGTTCATGATCTGTCACTTTAGAGGTCTCAAAGCATCCTCCTCTGTCAATACTTACATCCACAATCACGGCACCTTTCTTCATTTTCTCTACCATAACTTCCGAAACGACAACAGGTGTGCGTCCTCGACTAGAACGAATAGCTCCTATCACAACATCAGCTGTACTGAGGCACTCTGACATCACATCAGGCTCCATGACACTCGTATAAACTCTAAAGCCTACATTATCCTGCAACCGCCTAAGACGGGAGATAGAAGAGTCGAAAACTTTTACTGATGCACCCAGACCTATGGCAGCTCTAGCCGCATATTCTCCTACAGTTCCGGCCCCTAGAATCACTACTTCACTGGGCTTCACACCAGCTATACCACCGAACATGAGACCCACGCCATCATTCATATTACTCAGGCACTCTGCAGCTATGAGGATTGCGGTGTTTCCCGCTATCTCACCCATGGTGCGCACTGTAGGATAGATGCCGTCATCGTCTTGGATGAAATCCCAAGCAATAGCTGTAATCCTTTTTTCAATGAGTTTTAGCAGGGTGGTCTTGAGCTGCATATTAAGCTGCAAAGCGCTCATCAAGGTCTGTCCTTGATGCATCAGATCTATCTCCACCTCAGTAGGCGGAGCAATTTTCAAGATGATATCTGCTTCAAAGACTTCTTTGATGTCACCCACCACTGCACCTGCTTCACTGTATTCGTGATCGGTGTAATTTGCCTTTAGGCCAGCACTTCGCTGAATCACGACACGGTGACCGTTGTTCACTAATAAAGCGGTGGCTTGAGGAGTCAGGGCTACCCGATTCTCTTGGAATGAAGTCTCTTTAGGTATACCGATGAAGAGAGAACTCTTCTTTCGGCCCACTTCCAACATCTCTTCTTGAGGCATCAACATACCCTCTTGGGCGATGTCTCGCATGGATTTAGCACTGGTCTGCATCTTGGTCTTTTTTGACGTTCCTAAAGATACGGCTTAGATCCTTTTGACCTATGGAACTAGTCTGCTATATGCACTATTCTGGTCTCATTTTCAACCAATAGACTGACATACAGCACATTGTCAGGGAGTAACCCTTCAGCTAATTGGGGCCATTCTATCAGGCAAGGATGACCAGAGTCCAAGTATTCCTCGAATCCTATATCAAGTAATTCATCCTGATCTTTCAAACGATACAAATCGAAATGAAAGAATTTCCCTGAAGGAAAGTCATATTGCTGAACAATGGAATAGGTGGGGCTACTCACTTCAGCCTTCACTCCGGACGCTTCCATAATTAAGCTGACCAAAGTGGTCTTCCCACTACCCATAGGCCCTTCCAGAAGCACGATGGGCTGACTTTTCATGCGTAAACAGAGTTCCATTGCTATAGGGCGCATCTCTTCTATGCAAGAAGCTCGAAGTTCCATATCAAAGCGGCTTCAATTGAATGACTGGAATCAACATCTCTTCTAAGGAAATTCCTCCATGTTGGAAGGTGTCCTTGTAATATCTCACGTAGTGATTATAGTTGTTCGGATAAGCAAAGAAGTCACTTCCCTTAGCAAAGATGAAGCGCGTGCTCATATGTTGCCTTGGAAGATGGGCTTTAAGAGGATCCTTCACTTCGTAAACTTCTTTAGGGTCATAGTTCAAGTTCTTGCCGCGCTTGTATCTCAAATTACTGTTTGTGTTCTTATCGCCCACTACTTTTACTGGATTTTTCACATGTACCGTTCCGTGATCAGTAGTGATAATGAGGGGGCAACCAGTCTCAGCTATTTTTTGAAAAATGTTCTTTAGCGGAGAATGTTCGAACCAAGACATGGTCAAAGAGCGATACGCTGATTCGTCATCAGCTAGCTCGCGAATCACCTCCATATCAGTACGTGCATGGGAAAGCATATCTACGAAATTATAAACGATGACATTCAGGTCATTGTTCTGGAGATTGGAGAAATTCTCTACTAATTTCTTTCCAGCGTTCATGTTCGTAATCTTATTATAAGAGACTTTTTTCTCTAGTCCAAGACGCTTAAGTTGCTTCTGAAGAAATTCTTCTTCGTGCATGTTCTTTCCACCTTCGTCTTCATCATTGACCCAGATATCAGGGTTTAATTTCTCCATAGCATCCGGCATCAGGCCTGAGAAGATAGCATTACGACTGTATTGTGTTGCGGTAGGTAGAATACTGTAATAGATTTCTTCTTGTTCAATGCGATAAAGCTCGCTGAGCAATGGGCTGATACTCTTCCACTGATCAAAGCGCAGATTATCTATGAGCACCATATATGTTTTTCCTTCTTTGACCAGAGGAGCCACTTTTGTCTTGAACAGATTATGAGACATAAGCGGAATATCATCTCCTATTCCATTTACCCAATCCTCGTAATTACGTTCCACAAATTTCGAGAATTGCAGGTTGGCTTCAGATTTCTGCATTCGGAAAATCTCATCCATACTTTCTTCCTTAGATGCTTCCAGTTCAAGTTCCCACTTAATTAGTTTACGGTAAAGGTCCATCCATTCTTGGGTGTCCATACGACTGCCCAACTGCATGCCAATCTGCCTGAATTCCTGCTGATAGCCAGAAGTGGTTTTCTCGCTCACCAAGCGCTTGTCGTCCAAGTTCTTCTTGAGCGTGAGCAGAATTTGATTCGGATTCACAGGCTTGATGAGGTAGTCAGAGATTTTAGAACCTATGGCTTCTTCCATAATAGCTTCTTCCTCACTCTTTGTAATCATCACGATGGGAAGCGCGGGATAGAGTTCCTTTATTTGTGATAAAGTCTCCAGGCCATTCAGACCGGGCATGTTTTCATCCAAGAATACGATGTCAAAATGCTTTTCCTTCACTCTGTCAATGGCATCTTTGCCATTCGTGACTGTTTCTACCACATATCCTTTATGTTCAAGGAACATGACATGAGGTTTTAACAATTCTATCTCATCATCGGCCCATAGGAGGGTAACTGGCATATTGTTGTACTTAAATTCGGCCTGTCCATAAGGCCATTTTGGGGAAACATTACCTTTGGTCAAATTAAAGGATAATTGCGGGAGCCTTCTTCATTCATCAATAGACGTAAGGTCTTGAACGATCCAGTCTATGGATTTATTACGATTCCTGATCGATTGATTTTCGATCTTATACAACATCCTTATTTCCAGCGTCTTAGGAGGATTACACAATTAGGGCTTTCTAGCTTAGTTTATCCCGGGGCCAATCATCACCGTTTTCATCATGCCTTAGGAGCCAGTTATCTGATGACCTTGGCACTGGACAGCCTTCAGTCCAAGGGACATGAAGTTACGGAAATGGAGCGCCAAGGAGCTATCGCAGCTATTCTGTTACATGACATGGGGCACGCACCGTTCAGTCATGCATTGGAAAGAGATATAGTATCTGGAATTGATCATGAGCACATTTCATTGATGTTCATGGAGCGACTGAACAAGGAAATGGATGGAGCTCTGGATACCTGTATTTCCATTTTCAAGAAAGAGCATCCAAAGAAATTTTTAGGCCAATTGATTTCAGGCCAGCTAGATGTAGATAGGCTTGATTACCTAAAAAGGGATTCCTTCTACACCGGGGTATCAGAAGGAGTAGTGGGAAGTCAGCGTATCATCAAGATGCTTGACGTGCATGAAGGAGAGATTGTAGTAGAAGAGAAGGGAATTTATTCAATTGAGAATTTCTTGGTTGCAAGGCGACTAATGTATTGGCAAGTCTATTTACATAAGACCGTAATCGCAGCTGAGTTCCTTTTAGTAAGTATTGTGCGCAGAGCGAGAGAGCTCTTTTCACAAGGAGAGGGGTTGTTCGCCTCACCCGCCTTGAAATATTTCTTGACGCAAAAGATAGGGAGGAAAGAGTTCGAGCAAGATGAGCAAGTGCTACATCAGTATGCCTCCTTAGATGACCATGATGTCTTAGGGGCTATCAAAGTTTGGACGGGGCATAAGGACAAGGTGTTGAGTGAGTTAAGCACTGCTTTGATCAATAGAAGATTGCCTAAAATTCGCTTGTCCAAAACTCCATTCACAGCTGAGGAAATAGAATTGTGGAAAGAGAAAGTCAAGAAAGCCAAGGACTTGAGTGATCAAGAAGTTGATTTCTATATCACTTCGGGTAAGGTGGTGAACAATGCCTATGACACGGATAATGAGCACATTCACATCAAGTATAAGGATGGCAGAGTGATAGACGTAGCTGAGGCCAGTGACACATTGAACATCTCAGCCTTATCTTCTAAGGTGGAGAAATACTTCTTGATGGTACCAAGGGATTGAAGCCTTAGTTCACTCTAGCAATAGGATTAGCAAGTCCTTTGTAGTCAACAACTTCCATCTTGATACTTCCCACTAGGATGTTCGCTTTGGCAAGAATAGGAATCTTGTTCTGGTCATCAGTAATCCATACTTGAAGGTCTTCACTATCTTTGAAAATCCTTCCTTCTTGAACCACGGGCACGAATTTCATACAACGGAATTTCCCGTTTCTTAAAGAGACGGTTTCTTTACCCACGTACCTGATGTTCAAGTCGTAGACTTCATCATCCATAAAGGTTTTAATGGTGAATTGATCACCAGACTTCGCGTTACTGAAGTCCATAGAACGTGCATAATAGAAGGAAGAAATCATATCCTGCACTCCTATAGGAATCTCATACACCTCGCCTTTACCGTTGTCTACTGCAGCATGGTTATGATGGAAGATATAGTCTTGACTCTTTTTGTAGCCACCTTCTTCAATACGTCTTACGAACTTCCAAGGCATCAAGCTCTCTTTATCTAGATAAGATTCATAACGATCTTTCACCTTAAAGAACCAGTTAAAAGCACCCAGAGAGTAACCCGTTCCTACGACATGGAACATCTTTCTGCCTAGACGTTCGTAATTAGTCTCTTTCACCTCTACAATAGCTTCACCAGCATCTACGAATCCGTAGTGAAGTCTATAGGTGAGCTTCTCTCCAGCTTGGAAAGCGCTTTGTGTTCTAGGGGCTAGGGTATAGGTGGGTTGAGAAGACAACACGACCTGTTTAGGCTTAGTGACTTGTCCTGTAGCACCTATGATACAGAAAAGGCCTGTTAAGGCTACTGTCATTGCTATGTTCCTGTAATTTTTCATGACTATTTGGTTCAATACATCAAGCATAATGCAAAGCATAGGCCAAAGTCTTGGAAGCCATGTCCAATCTAATGAGTATTCGGTAGGATCGAGTTTGTATTCGGTCATGATTTAAGAGCTCTACCTTGTATCTTCAATCAAAATTCTGACGTCATGAAACTAATGCAATTAATCCTGTCGATTCTCTTCATTTCAAACATAGGTTTTAGCAGCGCCCAGATAGTTGATCGATCTAAGGACAGGGCAGTCAATAAAACGAATAACCGAGTGGATAGGCGCATAGATCAAGGAATTGATAAAGGTCTTGATTCCATAGAAGGCTTGTTCAAGAAGAAGGAGAAGAGTGAAGTTGAAGAGACACAGGAATCTGAAGATGAGCAGCAAGAAGAAGAGAGCATCGAAGCAGTTCGGGAGAAGTCTTCCGTCACGGAAAAATCTGCCGGCCAGGAGTCGTATGACTTGTCATCTATGTTCAAGCCTGCCACATGGGAATCTAGCTATACATTTCAGTTGAAAGCCTTATATTCTAGCACGTCTACAGATAGTAAAGGAAGGACTGAGGAGAACGAAATGGAAATGATGTTTGCGGAGAACGTAATGGGTATGAAGACCATTCCTAAGAAAAAAGGAGACGTTCCCGCTCTCATCATTATTGACATCAAGAATAAGTCTATGATCACGCTGACAGAGGATGAAGGTGAAAAAAAGGGAATGGCCATTGCCATGAATGATGCTCAGATTTCTTCGATAGAAGACCAGGTGGAAGAACATGACTCGGAGATGACCATCAAGAAAACGGGAATGACGAAGACCATTCTAGGTTATCTCTGCGAAGAGTATGAATTCAGTGGAAGCGATACACGAGGAAATGCCTGGGTGACCGATGAGGTTTCCTATAATATGACAGGCTTACTTGGTATGATGAACACCAAGAAAGGAGGGAAAACCAGTTCTATGTACCCAGGAGGTTTTCTTATGACCTCTGATTCCAAGGATTTAAAGTCAGGAGACAGCACTCATTTCGAGGCTAAGAGCGTCATAGAAAAGGCAAACGAGAAAGTGGATTTAACTCCTTATAATGTCATGGACCCCATGAGTATGATGCAAAGGAAATAAGCAAGATTACAGCGTGCCTCCAAGGACGCAGGTCTTTTTAGTGCTGCTCACGTTGCCATCCAAATCGAAGAGTTCAATCAGAAGAATATACACGCCTATGCGAGCTTTGGCTCCTTCTTCATTGATTCCGTCCCAAGAAATAGTCCCCCGTGAGCCTACATATTCGTTTCTGCTCAGCAATCGAACCAATCTTCCTTCACGGTCGAAAATGCTGATATTAACTATCTGGCCTGAAGTCTCTAATTGGTAGTTGATGTTCAATACGTCCTCATATCCATCATTGTCAGGAGAGAATACTTCAGGATCCACAGAGAAGGAAAGCCCAGCATGGTTAGAAGGTTGTAATTGCGAATTCTCATAGCCAGGAGTGGCCCAGCCTATATTCTCAGCAGCGGAGTGCCAATTTGTTGGGTCATTGGTCAAGCGCTCGTAATCAACTCGTTCTAAGGATACTCCATTGAGGTCATCTATAAGTGCAAAGTGATAGGCATCACTATAGAAGAACTCATCATGGATGACCACATTAGGGTCAATCAAGATGACATAGCCTACATCGTCATTATAAGATGGAAGATCCAAGGTCTCTATGTAGTTGGCAGACCTTCCTAATGGGTATTGTAATGAGATGTTAGAAGGGTCCTCGGTTACCACCTTAAACCCTCCAGGGAAAATCAGAATCTGCTCTGTTGTGATGGTATTGATGTTCGAAACCAATCCTGAAGATCTATTGGCAATCTTCCAGTTTTTCAAGCTCAATGTCCTCAGCGAGCGGTTATAGACCTCTATGAAATCATATCCACCTGTACGGGGGTTGAAGAGAACTTCATTGATAATCAAATCTCCAGGTTCAGGGAGTTCTGGAATGGCTAAAAAGAAGTTGGCCGAGGGGGTTAATTCATTCCCTGAACAGTCTTCAATACCGGTAACATTCAGGGTGTATACAGTTCCAGTGTCTAACGGGTTGGCGAGCGTGAGTAAGAGTTCATTGCCTGCAGTAAGTTCTATGTTGGTAATGGTTATTGGAGGGCTCAAGCTCAGGTCCTCCGCATCAATGGAACCAAGTTCAATAAACTCATTGAAGCGAAGAATCACCTGATTCACGCCTTGAAGCAGAGCGATAGTAGCGAGAGGGGCAGTGAGATCCGGGCTGAGATCAAGAACAGCGTTCACTTGACCAGGAGTGCCTCCAGGGGTAGAGGAGCTTGCGCGCCAGTTATCTATGTTGCTGCACGGAAGCTCAGGGTTAATACGTTCTATGGAATAGCCTCCATCGTCTTTAGACGTATCATGATACCAAGCTAAGGAATAGACAATTTCATCCATGAGTTCGGCATTGGAATCGAAAAGATGTAGGTCATCACCCTCATTACTAAGAGCCGTGAAACTTGGAAAGGCATAGACAGTTCCAAAACTTGAAAGCATGTCCATGCTGCTATCATCACAGAGGATAAGATGTTCACCTGGAGCCATAAGATGAGGGCCAAAGGTCATGGTCGTTGTAGTATTCACTAGAGCCCATCCTGCAAGTTCTAAGGTCTTGTTAGAGCGATTATAAATCTCCAAGTATTCCACTTCAGGCAATCCTATAGCAGGACTTGGATCTGCCATAACTTCATTAAAGATGACATCTCCGGACTCAGCCTCTTCAGGAACAATAAAAGAAGATGTCGCACTCAAGATTATGTTTCCAGAGCAATCACTAGGACCTTCAATTGTGAGGGTATAAGCAGTCCCAGGAATTAGCGCGGGATCCACAGAGAGATTAATCTGTGTAGCTGATTGTGGTGACTCAGGGACTAATGTGACACCGGGGTCTAAGGTGTATGTTCCTAGGATTAAGCTCAGTTCATCCATGTTCTCATTAAACGTCAAGAGGATGTTGCTGAGGTTTATAATGTTGAGACTTTGAAGTTGAGGAGAGATCAAGTCATCAGCTATGAAAATGGAATTCTGTATTCCTGGCGTTCCGCCATCTGGGTTTTGGCTTGACCCCCAGTTACTGTCGGATGTGCAGGGTAGGAAAGGATTTTTTCTTTCCAAGGAATATCCCCCATCACTGAATGGAAGGCCTCCATACCAGCTAGTGGCGTATACTAGTTCATCGATTACTTCCCCTTCAGGGTCTATAAGGTGAAGATCATCGCCAGCATTACTCAAAGCAGTCAAAGCACTTACCACCAGCACATCTCCATAAGCTGAGAAAATGGAGAAGAAGGCATCATCACAGATGATTACATGTGCACCAGGAAGAAGAATGAAGGAGTTCAAGACCTCATCTTCTGCCGTATTTCTCAGATTCCAGCCGGCAAGATTAAAAGCAGATTCAGACGTATTAAATAGCTCTATATACTCAGCATCAGGCATTCCGATAACGGGAGTTGGGTCGGCCATTAATTCATTGATGACCACATCACCCGGACCTGGTATACCTAGTAGGACATACAAGAAAGGTAATTCTTCAGGATTCATCACATTGCTTGAAAGGTCCTGAACGTTGGAGACATTTAGGCTTTGCTGAATATTGGGAGGGAATTCTGTGGCAAAGGTCAAGCTCACAGTTTGTCCGTTCAAGCTCGCTGCAGATGGATTGTTCCCATCCCATTCGTAGGAAGAAAGAGCTTCTGCAGTCGCAGCATCCAGGGCTTCATTAAAGAGCAAGTCAATATGCAGAGCATCTATAACAGTCAGGGACTGTATGAGTGGAGATTCTGTGTCAATGAATCCATCACCCGTGACATTGACGTTGTCGAAATAGAACAGTGTAGAGCGAGTTGCTGTGTAATCACAGTTCACCCCGAAAAAGGAAGAGCTGGTATGAGTGGCATCCAAAGTTTGACCTTCTGAAACATACGTCCCTGTATTCCCAATATCTGAAAATAGCTCCCAGTTACCAACTCCATCACGTGTTACACGGATGCCCAGCTCCACAATACTGAGGTTCAAGCTCCCGTCACCTCCATCAATAATCTTTGTAGATGTGCTTCCAGTTTTTCTATACAGACTGACTTCATCAGCTGTATTCCCCAGCATGACGTAGTAGCCATTTAAAGGATTCTCAAGGTCAGATTGATCAGAGACCAGGTAGACATAAGCGCGGTTAGAGGAAGAAGGATTGAACTCCATTCTGAGCTTAATTTCCCAAACAGCGTTATTAATGATGTCAGATGGGGTACTGAGGTGAGACTCATTTTCGGCTGCGGTAGCGTTCAAGTGTAGCTCGAGGTTGGCATCCACTTCGAAATCAGCTATATCTCCTGACCAAACAGGGTTATTAAGTAAATCCCCATCATTGAAGTCATCCATCCATTGAGCCTCCGCAGAATTTATAATGCAGAGGCAGATAACGACCAGAAGATTAACAAGAGAGATAGAATAGAATTTCATAGGCTGTCCCGATCAACGGATGAAGTTAGTAATTTCGCTTTTGCCTAGATATATTTTAAGATAAAAGAAATTAATCGATGAGATTAGCATTGGTAGGAGCCACAGGAATGGTGGGAAGGAAAATGCTTCAAGTACTTGAAGAAAGGAAATTTCCCGTGACTGACCTTATTCCTGCAGCTCGAACAAGTGTGGGAGAAAAGGTCACATTTAAAGGGAGGGATTATACCGTAGTTGACATGCAAACTGCAGTAGATTCCTTGGCTGATGTGGCCCTTTTTTCAGCAGGAGGTGGAGCTGCATTAGAATGGGCTCCTAAATTTACGGCTAAAGGCACTAAGGTGATTGACAATTCTTCGGCTTGGAGAATGGACAAGGACAAGAAATTAGTCGTTCCTGAAGTGAATGGAGATGTGCTTTCAGGAGGGGATATGATTATTGCAAATCCGAATTGTTCTACCATACAACTTGTTGTAGCCCTTAAGCCACTCTACGAACGCTATGGAATCAAGCGCTTGGTAATCTCTACGTATCAATCCGTTTCTGGAACAGGAAAGGCCGCAGTGGAGCAGCTAGATAATGAACGTGCTGGCATCGAATCAGAGAAAGTCTATCCCTACATTATTGATAAAAATTGCATTCCGCACTGTGATGTCTTCTTGGACAATGGATATACGAAGGAAGAGATGAAGCTCATGCACGAGACGCGTAAAATCATGGGCGATGAGAAGATAGCAGTAACGGCAACAGCTGTGCGTGTACCGGTAGATGGAGGACATTCTGAAAGTGTAAATGTGGAATTCAGGAAGGAATTCCACATGCAGGAAGTCAGAGAGATTCTTTCTAAGGCGGCAGGAGTCACCTTAGTAGATGACGTCAAGAATATAAAGTATCCTATGCCTCTTTATGGGAAAGATACAGATGATGTCTATGTAGGAAGATTGCGTAGGGATGAGTCGCAAGTGAATACCTTGAACATGTGGATTGTCTCTGATAACTTGAGAAAAGGAGCAGCTACTAATGCGGTGCAAATAGCAGAATACATGCTTCGGCAGGGCTTCCTTCCTGCCTAATCAGGTTACTTCAGAATATTCTCAACGAAATCTGTAATGTCTTTTATACTTGGGTCAGTCTCATAATAAAAGGCATTTGAAGCATTAAAAGACCCACTCACTTTTTGGGATTGTGTTTCAAGGAATCGAGCATGATCTCTGTGATGAAAGATGAGGTTCTTTTCTAATGGAGGACCTTCGAGTTTGGGTTTATTGGCCACCATTATAGGAGGGTCATTTTGATCCATGAAATTTGCAAAGTCAACTTTCGCTCTGTACTCATCAGTTTCAGATTCGAAGACCTCTCTGTTTACAGCTCCACTAGGAGCGTTTAATCCATATAGACCATAAAGCCTAGCTTTCATCTCAGCATCTAGACCTTCGTCATACTTGTAGTTATACTGTTGGAAGACCTCTTCCCAGCGTTTGACATCTAAGGATGATTGAGCATTTTCAGCAACAACTCCTGCCACTCTTGTGCTCATTCTGAGAATGGGGTCCGCACTCTGAGGTTCTGCCATATCATCTCTCAAGGCTACCCAAAGTGACATGCTTCCTCCAGCTGAAGTTCCTCTAAGAATGATTTTTTCGGGATTTATTCCGTTTCCGGGGGCTTCATATTTGAGCCGTTGCACAAGATATTTGGCATCTTCAAGACATTTCAGAACCCCTTGATTTTCATTGTTTCCAAGCAATCTATAATTAGCATTGGCAACAGCAATTCCTTCATTAAGATACGTCTCCATTTCTTTCATCACAGAAGTTTTCTTATAGAGAGAATTCTTGTTCCCTTGAACAAATCCTCCACCATGGAAGAAGATTACTACAGGTAATTTGTCCCCTTCTGAGAAATTCTTGGGTAAGACGAGATCATAGTCATTCTTGGAATCACTGGCATAGGGGATGTTAGCATATGCGATTCCATTGGCAGCTAATTCATGACCTGAGTCTCTATAGGGTACAAGGTCAGTAGGACCAGTGCTGCTGCTTTGATTCGTGCCGTTTCCTTGTTCAAGAATCTGATCTAATTCATGACATGAGCTACACCCCATGGTGATAAGTAGCCCCAGAATAATTGATATAAATTTTATGCTTTTCATTTCAATGGATGAAAGTAAGTAAATACACTGCCAATAATGGGATATAGCGAACTAGGGTAGTGGATGTAAGCACGATTGGAATGAAAGAATAAGCTTAGTATCAGCTTGATGCCACCCCTCTTTATAGCGATATTTGCTATCCATTAAAACTACAATGAACGACCACTTTTCTCGTTTTCGTGAAGGAGTAATAGGAATCGATGAGACATTCGATTCTCCTTTTGGTCGAAAAAAAATCATCTATGCTGACTGGGTGGCCAGTGGGCGTATGTATGGGCCTATCGAAGATAAGATTAGGAAAGAGGTTCTTCCCTTGGTTGCTAATACGCACACGGAGACATCCTATACCGGCACTATGATGACCAAGGCCTATCACGAGGCTCATCAGATTATCAAGAAACATGTAAACGCAAGTGAGCATGATGTGCTAATATGTTCTGGAAGCGGCATGACAGGAGTGGTGAATAAGTTTCAGAGGATCTTGGGCCTTAAATTACCTGAAGCCTTTAAGGAGAAGGTTGCTCTTAAAAAGGAAGAGAGACCAATAGTCTTCTGTAGTCACATGGAGCACCATTCTAATCATACATCTTGGTTAGAAACCACTGCTGAAGTGGTCATCATCAAGCCTTGTGATAAAGGAAATTTAGACGTAGAACATTTCAAAGAATTATTAGAAAGCTATAAAGACAGGTCCTTGAAGATTGCTGCAATTACATGCTGTAGTAACGTGACAGGGATTCATACTCCATATGCTCAGATAGCCTCCATGATACATGCTCAAGGAGGCTTTTGTTTTGTTGACTTCGCCTGTTCAGCGCCCTATGTGAAGATGGATATGCATCCTGAGGATCCAAGTCAGAGGTTGGATGCCATTTTCTTTTCACCACATAAATTCCTTGGTGGACCAGGAACACCAGGTATAATGGTCTTCGATAAATCACTGTATCGCTGCACGGTACCAGATCACCCTGGAGGAGGCACGGTGAAGTGGACTAATCCATGGGGAAAGCATAGCTACTTTGAAGATGTGGAGACACGAGAGGATGGTGGAACGCCCCCATTTCTTCAGACTATACGCGCGGCTATGGCTATACGATTGAAAGAGGAGATGGGAATAGGAAATATTTCCATTCGAGAAAAGCATTTGAACGAATTGGTCTGGGATAGACTAAATTCCATAACTGGACTGAAAGTTCTTGCTGATGAGAGCAAAGAGCGACTTTGCATCTACTCATTTTATATCGAAGGAATGCACTTTAATCTTGGAGTGAAATTGCTCAATGATCACTTTGGGATACAGACCAGAGGCGGCTGTGCCTGTGCTGGAACGTATGGGCATTTCTTATTGGGAGTAGATGAAGAGCATAGTTGCTCCATCACGGATGCAATAGACCATGGTGATCTCACGAAAAAACCAGGATGGATACGCTTTTCTCTCCACCCTGTTATGACCGATGAGGAAGCGAGGTACATCATAGATGCCATAGAAGCTCTCGCGGTCAATTTCAACTCCTGGGCCAAGGACTATGATTATAGCCCTCATTCCAATGAATTCCACCACAGGACCTGGGGAGAATCGGATAGGCAATCAGACTTGGTGAGCCAGTGGTTCAGGTCAGTAGGAGAGTACGACATGCAAAGCCCGGTCTATCCCCTCTTTGACCAGATGGACGAAGGATTGGACAATAATTGAACTTCATCTTATACTAAGGGAATGCAAGATGTTGAAGCATCTTGGAGTCACCTTTTTCCGATTAAAGTGGATTTTTCTAGCCCCAAATCCTCTTCTTATTCGACTTAGAAGCTGAAAGCCCATTCAGCTCAGCTCCATAAGCAAAGGATAGAACACCAACTAATTGGATATTCTCCTCAAGAAACATTGATCTTACAGTTGCGCTTCACTGTTCAATTGGCTATGTTGCGCAGTCTGTGAAGAAGACCTAAAAATAATCTCAATCAAATTCCTTATAAAAACATGAAATACACTACGCTGTTCCTAGTGCTAGTATTTTCTTGCAGCCTTTGGGCTCAGAAGACCAATCAGAAACCTGATGAAGTGGTGAATGCCTTCAAGATGCATCAAAACCTCGAAACGGTGCAGGTTCTGAACCATTCTGAATTGAAATCTCAGAGCAATCTCCCATCTATTCTGGAGGAGTATGAGATATTCCAGTTGGACTTGGAGCTGACGAATGCACTTCTCGTCCAAAGGACACAAGGCCTGGTCTTGGAGTTACCTTATGGTGATGAGATCCTAGTGTTGGAATTGATCCAAAAGGATCTATACTCGCCCGGATTCACTGTGACTGAGATGCCTTCAGGGAGAGTTGTTGACCTTTCCTCATTGGACATGGGATTGCATTATCAAGGCGTCATAGCCGGTAAGAAAGGGTCCATTGTGGCGCTCAGTGTGTTCAGGAATGAGATTTCGGCCGTCATGTCATGGCCTGGTTCCAATGGGAACATGGTCCTTGGAAAGCTAGAGAACAGCGAGGATCACATCCTCTACCGTGATACGCAGATCGCTTCAGAATTCGAGATGGTGTGTGATACTGAATCAGGAGATGATGTCATTGCCCATGAGGAGAACATCACTGCTCAGCAAAGGCTGACCGTTAGATGTACAGATATCCATTTCGATGTGAGCAATCAGATATACAATAATAAAGGCGGAACAGCAGGAGCGACCAATTACATGACCTCCTTGTTCAATCAGGTACAGATCATCTATGCCAACGATAACATCGGGATCCTTCTTGGGGGAATCACCGTATGGTCTTCTCCTGAGCCTTTCAGTGATTTGAATGGTTTTTCTTCATATAGGACGAGCAACACCGTGCCAGCTGATCTCAATGCCTACATCAACTATGCATACGGTGGAGGTGTGGCCTATTTGAATGGGCTCTGTTCCAATGTACGGTTCTCGGTTTCAGGTATTGAATCCAGCTTCAACAACGTTCCAACATACTCATGGTCAGTCATGGTGGTATCACATGAGTTGGGGCATAACATGGGCTCTCAGCATACCCATGCATGCGCATGGAATGGAAACAACACGG
>ERZ888423.690-NODE-690-length-33704-cov-9.471039_pt1 | contig 33704 bp, 31 predicted proteins | sample MGYA00520523_ERZ888423 | MGnify/ENA primary metagenome ERZ888423 (study PRJEB32303, sample SAMEA104408611) | aquatic metagenome | biome: Brackish water; feature: Pelagic; material: water | place: Baltic Sea | collected 2014-06-08T10:24:00 | depth 30,27 m ...
TCGTCACCGACATTCGCAACGAGGTCCGTGCCGCACTCGATCACTTCGCCACACGACTTGATGAGGGTCACGAGCTCTTCGTCACCAAGCATCGAATCGGCTCGGCCCTCGACTGCGAAGCCCACTTCCTGGCGCCCGACGAGTTCGAATGGACACCAGCAACTGCAAAAGGCCAGGTCGCCCACCGGGCAATCCAGTTGTACCTCGGGTGGCGAGGCGAGCCGTCTCCGATGGAACTCGTCGACGAAGCCATGTCGCGACTTGCCAATGAAGACCGTGGAATCGGCATGTGGATTGCTGAACTGGGTGACGCCGACCTGGCTGACGTCAGAGGCCTGTCGTCAGAACGCGTCACCAAGTTCGTCGAGAGTTTCCCGCCGCTCGATCGGCGGGCCAACCCGGTAACCGAGGCGGCGGCACAGTGGCCGGTCTCCGGCCCAATCCTGCTCCGGGCCCGAGTCGACATGATGATCGGCAAACCCGCCGGAGTAGAGAGCCGCAAGGTGATTATCGACTTGAAGACCGGCAGAGTCAGCCCTCGACATCGCCAAGACCTCGGGTTTTATGCACTGGTCGAAACGCTCGTCAGAAGTGTTCCACCACGCAAGGTCGCCACATTCTACCTGGATGCAGCCGAAGCCCAGGTCGACGACGTGAGCGAACGACTGCTGCGGACTGCCGTTCGGCGCACACTCGACGGCATCGACACCATGGTGGCGCTAGCCGCCCATGAGCGTGAGCCAACCAAGCGCCCCGGCAGCAGCTGCCGATGGTGCCCGCTGGCTGAATCATGCGCCGAAGGACAGGCACACCTTGCTTCCTTCGATCGAACCCGAGCTGCACTGTCGACCGGAAGCCAAGCAGTCCGTTGACGAAAGCGGGCTCCGAGGCACCCGGAAGTCATCGGTTCTTCACCGAGAACGCCTACCCTCGCCACCATGAAGGGCATCATCCTCGCTGGCGGTACTGGTTCGCGTCTCCACCCGGTCACCTTGGGCACCTCGAAGCAACTGCTGCCGATCTACGACAAGCCAATGATCTACTACCCGCTGTCGGTGCACATGCTCGCCGGAATCCGCGAGGTACTGATCATCACCACGCCGGAAGACCGAGCCAGCTTCGAACGGCTGCTCGGCGACGGCTCCCAGTGGGGCCTTACCCTCGAGTACGCCACCCAGCCATCGCCCGACGGCCTTGCTCAGGCCTTTCTGATCGGTGCCGACTTCCTCGACGGCCAAGGCGCCTCGCTCGTCCTCGGCGACAACCTGTTCTACGGCGCCGGCTTCTCCAAACTCGTCAGTGACGCTGCTGCGCTCCCGACCGGCGCAACCGTGTTCGGCTACCACGTCAAAGACCCCCAGCGCTACGGCATCGTCGACCTCGATGCCGACGGCCGCCCCACCAAGATCGAAGAGAAGCCCGAGCACCCCAAAAGCCACTGGGCCGTTACCGGGCTCTACTACTTCGACGAACGGGTGGTCGAAGCTGCCGAACTCGTCAAGCCATCGGCGCGCGGTGAACTCGAGATCACCTCGGTCATCGACTATTACCTCGAGCGGGGCGAACTCAACGTCCAGCAGTTGAACCGCGGATTCGCTTGGCTCGACACCGGCACCTTCGACTCGATGGTCGAAGCGTCCGAATTCGTACGGGTCATCCAGCACCGCCAGAACAGCCAAATCGCCTGCCTCGAAGAGATCGCCTGGGAGAACGGCTGGATCGACGAAGCCATGCTCCGCGCCGCTGGCGAGTCGATGGCGAAAAACACGTACGGCCAATACCTCCTCGGCCTCGCCGACGGCAGCCTGCGATGACCGCCGCGCCCCTCAAGATCTTGGTCACCGGCGGTAAGGGCTTCATCGGCTCCGCCGTGGTCCGCCACCTCATCAACAACACCGACCACTCGGTCGTCAACGTCGACAAGATGACCTACGCCGCCACCGAAGGATCGACGCAATCGATCGCCGACAGCTCGCGGTACACGTTCGAGCAAGCCGACATCTGCGACATCGACCGCATCACCGAAGTGTTCGTCGAGCACTCCCCCAACGCCGTCATGCACCTCGCCGCCGAGAGCCACGTCGACCGCTCGATCGACGGCCCCGCCGCCTTCATCCACACGAACCTCATCGGTACGTTCACGATGCTCGAAGCCGCTCGGGCAGCCGGCGTGCAACGCTTCCATCACATCTCGACCGACGAGGTCTTCGGGTCGCTGGGCCCGAACGACCCTGCGTTCACCGAGACCACCCCGTACGACCCGCGCTCGCCGTACTCGGCCTCGAAAGCCGGCTCCGATCACCTCGTCCGCGCCTGGGGCGAGACCTACGACCTCCCCGTGCTCGTCACCAACTGCTCGAACAACTACGGGCCGTTCCACTTCCCCGAGAAGCTCATCCCCCTCGTCACCATCCGCGCGCTGCACGGCGAACCACTGCCGGTGTACGGCACGGGCGACAACATCCGTGACTGGCTACACGTCGACGACCACGCCGCAGCGCTCGTGGCCGTCATCGAGCGCGGCACGCCGGGCGAGACGTACAACATCGGCGGCAAAGCCGAGCACACCAACCTCGAGGTCGTTGAGACCCTCTGTGACCTCGTCGACGAGCTCGCCGGGCCACTCGATTCCGGAGCGTCCCGGCGATCGCTCATCACGTTCGTGGCCGACCGCCCGGGCCACGACCAGCGCTACGCCATCGACCAAACCAAAATCCAGCGCGATCTCGGCTGGGAGCCCAAGCACACCTTCGGCACGGGGCTCCGCAGCACCGTGCAGTGGTACCTCGATAATCAGCCCTGGTGGCAGCCGCTCCGCGACCAGCAGGCCACCGAGCGCCTCGGATTGAAGAAGTAGCCGTGGAAATCATCAAGACAGCGCTCGACGGTGTCGTCGAAATCCGCGCCAAGCGCCACGGCGACGAGCGCGGCTGGTTCAGCGAGACCTACAAACGCGATGCCTTGTACGACGCCGGCATCGACATCGATTTCGTGCAAGACAACGAATCGTTCTCGGCGCCCACCGGCACGTTGCGCGGGCTGCATTACCAAACCGCGCCACACGCCCAAGACAAGCTCATGCGAGTTATCCACGGATCGATCCTCGATATTGCGGTCGACATTCGCAGGGCCTCGCCCACCTTCGGACAGCACATCGCGGTCAGACTCACTGCTGACGACGCCAACCAGCTCCTCGTTCCCGTCGGATTCGCTCACGGCTTCTGCACGCTCGAACCCGACGTGCGGGTTGCCTACAAGGTCAGCGGCCAGTATGCGCCCGACTGCGAACGTGCAATCCGCTGGGACGACCCCGACCTCGCCATCGATTGGCGGCTCCCGTCCGGCGGCCCGACGCTGTCTGGCAAGGACGAAATCGCCCCGCTCCTGGCCGACCAGCCCGACCTCTTCTGACACCGGCGCAACTTGCGCCCAGACGCGACAAAGCGCCCGGCTCAACCCACAAAAGGGTGAACTCAGGCGCCGAGCGTGGTCGTCTGGTCAGCGGCCCATGTTGGGGCGCTTGCCATGGTTTGCCTTCGAACGACGGAGGCGGGCCTTGCGCTTGCTGGTCTTCTTCGACATAGTCCTCCCAGGCTACGGCGCGCGCGGCAATCCCCCAACCGCTCTATCCTCAAGACCTCAGGCCGACATCAAAGCAACAGCCGTGCCAAGGCCGACGCTGCTGCGAATTGTGGCGATCCGCCGACCGGTCTGTACTGCGTCTTTTGGCTCGCCGACGCGGTCAGAGCCCAGCTGCGCGCAGGCATCATCCAGGTCCTCGACGATGATCACGAGCCCCCAGAACTCTGCAGCTGACCGGTGGTCATCTTCGTGCTGGACCACTTCGACGATCAGCCCGCCCCGTCCAATGCGATGAAAACCCTGGCGAATCTTTCCGACCTCCCGGATGCGTTTCAGTTCGCATCCGGTGGCGAGCGCAATGTCGTCGGCGGTCGGCTCGAGGTCGCCAGTCATCACGACCACGTGATCGATCGACCGAGCTCCGAGCGAATGGGTTGCAAAAGTCGGTGCAAGCGGCTCCACCACAGTCGTGGTGAGGCCGGCGATCGAGGTGATCGTCTCATCGATTCCAGAGATCGCCCAGCCAACGACGCCGGCCTGAACATTTTCAGGTTCCACACCTGTCCCACCCGATATGGCCGATACGGCCGTTGTCGCCGACGCAGCTTCGGGTGAGACGATCCGCAACGCCGTCCCGAACAGCGGGATGAACCCATCGACCGTCGCTGACAATCCAAGCGAACGCCACGTGTCGATGTCGCCCACAATCGTCAGCCACTCCACTCGTGCAGACCCGATACTCATTTCCTCACTGTGACAGCGAGTTCGGCGCGCCGCCCCATCGCACCGCTGATTGGCTGCCGCATGCTGACGGGTATCGGGTCCAGCAGGTCCTCGACCGGCAGGGTGTTGATGATCCCGTCGATCGGGACCTTCCGCGCGGCCACCCAATCGAAACGGAAACGCAGTCGGCATCATCGAGCCGGAGCACCCGCACACAGAGAACTCGGGACACACGGCAGCGAAATCCGCCTCAACACGTCCCGAGATTCCAGTGATTCCCAGTCGGCCTCATCCATGCCCACTGTCATGGCATGCGACTCTCCGACTTCGATGACTGGGCGCGCCAGCATCACGGCCTGATCACCTTGTGCGCGTCCGGGCTGAGCAACGACGCCTGGCGTCGTGCGGTGCGTGCCGGTTCGTTAATCGAGGTCCACCGCTGCGTAGCCCGACTGCCCGGTGCGCCAACTGATCAACTGCAAGGGGTACATGCAGCCGTCATGGCCGCAGGCGGCCAGGCAATGGCCTCGCACCAATCAGCGGCGGTGCTCTGGAATCTGATCGAGCCGACGAATGCACTCATCCATCTCACCGTCCCGGAACGAAATCGGCGACCCCGCCTGGCCGGTGTCGTGCTGCATCGGCCGACCGACCGTCAGCGGCTCACCCCCCAGCGTCGCCACGGAATCCGCTGCACAGACCCGCTCCGCACCCTGTGTGACCTCGGGGCCGACGACCCATCACTGGTCGAGCCTGCGGTCGGTGCTGCACTCAGTCGGCGCCTCCTCAACCTCGATGCACTCACCGCTGCTGCGGCCCAACACAGCCACCGCGGCCGGCCAGGAATACCTGCGCTCCGTGCTGCCATCGATGAATGGGCGATCGATCATCGACCCGCCGACTCGGTCCTCGAAATCGTCTTTGCCGCTCTCGTTCGACGTCATCAGCTTCCACCAACCACGTTCCACGAACGAATCGCTGGATGGGAGATCGACTTCCGTTTCGCGGGGACAGCAATACTCGTCGAGTGCGACGGGTGGTCGACACACGGCCTCGACCGCAACCAGTTCGAGCGGGACCGCCGTAAGGACAATGACCTCGCCAACGCTGGTTGGCAGGTGCTTCGATTCAGCTACCGGTCGATCGTCAACGATCCAAGTGGCACAGCACTCCGCATCCGGCGGGCGCTAGCGCGCTGGGCCCAACTCGAGGTGCCGGACGCAGTCTGACGGCCGGCTGCGGCGAACTCGGGACATAAAACAGCGGAATCCGCCCCGCACAATCCCGAGAATCGACCGACGTCGACCGCCGCCCAAACCGGCCGGCGACCGTCAACTCAGACGTTGAAGCGGAACTCCATCACGTCGCCATCCTGGGCGATGTATTCCTTGCCTTCGACGCGCATCTTGCCCACATCCTTGGCTGCATTCCAGGAACCGAGTTCGAGGAGCTCGCCACACTCGATGACCTCGGCCCGGATGAAGCCGCGCTGGAAGTCGCCGTGGATCCGACCGGCACACACGGGTGCAGTTGAGCCCTCGCGGAACGTCCACGCTCGTGATTCCTGCTCGCCAGTTGTCAGAAACGTGCGGAGGCCGAGCAGGTGATAGGCGCTGCGGACCATCCGGAACAGGGCGCCCTCACCGAGGCCGAAACCTTCGAGGATTTCCTTGCGCTCGTCGGGGTCTTCGATGGCGGCGGCCTCAGCCTCCATCTGAATACACATGCCGATGACTTCGACGTTGTCGCCAACGTTGTTGAACTCGTCGGAGATCAACTTCTCCTTCTCAGGAATCGAGTCAATGTCATCTTCGCCGACGTTGACCACTGCGAGCACGCGCCGGTTCGTCAGCAGGTAATACGGGGCGAGGAGCTCTTTGACGTCGTCTTTCAGGCCGGCGCGATAGAGCGGCAGGCCTTCGGCAAGCTGGTCGTAGGCAATTTGCAGCGCTTCGGTCTCGGCGACCATCGACTTGTCGAGCTTGGCGGCGCGCTGAGTCTGCTTGAGCCGTTTCTCGACGGTCTCGAGGTCGGCGAGCGCCAGCTCGATCTCGACGACACGGAGGTGTTCGATCGGATCGGACGGCCCGACGACGTCGTCGTCCTCGAACGCCCGGAGCACGAACACGATCGCATCAACTTCGCGGATATTGGCGAGGAATTTGTTGCCCAAACCTTCGCCCGTGCTGGCGCCTTCGACCAGACCACCGATGTCGACGACCTCGACTTGGGCGTGGACAACCTTCTTCGACTTCGACATGATCGCCAGGCGATCGAGCCGGTCGTCTGGCACCTTCGCAACGCCGATGTTCGGGTCTTTCGTGGCAAACGGGTACGGCGCCGCCAGGGCACCACCACCCGTGAGGGCGTTATAGAGCGAGCTCTTGCCCGCGTTCGGAAGACCAACCAAGCCAAAACGTTCCATACGGCTCGCCACGATACCGGCAGGTCACACCGTGCTCGACACAATGTGACCCTGTCAGAGTCGGCGGAGCTGCTGGGCAGGCGTGAAGAGTTCGCGTGAGATACCGAGGCTCATCACCGTCGTCGTCGTCGCCACGCTGCCGAGTACGAGGTACATCACCGAGATCTGCACCATCACCGCATCGGCGGGATCGACGCCGGCGAGGATCAATCCGACCATCGCACCCGGCAACGCGACGATGCCGACAGCCTTGGTGGTCTCGATTTGGGGCACGAGAGCCGTCCGCAACGCACGTTGCAGATGCGGCCGAAAAGCCTCGCGCGCGGAGAGGCCGAGCGCGAGCCGCCCCTCGATCACCCCGCGCTGTTCGCTTGCAGCTTCAAGCAACTGGCGTGACACCAGCACCGTCGCCGACAGCGAATTGCCAACGACGATCCCAGCGAGCGGGACGATGGTCCGGCCCTCCAACTCGTACACCTGAAAGCCGAAGAGCACCCCCAGCGTCACGACCCCTGACAGCGCGTAGGCCAGGAGCGAGAGGGCGAAAACCTTCGGCACCCCCGCAGCCCGTTGGGCCGTCGTCCAGGCCGCAAACAGCAGCATGAACAGCAACCAGACACCCGACCAGATCAGTGGGTCGTCGGGATCGACAACCAATTGCAGCGCCCAGCCCACAATGAGGAGTTGGACGAGTGCACGCAGGGCCGCCCAGAGCAGCGAACGTTCGAGGCCGAGCCGCCGCCAGAGCGAGATACCGACGCCCACAGCAATCAGGCCACCTGACGCCGCGAGGCCCGTCAACCCGATGTCGGCGGGGCCTACCGCAAGGAGTGCAGCGGTCATGTTGGTGCCCCGATCAGGCGCCGGACGACGGGATCGGCATGCGTATCGAGTTCGGAGAGATGTCCGAACGCCGCCACTTTGCCGTCGACGATTGCCAGCACATGGTCGGCGAGCCGCCGGACCTGGTCGGTGTCGTGGCTGACCCACAGCACCGCGATTCCTTCGTCGGCGAGTTGGCGGGCGAGCCCTTCGATCGCCAGGCGGCCATCGACGTCGAGTGCCGCTGTTGGTTCATCGGCGAGCAGAACTTTAGGGCGAGTCAGCAATGCTCGAGCCACACACATCCGCTGAGCCTCACCACCGGACAGCGTTGCCGCATCACGATCGAGTAGATCTACGGAGAGCCCGACATGTTCGAGAACGTGCCCGCCTCGCTCGCTGGCAAGATCTGGATCGGCCACACGGAAGTTGTCGAGCACCGATCCTTCGAACAGCGGGGCACGTTGGAAGATTGTTCCGACCTGCCGCCGCAGCGTGTGCGGCGGCATTGCCGACAGCGCCTCGCCGCGCCACGTAATCTCACCGCCAAAAGGGTCGTCGAGGCGGTTGAGAAGACGGAGCAGCGTTGACTTTCCAGATCCGGACGGTCCGACGATTATGGTCATTCCGTCTTCGGGTAGATCGACCGTAATGTCAGTGAGAATCGGGGTCAGAGCCGGGCCCGCTGCCACCTCCCGAAGCGAGAATCCGGTTTGACGAGCCACGTCACTGACCGTAGTTCCCTTCCACGATCCGGTCCGTGTCCACATCCAAACCCGACGCCAGGCTCGACGCAACGCGATCTGGCTGTTCAGCGCTTTCAGATGACCCGTCTGCTCTGACATGATGCAAGCCATGGCTTGGCTGATGAGCGACGCCCGGGTGCTCGCGTCCGCCGAACTCGCTGAGACGCGGGCTGCCCGGCGGAAGGGCCTTCTCGGTCGCAGCGAACTCGACGGCGCACTCGTCATTCGTCCGTGTCGTGGTGTGCACACGATCGGCATGAAGTTTGCGATCGACGTGGCATTCGTCGATCAGGACGGCGTCGTCGTGAAGACGTTACAAATGGCCCGCCACCGCATCAGCATGCCGGTGTTTTCCACACGCACCGTGATCGAAGCGAACGCCGGCGCATTCGCCCGATGGGGCCTCAGGGTCGGCGACGTGATCGAAGTGCGCGAAGAGTGAGTGGCACGCTCTGGCTGGTTGCCACGCCGATCGGCAACCTCGGTGACCTGCAACCTCGGGCCATCGAGATGCTCGCGGCCGCTGAACTCGTCTGCTGCGAAGACACGCGGCGGACGGGATTGCTCCTCCATCACTCCGGAGTCAAAGCCAAGCGGATGGCGGTGTGTAACGAACACACAGAACACGACCTGATCGAGCGGGTGCTCGGTGTCCTTGGCAGCGGCGGTGATGTGGCCGTGGTCAGTGATGCCGGGACACCCGGCGTGTCTGACCCCGGCGAGCGGCTCGTCAGGGCGGCAATCGAAGCCCGCCACGACGTCAGTTCCGTCCCAGGTCCGAGCGCTGCAGTGATGGCGGTGACGATCAGCGGCCTCGACACGTCACGGTTCGTGTTTGAAGGGTTCCTCCCACGCAAGGGTCGCGAGCGGGCGTCTCGACTCGCCGAACTCGCTTCCGAGCGGCGGACATCGGTCCTCTACGAAGCGCCCCATCGAGCACTTCGCACGCTGACCGATCTCGGCGAAGTCTGCGGCCCAGACCGCGACATTGTGGTGGCCCGCGAGCTGACCAAGCTGCACGAGACCGTCGTCCGTGGCACCCTCGGATCGATCGACATCGGCGAACCTCGGGGCGAGTACGTCTTCGTCCTCGCCGGAGCGCTGGTCGACGACACCCCCGCAACTGACGAGGACGTTCAGCGTCTTCTCAACGAGGCAATCGCCACCGGCATGACAAAGCGCGACGCCGCTGCTGCGGTGGCCGAGCAGACCGGCCGAGCACGCCGCGACGTCTACCAGCTCACGATCTGAACGACGCCGTCGCCCACACCAGTTCAGCCGCGTCCGGTCAGCCACGGGGTGTCAGCGAGAGCTGACGTGACTGCGCGACAAGCTTGCCGGTGCTGTCCCACATTTCGCCTTCCTCATCGACCAGCCCGTCGTGGATAAAGCGGCTCCGGAATGCACAGCGGATCGGTCCAGGCGCCGGCGTCGCACGGATGTGAACGGTCAACTCGACGGTCGGCACCCAGGCGACCGGCATCCCCGAGTTGAAGATCGGCGGCGGGAATGCATCCGCTGCCAGCAGCAACGCAATCGCGTCGATCGGTTCGTCGGCGGCCAGAGCGAACCATCCGCGCACCGTCGGGTCGCCCGTGACCTTGCCGTTCCGAAATCCGGCGTCGGCCGGATCGATGCGCGACGCAAGGCGGTCCATCAATGCCGGGCCGGCTGCCTCCGTTGCGCTCGGCATGATCGGGCACTTCTCATACGGCGTCATGTCGACCGGCGCTGCACGCTCATAGGTCGGGCCGTCGTCTGGCTGCTGATCGCCGAACGTGCCAAGCAACTCGAGCGTTGGCTTGCCACCAATCCGAAGTGATGCCCGAGCGGTGGCGAGCCGACGACCGGAGCGCACCAGGTCGACGTCGATCGTGCACGGCCCAGCAGGCGCTGGGCGGAGGTAGTGCGCAGTGAGTGTCAGTGGCGGGCGGCCGGCTGCTGCAGCCATCGCACGGCCAGCAATCGCCATCAGGTAGCCGCCGTTGGCGTTACCGCCGATATCCCAGCCTTCGTTGATCGAGGCGCTGAACGCGGTGCGCGTCCCATCGCCTTCCGCCGCCGACACCTGCTCGATACTCGTCGCTGCTGCAAACACACCCGTACCGCTCATCCGGCCGACGGTATCGTGCAGGCGTGACTCGGTTCTATGTGACGACCCCTATCTATTACGTCAACGCCGAGCCGCACCTCGGCCACGCGTACACGACCATCATCGGCGATGCCCTGACGCGCTGGCATCGGCTGCTCGGCGACGACGTCACGTACCTCACCGGCACCGACGAACACGGCTTGAAGATCCAGCAAGCTGCCGAGGCTGCCAACGTCACCCCGCAGGAATTCACCGACTCGATCGCGCCAAAGTTTGCCGCTGCCTGGGAGAAGTTGAACATTGCGAACGACGACTTCATCCGTACAACTGAGCCCCGGCACAAGGCGGCCGTCGCCGAACTGTTGCAGCGTTGTTACGCCGCCGGCGACATCGAACTCGACACGTTTGCCGGCAAGTACTGCGTCGCGTGCGAGGAGTATTACCAGGACGACGAACTCGACAAAGACGCCGAAGGCGAAGCCAACCAGTGCCCGATCCATCATCGTGCAGTCGAGTTCTTCGAGGAGGAGAACTATTTCTTCCGATTGTCGCGTTTCGAAGATCGCCTACTCGATTGGTACGCCGCGCATCCGACAGCGATGACACCCGAGCAGCGCGGCAACGAAGCAATAGGCCTCATCAAGTCGGGCCTCCGGGACTTTTCGATCAGCCGCACCTCACTTGAGTGGGGCATCCCGCTGCCATGGGACGAGAAGCATGTCACCTACGTTTGGTTCGACGCGCTCACCAACTACTTGGCTGCCGCGGGATTCGGCGATGGCACCGACGCATACAAAGACAACTGGCCAGCCGACTTCCACCTGATCGGTAAAGACATCGTCCGCCAGCACTGTGTGTACTGGCCTGCAATGCTGATGTCGGCGGGCATCGAGCTACCCAAGGGCTGGGCCATCGGCGGCTGGCTGCTCAGCGGCGGCGAGAAGATGAGCAAGACCGCCGGGAACGTCGTCAACCCGCTCGACCTCATCGACGACATCGGCCTTGACGGGTTCCGCTACTACGTGCTCGCCGACACCACCTACGGCAACGACGGCGACTTCACCTGGGAGGGGCTGGTCGGCCGATACAACTCCGACCTGGCCAACAACCTCGGCAACCTCGCAGCACGCGTTGCCACCGTCGTTGCCAAGAAGTGCGACGGCCTCGGCACCGCTCCCGCTCCCGACAGCCCGCTCGCCGCCGTCGCCGCACAGGCGTATGCCGACACGGCAGCGAGCTGGACGTCGGTCCAACCGAGCCGGGCGCTCGATGCCACGTGGTCGCTGATCCGTGCCACGAACAGCCACCTCGAAACGAACGAGCCATGGAAGTCCGAGCCTGGAGCCGATGTCGACCGTGTGATGGGCGACGCTCTCGAAGCACTTCGTATCGTCGCTGTGCTGGTCCACCCAGCAATGCCCGACACCGCCCAAGCCTTATGGGAACGCATCGGCATGGCGGGCAACGTCGTCGACCAGCGCCTCCCCGACGCCGCAGCATGGGGCCAGTACACAGCCGGCTCCGTCGTCACCAAGGGCGACGCACTCTTCCCCCGCATCAAGCTCTGAGTAATTGCACCCGACCGAACCAGATCCAATTCCCAAAGACCAAGCGCCGCAGGGCCCGAACGACCTATCGCACACGAGCCACACCACCAACAGGTCGCCGAGCGGGCGAGGTTGGTGTGAGGGCGACCAAAATCGCGGTCGGGAAACGCTGTGACGAGCCCGAACCAGCTTGAATGGACGCCGTGATCAGCCCGAACCAACCTGCATGGATCGACAGCCACTGTCACATTCACGACGAGCGGATCCCTGACGGGCCCGACGGTGCTGTTGCGGCGGCCATGGAGATGGGTGTCCACACGCTGGTCACGGTCGGCTGCGACCGGGCCACCTCCGAGGCGGCGATCGCGGTTGCAAGTCGCCACGACAACGTGTTCGCAACGGTCGGCTTACACCCGCACGACGCGGTGCAGGGCGTCCACACGATCGTCGACCTGCTCGACACGCCCGGGATCGTCGCGATCGGCGAAGCCGGGCTCGACTACTACTACGAGCATTCCGAACGCGACATTCAGAAGGCTGCGTTTGCCGAACAGGTGCATCTCGCACACGAATACAAACTGCCGCTCGTCATCCACTGCCGTGATGCGTGGGACGACACCTTCGACATCCTCGACGCCGAGGGTGTGCCGGAACACACGATCTTCCACTGCTTCACCGGCGGCCCTGCCGAGGCTCGACGCGCGCTCGAGCGCGGCACCGTGCTCTCCTTCTCCGGCATCGTCACTTTCAAGAGTGCTCCCGAGGTGCAAGCAGCGGCGCAGCTGTGCCCACTCGATTCGCTGCTTGTAGAAACCGACAGCCCTTATCTGGCACCGCTCCCGCACCGGGGAAAGACAAATCGCCCGGCCTGGGTGCCGCATGTGGGTCAGTTCATCGCCGATCTCCGCCAGCTTCCGGTCGATGAAGTCGCTGCTCAGACCGCTGAGAACACCCGGCGCGTCATGCCCGGCATCGCCTGAACGCGTCGGTGGGATACGCTCGGCGCCCGACGCAACGCTGTCGCAGTTCACTGCGACAGACCAGCGGACAGCGTCTGACTGAAGACTGACCAGTGGCCCTCGACGACACCGACCGACGACGTTTCTACCTCGCCGCCTTACTCAGTCTGATTGCGCTGCCCGCGCTCTGGTTCGCCAGCCGCGACGACCCAGTTCCGGGGCCGAACATCGCAACGGCCGGCGTCGATGTCGGAAGCCAGACAGCCAACGCTGAAACCAAAGCCGAAACACCGATCACTGTGAAATCAACAATTGGTCAGAGCAATCTGCCGACCCTCGACACGATCCTCGACCGGGACCCGATCTTCCTCGACGGCCCAACTCCCCAACGGGGTGGCATCACGAAAATTGCTGTACCGACGACCGATGGATTCGATTCGATCTTCGCGCAGGCGACATTTCGGGGGACCGTTCCCGACGTCCGGACGTGTCTCGCGAAAAACATCGAACCAGACCAGATCGTCACCGTGATCAACCTCGACAATCTTCGGTCGACCACCTGCCTTACCTTGCTGGCTCCCCCCACCCAACAGGCCGACCTCGTCTTGCACACCAACAATTTCGTCGAGTTGGCCGACTTGACCGACGCCCCAATCTCGGTACAGGTCCGGTTGTCACGATGACGCATTCGCGCCCTCGCATCCACGACCTGCTGGAGGCAAATTCGCTCGCGCCGCGACGCGATCTCGGCCAAAATTTTGTGGCTGATCCAAACACAGTGCGCCGAATCGCCGACCTCGCTCGGGTCGGGCCAGACGACCATGTGGTTGAGGTTGGAGCCGGACTCGGCTCACTGACGCTTGCGCTCGCCGACACGGGTGCCGATGTGACGGCGATCGAGGTCGACACTGGCATGGTGCCCGTCCTGCGCGACGAGGTCGCCGATCGGCCGAACGTGCGCGTCGTCGAAGCCGACGCGATGCGTCTCGATTGGGACGAGATGCTCGATCCGTCGATCAATTGGATCCTTGTCGCCAACCTTCCGTACAACGTCGGAACCCCGCTCGTCTGTGACATCCTCGACTTCGTCCCACAGGTTCAGCGGATTCTCGTCATGGTCCAACGCGAGGTCGCCGAACGTTTCGCTGCCGCACCGCGCTCCTCGGCCTACGGCGCAATCAGCGTGAAGGCCGCCTACTGGGGCTCGGCACGCATCGTCGGCATCGTCCCATCCACCGTGTTCGTTCCCCGCCCGAACGTCGAGTCGGCACTCGTCGAGATTACTCGGCGCGTGCCACCGACAACCGATCCCGTCGAACTGTTCACCTTGGTCAAAACTGCTTTCGGGCAGCGCCGCAAGATGCTCCGCAAGTCGCTGTCGGGCGTCGTTACTACCGAGCAGTTCGAAGCTGCTGACGTTGCCGGCACGTCACGCCCTGAGGAACTCGATGTCGACGCCTGGTGCCGCCTGACCGAGATCGTCCATGGCAACTGAGCCGATCACCCTTCGCGCTCATGCCAAGCTCACACTGTCGCTGAAGATGACCGGCGTCCGCTCCGATGGATTCCATCTCATCGACGCCGAGATGGTCAGTCTCGATCTGCACGATGTCCTCGTCTTCAGCCCTGATCGCATCGGCCTCGCTGTGACCGGCAAGTTTTCCGACGGAGTACCCACAGACGGATCAAACTTGGTCGCGCGGGCCCTCGACCTCGCCGGCGGCTCGGCACATGTGACGATCAACAAGCAAATTCCGCATGGTGGCGGCCTCGGCGGTGGCTCGACCGATGCAGCGACTGCACTCGCCTGGGCGGGTTGGGCCACCGACGACGCCGGTCTCGCACGAGCCGCCGAACTCGGCGCTGACATCGCATTCTGCCTTGTTGGCGGCCGCTCACGCGTGACGGGGATCGGCGAAATTCTGGAGCCACTCCCGCACGTCGATCGCTCGGTCACGCTGATCATCCCACCACTTCGTGTCAGCACACCGGCGGCTTACCGCGCCTGGGACGACCTCGGCGGCCCCACAGCCGACGGACTAAACGACCTCGAACCGGCAGCAATCGTCGTCGAACCGCTGCTCGCACAATGGAGAGACCGCATCGGCGACCGATGTGGTCGTACCCCGACGCTCGCAGGCAGCGGTGCCACCTGGTTTGTCGAGGGTGAACACCACAACGCCCTCACCGACTTGGTCGATGAGGGCGCCCACGTGGCGTTGGCACATGTAGTGCCGTCAGATTTTGCGGCGAACCGCACGAGCTGAAAAGAGCTCGGCGACGCCGGACGAATTGGACTATTTGCGACGCTGGTGACGCGTACGACGAAGCATCTTTTTGTGCTTCTTCTTGCGCATCCGCTTGCGGCGCTTCTTGATCAACGAACCCATAAGGCGGGCCACACTATCGGCGAGGCGCCCACGCGCCACGCCCCGTGTCGTTCACATGTCCGATTCCCGTCGGGTGAGAAGTGGACACTGTGCGTCGAGCGACCTCCTGCTTCGAGCTCTCCGCCAATCGAGCAGTTGGCACGGTCGTCGCGCACGGTAGCTTGGAGGCCGATTCGATCCGGGGTCGTCTAACGGCAAGACAGCGGTTTTTGGTGCCGAGAATGGGGGTTCGATTCCTCCCCCCGGAACCATGAGCGTTTCTGCAATCGTTCTCGCGGCCGGCGAGGGCTCCCGCATGCGATCCAGCCGGCCAAAACCACTGCATTCGATTTGCGGTCGAGCGATGGTCGTGCACGTGATCCACGCACTCGAGAAGCTTCAGCCCGACCGCACCGCCGTCGTCATCGGCCACATGGGCGAACAGGTCCGGGCCAAGGTCCAGGAGCGGGCTCCGAGCTGGGCCAACGTTGCATTCGTCGAACAGACCGAGCAAAACGGCACCGGCGATGCAGCCGCGATCGGTATGACCGCATTCGATGGCGATGACTATGACGACGACGCCACGATCGTCATCTTGCCCGGCGACACACCGCTGCTTCGCGCAGACACGCTCGACGAATTCGTCGCCACGCATGTTGCGAACCAGAACGCTGCGACGCTGTTGACCAGCGTTCTCGACGATCCGACGGGCTACGGCCGCGTCGTTCGCAAGAAAGACGGCCAGGTCCTCCGGATCGTCGAGCAACGCGATGCCTCGCCTGACGAACTCGACATCAAAGAGTGGAACACCGGCATCCTGTGCTTCCGTCGGGATCTACTCGGCCCGGCGCTGCGTAATCTCACGACCGACAATGCGCAGGGCGAGTACTACCTCACCGACGTCATCGCAGGGCTTGCTGCAATGGGTCACCGTATCGGTGCGGTGCAGGCTCCACCTGAAGAAACTCAGGGCGTCAACGATCGGTGGCAGCTGGCGCTCGCCGAGCGCGAACTCCGCAGCCGCACCAACCGGCACTGGCTGCTGAACGGCGTTACGATGCTGGATCCCCGCCAGACCTTCGTCGATGTGAACGTCACAATCGGTCGCGACGTCACGCTCTACCCGGGCACGATACTGCAGGGATCGACCACGATCGGTGACAGCTGCGAGATCGGGCCCGACACTCGCCTCACCGACTGCACGGTTGCAGACGGTGCACGCGTCGAGCACAGCGTTGGCCATCAGGCAACCATCGGAGCAGACGCGACCGTCGGTCCGTACGCTCACCTGCCTGCCGGGTCCGAAGTCCTTTCGAATGCAACGACCGGTGCGTTCTACACTGCCCCGGTCAGCTGACTTGCGGCCACCGCCGCACCACCAACACACAACACAGGGACTTCCCCATGGAAAAGGTCACCACCAAGCGCCTCGCCATCTACACCGGGCGCACCCATCCTGCACTTGCTCAGGAGGTGGCTTCCCATATCGGCATCGAGGTTGGCCACGACAACCTCGTCGAATTCGCAAACGGCGAAGTCCGGTGCAGTTTCGGCGAATCGGTCCGTGGCACTGACGTGTTCATCATGCAGACCCACTATGGCGTCGACGGTCGTTCGGTCAACGATTCGATCATGGAACATCTGATTATGATCGATGCCGCATCGCGTGCGTCGGCCAAGCGGATCACTGCGGTTGTGCCGTTCTACGGATACGCGCGCCAGGACCGTAAGGCAGCCGGTCGCGAGCCGATCACCGCTCGCCTCGTGGCTGACATGTTCAAGGATGCTGGTGCGAAACGGATGATCTCGATCGACCTCCACTCCGGACAGATCCAGGGCTTCTTCGATGGCCCGGTCGACCATCTCACCGCCATGCCGGTCCTTGAGGCCTACGTCCGCCAGAACGCATCGAGGCCGGTCATTGTTTCGCCCGACGCCGGTCGCATCAAGGTCGCTGAGCGGATGGCACAGCACCTCGGGGACATCGGCGCTGACCTCGCGTTCATTTACAAGCGCCGCCCAAAGGGCACGACCAACGTGTCCGAGGCCGCTGAAGTCATGGGCGACGTCGAGGGACGCACCTGTGTGCTGACCGACGACATGATCGATACCGGCGGCACGATCGTCTCGGCTGCCGAACTGCTCATGAAGCGCGGCGCCAAGAACGTCTGGGCCATGGCCACGCACGGCGTGCTCTCCGGCCCGGCGATCGAACGCTTGAAGAACAGCCCGCTCGAGAAGATCGTGCTCACCAACACGCTGCCACTTCCCCTCGAAAAGCAACTGCCGAACATCGTGGTGCTCTCTGTCGCTCCGCTGATCGCCCAAGCCCTCGGCGCGGTCTTCGACGACACCAGCGTCAGTGACATCTTCGACGGCGAAAACCTCAGCTGACCCACGACCTTCCCGAAACTGAGACCCTTCCTCCGCACTGACGCGTCGAAACGGTCCCAACTTCAACTGCGCTCCGGCGATCGACTGAAAATGAGATTGTTGCTCCTTAGTGGCGCGTTGAATCGGTCCAGATTTCCGCTTCTGGTGGTCCGCCGCCCACTGACCGGGTGTGTTCGACAAACAACTCTTTCGCCTCGCCCGACGCCAGCACGGGGTCGTGTCGCGCCAGCAACTTCATGACGCAGGCTGCTCTCCAACCAGGTTGACACGCTCCGTTTCGACTGGGTGGCTTGTCCGTGTCCTGCCGGGCGCATACCTCATGGCGCCGTCGCCAGACACGTACGAAATGCGGTGCGCTGCGATCAACATTTGGCTCGATGGAGCCGGGTTCATCAGCGGACGAAGTGCCGGTCGATTGCTCGGTCTGGCCCGCATGCGCAAACGGCCAATCGAAGTCACCCTGGCTCGTCGACAGAAGAGAATCAGTCGAGCACCCTGGGTTGAGGTCCGACAGACAACCTGGTACGACGGCAACGACGATCGCCAGCGACACAACGGCATCACAGTGGCAACGCCGGCCCGCATGCTTTTCGGCCTCGCAGCCGACCTCAAGGATCGGTCTTTCGAGAACGCCGCCGACGACGCCTGGAACATCGGCCTGATCAATCCTGGCGAGGTTGACCTCTATCTCGATCGTCATCGGTGCCGCGGCAAGGACGGCGTTGCCCGGCTCGAACGCTGGTTGGAGAAAGCCTTCGAGATGGAACGCCCAGCGCAGAGCATGTTGGAGCGCGATCTGATCAACGCCTTATGCGATTCCGGACTCCCGGAGCCGATCCGCCAGTTCCCGCTGAGGCTCTCGCATAATGCGCTCACGGTCCACCTCGATATCGCCTGGCCGGACATTCGCCTTGCAATCGAGCCGGGGCACAATCGGTTCCACCGAGGGGTAGATGCTTCGGAGCAGGACACACTCCGCGATCTCGCATGCGGTGAGCTCGGCTGGGACATCATCCGCCTCACACAGCAGATTCAGCACGACCTGCCAGTCTTCGCTCAGCAGATTCGGAGGGTGTATCTACAACGCCGCAGAGACATTCCGCTCAGCCGTCGAGGCCCTATCTCCTCAAATTGAGACCACCACGACGCAGTAACGACGCAGTCATGGTCTACATTTCGGGCTCGAGACCGGCTTGAGCTCAAATCGGGACCATCACACAGCCTTCCCGACGCGAAACGGTCTCCATTTTGGGCGAGGGTGGCGCGGCTCGGTTGAAGATGGGTATGACAGGAGTGGGAGGGGATACAGCGCGCGGGCGGTAGCGTTGGAGCCTGCTGTATTGACGAAGGCGCCGGCTCGATTGCGGTGCCAACACTTGATTTCTAGGATCGAATCCCATGTCTGAGACCGTTCTCATTGCCGAAGCTGGCCGCACAACCGGAAGCAGCGAATCTCGCCGCCTTCGCGGTGTCGATCGCATCCCCGGCGTCGTGTACGGCCACGGCATGGACCCGGTGAGCGTCTCTGTTGCTCGTCGCGACCTGCGCGTCGCCCTGTCCGGCGAATCTGGCATGAACACCATCCTTGATCTCACGGTCAACGGCAAGGTCTACCCGACCCTGGTCAAGGACATCCAGCGCCACCCGGTCAAGCGCAACGTCCAACACATCGACTTCATTCAGGTGGACCTGAACGAAGAAGTCATCGTGCACGTACCGGTCCGCCTCGTGGGCGAGGCCAAGGCCGTTGAGGCCGAAGGTGGCCTCGTCGACCTCACGATGAACACCATCGAAGTCAAGACGACGCCACGCAACATCCCGTCCGCAGTCGTCGTTGACATCTCCGAGATGGACATGGACACCACAATCCGCCTCTCCGACATCGTGCTGCCTGCCGACGTCATTGCGACGGCCGACCCCACGGACCCGGTCGTCACCGTCCTCACGATGCGCACCCCGGTACTCGATGCCGAGGCTGACGCCGCAGCCGCCGCAGCCACCGAAGCCACCGAAGCCGCTGAAGCCGACGCACCTGACGCTGGCGGCGACAGCGCCGAGTGACCGTCCGGGCCCACCCGGCCCGCATGACGCCACACATCGCTTGCTCAACCCTCTGACGGCATGAGTCTGTTCGGCCGCACCGGCAAAGGTGCTCCGTTCGATTGGCTCGTCGTCGGCTTGGGCAACCCCGGACCAAAGTACATTGGTACGCGGCACAACGTCGGCGAAGACGTCGTAAAGCTGCTCGCTGAACGCCACCGGGAACAGCTGAAGGGCGGGCGCGACAATGCGCTCACCGCCGAGACACGATTCGGGGCGCCCGGCAACGACGACCGCGTCGTGCTGAGCTTTCCGATCACGTACATGAACGAGTCGGGTCAAGCGGTCGGCGCCCAGGTGCGGCGCTACCGCATCCCCTCGGTTGACCGGATCATTGTCATTCACGACGAACTCGATCTCGATCCGGGCGTTCTTCGAGTGAAAGAAGGTGGCGGGCTGGCCGGCCACAACGGCCTGCGCTCGATCACCGCGCACACCAAGTCGCAGGATTATCTGCGGATACGAATCGGCGTCGGCAAGCCCCCATCGGGAGCCGGGAAAAACTACGTGCTTTCGAAGGTCCCGAATTCTGAGCGGGAACAGCTCGACATCGCCGTTGTCGACGCGGCTGATGCCGTCGAATTGATCATCTCCGACGGCGTCGATGCCGCCATGCGCCGATACAACGTCAAACAATGACGAGCGCCCCCCTCGAATCACTGCCCGGCCTGCTGCGGAGCGAGCCAGGCCTCACCCGAGCGCTTGGCCAGCCGGACGCCCGACTCGCCGTAGTTGAAGTCGCTCGGCCCATTGCCATTGCGGCGCTCGCCAACCTGTCGAACCGACGACCACTCGTTGTCGCCTGCCCGACCGGCACCATGGCAGCCCAGCTCGTCGATGACCTCATCCAATTCGTTCCCGAAGACGACGTTGTGCTCTTCCCCGGCTGGGAGACGCTCCCCTTCGAACGCGTCAGCCCGAGCGTCGAGACGATGGGGCAACGCCTCAAGGTGCTCTGGCGAATCGGCAATGCCGACCGGTCGCCCAAGATCATCGTCGCCGGCGTGCGCGCACTGTTGCAGAAGCTTGGGCCTGGAGCAACGACGGTCGAACCGATCATCATTCGGCCAGGGATTGACGTCGACCCCGATCGACTCACAGCTCGCCTTGTCGAGTTCGGCTACCGCCGAGAAGAACTGGTCGAGCATCGCGGCGAGTTCGCCCGGCGCGGGGCAATTTTCGACGTCTACCCAGCGACAGCCGACGCCCCAATTCGTATTGACCTGTGGGGCGACGAGGTCGACCGGCTCACCCGATTCGGCGTGAACGACCAGCGCTCGACCGGCGATCTGGACAGCGTCACGATCTTCCCAGCCCGCGAGCTGATGCCGACTGATGACGTCCGCGCTCGTGCCGCCGACCTCGTGGCGAAAGAGCCGTGGGGGCGCGAGCAGTGGGAACGTCTCGCCGAAGGCGCGCACTTCGACGGCATGGAGAGTTGGCTCCCCTGGCTGATCGACGGCGACCGTTTGATCACCGATGTGTTGCCAGCGAACGCCAAGGTATTACTCGTCGAGCCACGTCGGATGCGCGACCGTGCACTCGACTTGATCGCGGAAGAGGACGATCTCGCACGGACCCTCGCCAGCACATGGGCTCGAGATCCAAACAAGTCGTTCCCTCGATTGCACGCCAATCCCGATGCACTCCTTGCTGCCGACCCGGCGAGCGGCACCAACTCATTCTGGTCGATCGATTCGACGCCCGAGTCGCCCGACACCCCGGTCGTCGAAGCATCAGGCTGGGGGCCGGTCGCCGGTGACGGCTCCGGACTCACCGACCGGCTGACGCAGCTCATCGGCAACGGGTTTCGCGTGGTGGTCGCGGCCGACGGCACCGGTTCGGCTGACCGCTTGCACTCGCTCCTCCTCGACCAGGGGCTCGACTTTCCGATCCGCAAGCCAACTGCCACGAGGTCACAGAGCGGCGACATGCTCGATCGTGCCCCACTTGACCTAGGCCCGGGCGGCCACATCGTGGTTGCACCGCTTCATCGCGGTGCCACCCTGCCCAACGCGAAGGTCAGCATCGTTGCCGAAAGCGACTTGACTGGACGCCGCCGCGCCCACCGCAAAGCACGTCGCCAGCCGAAGCGCGAAGGCACCACCACCTTCCAAGACCTCAAAGCCGGCAACTACGTGGTGCACCACCAGCACGGCGTCGGGCAATACGACGGCATGGTCAAGCGGGCCATCGGTGGCGTCGAGCGCGACTACCTTCTGATCTCCTACAAGGGCGGCGACAAGCTCTACGTGCCGTCTGACCAGATCGACACACTCCGCCAGTACATCGGCGGCGAAGCCCCCACGATGCACAAGCTTGGCGGGTCCGACTTCGCCAAGGCCAAGAGCCGCGTCAAGTCAGAAGTTCGTCAAGTCGCGCAGGAGCTCGTCTTGCTGTACCAGCAGCGGATCACTGCCGTGGGCCATGCATTCGCGCAGGACACGCCCTGGCAGCAGGAGATGGAAGAGGCGTTTCCGTTCGTCGAGACGCCGGATCAGCGCACCGCGATCGCCGAGATCAAGGCCGACATGGAACGTACACATCCGATGGACCGCCTGGTCTGTGGCGACGTCGGTTTCGGCAAGACGGAGGTCGCGATCCGCGCCGCGTTCAAGGCGATCCAAGACGGCAAACAAGTCGCTGTGCTCGCACCGACCACCCTGCTCGCCACACAGCACGGAAATACGTTCGCCGACCGCTTCGCCGGCTACCCGATCCGGGTCGAAGTGCTGTCGAGATTCTTGACCGCAGCTCAGGCCAAGAAGGTGGTCGCTCAAGTGAAATCCGGTGAGGTCGACTGCGTCATCGGCACCCATCGGCTACTTGGCGCCGACATCAATTTCAAGGATCTCGGCCTCCTCGTCGTCGACGAAGAACAACGTTTCGGTGTGCAGCACAAAGAGAAAATGAAGAGGATGAAGACGAACGTCGATGTCCTCACGCTCTCGGCAACGCCGATCCCACGCACCCTCGAGATGTCTCTTGTCGGTATCCGCGACCTCTCGCTTCTCCAAACCCCACCGGCTGAACGCCAGCCCATCCTCACCTTTGTTGGCGAGTACGACGAGCGTGTCGCCATCGAGGCGATCCGCCGCGAACTCCTCCGCGAAGGCCAGGTCTTCTGGGTCCACAACCGGGTGCGCTCGATCGACGCCGCGGCTGCCCGACTGCGCCAACTCGTTCCCGACGCGCGTCTCGCCGTTGCTCATGGCCAAATGGACGAGAGCACGCTCGAAACCGTCGTGCAAGACTTCTGGGAAGGTCACTACGACGTACTCGTGTGCACCACCATCATCGAGTCGGGCATCGACATGCCCTCCGTCAACACACTCGTTGTCGAACGGTCCGACCTGCTCGGCCTCGGCCAGATGCACCAGCTTCGCGGACGCGTCGGCCGATCGGGCCAACGGGCCTACGCCTACCTCTTCTATCCGCCCGACAAGGTGCTGACGGAAGAGGCCTACGAACGGCTACGCACGATCGGCGAGTCGACCGAACTCGGATCTGGCTTCAAGATCGCGATGCGCGACCTCGAAATCCGCGGCGCCGGCAGCCTGCTCGGCGAGTCTCAATCTGGCCACATCGCGGCCGTCGGTTACGACCTGTACTGCCAGATGGTCAACGAAGCCGTCAGTGAGATGAAGGGCGAGCCACCGAAGAAGGCTCCTGCCGAGATCAAGCTCGATGTGCCGACCGATGCATTCCTCCCGACCGACTACGTCGCCAAGGAAGAGCTTCGGCTTGAGGCGTACCGTCGGCTCGCCAGCGTCCAGACCGACGCACAGGTCGACGACATCCGCGCCGAATGGGAAGACCGTTACGGTCCGCTGCCCGAGCCGGCCGAAGCGCTGCTGCAGGTCGGCTATCTGCGGGCGCAGTGCCATCGACTCGGACTGCGCGACATTCAGATCTCCACGAGCGACGCCAAGCTCGCTCCACTCGAACTCAAGCTGAGCGAAACGATGCGGCTCCGTCGACTCTCCAAGGGTGCCAAGTACAAGGAAGACCTCGGTCAGCTCGTCGTGCCACTCCCCCGCCGGAACCCCGACGGCACCAAAGCCGAACCGTCGGCCTACCTCGTCAAGTTCCTCCGCGACCTGGTCGAGGACGACACCGTGCCCGGCACGGTGTCGTCCTCGATATCGTCGTGCCGGTGAAGCGCCGACTGTTGACGATCCTGCTCCCGTTGGCTGCCGCCTCGCTTACTGCAGGTTGCACCACGTTCACTGACAACAACGTCGCCGCGCGCATCAACGACATCGAGTACTCGCACGAGGATCTGAGCAGCATCATCGATGCCATCGGCATCCCCGAAGAATCAACCACCGACCTCGGCATCATCCGATCTGTAACGAGCACGTTGATCCTCGCCGCTGCGCTCAACGATTACTTCGACGAGCAGGGTATCGAAATCACCGATGCCGATCGCGTTGCCGCCACACAGAGCCTCGCCGGCAACTTGCCGACATTCCTCGAAGCGACCGACGATGTCCGCGATCTACTGGTCGACGCACAGGCCCATTTGACGATCGTCAGCGCTCTGCCGAACGGTGCTCAGGCGCAGTTCGAGGCAATCGATGCCGCCGACCTCTACATCGATCCTCGGATCGGCACCTTCGACAGCGCAACCAGCGCCGTCGTCGCGCTCGGCTGAACCGAACTCTGCACATGCCCGGTCGCATCGTCGTCGTCGGTCTCGGGCCCGGAGGCGCCAGCCACGTCACCACCGAGACGCTCGCCACCATCGAGCGGATCAAGCACCGCCATCTCCGCACATCAATCCATCCGTCCGCACATCTCGTGCCCGACGCCGTCTCACACGACGATCTGTACGAGACAGCCGACACGTTCGACGAGGTCTACATCGAAATCGCCAACCGGCTGACAGCCGCGACGAGTGAATACGGCGAGGTGCTCTACGCCGTTCCAGGTTCGCCGCTCGTCCTCGAACGCACTGTCCGCTACCTACGTGAACAGGCCGCTGCAGGAACAATCGAACTTGACGTTCTTCCCGCCATGTCGTTCCTCGACGTGGCATGGGCCCGGCTCGGGATCGACCCAGTCGAAGCTGGCGTACGCCTCGTCGACGGCCACGAGTTCACCACTGCTGCGGCCGGCGAGCGCGGGCCGATGCTCGTCGCGCACACGCACGCCAACTGGGTCCTCAACGAGATCAAGCTGGCCGTCGAAAACGCTGAGGGCGACGAACCGGTCACGATTCTGCATGCGCTTGGCACCAACGCCGAACTCATTGTGGAGACGACCTGGGCCCAACTTGATCAGACGATCGAAGCGGACCATCTGACGTCGATCTACATACCTCAGTTGGCCGTGCCGGTCGGCCAGGGCTACGTCCGATTCCACGAGCTCACTCGCAGGTTGCGCGAGCAGTGCCCGTGGGACATCGAACAGACACACGAGACGCTCATTCCGTTTCTACTCGAGGAGACCTACGAGGTCGTCGATGCACTGCATGCCCTTGACCCCGACGAGCCGTCGAGCGACGACGACCTGATCGAAGAACTCGGCGACCTGCTGTTCCAGATCGAGTTCCACGCGACCATCGCCGAGCAGGAGGGCCGCTTCACGATCGCCGACGTGACGCAGGGGATCCATGACAAGCTGGTCCGACGCCATCCGCACGTGTTCGGCGACATCGTCGCTGACGACGCCAGCACCGTGCTCGAGAACTGGGACGAGATCAAGAAGGCCGAGAAGGGCCGGACATCGATCTTCGAAGGAATTCCACGATCGCTGCCATCGCTGGCCTATGCCCAAAAAGTCGGCCGGAAGGCCTCCAAGGTCGGGTTCGACTGGCCCGACGTCGCTGGCGCATTCCCGAAGATCATCGAAGAGACCGCTGAGCTGGCCGAAGCAATGGCCGAAACGAACGCCGCTGCAACAGAACTCGAGCTCGGTGATCTACTGTTCGCCGTCGTCAACGTGGCGCGGCACCTCAAGATCGATGCCGAGCTGGCACTCCGTGCCGCAACCGACAAGTTCCGCGCACGGTTTGAGGGCGTCGAGGCTTTGGCCGCTTCAAGATCCATTGATCTGAAGGCCGCCGACCTCGTCACGCTTGACGCGCTCTGGGACGAAGTCAAGCGCAACGCGCGCTGAAGTCAGTTCCCGAGAAGTCGGGTGTCAGATGAGCCAGTTGAGTCGGACCGACAGAGAGCTGACTGCAACCGTGGCTGCGACGATGAAGACCACCAGAACGAGATCTCACGTCCGTGCCGGGGAGGCGCCGCCAGGGGAGCGATCGGCGCGGACATTGGCACCATGACAAAGCGAATCTCTTCGCTCGCCTGTGGTTCCGTGCGGTTTCATCGACAAATTTCAGCGCCACCATGAGGATTTCTTGCCGCACGTCACGAAAAACCGGTGAGTCGCCGCCCGACCAGCCAAAATCAGCGATTGGGATCTCCTGCGCATCTTGGTCTTGCACCGCCACGTCGGGTTCTTCTGAGGCGGCTGTTCGCCCTCGACCACCTTGTTTCGGCGCGACGCAGGTGCGCTGTCCGCCTCCGTGATCGACCCTCTAAGGTGATCGACGTATGAGTGAAATTCTGAACATCGTCGGCCGTGAGATCCTCGATTCGCGTGGCAACCCCACAGTCGAGGTTGAAGTCGAATTGGACTCGGGCTCGGTGGGACGCGCTGCGGTTCCCTCCGGCGCCTCGACCGGCGAGCACGAAGCGGTCGAGCTCCGTGACGGCGGCGACCGGTACATGGGCAAGGGAGTCCTGCGGGCCGTCGGCCACGTCAACAGCGAAATTGCTGACGCCCTCGTCGGTATGGACGCAGTCGATCAGCGCTTACTCGACCGCGTCATGCTCGACCTCGACGGCACCGACAACAAGGCTCATTTCGGGGCCAACGCGATCCTCGGTGTGAGCCTCGCCATTGCGAAGGCTGTAGCGATCGAACTCGACGTGCCGCTCTACAGGTACGTCGGTGGCCCAAACGCCAATGTTCTTCCGGTTCCGATGATGAACGTCATCAACGGCGGCAGCCACGCCGACAACTCGATCGACTTCCAGGAGTTCATGGTGATGCCGGTCGGCGCACCATCGTTCTCTGAAGCGCTCCGTTGGGGCACCGAGACGTACCACGTTCTCAAGAAGGTTCTGTCCGACCGCGGTCTCTCGACGGCCGTCGGTGACGAGGGCGGCTTCGCCCCCAACCTCTCGTCCAACGAAGAGGCGATCACCACACTGATGGAAGCCATCGAGAAGGCTGGCTTTACCCCAGGCGTTGACATCGCGATCGCACTCGACCCAGCCGTATCGGAGATCTTCAAAGACGGTGCGTACCACCTCGCCCATGAGCGCAAGATCCTCTCCCCCGCCGAGATGGCTGACTACTGGACCGAGATGGTCAACAAGTACCCGATCGTGTCGCTCGAAGACGCCATGGACGAAAACGACTGGGACGGCTGGGCAAAGCTCACCGCGTCCATCGGCGACAAGACTCAGCTCGTGGGCGACGACCTGTTCGTCACGAACTCCGTTCGGCTACAGCGAGGTATCGACACCGACGTCGCGAACTCGATCCTCATCAAGGTCAATCAGATCGGCTCGCTGACCGAGACACTCGACACCGTGCAGCTCGCAACCCGCCACGGCTACACCTCGGTGATGAGCCATCGCTCCGGTGAGACCGAAGACGCCACCATCGCTGACCTTGCCGTCGCGACTAACTGTGGCCAGATCAAAACCGGCGCACCGTGCCGCTCCGACCGTGTCGCGAAGTACAACCAGCTGCTCCGCATCGAAGCCGACCTGGGCGAAGCCGCTACATACCGCGGCCTGGACGCCCTTGCTCCACTGCGCAAGTAGGCGGTCACACTGTGCCTGACACAGTGTGACCGCCTACATTCCAACCATGGCACGAGTTGAAGACATCGGTGAGCAAGACAATTGGCGTTGCTGGTTATGCGACGACTCGGTCGATCCGGGTATGTCGGTCAACGATGATCGCGGGCCGAGCGTCGATGCACGGATGACGGATCGGAAGGCAAAGAAGAAGGGGAAGTCAAAGGGCTCGACCGATCTCCACGAACGCCTCGCCCATCGTGGGTGTAACACCGGCAAGGGGAACATCGCGGCGGTCGTTGCATGGAACGAGCAGCTCTTCACGATCGACCCGGTTGCAATCATCGCGACCGTCGACAGGCTCGCTGCGAAGGGCGGGCGAGAGATCTTCTGCCGCTGCCCGACCGCAGCTGACGCCGATACAACGGCGGCATGGCTGATCGATCGAATCAGCCGTCTGGAGCCTGGCCTCACGCTGACCAGCGACATACAAGAGGGCGGCGGACAGTACCTTGTTGCCCTGCGCGCCTGATCACAACCGCGAATCAATCGGTTGCCGTCCTCCGGCCTGACGAGGCTGCGCCGACGCAGCCCTCGTAGCTGCAGCCGTGCGGCAGAACATCGTGATCCAGCAGCTCAAGCTCAACAAACTGTTCGGAGACATCGGTACGCCCGAGCTCCTGGTCGACGGCGTTTCGGGGCCGGTCACACGCCGGCGTCTCTGCGCTGCACGCTTGACCCTGAGGCTCGAAATCAATATGACCGATATGACTGCCGGGCGAAGTGAGCCTCACGCAACTGTTACAGGTTCAAACCTGCTCATGACTTCTGAAACCCTGCGCCAACGGACGCCCCCACAATCTCGACATCGACGACACGTTCGATCACATGCTCGAACTGCTCTGCGCAGGCATTCGCCACCAGCAACGCGTCTCCTGACGATCTACAGCGCGGCGGCGAGCACCTGAACCGGATGGGTCAGCGTGTGGCCGAACCGTTTCGCCTGGCTCCGGCACGAGTAGCCGCTAGCGCATCGGTACACCGGACCCCCTGATTCCAGCTTCGGCCGCCAGCCCATGTTGAACAGTGCGGTCGACATCTCTTGACTCTCGGCTTCATGCCCGAAGACGCCCGCCATTCCGCAGCACGTCGTCGCTTCGGTCTGCACGTCGAAGCCCGCTGCTTCGAGCATGGAGCGGTAGACGTCCATCCACTCCGGGGCAAGGCTGACTTCGGTGCAGTGACCGAACAGTTGCACGGCCCCCTTGTTGCCACGCCCGGCCGCGGCCGGCAACGCCGCAAGCCGAGGTGCCAGAAACTCTGCGAGTGACGTCGTCGCTCCACTCGGGAACGACGAGTCGATTGCGGCGTACTCGTGCGCACCCAGGAGCGCTACTGCCGGTTCGATGATCACGAGTGGCACATCGTGACGTGCGAGCCGTTCGATCAACTCGCGTTGCCGTACAACCGCCTGAGTGAATCTTCGGCGCCTGCCTTTGACGTGATCGAACTTGCCCGACGGCAGGAACGGAGCAAGCGCGGGCCGCTCCCCCACAGCACGAAGCACGTCGATCGTTGCGCCGAGCACATCGGGGTCGATATACGCCGTGAATACATCCGGCAGCACGATGACCGTCGCGTTGCCGGCACCATTTGAACCGTCGACAACGCGGACATCGTGATCGGCAAGCCGAGCGCGCAACGAGCCAGTCGGAATACGGGGCAGGTCAACGATGCCAAGGGCTTTTTCAAAGATCGGCCTGGCCAGTCGTTGCAGCGGACCGGCCACTTGGGCGACAGCCTGCACCATTGGCACCAATGACTCGGACCGACTCAACAATCCGTCTCGGACTCGCTCCCGCCAGCGGCCCTCCGGGTGACGTTCGAGGAAGCGCGATTTCAATTCCGGGATATCCACCTGAACCGGGCAGCGCCCCGTGCATGCTCCACACGACAGACATTGGCGCATCGAGTCGGCGACATCGTCGGCCAGGTCATGGTCATCGGGGTCCGCGAGCCAGCCGCGCACCAGATCCGCCCGGCCCTTCGGCGAAAGCCGCGGATCCAAGGTCACCTTGTACGACGGGCACATCACTTCGGCCTCGCCCCAATGATGGCAAATGCCGTTCCCGTTGCAGCCGAAGGCGCTGTCGAACTCCTGTCGATCAGCGACCGGAACGGACCGGTCGCTGTGGACCCGCAGCGGAACTTCATCGATCTTCTTGATCGGCGGTGCACCTTCCAATGGTGCATAGAGCTTTCCCGGATTCAAGATGTTGCGTGGATCGAACGCTGTCTTGATCAGCCGCATCCGCCAGACGGTGTCGTCATCGAGGTCGAGGTATTCGCCACGGAAGCCACGACCGTGCTCACCCCACAGCACCCCGCCGAAGCTTGCGACAAGCGCATGCACCTCGTCGGAGATCGTTCGCAGCAGCCGCTCGTGCGACTCGTCGTAGAGGTCGAGGGCGGGTCGGACGTGGATGCACCCGACGTCGGCATGACCGAACATGCCGTAGCTCAAGCCATGGGAGTCAAGCAGGCTGCGGTAGGCAGCAACGAACTCCTCGAGACGGTGCGGCGGCACCGCACAGTCTTCGACAAACGCGACCGAACGCCTGCCGTCGACAGCCTGACCAAGCAAACCAACAGCGTCGGCACGGACCTTCCAGACCGCCGCAATGTCAGCGGCGTCGGACGTGGTCGCCACCGCAGTCGCTGTCGAACCCGATACCGCGGCGAGTAGATACTGCAGTTCATCGATGCCGCCACGGCCGTCGAACTCCATGAGCAACAGAGATCCCGACGCGTCGAAGGACGCCCCCAGCAGCGACGCCAACCTGGGGAACGCTGGTGATGCCGTCGCCAACGAGATGGTCCGCCCGTCGAGGCACTCGATGGCGATCGGTGCGGTCACCTTCAACCGATTCGAGTCGCGGACGGCGTCCTCGAAACGTGGATAGGCGATCACCACAAGATGCGGTTGTCGAGTGAGTGGTTCGAGGTGCACGGTGATCTGACCCAGCAGCGCCAACGTGCCTTCCGAGCCGGTAAGGATCTTTGTGAAGTCGACGCCCGGCCCGGCAGTCGCGTCGACAAGGTTGTAGCCGGAGAACCCTCGCGGCACGTCGGGGAAGGCGTCGGGATTCAGGCCCGTCGTCGCCTCGAGGACCAGGCGATGCAGCTCACCGAGACGATCGGCCTGTTGCCCCAAGCGATCGACCGCGGGGTTGGTCCCCTTGCCAACACTCCAAGGTGTGCCGTCGGCCAACACCGCTTCGAGACCGACCACGTGATTGTTCGTGCGGCCATAGACGAGCGAACCCTTGCCGGCGGCATCGGTCGAAACCATGCCGCCGATAGTTGCTCGCGAGCCCGTCGAAACGTGCGGAGCAAAGAACAAGCCGTGCGGCTTGAGTGCAGCATTGAGTTGACCGAGCACGACGCCCGGCTGTACCACAGCAACTTGCGCGTCGGGATCAATCGAGATGATCCGGTTCATCATGCGCCGCGTATCAATGACCAAACCGTTGGTGAGTGACTGCCCGTTGGTTCCCGTTCCCCCACCGCGTGCGACCAGGGCGAATGGTGTCTCAAGCTCGTGGTTGACCCTGGCAATCACTGCAAGGTCGTCGATCGACGTCGGAACGACGACGCCGGCCGGCTGCAGTTGATACACAGAGTTGTCAGTCCCATAGACGACGCGAGCGGCGGCATCGTGCTCGACGCTCCCGCGGAAGCCGGCCGACCTCAGTGACATCTCCAGGGCTGCAACGTTCATCAGCGCCATGCTTTCACAGGGCCATTGGCAAGCACAGCAGCTGCGGTGGCGAATTCAGTCGAGAACGTGACGTGAATCAAGGCAGACCGTCTCACGAATTTGTTCGGCCTCTCATTTCGATCAGACACCAGAGAACGCCATGACTCGTATGACCCCGTCTGAAGCCTTCGTCGAAACCCTTCATCCCGGAAGCTTCGAGCTGTTCCTCGGCGAGTTCCGCAGAGATCGCTGCCAACTGGTGTGTGGTTAACGGACCATTCCCCTCATCCTTGCATTGCTCCGTCGTGAGGTCTTCGAGCCCGAGACGATCAGTCGTAAGTTCCGGAACTCGATCGACATCGACCTGACGTTGCATTGCTACCGGGCGCTTGAGAAGCTTTTCGGCGATCTGATGATCACCGAGTCGGCTGAGTTGTCAGGAGCGGCGGGTGTCGAGCCTGAACATCTTCGTCATCAATGATCAGGTTCGGATCGTGGAGGCAATCGCGCTCAGGCGACGCGCCACCGAGCGTGGCACGGCGCTGCTGGTCGCCACGAGACCCTTATACAACGCTCCGGGAACAATGGTCGCTCGGTTCTTGGCCACGCCATCGAGGCCGGCCGATGCAACCGATTCGACCGAGGTCCACGCGAAGGCCGGGAAGGTGGCTTCGTATCCACTGGTATTGCTGCGCTCCTGGAACTCAGTTTTCGTCAAGCCTGGGCACAGCGCACTGACATGAACCCCTGTTCCCCGCATCTCCTCGTGGAGAGCCTCGGTCAGACTTGTCACATAGGCCTTGGTCGCCGCATAGACCGCCAAACCAGGGGCCGGCTGGAAGCTAGCAACGCTCGACACGTTGAGGAGATAGCCGCTCGCCCGCTCACGCATTGCAGCGAGTGCAGCATTGCTAATCTTGGTCAATGCTTTGACGTTGAGGTCAATCTCGTCGGCGAGTCGCTCCGGGTCGAGATCTGCAAATTGTCCGCTCGTACCAAACCCGGCATTGTTCACCACGAGATCAATACGGTTGTCAGAGCTTCGGACCGCACCCATCACGGCATCGACCCCCGTGTCGGTCCCGAGGTCGGCCTCGATCACGCTGAAACCGTCATACCGATCGGCGATCTCCTGGAGACGATCGGTGCGGCGTGCCACCAGCACCGTCGGGACACCGGCTTCACCCAGCTGCTTTGCCATTTCGGCACCGATCCCGGAAGAGGCGCCAGTCACGAGGGCAGATGAAAACGGGAAGCGGGCCATATTCGAACCGTAGCCACCCCGGACAACATCGAGCCCTTGTCGAGCCAAAGACTTTGTCGTGCGGTGGTGGCGAAAACAACAAAGTGTGAGCCTCAGGTGCCGGGACAAGCACCAGGGTCTCACACTTTGTGCAGAGCTATGTCTGGAGGATCAGGCGGTGAAGCCGGTACCCGTTGCTGTGAGTCGGGCCTGAGCACGCGCCTTGCCGGCAACGGCGTCAGCAATAGCTTTGTCGACCGATTCGGCACGCAGCGTCTGCTGGTGGCGCTCGAGCGCTTCCTTGGCCCGAGCAACGTCGATGTCTTCAGACATCTCAGCTGTGTCAGACAAGATAGAGACTTTGGTCGGGTTGCCGCTGACTTCCACGAAGCCACGATGGACGGCGAGGTCGATGATCTTGCCGTCGGTCTGAAAGACCCGCGTGTGGTTCTCCACGAGCACACCGAGAAACGCCGAGTGGCCTGCCTGAAACGCGATCTCGCCGCCACCTGCCGTCCGGGTGATGACCATGTCAGCCTCGCCCGAGTAGAGAACCTTCTCGGGCGAGACGACTTCAACTTTGATCGCCTCGGCCATTACCAGGTTCCTTCGACGGGTTGCGTCGGCAACGTGGAGCAGCCGACTTTCGCGAACGACATGATTCGTCTCAGCTTTCGGCCAGTTGCTTGGCCTTGGCCTGCACCTGGTCAATGTTGCCGACGTTCAGGAACGCCTGCTCGGGAAGATCGTCGAGACCACCATCGATGATGGCTTCGAAGGACTCGACCGTTTCGGCGACCGGCACGTACTCACCGTCAAGGCCGGTGAAGACCTTGGCGACGAAGAACGGCTGCGACAAGAAGCGCTCGACCTTACGGGCACGAGACACCGTGAGCCGATCCTCTTCGGACAGTTCGTCCAAACCGAGGATGGCAATGATGTCCTGCAGCTCTTTGTAGCGCTGAAGGGTTTCCTGCACACGGCGAGCGACGCCGTAGTGGTGATCGCCAACGACCTCGGGGCTGAGGATTGTTGACGTTGAAGCCAACGGATCCACTGCCGGGTAGATGCCGAGCGAGGCAACCGTACGGCTGAGCTCGGTGGTGGCATCGAGGTGCGTGA
>ERZ888423.692-NODE-692-length-33635-cov-8.355271_pt1 | contig 33635 bp, 27 predicted proteins | sample MGYA00520523_ERZ888423 | MGnify/ENA primary metagenome ERZ888423 (study PRJEB32303, sample SAMEA104408611) | aquatic metagenome | biome: Brackish water; feature: Pelagic; material: water | place: Baltic Sea | collected 2014-06-08T10:24:00 | depth 30,27 m ...
CCTTTAGTATTATTTAAGGGTTATTTCTTAGTAGGTCTTGACCACTTTAGAGACTTGAACCTCATCGTTGAAGACTAGTTTAGTGCATTAAACTAGCTGGTCATTGCAGATATGGAGCCGCTGGTGTTCTTCGCTTATATGAACTCGAGTTGACGATTGCAGGAAGTCGGATTTCCTGAGATTTAAGCACACCCATTGCTCGTGCTGATAGAAGGTAATGGGAGCGTACATGCTTTTTCTGAAGCTGTGGGATTGAAAGTAGCACTGGCGTTTTTCTCCAATGTTAAACTCGCCAAAACCAGTATCAATAGACTGATAAACAGTGCTTTAAAAATATATTTTGTTGAAACATTAACGCAGGTAGACTGCAAACGGATGTAGCGTTTATTCAAAGCGTTTAATTGTTACCCTGTAATTTCAGATGGACATTTCTCCGATCTCGCTTATTCTCTTAGTCATAGCAAAAACTATTGCGGAATTTGACCCATGTCGAGCAAATTAGCCGACTAATCTTTATTCGACTAATGGTTATGCCAAAAGAATGAAGAAATGTTTCTAAACACCTATGAATAGGAAGTAATCTTATGCGATGCCTAAGGAAATTGTATACTAATAATTAGAGGCGGGGCTCTATGTCATCGAAGAAAAGACTGACGGTATCTGTGCTAGATAAAGCACGAATTTCATTTACTAAGGTACTATGTGTAGACTCCCTAGCAAGCTTTACATGATAATATGCTTGAATGAGAGAAGAGATCTCATTGCCCTGATAGCTCACTAGTTTGAAAGATCTGCAATATTTTCTCAGAACCTCTTCTATTTCTTGTTGCTGCGCTCCATCAGAGAAGCCTATCTGTAACATATAATGCCTCTTTTTAGGTGCATTTATATCGGTGGCTATCACAATAAACACGACCAGACCTATAAAGACGGTCCCTATGATAGCTAACATCCCAAGGCCAACCCCTGCAGCTAAGCCTATAGCAAGTGAAAAGAAGATGAAAACAATGTCCTGAACGTCACGCACGGCCGTTCTAAATCGAATAATGCTCATTGCACCTACTAAGCCAAATGCAGTAGCGAGATTATTCCCTATGACCATGATGACCACAGATGTAATTAGGGAAAGCAAGACTAACGAATTCACGAATTGTGCTGAATAGCTTGCTCCTTTATAGGTTATCCTATAAACCAATGCTATGATTAATCCGCAGAGCAATGCTACGCTCAAGTTCTTCAGAATAATCAGTGGATCTGAATTATTCGTGGTAATATTTTGGAAATCCTCAAACATATCTTCTCATAGCTTCATTACGTGCCATCATAAGTTGCCATGGTTTCATCTCGAGCAGTCCTTTATGATTATCCATACTCATACAGTACTTAGATGCAGCCACTTGTTTCAAGCCAAAAGCATTCGCAATTAATTGCATCCACTCAGGGTATTCCTTGTTATACTTTACTTCTAAAATGAAGTTATCTGTCATTAACGCTTTCAAATCATCGCTATATAATTCACGGATTTTGGGTAATGGTGCGCTCCTTAGATTCTTGTCAAACGTAATTCTGATACTGTGGTCAGCCCTAGCTTCATATGGCTCCCTGTCATAGACTACCAACACCGTAGGAGCAAGATTACCTTTGTTCAATTGATACGCAAATCGAATATAATCTTCATGACTGCTCTCTTTTTTAAAGAAGACTGTGGCAGGATTGTGTTGAGTACCGTTCAGAATTTCTTTAACTACGCTGAAAGGGAAAGGGGCCCTATTTTTGGTCATCGGCACTTTGTGTTTTCTCTTTATTTCTAGAAACACAGGAGCTGTCTCTGTCTCCTTGTTGTACCCGCGAATACGAAGTTTAAGTCGGTAAGGCACTCCCTCCATCTTCTCACGGTAAAAAAGAAGATCAGGCGTATCGAAGTAGATGCTTCGAACCGTATAGGTGTAATCTGGATTATTTCTAACGTGTTTGTCTGGGATGACAAAGGGAGAAATCATCTGCTTCAAAGCAGATAAATACGCCTTCGGCACGATATATTTAATCTCATGCCTCACTTATGACCTCTGAGTTTTCTGAGGATATAATCTCCTATTTGTAAGGTGTCACAACTTACATAGGCTGTAATCATCTCTCCATATTCTGACGAAATTGAATGATCAATATCTGTGCTGCCCAAGACAAATTGTTTTCCAGCCAACATTCCAGCCTTATTGTCAAGACTGAAGGGGTAATAAAACTCTTGGCCATTCTGCTCTATAACTAAACTGGCGCCATTCTTCAATGCAATTTTCTCTGTTAAAGGAAAAGGAAAGATGAGCGTTTTAGCATCTATGTCACTGATTGAAAGCAAAACCCCTTCACTTGGATTAATAGTCACGCGCCCTCTGAAAGGAGCTTTCACTTCGTAGGCCATTTCTTGATTAAGCAATACTTGCAGTTCTTTTTCTGCAGTTCCAATCATCGTAGCATATACTTCTACATCTTCAGGTTTTCCTTGGAATGTCGTATTCGCCAGTTGCTTCTCTGCCATTTTTAATTCTTGAAGCGCTACCGTCTGGGCATTGGTCTGGATATCTAATTCTAGCTTGGCTATTACTCCTTCCTCAAACAATCTGCTCATGCGGCCCATATTCATGGATTGGAGCAACAAGTTTGCTTTGGCTCGCTCAACATTGTCCTGAGCTTCTTGGAAAATAGGGACTTTCATTGCGCTTTGCTCAGCTCTCAGATTGGAGAACTGTATAGCCCGTTCATTCATGGCCTGTTGAATCCTCAGGTTCAGCATTTGGGAAGAAAAAACTATTATGGCTGAATCCTTTTCTATTATCTTGCCATTGTAGAGGTCCTTCGCTAAGTGAACATTCACTATATCACCTCGGTCGAACACAAAGTTTTGGGAACCTTCTAATGCTTCTTTGGAACGAATAACTGTCTGAGTATAATAGTCAGACTGATTCTGGATCAGAGACCATTCTTTAGCTGGATATACTTTGCTCGTAACAGGAACTTTATACACCACGTCTATGGGTAGGATGAATAGTAGCATGCTAATCAAAGCTATTCCTAGGATCAAGCCTAGAGTTACATTCTTCAAATTTCTATCCATCAATTTTTTCTGTGTAAGCGCAAATATAAGCTTGTTAACCTTGGCATAAAACCTTAGTAACATGGAAATATCATGACAAGGAATACAATGCTGAGGCTAATCTGTCTATATTTTGAATCGGAAACTTGAAGAACTGCTTCCATTGCTGTATTGAAGAATGTACATTCCGGGAGCTAGATTAGAAGGTAATTCGATGCGACCTTGAAGAGCTTTCATCAGCTGTGTTCTTCCCAGGTTATCGAAGAGAGCGAAGCTCAAGTTCGCAGAGCTAGATTTATAGGTTAATAGGCCATCCATATAGACAAGTCCAATGGAGAGTTCAGGTTCAGGGAGGTCAGAAATGATATCACATGTGTTTAAGCTAAAGAGCTCTCCATCAATTCCAGGCACACTCTCGCTCACTAGGTATGCAGTGCAATTGTCAATGAATGAGAGCCCTTCAAAGTTACGTGTGAAGGAGAAGAAGTTATAGATGGGATCTCCTGAAATGAGAGGCCAGGATTCCAAGTTGTGGAAAAGGAACAAGGATCCTGAAGTGAGTAAGGCAAGTCGAGTTCCATCAGGAGAGATATCAGCAGCCGTAATACTGCTATATGTGGGACTAGAGTTGCCAATGAAGTCACCTTGCAAGGTAGCGGTCTGAATTCCTGAACTATCATCTAAGCGATACATCTTACTTACGCCATTCTGTGGTATGGTGCGATTGCGTGTGAAGAGATAGATGAATCCGTCTTGATAAATCATAGCTTCTATATCGAAATTCAAGTTGCTGTTGGTGGGAGGGAAGTCTGTTTGGTCCTCTAGGTTGAACTCAATCTTCTCTGCAGCCAGCAGACTGCCTGAGGAAGAAGAAGGACTGCAGATATAAATGCTCAAGTCTTGTCTGTCATTCGCGTTGTTTCCAAAATCACCTATAAACAGTCTTCCATCATCAGCAAGAGCCAGGTCTTCATAGTCAATTTGACTGGCGTCTTGAAGTGTTCGCTGGCCTAGAAATGCGCCTGACCCACTTATTAAATAGAGGCGCTCTGAATCATTGTTGTCATTATGAGTCCAGCAGCTATCAGGATGAGAACATTCTATCCCTGATGCTTCATCAATAAGAAATGGCAGGGGGCCAATCAGCAGAGGATCTACTTGCGCTTGGACGCTGCAAAAGCTAAATATGAATATGGCTAACTTGAGTATTCTCATAAAATAAATCCAAGAACGAAGGTGCGATCTGGAATTTGATTTTAGTTTTCGGGGACAGCTTACTTGTTCATACCATCTAGCATAGATTGCTTCTCTTTCAGCTGCTGTTGCAGTTTACTAAGAGCGCTCTTTTCAGAGGATACCTCAATCTCTAATTTTTCGATAGTACCTTTCTCTTTAGTAATGTCTTTTAAGATTTTTTCATCCTCATTCTGAATTTTCTTAAGCTCACCCTGCATGTCGTCTAACTTCTCTTCCTTCTTCACAAGTCCATTAGACTCAATCGTGCTGTTCGTTTCACTGATTTTACGGTCTTTTTCCTCCACCACATCTTCATTCTTCTTGATATCCGCCTCAAGTGCTGCGATTTCAGAATAAAGAATCTCTATCTGACCTCGTTTCTTAGCAATCTGAGAGTTGGATTTTTCAATAGCTGAAGTGGTCTTTTCTTTTTCAGACTGAAGCCTCTTAAGCTTGTCCTTCAATCCCGCTAAGTCGTATGACCCTATCTCTGTCTTTTGCCCAAAAATCTCTTCTTTCTTCTGATTTAAAGCTGTCTCGCTATTGCTTTTGTTCCTTTCACCTTCACGAAAGTCATTCTTGGCGGCCTCTAGGTTTTTTTCATCTTTCTCTATGGATTTTTCAAGCTTTTCTATCTCTTTGTTCAAAGAACTAATCTCTGACGTTAGAGACTCGGCCATTGGGCTGTCTTGAGCAAAGGTGTTTATGCTGAATACGAGTAGGATTATGCAAAGCAGGTATCTCATTCTATTTTGTAAGTTGGTTTAAAGACGTTCTTTCAGGACTAATGTTAAATCATTCATTAATTGATGAAATGTGAAGGTATGCATTTCCTAGATTTACACCCGTAAATGGAGACTATCATATTTCTTGTACTTATTTTGCTCGCCTTGTACGCGTGTATTTTGGTGATTTATTATTTTCTCCAAGAGCGTCTATTGTTTGCAGCCACCCCATTAAAACTGAGACATAGCTTTCAATTGGCATCTTCTTTTGAGGAAGTATACTTAGCCTCTGATGATGGGGGAAAAATCCATGCCCTATTAATTCACGCTACGGATTCGAAGGGACTCATCCTTTATTTTCATGGGAATACAGGGAACATGAGTCGCTGGTCAGTGGTGGCGGAGGAGCTCACTACATATGGGTTCAATGTACTTGTGGTAGACTACAGAGGATTCGGGAAAAGTGAAGGCAGAAGGAATGAGAAGAACCTGAATTCTGATGCGCAAGTGATTTATGACCACGCCAAGACCTTATGTCCTGAATCGAAACTAATCGTTTATGGTCGCTCTCTTGGGACTGGGTTAGCGGTGAAAGTGGCATCTGATAACAACCCATGGAAATTAGTGCTTGAGACTCCATATTTCCATCTCCCTGAAGTGGCTTTTTATCACTTTCCTTTCATTCCAGTTAAATGGCTATTAAGATTTAAGTTCAGGTCTGACAAGGTTATTCATAAAGTGACTTGTCCTATTGCTATCTTTCATGGAACACGAGATCGTATTGTCCCTTATAGCAGTGGTCTTAAGCTGTATGAGCTTATAGGGGATGATCCTAAGCATACCATGGTAACCATTCCAAGAGGGAAACACAGCAATTTAGGGAGTTATCCCTTGTTCAGAGAGAAGATGCGTGATTTCCTAGAGAAAGGACTTTAATTTCAGCCAAATAACTCTCCTCAAGTTCACACACTACTGTCATGCTAAGACCAAGCTTGTCGCATTCAGTTTTTAAATCTTGCATGGTGATGAACAACCATGGAAATGAGCTTTGCTCCCCTTCATATTCCACTGTATAAACAATCTCTCCAGGATACGAGCCTCCAAGGTCCATAATCCGGCTGCCGTCCTCTAATTCATAGAGGTAAGATATGTCGCTAGAATCCATTAAGATGCAACCTCCATCGGTGAGGAGGGTGCTGAGTTTTTTTAAGAAGGCAGGTAATTCGCTCAAGTAAGCGGCCATTCCAGCTCCATTCATCAGCAAAAGAATAGTATCAAATCGTTCTGGGCTCTCCCAATCTTGCCAGCGTTCATTAATCACCTGATTGACACCTGTTTCCTTTAAGAGTTCTGCTATCTCACGAGAAGATTCTATAGCCACCACTTCTATTCCTTTTTCTTGAAGAAATCGACTATGACATCCTGCACCAGCTCCTAAGTCTAGAACCTTGCCTTTTGCATGCTCCATTGCATAGCGCTCCATGCTATTCATGGCAGAGAATGTTCTAAAGAAATAACTGGCAGCCATTTCTTCAGGCAAAGAGATATCTGAACTTACTTCTATGAATCGTTCTTCCTTAGTCCTGTAGTATTCCCAGAGAGCCTTGGCCATTGGGTCCGTCTTGTTTTCCATACGATTGCAAAGGTCGTTTTTTGTGACTAATTCTAACTTGTTTTTGTCAACAAAGTCAAGTGTTCTAAGAAATCGTATTTGGGTTACCTTCGACCCAATTATCTGACAGAATGAAACTTTTTATTCGCACAATATTTATCCTCGTTTTCGGAGGGCTTTTTCTTATTGGATTGGTCATCTATAAGACTCGACCTCAATATGAAGGAAAGCTCAAGGGCCTTCCCTTGAACAGAGAAGTTGAAGTCCTGTTCGATACCTATGGAATTCCCCATATCTATGCTGAAGATCAACATGATGCATACGTAGCTTTGGGCTACCTCCATGCACAGGAGAGGCTTTTTCAAATGGAGACGTTAAGAAGAGCGGGCGCAGGTAAATTGTCTGAAGTCTTTGGTGAAAAACTACTTCCAGTTGATCGCTTTTTTAGGACCATTGGAGTGTCTTCAAAAGCTAGGTTCGAGGCAGAGCGTGCAAAGGCCGATTCGACAGCTCCATACTATATCATTGCTCAAGCTTATTTAGAAGGAGTAAATCATTATGTAAATGAAGGAAATACGCCTCTGGAATTCACCATGGCATCTATTCCTAAAACAGAGTATACCATAGAAGATATGCATCTTATTTCAGGTGCAATGAGTTTCAACTTCGCTTTGGGTCTCAGAACTGATCCGCTTCTTCAGCACATACTTGAAACACAAGGTCCGACCTACTTGCGTGATATCTTGGAGGCTCAGGCAGTGCCTAATGAGAGTATTCCAAATTGGCCAGTGACTCAGCGTGCTGAACCAAGCCCTTTTCCTATCAATCAGAGAACAGATGTTTTGACCCAAATAGCTGAATTACCCATACCGAAACTCTATGGTAGTAATTCATGGGCTGTTGCACCTGCTTTGAGTGAGAATGGAACAGCCTTGTTCGCTAATGACACCCACATTGGATATTCACAGCCATGTACGTGGTACGAAGCTCATCTAGAATATCCAGATCATCAGCTTTATGGAAATTTCATGGCTGGAATTCCCTTCGCTCTGACAGGACACAATACTGACAATGCATGGGGACTTACAATGCTATTAAATGATGATATGGACTTCTACTGCGAGCATCTGAATGACGAGAAAACATCCTATGAATTCAGAGGGAATATGAAGCCTTTGACCTTTATTTCTGACACTATCCATGTGAAGGATGCCGAGGATGTAATCTTAACTATTCAACGCACTCATCACGGACCTATAATAACTGAGTTCATTCTGACAGCTCATGAGGAAGATGTCATCAGTATGAACTGGACATATCTTGAAACAGAGAGTGATCTGATGGCTGCATTTTATGAGCTCAATATGTCAGCGGATATGGAGTCCGCTAGAAAAGCAGTGGCTAAAATCAGTTCTCCAGGTCTTAATATCAGCTACGCAGATGTAAAGGGAAACATAGCCCTCTGGTCTGCAGGAAGTCTTACTAAAAGACCTAGTCATGTGAATCCATTATTCTTTTTAGATGGCTCAAGTGGGGAAGATGAAGTTCTAGGGTATTACGATTTCGAGGAGAATCCAATTACAGAGAATCCACCATGGGGTTATATCTATTCGGCCAATAATCAACATGCTTCGAAGAATGGTATTGTTTTTCCTGGATATTATGAACCTCCTTTCAGAGCGGCACGAATCGTAGCCAAGCTTTCGGCAAGGAAAGATTGGAGTAAAGAGGCATTCAAAAGATTAGCATTGGACACCTATTCTCAAGAGCAAGACTTCTTGCGTAAAGACCTCTTGAATATGATGAGAGATTATGATGAGAATATCCTCTCAGAACAAGAAATGGACTGTCTTCATGCGTTGAAAGAATGGGATGGAGAACATGGAATAGAGGATGTAGGCCCGCTTATTTATTACCGTTGGATATATCACATAATGGAAATGGCCATGAAGGATGAATTAGGCGAGGCGAATTTCGCTGCTTTCCTAAGCACAAATCTGGTGAAAAGCACCACAGAGACCTTGATTTGCAATGAGACTTCATATTGGTGGGATAATATTACAACGGTCGAAGTCTCTGAACAAAGAGACGAAATCATCTTTATGGCTTTCAAGAAAAGTGTGATAGAACTGCAGGATCAATATGGTGATGACGTGGCTTCTATCACATGGGGAACAAGTCATCAGACCACACATAAACATGCCTTCCATGATTTGCCATTGATCGGAGCTTCCTTTAGCGTGGGGCCATTCCCCTCTCCTGGAGGAACTGAGACTGTGAATAACAGTGTATTCAACCTAAGTAATGAGAAGATTCTACAGGCTTTACATGGACCTCAGATGAGAAGAATCATTGACATGGGGAATGTGAACGAGAGTTTCTCTATCATTCCTACAGGCCAATCAGGGGTGAGGATTAGTCCCCACTACAAGGACCAAGCAGAGATGTATATCAAGGGTACTTTCAGACCTCAATTAATGAATCGCAGGAAGATAGAAAAGCAATCTTCTAGGCTCATGCTCATTCCTACGAATTAAGGATATCTTTGGGGCCTTGGTTTCTGAGGGCAAGACTTGTTCTTCAGATGAAAATGGGAATCAGGTTAGAAACCTGAACTGTACCCGCAGCTGTGAGTCCTTCTTGAAGGATCTTTTCACTCTTGACCACTGGGGAACCGGGAAGGAGAAAAGATTCAGGACAAGTCAGAAGACCTGCCAAAGATGTACACTGAATTTAGCTCGGGAAAAGGCTGATTCAAAAGAATAACTCTTTTAAGCTCTCATAGATAATGCAGTCTTGGACTGTTCGATGTATCTGTTTCATGGCAATATCCATGACCCTTTCTTTGTGTGCTCAAGAGCAAATAATTAACGGTGATACTTTAAGCATATTCACCATAACTGAGCGATTAGACCAAGGTAGTCAAGTCTTTCAGCAAAAACTGATTCACCTTGATAAGATGGCAGCCGACCTAGATTTGAAGGGTGCGTTGGGCGATCAGACAAGTATCTATATCAAGGATGGCGGGCCAGGGGTATTGGCCAGCTCGGGATTCAGAGCAGGAACCGCCCAGCAACAAGTGCTTTTATGGAATGGGATGATGGTCAATTCCTCGAGTTTAGGATTGACTGACCTCAGTGTTCTTCCTTCTTTCCTTTTCGATGAAGTAGAATTCTCAAATGGCCCTGGTTCCTTGATTAAAGGAGATGGCATATTGGGAATGGCTATTGACATGAGGTCTACAGGAAACATAAATCAAGAGGGGCTCAATGTTCATTTTCGCACAGTTCCAGCTTTTGAAGAAGTCTATGAATCCATCAGCTATTCAAAGAGAATGGGTAGAAGTAGTTTCGACATAGGAGCATACAAAGGACAAGCTGAAAACAGATATGCCTATTTAGATTACTCAGAATTCATTCCCGCAATGCGGAAAAGATCTCATGCAGCTCAAGATATGTGGGGACTAAAGACTGACATAGTTCATAGGAGTTTGAAGAACGGTCGATATCAACTGTCAGTGCAAAAATCTTCCATGTTCCGTGAAGTGCCAGCAGTGTTAGGAACTGTGAATAGAGCTGAGGAGCTAGAGGATGTACATACGCGAGCTATGCTCATCTGGAATGACCGTTTCGCAGGTTTTGAAACAGAATTGGCTATTGGAATATCACATGAAGAACAAATGTATTCAGATTCCCTTTCTAATCTGAGCTCTGAGATTGACGGACAGTATGTCCACCGCAGATTTATTCTATCAAAAGAGTTCAAGTCGCTAGGAAAATTTAAACTTAAATGGAATGCTGACAAGGCTGAGGTCAATACCCAGAACTATGCTGAGACTCAGGAAAGAGTTCTACTTGGAGCGTTTCTTGAATGGGAGAAATCTTGGAAAAACATAGCTATCAATGCGAGTATTAGACAAGCCTGGGTAGATGCTGAAACTATTCCTAATACAGGCGCTATTGGTCTGCGTTATACCTATGCTAGATGCTATATCCATTCTTCAGTAGGACGCACCTATCGAATACCTACGTTCAATGATTTGTATTGGAATCCAGGAGGTAATCCCTCTTTGTCACCTGAGCAAGGATGGACAGGACAATTGGGGCTCGGAAGACAGGCAGATAAAGGAAATATTGGCATCACGTACTTCAGAAATGACATGCAGGATATGATTGTTTGGGTACCAACAGAAGCCAGCTATTGGTCACCTGTTAATAGGACCCATTTGACCGCTCAAGGAATTGAATTAGAAGCGCAATGGACTTTTGCAACAAATTGGGAAATGAACAGTTCACTGACTTGGACTGATATCGTTCAATGGAAAGAGGGAAACAAGGATTATGGATTAGCAGGTCTCATGCCGCTGTATGTTCCAAGAATCATTGCTGTTTATGGTGTGACGTATAGTGATGAAAAGAACCGAGTTAGCCTCGCGCAGCGCATAAACGGACAAGTATTCTCTGATAATTCGAATACTTTTAGTGTTGAGCAATCAACACCTATGAAACTCAGTTATTCCAGAACCTTTGTGAGTCAATGGACTCAGGTGGATATGGGATTGAGCATTAATAATCTTTTGAACGAGAACTATGAATTGATAAGAGGACGACCTTTGCCAAGGCGCTGCCTTCAATTCGACATCATTATCCATTTAAACACAGAACGCGTATGAAGTCTTTATTTAGAACCTTAGCCTTGATTGTACTCATCTCAACCGCCTTGAGTAGTTGTAAAAAGGATGATGATCCACAGGGTCAATCACAAGATATTCCTGCTTCTTCAGGGCGTGTACTAATCTCTTGTGAAGGAAGTTTCCTTGGGGTCAATGCTTCCATAAGTGCCTATAATCCTGAGAATAAGCTCTTGGTCAATGATGTTTTTCAAACTGCCAATGGGCAGGCGCTCGGAGATGTGCTCCAATCCTTAAATATACGTAACGGAAAGGTCTATGCCATGGTCAATAACAGCGGTAAAGTATCTGTTATGGAAAAAGAAGGATTAGTTGCAGAATCTCCTATTACAGGATTTAGTTCACCGCGCTTCATGCTTCCTATTAGTAATCAAAAGGCATATGTAAGTGATCTCTTTTCGGGCGGAGTGGCCGTAGTAGATTTAGCTACTAAAGTAATCACAGCTCAAATCAACTTGAATTCTTGGACTGAGGAAATGCTTCTGGATGGTGATTTTGCCTATGTTACCTCGGCAGATAAGGATAAGGTCTATGTGATTAATGTGAACACAGATATGCTGGTAGATAGTGTACAAGTGACCATGGGCCCCGTGAGCTTAGCGAAGGATGCACAGAATAAATTATGGGTTCTGTGCAGCGGATATTTCGGTGCTGCAGACCCTAAGCTTCATCGTATTGACCTTTCTACATCCACTGTCATGGCGACTATGAATATTCCAAGTCCATTTGCTTATCAGATGCGCATGGCTATCAGCCCAGATAAGATGCGTATTTACGTCATGAACAATACGGTATACGCCATGAATATTGATGCTACTGCCTTGCTTCCTATTCCCGTGGTTCCGTTCACAGGGAATGCATATGGACTCGGTATCTCTCCATTAAATGGAGATGTATATGTAGCTGATGTTGCTGATTTTACGAACCCAGGAAAAGTATTCAGGTACAGCTCATCAGGAGTAGTACTCGATTCCATGGTAGTTGGGATAGCACCTAATGGATTCTTATTTCAATAGAAGTGATGTAGTTAAACGCATAAAAAAAGAGCCTCATAGGAGGCTCTTTTTTTTATTCTGTCACTCTATTTAAGTGCAGTTCAGTGAAGTCCAAATCTGGATTCGGACAGTCTATTTTAAGTTCTGATACTTTTCCTTCAGCATCAAGCACGAAGGTCATCATGCCCTTAGGTAACATATGTTGTTCTCCCCAGATTAGTCGGAAACTGTCGTAGTGCCAATGCGATAGTGTACCATGGAACAAAGCGGTGGGAGCAAACTGAAAACTCAGCTCTTTTTTCTTGTCGAGCGTTAAGGTCACTTTGCCATATTTTGGGTCAAGATAGGTTCCTGCATATGCTGACAGCGGTAGGGAAGGCTTGGTGTCTTGGATCTGGGAGGCATTCATCGCTGCTTCTTTCTCTTTATCGACTATGGCTTGAGCCTTCTTCAAGTCTAACATATATGCACCCCAATCTTTAGCTTGATTTGGCGCTAGATATAGGTCTAGGATATGATACATCATGGCGTAAGGGAAGAAGTTGTTGTTATTGGTCAATACCACTACTCCTAGGTTTTCTTCAGGGACCATGAACGTTTGTGATATAAAGCCATCATAACCACCTCCATGATTCACTACCATCTTTCCATGATAATCGAATAAATCCCATCCAAGACCGTATCCTGCGAAATGCTTGCTAGGGAAATTAGTTCTATGCCAATTGCTTAGTGGTTTGGGTGTATGTATAGTCCACATGCGGTTCGAACTTGCTTCGGTCCAATACGTTTTCCCATCCACGGTGCCTTTTCCCAGTTGAAGTTTCATCCACTTGGACAGGTCATCTACATTGCTGATGAATGACCCGGCAGGTCCCATGTTGTCCCAATTTACCCAGTCAATAGCTACATTTTTTCCGTCTACTTCATTATGCGGTGCGCAATGCTCAGTTTCGTTCGAAAGTTGATTGGTAGAATGTAATGTGTGGGCCATACCCAGAGGTTCTAAGAACGTGACATCGATATATTCATACCAAGGCCTTCCAGTGATTGATTCTATGACCTCACCAGCGGCTAGGAACATGATATTCTGATATCCATAGGCACTTCTGAATCCTGCCACAGGTTCTAGTTCTGATGCACTTTTTATTACTTTTTCTCTGCTCAAATCAGTTCCATACCAAAGTAAATCACCGCTAAACGTTGCCAATCCGCTGCGATGTGAAAGCAAGTCAGATATAGTAAACTCAGCTGTAACGTATGGATCGTACATCTTGAAGTAGGGGAGATAGTCTACCACTTTATCATCCCAATTCAGCTTGCCCTGTTCAACCAATGTAGCAATGGCTGCAGAGGTATAGGCCTTTGTATTAGACGCAATAGCAAAGAGAGACTTATCACTTGTCTGTTTCCCCGTTCTAAAGTCAGAGACACCGTAGCCCTTAGAGAGTAAAACTTGTCCGTCTTTCACTATGGCAATGGATACACCAGGAATGTTCCATGCAGTGATAGCTGCGCTGATATAGGTGTCTATTTTTTCTTCAGTGGATTGAGTACTTCCAATCAAATGGAAAAAGACGAAGGATAGGAACAGTATTTGCCTCATGGAATAGTATTTGAGCCCCTAAGGTAATCCTTGGATTAAGAATATGTGTTAATGATGTATTCACAACTGTTCGTAAAAACAATTGATGTTGTAAACATCTATTTGCTACATTCGTCCCATGACGAGGAAAGAATCTAATGTACATGAGTTGTTGGTGGTGCAGGTGATGCGCACAGCTGAACTTCTTCGAATGAAAATTGGAGCACTCTTAAAGGAATATGAATTGACTCCAGCGCAGTACAACATTATGAGAATCCTAAGAGGAGCGAAGATGGCGATAAGCTTAGGCGAAGTGAAGGAGAGAATGCACGTGGATACATCTGATGTAAGTCGCTTGATTGATAGATTGGTGAAGAAAGAATTGGTAGCAAGGAATATTTGTCCGGAAAACAGAAGGAAGTTAGATGTCTGTATATCAGAAAGTGGACTAGGAACGTTGAAAGAGTTGGACAAGAAAATTTCTGATACGTTGGATGGATTTTATGCAGATGTGATCAGTCCGGAAAAGGCAAAAGAAATGACAGAGATGCTTTCTTGGATTGGAATGAAAAAAGAAGTAATAATATGTTGAATTAATTAATAACAAGTAAAATGAGTAAAATGAGAAATGCAATAGCAGTATTTGTAGCAGCAGCTTTAGTAGGTTTTGCCTTCACATCATCAGAGTCCATAAAGGATTCTGGAAATGGTTCCACGGTTAAGTGGTTAGCTAAGCAAGTAACTGGTCAACATGAAGGAACAGTGAATTTTGGAAAAATGGATATCAATTTCGATGAAGCTGGAACTATGACCTCAGCGAATTTCGCAGTAGATATGACTACAATTAAGAATACTGATTTGGATGAAGGTTCAGCTACGAAATTGGTTGGACATCTTAAAAGTGCTGATTTCTTTGATACAGAGAATCATCCGTACAGCATGTTTAAAGCTACTAGCATTCAGTCTATGGGAAAAGGAAGTTATGAAATTACTGGTGATTTGACTATTAAGGAGATTACTAATTCTATCACTTTTAAGGCCGTAGCAACGAATATAGATGGAAAGGTCATGGCAAATGCCAAAGTAATTATCGATCGTTCGAAGTTTGATGTGAAATACCGTTCTGGATCTTTCTTCGAAAGTCTTGGTGACAAATTAATCTATGATGATTTCGAGTTGGATATCAATATTGTAAAGTAATCTCATCATGAAAGTAATAAGTATTCGTATCTTGGTAGGGTTAGCTTTGATTTTTAGTTTGGCTTCATGTGGTAATTCTAGTGATGCTGTAAATGAAAATGATGAGGCGGGAAATGACTTAAAAGAAGTAGTCTATGCAATAGACTCCTCCAGTAGTGAGATTATATGGTATGGCACTATGCTCGGAATGTATTCACATTCAGGTACCCTGAAAGTCAAATCTGGATCTGTTATTATGGTCGGAGATAAAGTGACTGGAGGAGACATTATTGTTGACATGACCAGCATTTTTCCCAATGATGGGAATTATAGTGAAGAGAAGACAAAGGCAATGCTGGCGAAACACTTAGGAAGTGCGGACTTCTTTGATGTTGAGGGCTTTCCAGAGGCTTCATTCAAAATGTTTTCTGCTGAGAAGGGTGAGTTGACCATTAAAGGTGAATCTGAAGTTATAGGCTTGAGTGAATATGACAAAACAAAAGGTGATGGAACTATTGCCCTTAAAGGGGAGTTTACATTTGATCGAAAGCACTTCGCAGTGGCATTCGAGCATCCTTTGAAAGAGAATGTTATCTCGGATGAGATTCAATGTATCTTTAAAATTAATGGAGCCATTGAGGGACTCTAAGATTTTTCATTTAAACGTTTGGTTTATTGGTTTTTGAATGAAAGTAGGGGAGGTCGATTTATCGGCCTCCTCTTATTGTTTTTTCTAAGCCGTAGCTTTAGCACTTCATAGCCCTATCATGAATAATAAGCACCTACTTCTCTTCACGCTACTTTTCCTTTTCTCTGCATGCTCTGTTATTGAACAGAAAGCACCAGTCACTATTCATGCAGTAGCAACTTCTGCTGGCTCGAAGGCGAATCCTCATGCTAGAGCTAATCACGAACTCATGAAACTCGTGGATCCTGAAACAGGAAAAATTCCCGAGCAGATGAGAGAGAAGGAATTGGATTTCATTTCTTCACTGCACTCTAGTCCCGCTATGCGCTCTGTAAATACATGGTATTCTCGCGGCCCTTTTAATGTTGGAGGTCGTACAAGAGCCCTGGTTTTAGACAAGACAAATGAAAATATTCTCCTCGCTGGAGCCGCCTCTGGCGGAGTATGGAAATCAGTAGATGCTGGTCAATCTTGGTATAAAGTGAGTCCATATCTGTTTAATCAAATAGTGACCTCTATCATCCAAGATCCTCGTCCTGGGCACGAAGCTGAATGGTATTACACTACTGGGGAACTTCTAGGTGCATCCCAAAGTGCCCCCGGAGCTTTCTTCCTAGGTAAAGGAGTCTATAAAAGTGAAGATGGTGGAGAGACTTGGGCTAGTATTACCTCTACAAGTAATCCTAGTCCTCAAAGCTTTGATTCTTTCTGGGAAGGTATATGGCGCATCGCCATAGACTCAAGCAACCTAGATGCCACTGAACTATACGTGGCTACCTATGGCGCTATATACCGCAGCGCAAATGGCGGAACTTCCTGGCAACAAGTATTGCTTTCTTCTAATGCGTCTGGATCCTCCTATTTCAGTGATGTTTCAGTGAGTCCTTCAGGGGTTGTGTATGCGACCTTGAGTTATGAAAACTCTGTGGTTTCCTTTGGATTAGGGCCTAATGCAGGAGTTTATCGCTCTGATGATGGGATAACTTTCACTGACATAAGACCTGATGACTATCCCGCCCAATTCGGTCGCACCGTAATGGAAATTGACCCAAACGATGAAAACACCCTCTACTTTCTAGCGGCTAATGTTGATAGCCTTTCTGGTTTTCAAGGGCAATTCTTCAATGGTGGTATCCAATACTCTGCCCTTTGGAAATATGAATACCTCAGTGGTGATGGGAGCGGAGCCGGTGGTCAATGGACTGAGCTCACTTCGAACCTCCCTGATGGTGATGGCCCTTTTGATGATTTCTATCCTCAAAGTGGCTATGACCTGACCATACGCATTGACCCTTCAAATTCCCAGAACCTTTTCATAGGCGGGACAAACTTGTATAGAAGCACAGATGCCTTCAGCACGGCTGATAACACCACGCAGATTGGTGGTTACGGCATTGATTCGGCTTTCCCTGATTTCTTTGTATATGAAGATCACCATCCTGATATTCATGAGATGGTTTTTCCTCCATCAAGTCCAAGTACTATGATTAATGCTACCGATGGCGGGTTATTCAAAACTACTGACCTGAATGCCGCACAAGTGCAATGGACATCCTTGAATCACGGCTACCTCAGTACCCAAGTCTATGGATTGGGGATAGAAAAAGGAAATGCCTCAGATAAATTGATTGCTGGATTTCAGGATAATGGAAATTATTTTACCGATTCTGATGATTCTCAGGCGATATGGACGCTGCCATTGAATGGAGACGGAGCCTATACCGCTTTTGCTCAAACAGAAGACTATGTCCTTATGTCCATTCAGCAAGGACGAGTGTTCAAGTGCCTTATTGGTGCAGATGGAATGCTTAGCTCTTTTGAACGCATAGACCCTGGATTAGAAGCTGATGGACATGAATTCATTCATCCTTTCGTATTGGATCCAGAGAATGATGCACGATTGTATTTTCCATATCAGAACAAGCTCTATTATCATTTTGGGATTGACACTATGGCCATGAATGACAGCTTTGAAGCAGATGCTTTGGGATGGCAGACTTTCACAGATTCCATCCCTTTTGCTGGTCTCCGAATCACATCTATTTCAATGGCCGAGGATGGTTCAGGCAGAATGTACCTTGGAACAAATAATGAAAAGGTTTTCCGAATAGATGATGCCTCTAATCCCGCTTCTCCATTCGTTGATGTCACTGATTCTGCATTGCCTCCAGGGCATATTGATTGCATCGCGATAGATCCAATTGACTCAGATAAAGCCATGATTGTCTACACGAATTATAATGTGTACAGCCTCTATTATACAGAGGATGCAGGCGTTTCTTGGGAAAAAGTTGGAGGGAACCTTGAGCAAACAATTGGTGGAACAGGAAATGGCCCTTCATGCCGTTGGGCGCGCATTCATCGCTGGCATCCTGACTCGGTGTATTACTTCGTAGGAACCAGCGTGGGATTATTCAGCACCAGTTATTTGGATGGTACGAATACCCTGTGGAACGCTGATGGTCCTGAAAATATAGGCAGTTCCATAGTTTCCTATATCGACAGTAGAATGACAGACCGTAAAGTTTTCATAGGCACTCATGGAGCAGGTGTCTATTGTGGTATTGTAGATCAGGTAGAACTGACCTCAGGTCTTCAAGAAACTGAAACAGAAGTGAGTATTCGCTTGTTTCCAAATCCGGCTACCAGTACTATTCAGGTAGATTGCTATAGGATGAATGGAGCATACACACTCCGAATTTTCGATTCCTCTGGACGATTAATGAGCCATATGAATACATACGGACCTCAGCGACCTCTTATGGATCTTACAGGATTTTCTGCAGGTCGATACACTATCGTGGTAGAATCTAAAGAACTAGTTAAGAGCGAGTCCTTTATCAAACACTAGCCTTCGCGCATTGCAATGCATTTGAACAATAAATTTTCACTTAAATCGGCCTTTTGCAAGGATATCCCAGATTTCAGACATGCCATATTTGATTCGGTCAAATTGCTCAATCACGAGCACTGGGAAGAGGTGAATGAAGGTCAGCTTTATCTGAGCATTCCTTATTTGGAGGCTTTGGAGCAGACAATGGAGGGTGATATGGAATTCCGATATGTAATCTTCTATTGTGAAGAATATCAACCTTTAGGAATAGCCTATTTCCAACTCGTAGATTTAGTAGATAATGGAAGCAAGTACCGCGATGCTGTTCAGAAGCTTGGCAAAGGCATAGGTAGCTACATAGTGAAGGAGATGAAAGTAAGGACCATCGTAAATGGAAATGTATTCCAATGCGGGCGTTTCGGATACCAGTTTCAAGATAAAGTGCCACATGAAGCTGCCTTAGCTGCAGTGGAGGAAACCATGGATCGATTCAGAAGGACAAAAGAACACCGTGGAAAGGCTTCCATCGTGCTTTTCAAAGAGTTCGCACCTAATGAATTTAATGTTTCTGATTGTCTGCTAAGCAAGCGCTATCACATGTTTCGCATGGACGTGAATATGGTGATGGACATAAATACATCTTGGAAGAATCTTGAAGATTATGAAGAAGCCATTACGAGTAAGTCGCGCACACGATTGAAGTCTATATTGAAGAAATCTGATGCCATAGAAGTGCGTGATATGGATGTTGAAGAGATTGCCAAGTATGCTGATAGAATCAATGAACTCTTCCAGCAAGTCCTTGAGAAGAGCTCTTTCAAATTTGGTGAGCTCAAATCAGAGATTTATGTAGCTTGGAAAAACACCCTGAAGGAGAAGTTGATCTTCAAAGGTTTCTTCGAAAATGAAGTAATGATCGGATTTAATTCGGCTTTCGTTCATGAAGATTACTTAGATGCGCATTATGTCGGTATTGACTATGAAAAGAACGAGCAGTTTAGTTTGTATCAACGCATGCTGGTAGAGTTGCTTTGCGATGCCATCCATCTTGGAATGAAACAGCTTATAATGGGGCGCACTGCTGAACAAGCAAAAAGCACATTAGGAGCCTATCCAGTGGATATGAGGTTGTATACTAAGCACAGGAATGCATTGGCCAATAAGCTCATAGCTCCAGTGCTTGCATCCGTTAAGCCCAGCGAATTCGAGACTCGGAATCCTTTTAAAAAAGTCGGATAATCAGCTATGGACTCGTTGACGCAGATCGTGCTGGGAGCGGCCATAGGTGAGGCTGTCTTAGGTAAGAAAGTAGGAAATAAAGCCTTGTTATGGGGAGCTGTGGCCGGTACCATACCAGATTTGGATGTAATCAGCAAGGTCTTCGTGGATGATCTTACGGCTAACGAATGGCATCGAGGAATTTCCCATTCCCTCTTCTTCAGCCTTGTTATGGCGCCAGTCCTGGCTTGGTTTATTCATAAGAAAGAACGCTATTTCATTTATCTCATCATCTTAGCCCTAGCGGGTTTTGTGATATCTATGTCCTTGACTCCTCTTGTCATAGGGGCTGTCATTGCTGTTTCGGCTCTTTTCTTCTGGGCCACTGTGCGCATGCAGCTTTCAAATACTCTGAGCACTCAAAAAGATTGGACCAAACTTCTGTTTTGGTGTCTCTTCACTCATCCTCTTTTGGATGCACATACCTCATGGGGAACTCAGCTCCTTTGGCCTTTCCCTTGGAAATATTCTTGGAACAACATCTTCGTTGTGGATCCTCTTTATACAGTTCCATTCATGCTTTGCGTCATTGCGGTCTTATTCATAAAGCGTGAAAGTTCTTGGCGTAATACCATGAACTGGATTGGAATTGGACTTAGCTCGGTCTATATGCTCTTTACCTTGGTCATGAAGTATGTTGTTTTCACACATTTCAGAAACACGCTGAGGGCTATGGGACAAGACTATGTAAGTATGTCTACTCGTCCTACTCCATTGAATAGCATCCTTTGGACTGCCAATGTGAACATTGGTGATGCCTATCTCATCTCATATTATTCCGTTTTCGATACTCAACCAATTTCTTGGGTGCGTATAGATAAGAATCGCGAGCTATTAGGTCAGTACGAGAATAGTCCTGAGGTAGAGCGCTTATTTCACTTGACTGCTGGAGAGTATGCAATTTCCTATCGCAACGATACACTAGTCTATAATGATCTTCGTTTTGGGATGTTCGGTGAGCCTAGAAAGGATGGTGAATTTGTTTTTGCATATCAGTTGATTCCCCAAGGGGATGGCCTACTTGTCAAAGTTATTCCACCTCCAAGACCTGGAAAGGAAGAAGGAACGCAGGTTATGGTAATGCTTTGGAACAGGATGAAGGGCAATTAGAACGGCAAAATCAGGGGGCAACGGCAACTGCCTTATTCACTGTAATCGAAAACCAGAATCAATACTAATATCACTTTACCTGAAACAGATCATCAGCACTTAATGGCCTTTCATCATTGATCCACTTGAAATCTTTCAGGATTAATTCCTCTGCGGCTATCTTGTCCAAAGGAAAGAACTTGTTCTCAGGCTTGGTAATGAAATTCACCCTATGAATCTCTCGATCTTTGATATAAATAACGATATTGCTACATGCGCCTTTATTCACGCCAATAATCTCAATAGGCGCTATTCCAGTGGTGTCTTCGCTCTCTTCTGTCGCATAGTACACAGCTTCGCCATTGCCATCTACGGAGACAATGCGCAGTTCATTTTCAGCGAATGTACCTATCATCTCTCTGCCTTTGATCTGGTTATAATGCGCGCTGTCTACTTGTGAAATAATGAACGATTTTTCTGGAATGAATATCTTCTTAATATTTCCTTCATATGCTAAGAGGTCTATCTGAGTTCCGCTAATCTGATTGTCCTCTGACCAAAGCACGGGCTCAAAGAACATGCTCATGGTGCTGTCAGCCTCTGAATAACTGAGTGAGTCGCATACGCCTTGCATATCAGGCTTGAACATTCGCACTCCGTAATAAGCGAGGATTCTTCGTTTGTCTAGGCTGTCGGGTAGCATACGCAGTGTGTCGGCATGCATAGTGAGTGTGTCTTTTAGAAAGAACTGTTCCATCAATGCTCTTCCTGCTACGTAGCTCTCATCTTTAAATTCAAGATAACGCCCATAATCACCACGAATCTGGATCTTATTGATTGTATCTTCTATCAATACATTTCTGAACGCTTCACCCAATCCTTTCGTCCGGTCATAATACAAGCTGTCACTGCTTAAGATTTGCTCGGCCGTCCATATCTTGGCATTCTCCCCGAAACGCGCTCGATCACTCTTAGTATCATACCAGCCGTTCTCGCAGTAAATTTTATTCTGATCGGAAATGATGGTCGTGGGGCCTAGGAGATAGGCCTGTTCGTTGAAAGAATGATAATGCAAGGTATCCGTGAACATGGTGTAGCGAGGATTCTTCAATTCAACATCTTTTTTGAAATGAAAAACCTTCTCAGAGGCGAAGTAAAAACCTGATTTAGAGGTCAGTATGTTTTTATTAGCCAAACTGATAATCCTCCCTCCACCGAAATAGCTAGCTACTCTCTCTTCCAATTTATATTGAACCATATCGGTGGTCAACGTCATATCACCATCTTTCAATAGGACATTCTTTCTGATTTCAGCTAAGCGCTCGTTTCCATCATAGTCAAGCTCATCACCTGTGAGACTCATGCCCTTAGGGTCAGTAATTCTAATCTTTCCGAAGGCCTTCAGGCGATTATCTTCCTCATAAAGCCATGCGCTATCACAGAGCATACTTGTGCCTTCATGCTCGAAGACGACACTTCCTACCACGCGTTGAGCCTTAACTAAGCGCTCATCGTATTCGATAGCGTCAGCCTTGACCAGTTTAATCTTCTTTGGGGTCTGGGCAGAGGTAATCAGATGAAGGCAGATCAGCAGTAGGAACAGTGAGATACGTCTCATATCCATCTGCATTCAAGCATCATGCCACCAAGGCTTGGCGAGCAATGGTCTGTGACCTATCGGGCCCTACAGAAACGATGCTCATAGGGATACCTGTTGATTTTTCAATGAATTCCACATAAGCGTTCAATTCCTTTGGCAAATCACGATACTCGGTTATTCCTGTCAAATCTTCTTTCCAGCAAGGGAAAGAGACATAAACTGGTTCCACTTTTCCTTCATCAATGCTAAACGGTAAATCAGATGTTTTGCCCTCAGCAGTTTTGTAATGAGTGCATACCTTGATTTCATCCAACCCACTCAATACATCAGCTTTCATCATGTGCAGGTGCGTGACACCGTTAATCATAGCTGAGTAATTCAATGCTGGCAGATCTAACCATCCACAACGTCTAGGACGGCCTGTAGTGGCTCCAAATTCATTTCCTTTCTTTTGAATTAAGGCTCCCAGATCATCAGTCAATTCAGTAGGGAATGGACCACTTCCAACTCGGGTACAATAGGCTTTGAAAATCCCATGTACTTCACCTATTCGGTTAGGAGCTATTCCAAGCCCTGTGCAGGCTCCAGCGCTGACAGTGTTTGAAGAGGTTACATATGGGTAAGTCCCGAAATCAATATCTAGTAAAGCTCCTTGGGCGCCTTCGGCTAGGACTTTTTTTCCGTCCTTCACGGCCTTGTTCAAGAAATGCTCGCTATCTACGATAGTCATAGTCTTCAGCCATTGCACAGCTTTCAACCATTCAGTTTCTGGAATCTCTTCGTCTTGCTTGTTATACAGAGATAATAGATGTCTGTGTTTTTCTACTAAGGCTCTATAACGTTGTTCAAAGTCCTCAGATAGCAAGTCACCAACACGGAAGCCATTGCGGCCGGTCTTGTCCATATATGTTGGGCCAATACCTTTTAACGTAGAGCCTATTTTCTTACCGCCTTTAGCTTCTTCAGATGCTTTGTCTAAAAGCTTATGAGTAGGAAGGATAAGGTGTGCTTTCTTGGAGATCAGGAGCTTAGATCGCACATCGACTCCCATATCTTCTAGGGTAGAAACTTCTTTGAGCAAAATGATAGGATCGATGACTACTCCGTTCCCAATGATGTTCAGGACACCATCACGAAAAATCCCAGATGGGATGGTGTGAAGGACGTGTTTGATGCCTTCGAATTCCAAGGTATGACCAGCATTAGGCCCGCCTTGAAAACGCGCAATGATGTCATAATCTGGGCTGAGAACATCTACGATTTTTCCTTTTCCTTCGTCTCCCCATTGCATTCCTAGTAGGACATCCACTTTCATAGCTATAGCTTTCTTTTACTCTGACAAAGGTATAATTATGGATAGGGTAAAAGGACCAAAACCTAAGGATAAATAGGCTTTTTTCAGACCTTTTCCTTCTGTTTTCCACGAGGAGTGCCATAGAAGTACAAGGAATGATGTGAGATCTCCAGATCGAAGATATCTTCCAAAGTGGCTTTGATGTTCTGAATCCGTGGGTCGCAGAACTCTATGACCTCGCCTGTATCAGTTCGTATGATGTGGTCATGTTGCTTGTGATGCAAAGATTTCTCGTAGTGCGCCTGCTGCTCTCCGAATCTATGTTTACGCACCAATTCACAATCCAAAAGCAATTCCATGGTATTATACAAGGTAGCGCGGCTCACCCTGTATTTCTTTTCCTTCATGGACGTGTAAAGCGACTCTATATCGAAGTGATCATCACATTCATAGACTTCTTTCAAGATGGCGAAGCGCTCAGGTGTCCTGCGGAGTTTATTCACGCCCAAGTGGGCATCAAAAATCTCATGGGCTCGATCTAATATGGTAGTACTGGTAACCATCTGGGGCTTCTTAACTATCTTCTTTGAATACTTCTATGCGCTCAACTGTGGTTACTCCACTGATGTTCTTCATCTCAGCTATCAACTTGTTCAAGTGGCTGGTAGAGTGAATGAAGAGCGCAATCTTACCTGCGAAGATACCATCATTGCTCTCAAAACTGATGCTGCGCATATTGATGTGCAATTGTCCTGATATCGTGTCTGTAATCTTGTGTACGAGGCCAATGTCATCTATTCCTTCAAAACGGATATAGCTCAAGAATTCCTTTTCCTTCTGGCTTGACCACATGGCTTTCATTACCCTATAGTCGAACTTAGAAAGCATCTGTGTAGCATTCGGGCAGTTCATGCGGTGAATCTTAATACCATCACTTATGGTCACGAACCCAAAGATGTCATCTCCCGGAATAGGAGAGCAGCATTGAGCCAGACTGTACTTTAGATTTATATTATTATCGCTCAGGATTAACGTGTCGTGCTTGTTAGGAGTAGGGTCAGTGTTTACTGAATCTGGTGTGGTGCTGCTCTCTGTCTTTCGTTTTTTCTTTTCAAAAGTAAATCGGCCATTCTCAACTTCATATCCCTTCATCTTCTTTAGGTCAATTTTACCTATCGCGATGTTGTAATAGAGATCCAAGGCTGAATCCTGCTTGTAATTCTTGATAAGCGTGTCAATGGTGATGCTCAAGAAATCGACCTTCAGCCCTCTTAGCTTGCGCTGCAACATCTCTTTACCGTCACTCGCTATAAGTTTTTTCTTCTCCTTAAGCGACTCACGGATTTTAGATTTAGCCTTTCCTGTAATAACGAAATTTAGCCAGTCTTCATTGGGCTTTTGATTCTTCCCTGTGATAATCTCAACCTGGTCTCCGCTTTTCAACGGATGGCTCAATGGAACCAAACGATGATTCACCCTAGAGCCAATGCATTTTTCACCCACCTCCGTGTGAATCTCAAATGCAAAGTCCAAGGCTGTAGCTCCAACAGGGAGCTTTTTCAAATCACCAGTAGGAGTGAAGACATAGATTTCTTCAGCAAAGAGATTGAGCTTGAAATCATCTATGAAATTAAGTGCATCAGCATCAGGATTCTCAAGGAGTTCGCGCACTTGGCGCAGCCATTTATCCAGAGAACTCTCACTGGCCTGTTCTCCTTCTTTGTATTTCCAATGGGCAGCTAGCCCTCGCTCTGCAACGGTATCCATGCGTCTGCTTCGAATCTGCACCTCAACCCATCTTCCCACATCGCTCATTACAGTAGCGTGTAAGGACTCATATCCATTACTCTTAGGTGTACTGACCCAGTCTCTTAAGCGCTCAGTATTCGGCCGGTAATGATCTGTGACCATGCTATAAGCGTTCCAGCAGAGGTTCTTTTCTGTTTCTAGGTTATCAGACTCTATGATAATCCTAATCGCAAAGACATCATACACTTCATCGAATGGGATGTTCTTCTTCTTCATCTTCGTCCAAATGGAGAAGACAGATTTCGTGCGGCCCTTGAGTTCATATGGAATCTTGGCTTTATCCAGATCCTTGATGATGGGCTTAGAGAATTTGTTGATGAATCGTGTGCGACCCGCTTGGGAACGTTTTAATTGTTCTACAATGTCTTGATAAGCCTCAGCTTCTTTGTATTTCAGACTCAAGTCTTCTAGCTCGGTCTTGATAGTGTAAAGTCCCAGTCTGTGTGCCAGCGGAGCATACATATACATGGTCTCCGAAGCAATCTTTAGCTGCTTTTCACGCTTCATCGAATCGAGCGTGCGCATGTTATGTAATCGGTCGGCTACTTTAATCAGGATAACCCGCACATCATCACTGAGCGTGAGGATCATCTTCCTGAAATTCTCAGCTTGTATGCTGGAGCTGTGATCCAGAACACCTTCTATCTTGGTCAGACCATCAATGAGAGAACGTTCTTTCTTGCCAAAGAGATTCTCAATATCATCTAACGTGATATACGTATCCTCTACAGTATCATGGAGCAATGCCGCCACGATAGACGTGGTATCAAGACCTATTTCCTCGGCTACTATCTTGGCTACGGCTATAGGGTGATAGATGTACGGTTCTCCTGTCTTTCTGCGATCAGAACTATGCGCCTGCACCGCCACATCGAAAGCCTTACGAATAATCGCTCGGTCCATGGGTGAAGTGGCTCTTCGGCATGCGCGCAGCAAGGATCTATACCTCCTAGCTATCTCACGCTTTTCAGCTTCTTCATCTATGATATAGACTGGCTCTCCCATATCTTTTTACAATGCTGGTAGTACTTTACTGCGTACTTCTCCAAATCCTATTCTAACTCCATTTTTTTCTGCCTTAGCACGCATAATGACCGTGTCATGGTCTTGGATGAATTTGCGTTCACTTCCATCAGGCATCTGCACGGGTTTAGTTCCTTGCCAAGAAATCTCAAGCATAGAGCCATAACTTCCTGTATCAGGCCCACTGATGGTGCCAGAAGCCAAAAGGTCACCAGGTCTTATATTACAGCCATTGACCGTATGATGAGCTAACTGCTGAACCATGTTCCAATACATGTATTTGTAATTCGAATGGCTCACCACTTTTCCTTCGCCTTGCTCAGGTAGAATTTCTACTTCTAGATCTATGTCAATGTTATGATTCCCCTCGAACCTCAAATAGGGCAAGACAGCAGGTTCTTGCTTCTCTCCCTTGACCTTAAACGGCTTTAAGGCCTCTAATGTCACTATCCATGGGGAAATGCTACTGGCAAAGTTCTTGGCCAAGAACGGACCTAGAGGAATGTACTCCCACTTCTGAATGTCTCGTGCTGACCAGTCATTGAAAATTAGCATCCCGAAGATGTGTTCCTCTGCCTCCGCTGTTGAAATGCTCTGTCCAAGAGGTTTTCCATCAAATGTGATGAAGCCCATTTCTAGCTCAAAGTCAAGCAAGCGGCAGGGTCCATAGACAGGATTTTGCTCTGGGTCAGGTCGGGTTTGTCCCTTCGGGCGATAGATAGGCTCACCTGAAACGAGAATGCTGGAGGAACGCCCGTGATATCCGACAGGAAGGTGTTTCCAATTTGGTAAAAGGGCATTGGCCGGATCACGGAACATCATACCCACATTGGTCGCATGATCTATAGAAGAATAGAAATCGGTGTAGTCACCTATATGCACTGGGAGATGCATTTTGGCGTGTGATTGCTTGACCAAGACCTTCTCACTAAGTCCTTTTAATTCGTCATTCTTCGCATCAAGGAGATAAGCGATGCGTTCTCTAAGCATGGCCATAGCCTTCTTGCCATGAGCCATCATAGGGTTCAAAACAGGGGCTAGTAATTCTTCCTTTTTAAAAGACCCAAGGTCTATTCCAAGGTCATGAACTGCAGAGAGGTCCAAGATGAATTCTCCAATGGCTACACCCGGTCTGGGCAATTTTCCTGCAACAGAGAAAATCCCGAAAGGCAGGTTTTGAATTGGAAAATCTGATTGAGGTTGAACTTCTACCCACGAGCTCAACTCTGGATGGTCTGCATTAATCATAAAAGCTTTTTTGTACTGAAAAGATTGGTTTCAAAAATAGGGATACATTGCGACAAGCAAGCCATGTCACACAAGGAACCTTCCATACTTTTCAAGAAGAGTGTCTTCTTTATAGGCACCTCAGTCTTCCTTTTGCACTTTTTCTTGATCGCTCTGCATTGTTTGCCAGACGAGTATCTCTCAGAACGCTGGAACAGTTATGCCCATTATTACAGTTATCCTGTCTTTCATCAAGGTTGGGGACTTTTCGCACCGGAACCGCAGAGGAAGTATAAGCGCATGGAGCTGCGCTATGCCTCTGAAGGAGCTTGGTCTGAATGGCAACATCCTGAGCAATGGAGCGAGGATGCGCATTTCACTTGGAGATTAGGGCCTTGGTCCAAGGTCTATCATGTGAATCAAGGAGCTGCTTTTCACCTTTGGCAAGAGCAGGATCGATTTGAAAAGCAAAGCAAGATGGCAGAGGACTACTTTCCTTATTCCATGGGCTATGGTGTAGCTGCACATTATGCTCAAGAATATGCCTACCATTGTCTTGAAAACCGCCCAATAGACTCCCTTCAGGTCGTGCTTATTATCTTGGATCCTAAGGAGAATGGGAAGGAGCAGCGCTTAGAATATCCAACTTTTATTCCTGAATGAAGCTGGGTTCATACATACAAGGATTCACTTCAGGAGTTCAATCTCCTTCGACCATAAAGCTGTTGAGGAACAGCCTAATCTTGGTCACGGCTTATTTAATTCTAGTGCTTTGCTTGCCTAATGCTCAGCTCTTCTGGGGAGAACATTCCCTTATGCCCAGCCTAGGTTTCCCTGATTCTTGGCGCTATAAAATCATCATGGCTTTGCATCAGGATGGGTATGGAAACCTTTATCCATTGTTTTTTCTGAGTATTGGATTGGGGGGGGTACTATATTTCTTCAATGGCTTCAACCGCATAGCGACTTTTCTGGTTTGGCTGGGCGTGATTGTCCTGTATAACCGAGCTTATCTGAGCATGGTAGGAGGGAATTATCTCTTACAATCGCTGCTTTTCTTTCTCATTTTTGCTGATGAATCTTCACATGCAAAAGGGAAATGGAAAGTCATTTCAGACACGCTGAGCAACCTAGCTTTATGGGCCTGCAAGCTACAAGTCATCTACGTCTATATCTTTTCAGGAGCTTATAAATTGGCCAGTGAACAATGGATGAGCGGTGAAGCCGTCTTTGATATCCTTCACCTGAAGGAATTCAGTCTGCCCTTGATTATGGAGTATCTAGATAGCTTTCATGGAATCCTAGTCATTATTGACTATGTGGCTATCGCATATTTCATCTTATTTCCCTTCTTGATTTGGTCCAAAAAATGGAAGGTTCCTTTGCTCATTTTTGGTGTCATTTGGCACCTTGGAATGGGGTGGGGCATAGGGGTGATGGACTTCTCATTCATCATGATAGCCTCCTATGCCGCCTTTCTAGAAGAAGATGACATAATAGTCTTTAAGCGACTGTTTACCAGGCGAATAAAGGTCGGTCAGACATAAGGCTGTGAACCTTTTTCTTCACCGATAAAATCACTGCTGCATCTTCTTTATTCATCAGAACATGATCTATCATCTCCACGATATTTCCCATCTCTTCAGGAATCATTCCACGGGTGGTAATTGCCGGTGTTCCTATTCTCATTCCTGAGGTCACGAACGGAGATCGCTCATCGAAAGGAACCATGTTTTTGTTGACCGTAATCTCAGCAGCTACGAGTGCATTTTCTGCTTCTTTACCGGTGATTCCTTTGGAACGCAGATCTATGAGCATAGAATGGTTATCAGTTCCGCCCGAGATGATTTTATAGCCTTTATCTACAAAGGCTTGAGCCATTGCTCTAGCATTTTCACGGGTTTGGATCATATAGTCCTTGTATTCTGGCTTCAACGCCTCCCCAAAGGCTACAGCCTTAGCTGCTATCACATGCTCTAATGGACCACCTTGAGTTCCTGGAAAGACTCCAGAATCGAGCAGTGCACTCATCATACGTAGTTCCCCTTTTGGTGTAGTCACACCATAAGGATTCTCGAAATCCTTTCCCATCATGATGATACCGCCACGTGGTCCTCTTAACGTCTTGTGGGTAGTGGAAGTAATGATATGGCAATGCTCCAAAGCATTCTTCAGAAGTCCAGTAGCTATAAGTCCTGCTGGGTGCGCGATATCAGCCATCAGAAGAGCTCCGCAATCATCGGCTGCTTTTCTGAGCCGCACATAATCCCAATCACGCGAGTAAGCTGAGGCACCACAGATGATCATCTTAGGCTTAACTTCTTTCGCTGTCTTTTCTAAGCTGTCATAATCTACTTGACCAGTTTCTGCGCTGACGCCATAGAACTCTGGTTTATAGAGCTTGCCAGAGAAATTCACGGGAGATCCATGGGTGAGGTGTCCTCCGTGAGAAAGATTGAATCCAAGAATTGTATCTCCAGGCTTCAAGCAGGCGAGCATAACAGCTGCATTGGCTTGTGCGCCAGAGTGTGGTTGTACATTGGCCCATACAGCACCGTAGAGTTCTTTCAAACGGTCTATAGCTATCTGTTCGACTTGATCCACAACTTCACAGCCCCCATAATAACGCTTGAAAGGGAGTCCTTCCGCATATTTATTGGTCAAGACTGACCCCATCGCCTGCATAACTTGATCAGAGACGAAATTCTCTGAGGCAATCAGCTCTATGCCGTTCAATTGTCTTGTTTTCTCAGCGGCTATAAGGTCGAAAATCTCTTTGTCCATAGGTACTATATGATTAGGTTTCAGGGCTGTAAAAATAGGCATTGATCAATCTTCTTTGTCAAGCATCAAAGCGGGAATCATCAACATCAGTGGAAAAGGGGATTGCAGAGCACCCATTATCACTCGGGATAGGGTATAGCCCAGTTCTGCTTGACCAAGATGCTTTCCCGTTACATAGCTGACGCCAGCTATCACAAAGCCTAGCGCATAGATCGCCAATAGCCATCTGCGCTGACCATGAAGGCCAAACACCTGTTTCAAGGCAAAGGAAGATAGTAACAGATGCATGGCCATATAGAGCAATGTTAGAATCCACTTCCATCGTTCTAGTTCAGCTATGCTGTATTGACCGAGGAAATGAAGGGATGGAATGACTCTGTACGTATTCCTACCTCCTTCATGAAAAAGAATCTGCTCGTTAATATTAACGAAGAGCACTTCGCGCATAGCGCCCAACCAAATAAAGAGCAGCGTGAGAACCACTCCCCATATCCATTGCTTTCTACTTGTTTTCATTACTCAATGATTTCAATCTAGGGCCATAAGAGCGAGCCCACCATAGCCAAAGCAGGAACATATATCCATTGACTAGGATGGTGAAGGTGTAGTTATGATTGAAATCCAAGTATGCATAGTCGTAACTGACGATGATGCACAGCGCAACAATTCGGAGCACATTAATGAGATGAATGGAGAGCAGTCCAAAAGGAATGAACCAAAGCTTTGAGCGCCAAGGGCCGGGATAACAAAGAATAAAAATGCTGAAAAGTGCAAAAAGACTTAATCCATTGCAAGGGTCGCCAATCCATAGGCCAAAGGTTCCATCAATGCCTACTGTGCGTATTTGCTCTATTGCTGGTGGTTCTGGAATGAGGGTGTATCCAAGGAACTCAAGCATCCCACCGCTCAAAGCGATGAGATTGTCTATGACCTTGCGGTCAAGGGAAGTATGTTCATTGATAAAGCCATGATACAGAAGATACCAGACTATATAAAGGCTACAAGCCGTAATCAGGAACTTCAGGAACGGATTTTTCCAGAGTTTCTGCACGAGCAAGAGAGGCTTAGTTATTCTGTTTGTTGAAATCGTACGCCTTCTTGCCTGCAAGTCCGACACCTGCAGCAATCAAGAGACTAAGACCACCATCAATAGGAATACATGGAGGAGGAAAACATCCACCTGGACCTGGACCAGTTAATGGAGGTCCCGTCTGGCTATAGCCAGCGAATCCTAATAATACTGCAAACGTAAGGGAGAGAACTAGTTTTTTCATCGGTAACATCTTCTAATGAAGGTCGGCACACGCAAAGTTAATGGATAAAGTATCAACCTTTATATCCTGAGGGCAATTAATGACGGATTTATCAACGAGCCTATGTCATTGGCTTTAGAGCACTTCAAGGTCGTATATTTGCGTAATTATAGAAAAGTGTGTCAGGAGTAAAGACCAATATCGTCTCGTTAGAGGACATCAGGGTAGTACAGAAGTTCATCACCAAGAACTGGCTGTTGCTGGTATTAATTCCAGCCTTTTTCGCTGGTGTAGCATACTTCTATACCCATCGACTGCCTGAGATTTATGGGGCTAAAACAGAGATCCTTCTCAAGTCAGGAGAAGAACTAGATTACCAGTCTCAGGTCTATTCCTCCCTCGCTGGATTTTATTCCAACTATGCAGACATCACGAATCAGAAGCGTGTTCTGAATTCCTATGATCTTACGTCCAAGGTCTTGGACAGATTAGATTATACTGTGACCTATTATGTCGTAGGTAGAGTAAAGACCATTCCAGCTGCGAATCTCGAACCTGTAGAAGTTAAAGTTGAAATCATTGATAAGACCCTCAATGAGCGTTTGATTGATTTGACCATTTTGGATGATGATCGCTATAGAATTGGTTTCGATCAGAACGGTACTGCTCAAACACGAGATTTGAGTTTCGGGCAGGAGTATATTGAAGCCGGAGTCAAGTTACATATCACAAGGAAGCCTGGTTTTTCTAGTATATTACTGGATGAATTGGTTAGGAACAGGTATCAGTTCTTAGTAAGCAGCCATGATGCGCTTGTGAACAAGTACAGGGGGAACCTGAGCATAGAAAATGTGAACTACACAAGTGTACTCAGTATCAATGTTGAGGATGAACTTGTAGATAGAGCAAAAACCTTTCTAGATACCTTATCCAAGGTGTACATCAACTATACCGTTGAAAAACAGTTGCAGCTCAATGAGAATACCATCCAATACATAGACCTGCAATTAAATAAGGTCTCTGAAATCTTGGACAGCATAGAGAATGATATGGAGATCTATAAAGTCTCCAATGCTATCCTAGACCTTTCCAAAGAAGAGGATCAGTATTTCAAAGAACTCGTGAAGTATGAGTCCATGAAGAAGTCCATGGAATTGAAGTTGGACGCCATGAACTCCTTAGAGAAATATATACAAAACAACGAAGGTGGGAACTTATTCCCTCCTGGAGTGTATATGCTTGAGGATCAATTCTTGAATACTTCCCTAGAAGAACTGTATAGGCTGCAGATTAACAAGAACAAGAGCCTTCTAGATGTTACTGATGGGAATTTTGGTTTTCAAAGAAACATACAGAGTATAGATTCATTGCGTAAGGACCTTCTGCGCTATATGAAGAGTTCCCGTGCTTCTGTTCAGGAGAGGATATATGATGTAAGCGGAATGATGGGTCAATACGAGCTTAAGATTCAAGGCATCCCTGCAAGCCAGCGTGACATCGTAGAGATTAGGAGAAAGCTTGTGGTGAATGAAAAGATGTACACCTTCCTCTTGGAGAAAAGAGCGAATACCGTCATTGCCAAAGCCGCTATTATTCCACAGACCAGTGTGATAGAAAAGGCCCGTTCTATGGGTGTTGTTGCACCAGATA
>ERZ888423.693-NODE-693-length-33618-cov-33.930787_pt1 | contig 33618 bp, 33 predicted proteins | sample MGYA00520523_ERZ888423 | MGnify/ENA primary metagenome ERZ888423 (study PRJEB32303, sample SAMEA104408611) | aquatic metagenome | biome: Brackish water; feature: Pelagic; material: water | place: Baltic Sea | collected 2014-06-08T10:24:00 | depth 30,27 m ...
CCGACGCCAACAGCCAGACCGTGTCGATCGACGCCATCCCCGATGGCTGGATGGGCCTGGACATCGGCCCCGACTCGCTCAAAGCCTTCCAGGAGGCCCTGGCCGACTGCAAAACCGTGATCTGGAACGGCCCCATGGGCGTGTTCGAGTTCGACAAGTTTGCCGCTGGCACCAACGGCATCGCCCACACCCTGGCCGACCTGAGCGGCAAGGGCTGCTGCACGATCATCGGCGGCGGTGATTCGGTGGCGGCTGTCGAGAAGGTGGGCGTGGCCGAGCGCATGAGCCACATCTCCACCGGTGGCGGCGCCAGCCTGGAGCTGCTGGAAGGCAAGGTGCTGCCTGGCGTCGCCGCCCTCGACGAGGCCTGATCGCCACCGGAAGCGCCATTACGGCATGGCCGAAGCCATCGAGGCGTTCGCCGGCGGCTGCCCTTCTGCGCTCGCAAGCGACGCCAGTGGCCGCACGAAAAGGGGTGAGAGCGACGAGAGCGCAGAGGAGGCGCCCTACTGGGACGGCATCGGCAAGCGTTGGATCCGCCAGCGTCCTCAGCGCCTCTGGCGCCGGCAAAGCCGCGACCAGCAGATCAGCCTGCTCGCTGCCTGGCCACTGCTGCCGGCCGGAAGCGCCCTGCTCAAGACCGATCCCTTCGATGAAGTAGGCGAAGGGGCCCTGGTGCCCTGGCTGCTCTCCCGGGGGCTCCGGGTGAGCGGCATCGACCTCTCCGCCGCGGTGGTGGCCGAAGCCCGGCAGCGCTGCCCGGGCCTGGAGGCCCGCGTGGCCGAAGTGCGCCGGCTGCCGTTCAGCTCTGCCAGCTTCGCGATGGTGTTCTCCGGCTCCACCCTGGATCACTTCGCCAGCGCTACCGGGATCGACCGTTCACTGGCGGAGTGCACCCGGGTGCTGGAGCCCGGGGGCCGGCTGCTGGTCACGCTCGACAACGGCGCCCACTCCTTGATCCTGCTGCGCAACGGGGTGCTGCAGGGGGTGCTGCGGCGGCTGGGCTTGGTGCGCTACCACGTGGGAACGATGCTGGGGCCCAGCCAGCTGCGCTGTGCCGTGGAAGCGGCGGGCCTGGAGGTGAAGGAGCTCACGCCGGTCAGCCACGCGCCGCGGGTGCTGGCGGTGGCGATGTGCGGCCTGATCACCCCGCTGCCCCGCTGGTGCCAGCAGGCGGCTGTGGCCAGCCTCCAGCTCTGGGAAGGGCTGGAGCGGCTGCCGACCCGCTGGTTCACCGGCCACTAACTGGTTCTCCAGGCCACCAAGCCAAAGAACTGAACCGATCAGGCCTCAGCCCCGAACAGACAAAACTGAAGCGATGATCCGGCCCGCCCGGCGCTCGGATTCAGAACCTGAACGTGCTGATCCCTCTAGCTGCGGCGAGGCCCTTTGCCGTCTGCTTTGGGCTGAGGAACGGGGAGGCCGAGCCTCTGGTTGAAGGCGCGGACCTGGTCACGGTTCTTGTTCATCAGGGCGCTGCGGCTTTCCATTGATTTCTGGCGGCAGCTCTGGAGGGACTCCAGATTGGAGGCTGCGGCGACACAACGCTCGCCGCTCTGCAGGATGGAGATCTGCTCGGCGTGGGTTTTCAGCGACTGGTTGCGGCGGAAACTGAACAGTTCCTGCTTCTGGCTGGGGGTGAGTTTCTCGACCGACTCGAGCCGGGCCTTGCGACCGGCGCCCGGAGCATCGCCTGGTCGGGCGCCGGAAGCTGGCACGGTCTGGGCCTGACCGGCGGCCAGATGCATGATCACCGCCAGGGTGGCGGCGACAGGGGGCAGCAAGAGACGTTGCAGACGGGTGGAGGACATAAACGAGGTTTCAGGTTGAACCTCTCCATGCTGCCGCTGATCTCCGACTCAACGCAAACTGAACGGCCGCCGGAAATGACCAGATGTGTCCGGCGAAAGCGCTCAGGGCTTGAGTGCGGCCCGATCGCCCACCACCCGCACCCGCTTGGTGGTGCTGACGATGCCATCGGGATGCACCAGCAGCACAGCCCAGGTCTGGCTGCCGGGCTGCTGGGGCGCCTGCACCACCTTGAACACCCCACCACCACCGAGCGCCGCAAGTTCAAGGTCGGGGCTCTTGAAGGCGCGGATCTGTGCCTCGGTCACGGCGGCGATGCCGCCGGCAGCCACCGCCCCGTCGAGCGGGTTGTCGAACACCACGTCCACGTCGTACCGCTGACCGGTGAGCACCGCATCAGGAATCAGCACGCTGACCGGCAGGTCGGTGCTGCCGCTGCGCAGGGTGGCGCTCTCGGCAATCAGCTCCTGACCATCAAGCCGTCCGTCACGCGTGTTGAGGGCCAGCAGCTGCTCCGCCTGCAGGCGGTAGAGGAAGGCGCCCACCTGGCTGCTGCCGCTGACGCTGATGCGCACGGTGCTGCGGCCGTCTTTGAGGTTCTCCCCTGGGCTGATCTGCCAGCGGGCATCGGGAAAGCGCGTGCGCAGGCTGCGGTAACGGGCTTCGACATCGGCAGGATCGAGGCCGCCGCCGGGCTTGAGCAGGGCAGCCAGACTGTCGGAGGAGCCGCTGTTGAGAGCCGTCTCCAGGTTGCGGAGCAGGTCGGGGCTGGGAACCGCCGCCAGCGCCGCCGGCGCCCAGCAGGCGGCCGCGAGCACCAGTGCCGTCAGCACCAAGCGTGGCCGGAACGGACGCGGAATCGACAGACGGGTGCGCATCGGCAGGCCGGTGAGCGACTGGCAAGTGAACGACAGGCGATTCCGCGACAGACAGCTCTGCGACAGACAGCCCTGCGACAGGCGGTGCAACGACATGGGCGTTTGGCGGCCGTCGGGGTGCTTTTAAGTTAGGCGCGCCCGGGAAGGCTGATGACCCACTTGTTGATCGCCGCCAGCGGCACCGGTGGCCACCTGTTTCCTGCCCTGGCTGTGGCCGAGGCCCTGCCGGCCACCTGGACCGTGAGCTGGCTGGGGGTGCCCGACCGGCTGGAGACCGAGCTGGTGCCGCGCCGCTACCCCCTGCACACCGTGCGCGCCGGTGGGCTGCAGGGCAAGGGGCTACGCAAGCTCTGGCAGCTGCTGCGCTTGATCGCCGCCAGCCGCCAGGTGCGGCGGTTGATCCGCCGCGAGCGGATCCAGGTGGTGTTCAGCACCGGCGGCTACATCGCCGCCCCAGCCATCCTGGCCGCCCGCTGGTGCGGCATTCCGGTGGTGCTGCACGAATCCAACGCCGTGCCCGGACGGGTCACGCGGCTGCTGGGCCGCTGGTGCAGCCGGGTGGCGATCGGCCTGCCAGCAGCGGCAGCGCGCCTGCCCGGCAGCACGCCGCTGCTCACCGGCACCCCCGTGCGCCGCGCCTTTCTCCAGCCCGCGCCGCTGCCGGCCTGGGTGCCGGCGGGGGAGGGGCCGCTGCTGCTGGTGATGGGCGGCAGCCAGGGGGCGCTGGGGTTGAACCGCATGGTGCGGCCACTGCTGCCGGCCTTGCTGAGCGCCGGTTGTCGCGTGGTGCATCTCACCGGCAGCAACGACCCGGAGGTGGGCGGCCTGCAGCATCCGGCCCTGGTGGAGCGCGCCTTCAGCGATGAACTGCCCGGGCTGCTGCTACATACCGATCTGGCGATCAGCCGGGCCGGGGCCGGCAGCCTCAGTGAGCTGGCGGTCTGCGGCACACCCGCCGTGCTCGTTCCCTACCCACAGGCCGCCGACCAGCACCAGGAGGCCAACGCCGCCGCCGCCGCCGCCAGCGGAGCGGCGGTGATCGTGCACCAGCACGCGGCGGAACATCCGGCCCTGGGCCGGACGCTGTGGCGGCTGATCGGGCCCAGGCTGCGGGGCAGCGCCGCGGCTGCCGATCCGCTGCTGGAGCTGCGCGGCGGCATGGAGCGCCTGGCGGTGCGTGATGCCGATCGGCAACTGGCCCTGCTGCTTGAGGCACTCATCCCGGCCACTCACGACGCAGCGCCCTGAGGATGCGGCGGTTGCCGCGGCGGTCCTGCAGGCCGATGCGCAGCCAGCACTCCCCCAGCCCTGCGAACGAACGGCAGTCACGCAGCAGGATGCGGTGGCGGCTCTCCAGCCGCTCGCGCAGCTCCAGCAAAGACCGATCGCCGCGCAGCAGCAGAAAGTTGGCCGCCGCGGCCTGCGGGCTCAGCCCCGGCAGGCGATCCAGCTGGCCGTGGAACCAGGGGCCCTCCCGCGCCACCCAGCGCTGCACGCGGTGCTGCCAGCGCCGATCGGCGATCACCAGCGGGCCGACGGCAGCAGCCAATCCATTCACCGGCCAGGGATCCCGCCACCCCTGCCAGCGCTGCAGCCGCGCCGGAGCCGCCACCGCATAGCCGAGCCGCAGCCCGGCGATCGCCATCAGTTTGGTGAGGCTGCGGATCACGATCAGCTGGGGGTGGTGTGCCACCAGGGGCACCAACGAGTGGCGCTCCCCATCGGGCACCAGCGGCAGAAACGCCTCATCCACGATCACCAGCGCGAAGCGGTCCAGCAGCAGCTCAAGGGAGCGGCGGTCCCACAGCTGGCCCGAGGGGTTGTGGGGATTGGTGATCCACAGCGCCGCGCCGGAACCGGCCGGGGCGGGGAAGGGGAGCGGGCAGGCCCAGAGCGGCGGCAGGCCAGGGCGGCCTGGGCCGGCCGGCGGTGCTGGCAACGGCAGTGGCAACGGCTCGATGGCCCCGTCCCAGCAGACCAGGGCGCGCTGGTAATCGGCGAAGCCGGGCTCCGGCAGCAGGCTGGCACCCGCCGCCGCCGCGTCCCGGGCCGCCCAGGTGAACAGTTCAGCGGCCCCATTGCCGGGCAGCACCGCCGCCGGGTCGATGCCGTGGTGGCTGGCAATCGCCGACCGCAGCTGGCTGTAGCTGCGGTCGGGATAGTCGCGCAGGGCTGTGCCGGCGTTCCCGCCCGCCAGGCAGCGACGCAGCGCTCGTCGCAGGGAGGCAGGGGGACCGAACGGGACCAGGGAAGCGCTGGCATCGAGCAGCTGATGGGGCTGGCAGCCAAGGCGGCGCGCGCTGGCGGCCAGGTTGCCGCCGTGCCGGAGGTCGAGCGCCGGGCCGCCCGGTGTGCTGGTCATCGCCCCCCCGCCATCAAACTCACCATCCTTTAATGTGATAACGGTTTGGCCGGCCGATCCAGTCTGTGTCGCCGCAACGGGTCATCGAGCATGTCAGCAAGGTGCTGCTGGGCAAGGAGCAGCAGATCAGCCTGGCGGTGGCCTGCCTGCTGGCCCGCGGCCACCTGCTGATCGAGGATCTGCCCGGCATGGGCAAAACCACCCTCGCCGAAGCCCTCGCCCGCTGTTTCGGGCTAGATTTCAAACGGGTGCACTTCACCAGCGACCTGCTCCCCGCCGATCTCACGGGCATTGGTGTGCTCGAAGCGGGCAGTGGCAGCTTCAGTTTCCAGCCCGGCCCCCTGTTCAGTCAGGTGCTCCTGGCCGATGAGATCAACCGGGCCAGCCCGCGCACCCAGAGCGCCCTGCTGGAGGCGATGGCCAGCGGCCGGGTCAGCGTCGATGGCACCAGCCATGCGCTGCCCATCCCTTTCTTCGTGATCGCCACCCAGAACGGGCTTGATCAAACCGGCACCGCCCCGCTGCCGGAATCCCAGCTGGATCGTTTCCTGATGCGGCTCACCCTCGGCTTCCCGGCGCGGCAGGCGGAGCTGGCCCTGCTCAGCGGCCAGGCGATGCGGCCGGAGCAGCTGCCAGCCCTGCTGAGCCCCGCCGATCTGCTCGCCCTGCAGCAGCAGGCGACGGCCCAACATGCCGAGCCTTCTCTGCTGGCCTACGTGCTCGATCTGGTGGAGCTGAGCCGTCAGGGCAGCTTCGGGGCCTCGCCGCTCTCGCCACGTGCGGCCCAGTCGCTGCTGGCGGCGGCGCGGGCCTGGTCGTTGCTCGAAGGGCGCGATTTCGTGATTCCCGCGGATGTGCAGGCCGTGCTGCCGAGCGTCTGCGAACACCGCATGGACGATGGCGAGCCGATCGGCTCCAACGGCACCGGCGCCAGCGAGGCCGGCAGTTGGAGCCAGCGTTTGCTGGCGGGCGTCGATGGTCTCCGCTGAACGGCTGGCGATGCCCAAGCCGGCCAAGTTCACCGGCATGTTCCGGCCCAACACCGGGCAACAACTTCGTCTGGGCGCCCGAAGCGTCTACATCCTGCCCACCGGCTTCGGCGTCCTCTGGTTGCTGGCCGTCGCCTTGCTGCAGGTGGTGGGCATCCAGCTGCAGAGCAATGGGGCGTTAATGATGTCCTTTCTGCTGCTGGGGCTCTTCCTGCTGGCGATGCATCTCACCGCCTTCAACCTGCAGGGGCTTGAGATGAGCTGCAGCGCCCCCCCACCCGGATTCGCCGATGCCCCGCTCACTTATCCGGTGGTCGTGCGCAGCCGCTGCCATCGCGATCAGCTGCGCATCGCCTTCATCCAGGGAGCCTCCGTCAGGGAGAACACCACCGTCGGGGTCACCGATCAGGAGATCCAGCCGGGTCAGTCGTTGCTGTCGATTCCCTGGCAGCCACAGCAGCGCGGATTGCAACGGCCCGGACGGCTGCGCATCAGCTCCAGCGCTCCCCTCGGCCTGTTCCGCTGCTGGAGCTTGTGGGAACCCCCCATGGCTCAGCTGGTTTACCCGGCCCGCTGCGAGGGGCCGGTTGCGGAATCGTGCAGCGATGCGCAAGGCAACCAGGCGAACCTGAACGCCCCCCAGAGCGCCGTGGGACACGACGACTGGGTCGACCTCCGGCCCCACAGGGCGGAAGAAGGGGTCAGCCGCCTCTACTGGAAGTCGCTGGCGCGTGGTCGGGGGGCCCACGCCAAAGTGTTTGCCGGCGCCCAGCCTTCAGAGCTCCTGCTTGGCCTCCAACCGGGCCTACCCAAGGAGCAGGCACTCAACCACCTCAGCGCCCGCATCTGGGCGCTGAGCGCCACCGCTCACAGCTACGGCCTGATCCTCGTTGCCACCACCATTGCACCGGGCAGTGGTAGCCGCCATCGCGACCAGTGCCTGATGGCGCTGGCCCTGCTGCCGTGAGCGGGCACCAGCGGCTGCAATGGCTGGCGCTCGGCCTGCTGGCCACCTTGCTGCCGGCCATCGACACCGGCATGCCCCTGAGCTGGGGGGCGATCTGTCTGATGGCGCTGACCGCCCTGAAGCTGCGCGAGGCCCGCTCCCGCAGCGAGTTGCGCCGCTCCTCGCTGTTGCTGCTGGTGATCACCGGCGTGATGGCGGCCCTGTTGCCCGGGCTGGGGCCCAGCCTGATCCAATTGCTCACCACGCTGCTGGCACTCAGCAGCTTGCTTGCGCTGGAGCTGGGTGGTGCGCTGCAGGTACGGACCCTGCTGGGGCGCAGCCTGCGCCTGCTCGCTGCGGCCCTGCCGTTGGTTCTGGTGCTGTTTCTGTTGGTGCCCCGGGTCGGGCCGATCTGGACGGTGCCGATGGGACAGACCGCCCGCACCGGCCTCTCCGATCGCCTCGACACCGGCAGCATCGCCGACCTGGTGGCGGTGGACACGCCAGCCGCCCGGATCAGCTTTGCCAATGAGCAGCCCCCGCCTCCGGAGGCCCGCTACTGGCGGGTGCTCACGCTTCATAGCTTCGATGGCCAGCGCTGGGAACGGCTGCCTGGGGAGGACAGATTCGATGCGTTGGCCCGCTCCGCCGCCGGTGCAGCGAACCAACAGGGAACTGGCGCGCGTGAGCAATTCTGGCTGGCAGAACCCACCCTGTTGCCCGTTCTTCCCTGGAGCGGGCAAGGGCAACCGCTGGATCCGGACCTGCGGATCAGCCCCGATGGCGTGCTGCTGAACAACCGTCCACCGATCGAGCGTCGGGCCTACGGCTTCACCGACCTGAGCGCGCCAGCCACCTGGAAGCGCCAGCCCCCACGGGACGCCGCCCTGGAGTTTCCCGTGGGCCTCAACCCTCGCCTCCAGGCGCTCGGGCGTGAGTGGAAGGACACCCTCGCCCCTGCCGATCGGGTGGCGGCAGCTCAGCGCTGGTACCTGTCGCAGCCGTTCCGTTACACCACCAAGCCCGGTCTGCTGCCCGGCCCCCATCCGGTGGATGCCTTCCTGTTCGACACCCGCACCGGCTTCTGCGAGCACTTCGCCTCTGGCTTCACGGCCCTGATGCGCGCCGCCGGTGTGCCGGCTCGCATCGTGCTGGGGTATCAGGGGGGTGACTGGGTGCCCCAGGTGGGCGGCGGCGGTTACCTGGATGTGCGCCAGAGCGATGCCCATGCCTGGAGCGAAGTGTGGCTCGCCGATCAGGGCTGGGTCATGGTGGATCCCACCGCCTGGGTGTCGCCGCTGCGGATTACCGCGGGTCAGCCGGTTTCCGCCGGGCAGACCCCTCGTCAGTTCAGCCCGCTGGGCTGGACATTGCTGCAATGGCGCGGCATCGATCTGCGCTGGACCGGCTGGGTGATGGGCTTCAACCGCCAGGACCAGCTGGCCTTGATTGAACGGCTGCTGGGCAAGCGGCACGAATGGATCGGCGTGGTGCTTGTGGCCTCCTTGGCCCTCTGCCTCGCTCTGGTGCTACCCCTGATGCGCTGGACCCAGCGACGGCGGGATGCCGATGGCCTGCGTCGCGAGCTGGATCGCTGCCTTGAGCGCTTGCACGGACTCGGGCTCGACCCCCTCCCCGGCGAGGACCTCGGTCACTTCTGCCGCAGGGCCGGACAGCAACGTCCTGATCTCGATGGCGTGCTCGATGAGCTGGCACGCACCTATCTGCGGCAACGGTTCGGACCGGCACAGCCGCAGGAAGAGCGCCAGGCCTCCAGCCAGCGCCTGCGCCGGCTGCGGCAACAGCTCAGCCGTGCGCCCGCCGCTGCTCCGAACCCGCAGGCATGAGCATCCGGAAGGGGATCCGATCCAGACCCAAGGCAAGCAAGCGTGCGGCTCGGTAGAACACGTGGATTCCGAAGGCCACCGAACAATGAGCGGTCCCCGTCCACGGCTGGCTGTGCTGCTGCTGGGTCCGCTCACGGCCTTCGGGCTCGCCATGCCTGCCAGCGCGGCGTCCTTTGAAACGCTGGTGCGCCTGCTTGACACCCGCTCGTGCCCGCGCTGCAAGCTCCAGGACGCTGATCTGGTGCGCGCCGATCTGCGCGACGCCGACCTGCGCAACGCCGCGCTGCAACGCGCCAACCTGAGCGGCGCCCGCCTGGATGGGGCCCGGTTAGGCGGCGCAGATCTCAGCTTCACCAGCTTGCAGGGGGCCTCGCTCCGGGGCGCCGACCTGCGCGGGGCAAATCTGCAAGGCACCGACCTGCGTGATGCCGATCTCAGCGGCGCCCAGGTCGACAACGGCAGCCTGGCCGCTACCCACTGGCAAGGAGCGCGGGGCATTGATCCGGCGTTGCAGAGCTACGCCGAGTTGCACAACGCCGGCGTGGCGGCCGCCAAGGCGGGGCGGCTGCCCGAGGCGGAACGCTTCTTTGATGCGGCGATCCAGCGCGATCAGGAAGCGGCGATCAGCTGGGTGGCGCGCGGCATCGTGCGGGGAGAGCAGGCCAAGAACGAGCAGGCCGCCGCAGATTTCAGCTATGCGGCCCAGCTGTATGCCGCCGATGGCGATCAGGCCACATCTGAGCAGTTGAAAAAGGCCTCAGCCGAATTAGCAACAGGGCCCAAGCGGAGCAAAGAGGAAGGCAACGCCATCGGCAGCCAGATGGTGGGGGGAGCAATGGGTGTGATCCAATTCCTGCTGCCGTTGGCCGCCAAAGCGTTCATCCCCCTGGCGTTCTGATCTGAGCCCTCATCCCAAGTCAAGGTCATTGCGGGTTGCTCATGAACTGGCGGGATTCGGGGGTGGAAGGTTGGAAGCCATAGCCGAAGGTGCCACCGTCGGTGTCGGAGATGATTCTCGGGGTGACCATGATCACCAATTCTCGCTTTTCGCGTCGGTTGGAGGAACCCCGGAAGAACTGACCGATCAGGGGAATGTCGCCGAGGATCGGCCATTTCGTTACCTCGGCAACATCCACATCAGAAATGACACCAGTGAGGATCAGGGTCTGGCCGTCACGAACCCGCAGGGCACCAGTATCCAGCCGTCGCACGCTGAGAATGCTGACCTCACTGGTGCAGGTGGGAGGCCCCGGGACCGTGTCGGTGACGGCGGAGATGCTGGGAGAGAGCGAGAATGTGACGAAGCCGTTGTCATCGATCTTCTCCACACGGGCGCCCAACACCAGGCCGGCCGTGGAGAGCTCAAGGGTGCATTGAGTGCCGCCATTCTCCTGCTGATCCACCGAGACGTTGGTGATCACATTGGTGCCCACCCGCACGGCCGCCTCATTGGCGAGGCTGCGGGCGATCGGCGAATCGATGGTGTAGGAATCCAGGCCCTGGTTGGTCGCACCACCACCGCCAGAGGCAGTGCCACCACCACCTTCCCGAAGACGGGAGGGATTTTCCTGAAGGATCAGAGTGGGACTGGCAATCAGCTTGGTGTTACGCGAAACGATCTGAGCTTGTACAAAATCGAAAAAGTTGTCGCGTGGGTATTGGAGGCTGGGGTTTTGAACCGGCGCCCCTAGAAACGATTCAGCCGTAGGCGGAAGCAGCCGGCCGAATGCCCCCAGCAACTGTCCATTATCATTGACGATGAAGTTATTGCCCCAACGGAACGCAAAGCTGTTAGCAATATCCTGAGAGTTCTCCAGATTGATATCAAGAATGCGCACGGCAAGGGCCACCTGTCGCTGGCGAAGATCCAATTGCTTAAGATAGGCCTCTGCAATCGCCACCAATGCGCTCTCGCCCACCAGGGTGATCGTGCCGAGGCGGGAGTCGGTGGTGCCGATCAGCCCCACCAGAGGGCCCTGGCTCGCTCCAAAGGAGTTGATCTGCGTCGTGGTGGCCGTCGTGGCAGTGGAACTGGCCGTATTGTTTGCGGGTGTGCCCGTGGAGGCCACATCACTGGATGTGGATGTTGTTGTGAAGGTCTTGTTGATCGTGGCACCAAGACTCGCCAGATAATCAGCAGCCGAGTTGGCTGACGCCTGATTGAGCCGGTAAACCTTCGAAAGCTGTGAGCCGAAGGTTTTGCTCAGCGCACTGGGGCCGGCCACGATCAGATTCCCTTCCAACTTGCCCTGCAGGCCTGAGGCAAGCAGGATGGAATTCACGGCCCTGGAATAACCCTCGTTACGAAAGGCAATTGATACCCGCCTGGTGTCGATGTTGGCCAGAGGAGGACCTGAGGCCGCACCGGGCGAGGGCGCGTCGTCGACATAGACGAACCCATAGCCACCCATCTGAGCCACAGCCATCAACGCATCCTTGGCCGGGGCATTGCGCAAGGTCATGGTGACACTGGGGCCCTTCAGATTGACGAAGCTGCGATTGCGCAGCAACATGCTGCCCACGGCCATGTCACCCACGGGAGGTGCCACAGCCCTCGGTTGCAGCGGTGGCGCAAAACGAGGCTGATCAACCAGGCCCGGCGTGTTGAGATCGAGCCGGCCGGTCATGGTGGAAGTCTGAGGTGAAGCGGGGAAGGCGAGGATCAAGTTGCGCCCATCAGCGCTTACCACCGGCCGGGGCACGGAACCCCCGCGGCTGGCAGACACCTGAAGAAAGAAGCGTGTGCCTTCGCCTTCAAGGCTCACCGACTCGAAGCCCAGATCGGGCAGGCTGACGCGTTGGGGCCCCCGCCGCAGGGTGCTTGGGCCGGGAAGAATGAGTTGCCCCTCCCAGCCGCGGTTGTTGCTGAACTGCTGCAGTTGCGGAGCGGAGCCGGTGCCTTCAATCACGAACTCCACCGCATCCGGCAGGCGGCGGATCTTCAGTTCCAGCGAACCGACCTGGCCCCCGGGTGTCGATGTTCCAGGGGTGGGAGCCCCAGGCTGAAACGGTCCCACCCGTTCCGGCGCTGCCGTGGCCTCGCCGACCGGCAACAGGGTCAGCACAGGCAAGGCTGCCGCAAGAGCCAGATTTGCAATTCGACGCACTGATCTATTCTTCTTGAGTTTCATAATTAGGAGATCGTATCGATAAATCAGGGGGCGAGCCTTGTGATGGGCACGAATGAGGAAATCAGGGTGTATTGGGTGGCCTTGGTGCAGGATCTCCCTCTCGATAGAGAGAGAGATTGAGCTTCAGATCCGCAAGTAGAGGGGCAGTGGATGCAGCAGGGCCGCTTGCCTCTTGAAGCGCCACCTTCAAATCGCTCTGAACGACCAACAGGCCCAGACGCTCCAGCCGCCGCAGAAAGTTCAGAAGGTTGGGATAACGGCCGCGGGCACTCAGCAGGGTGGACGACTTCACTAGACCACTGGCTTCCAGTGGATCGGAAGGGACCGGGGGCTTGGCGTCTGCAGACTGTTGGCCTGCTGGTTCCCCTGCTGGTTGTCCAGGTGGTTGTCCAGCTGGTTGTTCTTGGCCCTCTGCAGAGCTCCGATCAGCGGCCGCCGGTGAAGCCCTGGGTTCAAAAACATCGAGAACAATGCCGGCTGCGCTGGCCTCCCGATTGAGTTGGGCCATGAAGGTGTCGATATCGCCGCTGCCAGCAACCAACTGCAGCAGGTTGGTCTGCTGCCTGCTGATCTTGTCGGTTTCCTCGATCTGACGGAGCCGTTGGACCCGCAGCAGTGGCAGGCGGCGCTCCATCTCCCGCAGTTCATCCAGCTGAATCTTGTCTTGGCGCAGCTTGCTCCAGGGCTGCCAGACTCCGCCCAGCAGCACCACTACCGCCAGTAGGACACCGGCAGCGATCGGCAGACCAAGCAGAAGAGTGAGACGCAGAAGTGATGAAGGCGGCTTGACGCCTTCCTGAAGGTTTGTCACGGCAACACTGCTTCACGGCGAAGCATCTGCAGCCGCAGCGCCAGGCCCTCAGCACCCAGGCTCTGCAGCAGAGCCTGCCGCTGATTCAGTGACTCAGCTGAGGCTCGGAATCCGGCCGAGATTTCAAAGGCCACCAGACTGGCCTCGGGCCCTGCCGCTCCAGCAGAAGAGCGGCCAGCGCGGGCCAGAGTGATCTTTGCGGGATCCAGCAAGGGAGAGGCCTTGAGTTGCAGCATCAGCGCATTGATGCGTTCAAAAGCGCCGGGATCAGCGCTGCGGCCCTTGAGCACGAGCGCCTCTTTCTCCACTCTTAGTTCAGTCAACTGCAAGCCACGGGGAGTTCGCTGGCTGAGATCCGTCATCAACGCCGAACCAGAGCGCAGGGTGATCAAGCCACTGGCCAGCGCCTCATTGCTGGCGCGCGTCTTTGCGTTGGCGGCCTTCCCAGCGGCCAGTTCTTGCTCCAGCTGGGCCACCTGCTCCCGCACCGGAGACAGACGCTCAAGTTCCTGAGAAAGCCTCTGCTGCTGAAGCCTCAACAACAGCGACACCGCCACCATGAGAACCACGAGGCCACCACCGACTGCCACGCCGATCAGCAGCAGGCGGCGAGCCTCCAGGGGTGGTGAGGAATCCGCTGGGAGGCCCAGCTCAACCCTGCGTTCACGCAGCAGGTCAACGGGAGGAAGGGAGGCACTCATCGATAAAGATCTCCGGCAGCCAGGCCGCTCATCCGCACCAGAGCGGCGCCACTGACCATTTCGGAGGCCTCAGGATCGCTATCGGAGGCGACGAGGTTGAGCCAGTCTTGCTGCAGAGGATCGACGATCTCCACGCTCCACGACGGAGTGGCGGAAAGGGTATTTGAAACCTGTGCGGAGGCCTCAGGGGAGCCGAAAACCAACACCCGCACGGAGGTCATGCTGGGGTCGCGGCGCTGCCAGAACGCCAGACAGGTGCGTAGCTCCCTTTCGATCGACGTCGTGCCTGCCGTGATCCGCCGGCTGAATTCAGGGATGCCATCGCGCACAAGCATCAGATCAGCGCTCTCACCAAGGAGCTCCAGCAGCACCAACAGTTCGCCGGGGGCCGCCGCGGAAATCAGCGGATTCATGGCCCGCAGGGTTACCACCTGGGCGGGTTCAAGGCAGAGGAGATCGAGGCCGGCGATGGTGAACACCTCAACCCAGGCCTGGATGAGTGTGCGCTGTCCGACGGCCACCAGGGAGGTAGGGGGGCGGGAGGGATCTCGTGAGGGGAGTGGGGCCAGGGTGGTGTAGGCCTGGGCCATCGGATAAGCAAGGCCCAGATCCGGGTTGAGCGCTCGCAGGGCCAGATCGGGCTGCTCGGGCCAGTCGTCGAATGGCCACTCCACCACACGCAGGGTGCAGGCGGCGGTGGGCAGAGCCACCACTAACTCCGCGCCCAACAAGTTGAGCTCCACAACAAGGTCGCCGATCAGGTCGCCCAGGGCCATCTTTTGCAGGGGATGCCCACCGTTGCAGGTGCCGCGCGGCAACGGCACCGTGCGCAACAGGGCGCCCGTGGGGGGCTGGGTGGTTCCCTTCAAGGCCATGAATGTGACCTGCTCGTCTTCAAGCACCAACAGGAGCCGGGGGGGGAACAAACGGGCTGTCAGAGGCCGCAGCCGTTCTTGCAAGCCAGCGAGGACCAAGATCGGCGACGGAAAGTTGCGCGAATCGTATCGGTTGACCTCTGCAGTTGCATCGATCAACTCGTTAAGTGAGCAAGAAAGGCAAACCACTGCCCACGGCTTCGGTGATGTGGCGGCAGCCGTGACGGTCGAGTTGCTGCTGGAGGCCTTCGAGAATGGTGGGCACCAGGGCGGGGCCTTTGTAGATCCAACCGGTGTACAGCTGGATCAAGGACGCTCCCGCCGTGATGCGCTCCCAGGCGGATTGCGGCGAGTCGATGCCGCCCACCCCCACCAACGGCAGGGCCGGACCGGCCGTGGCCCGCAGCCGGCGCAACACCTCCAGCGCCCGGCCCCGCAGCGGAGCACCGCTGAGGCCACCGGCCTCCTCCTGGAGGGTGCGGCCGGTCTGGGCGAGCCGGCGGCTCTCCAGCCCCAGACGGTTCAAGCTGGTGTTCACGGCGATCACCCCCGCCAGACCCTCCTGATAGGCCAGCCGGGCGATCGTGTCGATGGCGTCGTCTTCCAGATCGGGAGCGATCTTCACCAGCAAGGGCGGGCAACCGGGCAGGCGACGCAACCGCTCCACCAAGCGCCGCAGCTGGGTGGCGTCCTGCAGATCCCGCAGGCCAGGGGTGTTCGGCGAACTCACGTTGATCACCGCATAATCCGCCAGCGGAGCCAGCAGCTCCAGCGTCGAGGCGTAGTCGTCGGGGGCGCGCTCAAGCGTGGTGATTCTGGATTTACCCAGATTGAGGCCGAGCACGGCAGGCCGCTGGCCGGCTGGAGGCAGCTGCTGCTCTTCCAGCGTGCGCTTGGCGGCCACGGCGCCGTTGTTGTTGAAGCCCATCCGGTTCAGGGCCGCCTGCTCCTGCGAGAGGCGGAACAGGCGGGGGCGCGGATTGCCGGGCTGGCCGTGCCAGGTGATCGTGCCGAGTTCGGCGGAACCAAAGCCGAACAGATGCCAGATGCCCGCTGCCACGGCGTTCTTGTCGAAGCCGGCCGCCAGGCCCACCGGATTGCTGAAGCGGCAGCCGAAAAGGGTCTGCTCCAGGCGCAGATCCGGCCGCTGCAATTCCGCCCCCAGGCCCGCCAGGCTGCCCGACACCAGCGGCCAGTGCCGGCGCCGGGAGGCCAGCCCCAGGGCGGTGAGCGTGAGCTGGGTGAGCTGCTCGGCATCGGCGCCGTCGTCACGGGCCAGCAGCGGACCAACCCAGCGCCGGTAGAGCGCTTCGGTGCTGGACAGGGGCGGAACCGAGGCCATGGCGGGTTTCATCAACGACGCTCCAGGCGCCAGCGGCTGGGATCGAGCGCGCGGACGTGCCAATCCCGCCACATCCAGTCGCCGGGGCGCTCAGCCAGCCGGGCAAGGGGAAGATCCACCAGCTGGGCCAGCTCGGCTGCCGAGAGGGTAAACCCGCCTTCAGCCAGGCGATCCGCCAATTCCAGGCGGCTGAGCAGGGCGGTCAGCGCCGGTGGCGCGGGGTCTTCGTCGAGGGGGGGAGCCGCCGCATCAGGGGCAGCGAGCGCTGGCCGGCCGCCGCGGGAAAAGGCCACGGCGATCACGTCGCAGCGGTCGTTGTCGGGGTCACCGCTGTGACCGCGCACGTGCACGAGCGGCACATCCGGCAGCCGCGCCCGGTCGAGCGCCTCCCAGAGGTCTTTGTTGAGCACTGGCCCCCCCGAGGCGGTGCGCCAGCCCTTGCGCTTCCAGCCGTCCATCCAGCGCTGCAGGCCATCGATCAGGTAGCGGCTGTCGGTGCGCAGGCGCAGATCCGGGTGGCGTGGCAACTCCCGCAGGCGCTCCAGCACCGCCAGGGCGCCCGTCAGCTCCATGCGGTTGTTCGTGGTGGCCGGATCCGCCCCGCCAAGTTCGATCACGCTGCCGTCTTCGAAGCGCAGCAGAGCACCCCAGCCCCCAGGGCCAGGGTTGCCACTGCAAGCGCCATCGCAGGCCGCTGCCACTACCCGTTTTGGCTCAGCACCCACTAGGCGTCAGGCGAAAAGTTCGGTAAACATTGGTTCTTTCTTGGGCCAGGACGCCAACCACCATGAAGCGAACTTACCTGGCCCTGGCAGGACTTGGACTGGCGATGGCGGCCGGGCCTGCGCTCAGGGGCTCCGGCGCCCTGGCAAAGGGCGTGTTCAACAGCGTGCCGGTGGATGGGTCACGTTTTGCGGTGCTGGCCAAGCCGGTGGGCGCAGCCGACTGGTCGCTGCTGGTGCTTGAGCAGCTGGCACCCCGGCCGCTGTGCTGGGAGCAGCGCCCGGACGGCCTGGTGGACCCCTCGCTCAACCGTTTCAATTTCACCGGCATCTGCAGCCGCTACCTGGACAGCAACGGCTATTCCCTGCGCATTGCCGACCAAGATCTGGCCAGCAGCTACCGGCTGCGGCTGCGGCAGGTGGGCCGGGAACTCCAGCTGCAGGCCATGACCCCCACGGAAACCGCCGTGCTGGTGGTGGGACGGGCCACGGTGCCACAGCGCGACCGGGATGCGTTCGTGGCCATCACGCTGGAACCCGACTGGCAGCTGAGCCGCCGTGCGTTCGGCACCCGCACCTTGAGCCACATGTATTTCGCCAACGGCACGCCGCTGGAGGAACTGCTGGCACGGGCCACGCAAGCGGAGGGCGGTTCCGCCTTGGCGCACCGGCAAACCCTGCTGCAGGGCCGCGAGCGGCCAGCACTGGGCCGCAGGGATAGCAGCAGCCCCTCCTCCTACGACACGACGAGAGAAGGTCCGATCGCTCTGCAGGTGGTGCCGTTCGTGGAGTGAGCGCGCCGATGGCAGGGAATGGCAAGGCGCCTGGCAGCGGCTGGCAGCGGCTGGCAGCAAAGCCGCGGTGACAGTTGAACCAGCGACCCATCCCCCCATCCCCCCCCTTCTCAACAACGTTATGGTTCGGGGGTGTGAGGGGTGAGGGACGACCTTCAGGGGTCGAAACAAGGACAGACTCCCTGAAACGTCCCACCTCTAAAGCCCTGCCTTCGGCGGGGCTTTTTTTTGCCTTGATGGCCTCACTGCCGCAGGGGCGGCCAACCGCTGCAGCAGGGGAAGCCAACGTTTCGTGCCCACAAAAAAGCCAGCCATGCGGGCTGGCTTTTGGCCAAAAAAGGCCAACGAAGGCGATCGAGCCAGGGAGAAGCAAAGGCTGCAAGCCTGTGGGGTGGGGCAGCCGTAGAGCCGGCCGCCCCCGGAGATCACTTGACGGTGACCTTGCCGCCCACGTCTTCGATGGCCTTCTTGATGGCTTCGGCTTCGTCTTTGGAGACGCCTTCCTTGATGGCCTTGGGAGCCGCTTCGACGAGAGCCTTGGCTTCGCCGAGTCCGAGGCCCGTGACTTCACGGACGGCCTTGAGCACCTTGATCTTGGAAGCAGCATCGAAGCCGTCGAGCACGGCATCGAATTCGGTTTGCTCTTCGACGGCCTCAGCGGCAGCGGCAGGAGCCGCCATCATCACGGCGCCGGCGGAAGCAGCGGCGGAAACGCCGAAGGCTTCTTCAATCTGCTTGACGAGCTCGGAAGCTTCCAGCAGGGAGAGGGTTTTGAGCGACTCGAGGATGGAGTCAGTGGTAGCGGACATGGTTGGGAATCAGCAACAGATCGGGTGAATGGGGAGCGAACGAATCAATGATTCGCCGCAGTCGGCGGTCAGCCTTCGCCGGATTCGGCGTGCTGCTTGAGCGCTCGGGCAAGACCGGACGGAACTTCGTTGATGCCCACAGCCAACTTGGTGGCCACGGCGTTGATCGCGCCTGCGATCTGCGCCAGCAGCACCTCCTTGGAGGGCAGCTCACCGATGGCCTTGACGTCGTTCTGGGAAAGGAGCTTGCCTTCGAAAAGGCCTCCTTTCACTTCCGACTTCTTGGTGTCCTTCTGGAAGGACTGAACGGCCTTGACGGCAGTGCCGATGTCGCCCTTGATCAGGACGAAGGCGTTGGTGCCGGTGAGCAGGGAATCAAGTTCCGACCAGGCACTGTTTCCATCGATCGCTCGGCGCATCAAGGTGTTTTTGGTCACCTTGCAGATGCCGTTGCTGGCCCGCAGGCGGGTGCGCAGGTCGGTCATCTCCTTGATCGACAGGCCCTTGAAATCAAGGACCAGTGCCATTTCCGATGCACCGAGGAGCCCCTTGAGCTCTTCGACGATCTGTTGCTTGCTCTCCAGTTTGCGGCCCATAGGAGTGGAACGAATCGGTGGGAACAAGCCGGGCCCGCGGCCCCTGAAGCCCTCCACTGGGTAGTGACGGACCCGCTCCCGTTTCAAACGGGGGCGCGACGAGGCCGCCTGACGATTCGCACCACCGGAAACCGGAATGCCAAACCTTCCGCGAGCACCTCGGCAGGACTTATGAACAAACGGGCTTCAGGAGAAACTCCCGGAAGCTCGATCAATCACCTGCTGTCTTGGGTTGGGCGCGTGCCCTCTGGACAAGCCAGTCGTTTACCCTACACCGGCACCATCAGCTCTTCCAGGCTGTTGTCGCTCAGCTGTCGCGCTTGATGTCCTGCAGCACAGTGACATCCACCTGCACCGACGGGCCCATGGTGGAGGTGAGATAGAGGCTCTTCCAGTAGCGGCCTTTGGCGCCGCTGGGTTTCTGGCGGTCGATCACTTCCTGCAGAGCCTTGAGGTTCTCCAGCAGCTTCTCGGTGCTGAAACTGGCCTTGCCGAAGCGCACGTGCACGATGCCGGTGCGGTCGGCGCGGAATTCCAGTTTGCCGGCCTTGAATTCATTGATGGCGGCGGCAAGATCGGTGGCCACGGTGCCGGCCTTGGGGTTGGGCATCAGGCCACGGGGGCCGAGCACCCGGCCCAGCTTGGCCACTTTGGGCATCATGTCCGGGGTGGCGATCAGCAGGTCGAAGTCGATCTGGCCACCGGCGATCGCTTCCACCAGATCCTCATCACCGGCAAGGTCGGCGCCGGCGGCCTTGGCTTCGGCGACCTTCTCACCACGGGCGATCACGGCGATGCGGATGCTCTGGCCGGTGCCGTTCGGCAGGGCGACCGTGGTGCGGAGCTGTTGGTCGGTGTACTTGGGATCGATGCCGAGGCGGGCATGGGCCTCGATCGTTTCGTCGAATTTCGCGGTGGCGTTGGCCTTGACGAGCTCTAGGGCCTCAAGAGGCTCATAGGCACGGTCTTTGACCGCTTCGGCCAGGGCGGCGTAACGCTTGGAAGGGTTTGGCATGGTGGGATTGGGGTGCGGGCGACGGAACCGGCGGGCGCTTGAGGCCCGGGCCCTGGGTCTCCCCCGGGTGGGGTGAAGAAGGAGGGAGCGGAGAAGCTGGAGTTGGCGCAGGGGCCTCAGCCAGTGGCGAGATCAGGCCAGGGGCCTTCAGTCGCTGATGGCGACGCCCATGTTGCGGGCGGTGCCTTCGATGATGCGCATGGCCGCCTCGACATTGCTGGTGTTGAGGTCGGGGAGCTTGGTCTTGGCAATCTCCTCGAGCTGGGCACGGCTGATGGCACCGGCCTCTCCCTTGGCGGAAGTGGCGGCACCTCTGGGAATGCCAGCGGCCTTGGAGATCAGCACCGACGCAGGCGGGGTCTTGGTGATGAAGGTGAAGCTGCGGTCTTCGAAGACCGAGATCTCCACCGGGATCACATACCCGGCTTTGTCTTGGGTGCGGGCGTTGTACTCCTTGCAGAACGCCATGATGTTGACCCCGTGCTGACCGAGGGCAGGGCCCACGGGCGGTGCAGGGTTGGCTTTGCCGGCATTGAGGGCCAGCTTGATCACGGCTACGACTTTCTTGGCCATCGGCTGGTCTGGGGAACGGAAACTCCCTCGCGGGAGGTGGGGGCGTACGCCCCGGTGGGCTGGAGCGGATCTCCCCGAGGGGAGGTGTGCGGATCGCCGTTCGCGAGGAGCGGCGGAGTGGTGTGTCCGCCGCAGGCGGCGGACACACCCAGGGCCGCCCTCCGCAGGGAGGCGGCCGCTGGTGATCAGCTCTGTTTGCTGATCTGGGCGAACTCGAGCTCCACCGGGGTTTCCCGGCCGAAAATCGAGAGCAGGGCCTTGAGCTTGCTGCGCTCGCCCGACACTTCGATCACCTCGCCCTGGAAATCCTTGAACGGACCAGCGGTGACGAGGATCTGATCCCCCTCGGTGATATCGACCTTCACCAGTGGCTTCTTCTCAGCGGCGCGCTTGAAGATGCGCTCCACCTCGGGCCGGGTGAGGGGCCGGGGCTTGATGTGGCCGCGGGCGCGGCCGGTGGCGCGGCGCTCCTCAGCCCCCACGAAGTTGATCACGTTTGGGGTGCTCCGTACCGCCATCATCGTGTCTTCATCGAGCACCATGCGCACCAGCACATAACCGGGGAACACCTTTTCCTCGGTCGACTGCCGGCTGCCGTCTTTCTTGAGCTTGATGGCAGGCGTTTGCGGGATCTCGATTTCAAGGATGCGGTTGCTGACGCCGAGGGTGATCGCCCGCTGCTCCAGGGTGGCTTTCACCTTTTTCTCACAGCTGGAGGCCACCTGAATCGCATACCAGCGGGCCACCTGCGGCTTGGTCTCGGCTTCAGGAGCGGCCGTCATGTCGGCGTCGGCTGCGCTCAGGGCGTCACCGTCCGTGAAAGCGGCGGCAGCGAGATCAGCGGCGGCGAGATCAGCAGGGGCGAGTTCGGCTTCTGACACAGGGTTGGGGGAAGGACGACGAGGCGGCGTGGGGGGAGCGCGGCGGGAGGGTCAGCGGAAGATCTGGGAAGACAACCAGCCGAAGAGGCGATCGATCGCAGCGATCGAGGCGGCCGACAGGCCCACCATCAGGATCACCGCCACCGATTCGCTGAACAGTTGCTGGCGGCTGGGCCAGACCACTTTGCGCAGCTCTTCCAGCAGCGAGGGGAAAAAGCCAGTGGCAACCGCCCCTGCCGGCGGCGTGGGCTCTGCCTCCGGCAACGGTTCAGAGGTGGTGGTGGAGCGGGTAGGGGATTCCACGGTGGCCTGCGCACCGGTGCGATCGCACGAACCGGCAAACAGGCACCCTACCGGACGTCACTGCCGGGCCCGTCAAGCGGTGTGAAGCGGAAGCGGGCTGCTGGGTCGCCCTCGGCCGCATCGGCCAGGCTCACGCGCACACCCCAGGCGCCGCTGAAGTGGTCAGCCAGCAGCTCGGTGGCCAGCGGATTCTCCACGCTGCGCCGCAGCAGGCGCCGCAGCGGCCGGGCGCCGTACTCCGGCTCGTAACCCTGGAGGGCCAGCCAGTCCACCACCCCGTCTTCCACCTGCAGCTGCAGGTGCTGCTCCGCCAGCAGGGCGGCCAGATCGGCCAGCTGCAGGCGCACGATGCGCGCCAGATCGGTGGCGGCAAGCGGGCGGAAGCGGATCACCTCATCGATGCGGTTGAGGAATTCGGGCCGGAACTGGGAGGCCAGCGCCCGCTCCACCGCAGCATCGAGCGCGGCATCCAGGGCCAGGGCATCCGGCGGGGCGGCACCAGCGCGGGCCCGCTCCAAAATGGCGCGGCTGGCCAGGTTGCTGGTCATCACCACCACGGTGTTGCGGAAGTCGACGGTGCGGCCCTGGGAATCGGTCAGCCGCCCGTCGTCGAGCACCTGCAGCAGCAGGTTGAACACCTCCGGGTGGGCCTTCTCGACTTCATCGAGCAGCAGCACGGCGTAGGGGCGGCGCCGCACCGCCTCGGTGAGCTGGCCGCCTTCCTCGTAGCCCACGTAGCCGGGCGGAGCCCCCAGCAGGCGGGCCACGGCGTTGCGCTCCATGAACTCACTCATGTCGAGGCGCACCAGGGCCTCCTCCTCATCGAAGAGCGCCGCCGCCAGCGCCTTGGCCAGCTCGGTTTTACCGACGCCGGTGGGGCCGAGGAACAGGAAGGAGCCCACCGGCCGGCGCGGATCCTGCATGCCGGCCCGAGCACGGCGAATCGCCGCCGCCACCGCCGCCACCGCCTCGGGCTGGCCGATCACCCGTTCCCCCAGCCGCGCCTCCAGTTCCAGCAGCTTCTGGCGTTCGCCGGCCAGCAGCCGCTGCATGGGAATGCCGGTCCAGCGGGCCACCACATCGGCGATGTCGCCCTCCTCCACCTGCTCGCGCAGCAGGGCCAGCCCGCCTTGCTGGGCGCTCTGCAGCTCTTCCTCCAGGGCATTGCGCCGCTGCTGCACGCCGTGCAGTTGGTCGTACTGCAGGCGGGCGGCCTCTTCGAGATCACCGTCGCGCTCGGCTTCGGCGATGGCGTGGCGCAGGTCTTCGTCTTGTTGGAGCAGCTCGCGCAACTCGGCCAGCCGCTCCCGCTCCGCCTGCCAGCGGTACTGCAGCTCCTGCAGCCGGGCCAGGGCCAGGCTGCGCTCCGCCTGGCGCTGCATGCGCTCGGCCAGCGGGGCCGCCTCGGCCGCCAGCAGGGCCAGCTCCACGCGACGCAGCTCGGCCTCGGCCAGTTCCACCACCTGGGGTTTGGAGGTGACCTCCATGCGCAGCTGGGCGGCGGCCTCGTCGATCAGGTCGATCGCCTTGTCGGGGAGGCAGCGATCGGCGATGTAGCGATCGGCGAGGCGGGTGGCCGCCACCAGGGCGCCATCGGTGATCGTGACGCCGTGGTGCAGCTCGTAGCGCTCCTTCAGGCCACGCAGGATTTCCAGGCTCACCTCAAGATTGGGCTCCCGGATCACCACCTGCTGGAAGCGGCGGTTGAGGGCCGGATCCTTCTCGACGGTGCGGCGGTAATCCTCGGGGGTGGTGGCGCCGATGCAGCGCAGGTCGCCGCGGGCGAGGGCCGGCTTGAGGATGCTGCCGGCGTCGGCGCTGGAGCGGTCGGTGCTCACCACGGTGTGCAGTTCGTCGATGAACAGCACCACGCCGGCATCGGGGTCGCTCACTTCCGCCAGCACGCTGCGCAGCCGTTCCTCGAACTGACCGCGGAACTTGGCACCGGCGATCAAGGCACCGAGATCGAGGCCGATCAGACGAATGCCTTTGAGCGAATCGGGCACTTCGCCGGCCACGATCCGCTGGGCCAGCAGCTCGGCGATGGCGGTTTTGCCCACGCCCGGTTCACCGATCAGCACCGGATTGTTCTTGCCGCGGCGCGAGAGCACCTGGATCAGGCGGCGGATTTCAGTGTCGCGGCCGATCACCGGATCGAGCAGACCGGCGCGGGCGGCGGCGGTGAGGTCACGGCCGTATTGCTCCAAGGCGGGCGGCTCGGCCTCCAGCCGCAGGCCATCCGAACGGTCGTCGCCATCGGGGCCTGAACCAGGAGCTGGGCCGGAGGCCGGGCCAGCGGCAGGGATGGCGCGGGCGGCACTGGGGGCTGCAGCGCGGGCGACCGTAGGAGCGGTGGCACGGGCAGCCGGGGCCGGACCTGCAGGGGGCGCAGCGCGGCCGGCGGCCTGGTAAGCGACGGGCGCAGGGGTATCGGCGTCGATCCAGTCGTCCGCTTCCCTGTCTCGCTCTCCATCCAGCTCCGCCTCAGCCGCTCCTGCGCCGGCAGAGGCGGCAGCAGACGGGGCGGCCAGGCGACGGGCTCCGCCGCTGGCCTCCGGCCGCAACAGGCGCAGCAGGCGTTCTTCGCTGAGGCCCTCATCGGCCAGCAGGCTGCCGCCGAGGCGGGGTTCGTCCAGCAGGGCCAGCAGCAGATGGGGCACGTCGATCAGCCGGGAGCCCCAGCCGGCGCGGCGTCGGTCGGCCGCCTCGAGCAGATCCTCGAGCGCGTCGCCGACGAACAACTCCTCCCCCGCCGCACCCGGCTGATCGGCGCAGAAGGCCTCGATGCGATCGAGCAGGCGATCGGCATCGAGCGGCAGCGGATCGATCCAGGTGGCATAGCGGGGGTCTTGGAAGAGCACCTGCAACAGGTGTTCCACATCCAGCTGGCCGTGGCGCCAGCGGCGGGCCTGATCCTGGCCGGCCAGCAGCAGCTCCCAGGCCGCCTCGCTGAAGCGGTCGGGATCGGCGGTGAGGCTGGCCGGCGGCGAGGCGGCGGCGGCAGCAGCAGCAGCAGCAGCAGCAGCGGAGATGGGGTAACGCTCAGGCGGCTGCATCCGCCCCCACAGCAGCGGGCCGCTGGATCAGCTCCACCTTGTAGCCGTCAGGGTCTGCCACGAAGGCGATCACGGTGCTGCCGTGCTTCATCGGCCCCGGCTCACGCACGACACTGCCCCCCTTGCCGGCGATGGCGGCGCAGGTGCCGTAGATGTCTTCGAGACCGATGGCGATGTGGCCGTAGCCGCTGCCGATCTCATAGCTGCTGATGTCCCAGTTGTGGGTGAGTTCGAGCACGCAGGAGTCGCTCTCGTCGCCGTAGCCGACGAAGGCAAGGGTGAAGCGGCCGGCGGGATAGTCGCGGCGGCGCAACAGGCGCATGCCCAGCATCTCGGTATAGAAAACGAGGGAGCGCTCCAGATCGCCCACCCGGAGCATGGTGTGCAGCAGACGCATCGACGCGGAGCGGAATCTCTCCATTCTGGCCGTGTGCCAACGCGGACAGGATGCAGCCAACGGCCAATGCTGTGCCAACCAGCACGCCGCGGGGGGAGGGGGTGCCCCATAAGATCCGCACGCGTACCCGCTTTGCCCCGAGGCCATCGTGATCGACACCCTCGACCTCGTGATCGACTCCATCGTTGCCCGTGAGGTGCTCGACTCCCGCGGCACCCCCACCGTGGAAGCGGAAGTGCGGCTGGAAGGCGGCGCCGAGGGCCACGCGATCGTGCCCAGCGGTGCCAGCACCGGCGCCCATGAAGCCCATGAACTGCGCGATGGCGGCAGCCGTTACTTCGGCAAGGGCGTGCAGCAGGCCGTCACCAACATCGAAGAGAAGATCGCCCCGGTGCTGTGTGGGTTGAGCGCCCTGGAGCAGGTCACGGTGGATGGCGCCATGGCCGAACTCGATGGCAGTGACAACAAATCGGCACTGGGGGCCAATGCCGTGTTGGCTGTGAGCCTGGCGGTGGCGCGGGCGGCGGCCAATGGCGTGGGCCTGCCGCTCTACCGCTATCTGGGCGGCCCGATGGCCACGCTGCTGCCGGTGCCGCTGATGAACGTGATCAACGGCGGCGCCCATGCCGCCAACAACATGGATTTCCAGGAATTCATGTTGGTGCCGCACGGCGCGCCCAGCTTCCGGGAGGCGCTGCGCATGGGCGCCGAGGTGTTCCACACACTCAAGGGCCTGCTGAGCGCCCAGGGGTTATCCACGGCGGTGGGCGATGAGGGTGGCTTTGCGCCGGATCTGGAGAGCAACGACGCCGCTGGCGCCCTGCTGGTGCAGGCGATCGAGCAGGCCGGCTACAAACCAGGTGAGCAGATTTCCCTGGCCCTCGATGTGGCCAGCACGGAGTTCTACAAAGACGGCCTCTATGCCTTCGGCGGCGGCAGCTACAGCGCCGCCGCGATGGTGGATCAGCTCGAAACCCTGGTGAGCCGCTATCCGATCGTGTCGATCGAAGATGGCCTCGCTGAAGACGACTGGGAGGGCTGGGCCCTGCTCACCCAGCGGCTGGGCAGCCGCGTGCAGCTGGTGGGCGACGACCTGTTCGTGACCAACACCACCCGCCTGCAGCGGGGCATCGAGCAGAACATCGCCAATTCGATCCTGATCAAGGTGAACCAGATCGGTTCGCTCACCGAAACCCTGCAGGCGATCGACCTGGCCGGCCGGGCGGGCTACACCAGTGTGATCAGCCACCGCAGCGGCGAAACCGAAGACACCACCATCGCCGACCTGGCGGTGGCCACGCGGGCCGGCCAGATCAAGACCGGTTCACTCAGCCGCAGTGAGCGGGTGGCGAAATACAACCGCCTGCTGCGCATCGAAGACGAACTCGGCAGCCAGGCGATCTACGCCGGCGCAGAGGATCGGGGCCCGCGCGGCCGCGGCTGAGGGGCGCTCCCGGGTTCAGTGCCCTCGCAGTTCAATGCCCTCGCAACTGACGGCCAAATCGTTGCCGCCCTACCGATCACCAAAGTGATCACCAACCCCTACGCCCAATTGGATAACAACCTCGGGATCGCAAACTTGGGGGTCGGAAGCTTGGGGATCGCAAGCTTGTCGAGCGGTTTCAACGCAAGTCACTTCGCCCGCTGTGGCATCAGGAATGGCATCAATGGACACAAGGGGAAGCGGGTGACCATGACCATGTCCATGACCAACGGAAGCAGCATCTAGCTCGCCATCCCGCTCGCGACCACCACGCTCGCGACCACCACGCCGGGCGAGCCGAACGGGCGCGGACTGGCTTGCTGACCTCAGCGACTCGATCACCTGCGCCGCGGTGGCCTTCGGCTAAAGCCGCCAACTCCAGCATCGCCGGCAGGCTGCAGCAAACGAAGACGCGCATCGGGCTCAGGCCTCATCCAGTGGTGAGATTTCTTCCAGTGACGAGAGCTCCTCAAGGCCCGAGATTTCACCACTTGAATTCCACCGCAGCAGCGGCCATTCCTGCCACAGTCCTGCAAGCATAGCCGCAAAGCTTATAGCAGAAACCTGCAAAAAGAGCTCCTGCGAATCAGCAGACAGGGCTTGAGATTCTAAGACTGTAAGCCTTCAGTATAGCCGAGGGAGCTTCAGCATTCCCCGGTAAGGAGCTTCAGCTCAGCAAAGATCTTCAGTGCCAACAGAAGCACGTTTGATGCGCTTGCGAAGACGACGCGAATAGGCCAAGGCGGTAGCAAAACCCATCACCGGCAAGGGGCCATGAACCCCAACAATTTCAGCCGAAAGCTTCTGCTGAATAGAAGCTCAAAAAGAACCAAAGTTTGCAGCTGGCACAATGAGCCTATTGGCGGTACGCACCTCTGAATCGCAGCAAGGCACAAGAATACTGCTACTTCCAGCGCCAATCGAAATGCCGTTGATCTGGCATCCAAGCGATGCTGCCATATCTCAGGATTGACTAAAGAATAAGCAAGAGAATGCGCTGTCGCAAGCATCTATACTACCACCAGTTCCATTGGCATTCTGCCGGCCATCACCGGATACATTGATGATGGGCCTGGAGGAAGGGAACGCGTTGTTCATGATTTCTTGAACAGCAAGATCAATTCCACAAGAGATACAGGTAGCACTACCAATACTTCTTGCGCTGCTAAACAATGCAACAATGATCTGCTTTTGCAAATGTGGTGCTATCCGCCGCGTTCGCAAGGAGTTACCAGGAAAGAACTGTGCGCACAGCAGGCAAGCTTCTGGTCCGGCTACCAAAAAAGCCACAGCCAAAGCCACAGCCACGTCGCCACGCCGACTAGCTATCAGGCTTTGGATAGTGGGGTCAATAAGCGCATCAATATAACCTTGCCTTTGAAGATCGAATTGAGATATGCTAACACTTCCGGAACTATCCAAGAGAGGAGATATATTACTGTGGCTACGGAGGTGGTGGAAGCCTTCGCAGCGCTTGAAGCTATCAAGCCCAAGGAACATGTGGCCGCAACCAAAGAGAGGCCGACAAGGGCAGCTCTGAAGGGGGTGGAGGGTGCAGTGTCGGATTTTCCTCGGACCATCTCGGAGCAGGACCCTCCCTCAACCTTGGCGCGAGACGAGAATGGAGCCCTTGTTCCGTGAGAGGCGAAGAAGAAAAATTGTCGATCAGCCTGAGGCGTCTCGGTGTCGCACGACCTATCCGCCTGCCCCTGGCAGCTTCTCCAACCGGCCATCACGGCGTAGGCGCCCCTGGAGCTTCAGCCAGCTGAGCGTGACCGGCAACGCCGCCACCAGCGGCACCGCCACCAGAGCCGGGCGGGCGCTGGCGGCCAGCAGCGCGGCGGACACCGCCAGGCCGCCCAGCAGGAACGACTGACCAGCCGCCTGCTGGGCCGTGGCGAGGCGGCGGAGGATGCGGTCGGTTTCGCCGGCGCGCATCTGCACCTGCAGATCGCCCTGCTCCAGGCGCGAAAGGCTGTCCTCCAGGCGACGGGGCAGGCCCAGCGCACGGCTGCCGATCTCGCCGGCCTGGCGGCTCAATTCGCCGAGGAAATCATTGGGTCCAGCGCCGCCGGTGGTCATCAGGGGGAGAAGGTAAGGGCGAGCAATCGACACCAGGCTAAAGGCGGGGTCGAGGCTGCGGCCAACCCCCTCAAAGGTGGAGAGGGCGCGCATCACGAAGATCAGCTCCGCCGGCAGACGAAACGGCTGGCCGTACACCAGGTCGTAGAGGTCACCGGAGAGCTTCTCCAGCACATTGGCGGAAAACGGTGGGGTCAGCGCATCAGCGAGCATCACCCGCACCAGGCGCCGCACCGGGCCGGCGTCGATGCCGGCAGCGATCACACCGGCGCCTTGCATCTCCTCCACCAGGGCGCCGGCATCGCGGGCGGCGGCGGCCCGCACCATGCGGCCCAGACGCCCCCGCAGGCGTGAGGAGAGCTGGCCCATCATCCCGAAGTCGTAGTAGATGAGGGCACCATCGCTGGCCACCGCCAGGTTGCCGGGGTGGGGATCGGCATGGAAAAAGCCGAAACGCACCAGCTGTTGGAGATAACTGGCTGCTCCCTTTTCCGCCACCGCCGCAGGATCAATGCCGGCCTCCACCAGCGCCGCGCGATCGTTGATCTTGATGCCAGGGAGATAATCGAGACACAGCACCCGGCGGGTGCTCAGCTCCCAGATCACCGCCGGAATGCGAATGCCTGGATCATCCAGAAACTGCTGCCGAAAGCGGGCGGCATGTTCCGCTTCAAGGCGGAAATCCAGCTCCCGCAGCAACACACGCCGGCATTCCTGAGCGATCAAGACCCAATCGCGGCCCTGGCCCCAGCGGGGGTGGCGCTGCAGCACCGCCGCCACCTGCTGCATCACTTCGAGATCGAGCCGGAACAACCGCTCCAGCCCGGGCCGCTGGATCTTGAACACCACCTGACGCCCGCTGCGCAAGCTGGCGCGGTGCACCTGGGCCAGGCTGGCGGAGCCAAGCGGCACCTCCGCCAGATCGATGATTTCACTGCAGCGCTCGCCCAGTTCCTCCTCCAGCAGCTGTTGAACGGTGGTGAAGGGGAAGGCGGGCACCCGGTCTTGCAGGTGCGCCAGCTCTTCCACCCAGCCAGCGGGCAGCACATCGGGGCGGGCCGAGAGCAGCTGGCCCAGCTTGATGAAGGCCGATCCCAGGTTGAGCAGTTCGTTGGTGAGCCAGCGGGCGCGCTGGCGCTGACGCGCCGCCCGGTGCTCCGCGCTCGGCGTCCCGGCGCCCCGGTACGACCAGGCGCGGCCATCCAGCCATAGCCCCGCCAGCAGCTGCAGCACGGCGCGCCAGATGCGCAGCGAACGGGACAGGCCCCGCCACCCTTTCAACAGACGCCCGATCAAGGCCGGTCCTCAAGGCGGCGGGACAGACCCGCCACCTGGGCCCGCAAGGCATCGATCTGATCCTGGGGCGTGCCCCAGCCGGCAGTGGCCGCCACCTCCTCAGCCTCCATCACGCTGGAACCAGCGCCAGGTGCCGGCGGTGCGCCAACTGCCGGGTCGGTTTCCAGCCGTTCCGCTTCCGCCTCCACTTCTTCCAGAAAGAGGCTCCATTCATGGCGCAGCCGCTCGGGCACCTCCTGGGCGAGCACCGCCAGGGCTGCGGCAGTTTCCACCAGACCGCTGCCGAGCCTGGCACCCAACCGGTTGATAGCGGCCTGAACGATGGATTGGGGCGCGCTCATGCGGGGGCCGCTGGTTGGCAAAACTGTGGCAGATCAGGGCGTGCTGCCGTTGGGATCCGCAGCGGGCGGTGGCCCGCTGTTCAGGATCACCGATTCGGAAGGTGGCAGCGGCTCGGCCGGCAGCAGCGGTGCTTCCGGCAGCGGCTCCTCACCGGTGCTGGCGTTCGGGTCGACAGGCGCCGGCTGGGCCCGCACCGCAGCCTCCCGCTTCTCCTGTTCCTCGCGGCGGCGCTGCTCCTGCTCCAGCAGGCCCAGGTCGTCGATCGTTTCGCTGGGGGCGCCGAAGCGCATGCGCAGGCTCTCCAGGCTGGTGCCTGGGGTGGGCTTCATCTCAAAACTTTCGCCGAGGCGAGCCGTGGCATCGGGGCGCAGATCCAGCAGCCGGCCGGTGACGCCATAGCCGAGCCCGAAGGTGACCCCCGCCACCAGCGCCAGTGTCCAGCCCGGCAGGGGCGGCTGAGCCGGCGGGCGGGCGCCGGGGGTGCCCTTGGCAGGACGCCTTGACCTGCGGCGCGCACCGGCCTGGGTCATCGATCACAGATGGAGGACCCCCATCCTGCCCGTGCCGGTGCGGAGCCGCCACGGCTGGGCGGAGCGGAGCGCTGTGGGGTGGCGGGCCGAGGCGTTGAGCGAAGCGGCGGAATCGCGGTGATGTGTTGTGGCTGACATCCAAGCTCAACGCTAGGGTTTTGTTGCTCTTGCAGACCATTCAAGGTGACCTATTGCATCGGTTACTGGCTGGAGAAAGGGTTGGTGTTTGCTTCTGATTCCCGCACAAATGCAGGGGTTGATTATATTTCCAGCTACAGCAAAATGTATGTGTTTCAGCCGGCCTCCGATCGGCTGTTCGTGCTGCTGGCCGCAGGCAATCTCGCCACCACCCAGGCGGTGGTGAACCACATCCAGCGGGATCTGGATCAGGAGATCGGCAGCCACCCCGGCACTGGCGAGGATCTGCGTTCGTGTCATTACCTGTTTGAAGCGGCCACCTACATCGGCGCGGTGAGCGTGGCGGTGCAGGAGAAACATCGCGCCGCCCTGCGTCAGGCAGGCACCAGTGCCGAAGCCAGTTTCATTCTGGGCGGGCAGATCGGCAGCGAACCCCACGGCCTGTTCATGGTTTACCCCCAGGGGAATGCGGTGATGGCCACCCCCCAGACCCCCTTCCTGCAGATCGGTGAATCGAAGTACGGCAAGCCACCGCTCGACAACGTGGGCAACACCAACCTTTCGCTGGAAGATGCCGCCCGCCTCTGCCTGATCTCAGAAGTGCTCACCTACCGCTCCAACCTCACCGTTGGCCCGCCGTTCGAGTTGGCGCTGGTGCCCCGCAATCAGCACACGGTGGCCCATCGCGCCACCTTTGAGGCGGAGGCGCCGGAACTGGCCGCCATGGTCGACACCTGGAGCAGCGCCCAGCGCGAAGCCCTGCACCGGCTGCCCTGCTTCGCCTGGGAACAGTCCCAGGGCGCGGCCTGACGCGCCGACCACCACGGCCCTGACGGCCCGCCTCTTTCCACTGCCAGCCGTTCACCCATGCACACCGTTTCCGAGTGGATCTCCACCGGCCATCTGCCCTCTGCCGAGGTGGTGCAGGCTCTGGTGCTGGAGGCGCATCAGCGCTATGCGCCGGTGCGCGAGGGCAAGGTGGCCGATTACATCCCTGCCCTGGCCGCCGCTGCTGCCGAGCAGTTCGGCATCTGTGTGGCCGGCTGCGGCGGGCAGCTGATCGAAGCGGGCGATTCCCGCGCCTCGTTCAGCATCCAGAGCATCTCAAAACCGTTTCAGTTCGCGCTCATCTGCCAGGCGATCGGTGAAGACGAAGCCCGCGACAAACTGGGGGTGAACAGCACCGGCCTGCCCTTCAATTCTGTGCTGGCGGTGGAGCGCAGCAGCGAAGGGCTCTCCAATCCGATGGTGAATGCTGGCGCCATCGCGGCCACCAGCCTGGCGCCGGGCAGCACACCCGAGCAGAAGTGGGCCTTCATCCAGGCGGGCTTCTCCCGCTTCGCCGGACGCCCGCTGGAGGTGGATGAGCAGGTGTACAGCTCCGAGCTGGCCACCAACCGCCGCAATGCCGGCATCGCCAGCCTGCTGAGCGCTCAGCAGCGCCTCTGGTGGGATCCGGAAGAGGCAACCGATCTCTACACCCGGCAGTGCTCGCTGCGGGTCACCAGCGCCGATCTGGCCGTGATGGCGGCCACGCTGGCCAACGGCGGGCGCCAGCCGATCACGGGGGAGCAGGTGATCGATGCCATCCATTGCCAGCACGTGCTGGCGGTGATGGTCACCGCCGGGCTGTACGAAACCTCTGGCGACTGGCTCTACGCCACCGGCCTGCCCGGCAAAAGTGGCGTGGCCGGCGGCATGATCACGGTGGCGCCGGGCAAGGGCGGGCTGGCCACCTACGCGCCGCCACTCGATGAGGCCGGCAACAGCGTGCGCGGCCAGCTCACGGCCCGCTTTCTCTCGGAAACTCTCGGCCTGAACCTGTTCGCCTCCAGGCCAGAGAGCCACCAATGATCAGCACCAGCAATCTTGTGCGCTATCTGCTCCTGGTGGCCTGTGTTGGCGTGACGGTGGTGATCTTTGATTACTTCTCAGGCACGATTGCGGTGTTCACGGCTGCTGCGATTGTGGCGGCGCTGCTCAACATGCCTGTGGCCTGGTTGAGTCGTTACATCCCACGGGGTTGGGCGATTGCCTTTGTTTCGCTCAGCGCCCTGATCCTCCTGATCGGCTTCGTCACCGGCATTGGCCTGCAGGTATTGAACCAGGGACAGGGCCTGCTTGTGGATCTGCAGGGCGCCATGAAGCGGCAGGATCTGGCTCCGCTCCACAACTATCTTGAAACCTATGGATTCGAGCGAATCACCGCCTTGCTGCAGGAGGGGTTGCTGACGGGGCTGGGGTTGCTTCAGAGCGTGTTCTCCGGGGTGTTCACAGGCATTTTCAGCGCGGTGATCAGCCTCTACATGCTGATCGATGGGGAGAAGCTCTGGAAAGGGTTTCTACGGATGATTCCGGAAACGTACCGGGATCGTTTTGCCTTCACCTTTCTGCAGAGCGTGCTGGGATTCATTCGGGGCCAGCTGCTGCTGATGGTGTTTCTGACCCTCTCGACAGCCGTGGTCTTTCCGCTGCTGGGTGTGAGGTACAGCCTGATCCTGGCCGTGATCGTGGGGGTTCTTGATGTGATCCCCGGCATCGGCGCCACGCTCGGCATCGTGTTGGTCTCTGCGATGGTCTTCGCCTCCCAGGGTGTAGACATCGGCCTGCGGGCGTTGATCGCCTCGCTGCTGCTCGGCCAGATTCAGGACAACATCGTTCACCCCAGGGTGATGGGCAAGGCGATGGAGCTCAATCCAGTGCTGCTGTTTCTCTCCCTCTTCATCGGTCAGCGGGTCGCGGGCCTGCTGGGGGTGTTCCTGGCGATCCCCATGGCCGGCATGATTGCCCTTTGGCTCCATTCAGAGCGCCAGCACCAGGAGAGCACCGCGCTCACCTCAACGGGTGACGACTAAGCACAGCGCTGCTGTGCTCATGTGGAAACCGCTCCGGCCGGAGGGTGCGATCGGT
>ERZ888423.695-NODE-695-length-33599-cov-7.569998_pt1 | contig 33599 bp, 31 predicted proteins | sample MGYA00520523_ERZ888423 | MGnify/ENA primary metagenome ERZ888423 (study PRJEB32303, sample SAMEA104408611) | aquatic metagenome | biome: Brackish water; feature: Pelagic; material: water | place: Baltic Sea | collected 2014-06-08T10:24:00 | depth 30,27 m ...
CGGCGTACCACGTGTAACCGATCTCGAGCCGACGGTTGGGGCCGTCGATGTTGAGATAGCTCGACGATCCGATCAGGGCACCGTCGTGTCCGCGCACCACGAATGTCAGCCCGGAATCCGGCTTCTGCACCGCCAGTCGCATGTCGAGCCAGTCGCTGGCCGCACCGGCCTTGGGCGCACTGGTGAACCACAGACTGCCCAACTCGCCGTCGGCGGCGACCGCCTCGATCTCGGGAAGATGTTCGCCAGTAAGCGGTTCCAACGTCACCCAGCGGTCACCGACCAACGTCACCGGCTCGACGAAGCCGCTCATGAGCGCCCACCGGCGGCCGGCGACGAAGATCTCCACGCCACCAGCATCGTCCACACGGACAGCAACACCGCCGTCATTGCGACAGCACCCGCGATGTAGAGCCCGTAGCCCGCCATTACCGGAGGGTACACATAGAGCCGGTAGTACCAGACTGCCAGTACCACAATTATCACTGAAATCGACAGCGCCACAGTCGAAGCCATTCGGACGGAGATTCCGCGCGCAGACATCGCACCGGCGACGACCAACAACGAAGCCAGCAGCACTACGAACTGCCCGGCCCCAAACCCCGGGGGCGGCACGGGCATAGCTCCGGCGATCCCGCCGATCGCATTGGCCCGGCCGCCGCCGTCGGCTGTGGACGTCAGCCAGGGGAACCAGGCACTGACGGCTACGATCAGCGCGCACATCGCCACCAACCAGCCGGGGCGCACGCGATCCATCCGCAGAGCCTACTAGGGTCAGTTTGATGAGTGATCTTCCCGATTGGGCGCGTCGCCTGGACCTCTCGCCACATCCGGAGGGCGGGTGGTATCGGGAGACCTGGCGCAGCGAGCTGACGATTCCGCAGTCAGCTCTACCGCCGGATTACGCCGGATGCCGCAGCGCGGGCACCGCGATTCTGTTCCTGCTCATGCCGGGCCAGCAGTCGGCGTGGCACACGGTGCGAAGCGCCGAGTTGTGGCTATACCACTCCGGTGGGCCGTTATTGCTGGATTTCGGCGCCGAACAGGAATCCGCACAAACTCACCTGCTGGGAGCAGACATCACGGCCGGGGAGAGTCCACAGTTCATCATCCCACCCGGGAATTGGCAGCGAGCGCGCCCGCGCGACGACCAACCATGCCTGGTCAGCTGCGTGGTGGTGCCCGGATTCGACTTCGCCGACTTCACTTTGGGCACCCCCACAGTCTGAGCAGTTCGACACGCCAACCCGGCGATTTCGGTGCATTACGTCACGCGGTCGTTGACCAAATGCGCCGAAATCACCACTACTGCGGGGTGTAGCCGAGCGCCGCCTTGATCTCCAGGTATTCATCGAAGCCGAAACCACTCCATTCGCGCCCGTTACCGCTGCGCTTGTACCCGCCGAAGGGAGCGTTCAGATCGAAGGCGTGATTGATTGCCACCGATCCGGCCCGGATTCGTCTGGACAGCGCGCGCGCGGCTTCCAGGTCGGCTGCCGAGACGTAGCCGGCCAGGCCATACTCCGTGTCGTTGGCGATATCGACGGCCTGGTCGAGGTCGTCGTAGCCGAGGATGCACAGCACCGGGCCGAAGATCTCCTCCCGCGCGATCGTCATGTCATTGGTCACGTCGGCGAATACGGTCGGCTTGACGTAGTACCCGGTGTCAAGACCGTCGGGACGCCCGGTACCGCCCACGACGACGGTCGCGCCTTCGTCGATGCCCGTCTGGATCAGCCCCTGGATCTTGTCGAACTGCACCTTGGACGCGACCGGTCCGATCGCCTTCTTGTTGTCGGGATCGCCGACGACGACCTGCCCGGCGACCTTACGAGCGATGGCCGCCGCCTCGTCCTTGCGCGCGTTGGGCACCAACATCCGCGACGGGGCATTACAGCTCTGACCGCTGTTGAGCATCATCGCCGTCACCCCGGCGGCCACGCTCTTGGCGAAGTCGTCGTCGTCGAGCACGATATTGGGGCTCTTGCCACCGAGTTCCTGGGTCACTCGCTTGACCGTCTGGGCCGCATTCTTGGCAACATCGATGCCGGCGCGAGTGGAACCGGTGAAGGACACCATGTCGATGTCCGGATGGCTGGACAATGCCACCCCGACGCCTGGGCCGTCGCCATAGACCAAGTTGTAGACGCCCGCGGGCACGCCGGCGGCGTCGATGATCTCGGTGAAGATCTGCGCGGAGTACGGGGCCACCTCAGAGGGCTTGAGCACCATGGTGCAGCCGGTGGCCAGGGCTGGGAAGACCTTGCAGGCGATCTGGTTGATCGGCCAGTTCCACGGGGTGATCAGACCGCAGACGCCGATCGGCTCCTTGACCACCAGCGTACTGCCGCGCTCTTCCTCAAACTGGAAGTTCGTCAGCACGTCAATGGCTGTGGCCAGGTGACCCAGACCCATTCTCACCTGGGGACCCGCCGCCAGCCACGCGGGCGCGCCCATCTCTTCGGTGACCGCGTCGGCCAGGTCGGGGGCACGCTTCTGGTATTCGGCGAGGATGGCGGCCAGCACCTCGAGGCGCTCCTCGCGGGTAGTGCTAGACCACCCGGAAGGTCCGGTGAACGCCTTGCGCGCGGCCTCGACCGCCTTGTCCACATCGGCCGCACTGCCGATCGCGATCTGCCCGGAGACTTCTTCGGTGGTGGGGTTGTCGACGTCCAGGGCCCTCGGCTCGACCGGATCGACCCATTGGCCGTCGATGTAGAACTTCAGATACTCGCGCATGGCTCCACTCTTCCCTCAGCTCGATCACTCCGGTATTGCTGGATCCCTTCTGCATACCAGGTCCGTAATACCAGGCCCCGATTGCCAGGTCCGGAAACTTGAGGCCCGGGCGCCGCCCACCTTCAGCCACAGCGGCGCCAGCGCGGGAATGCCCGTCCGTAGCATGGCGCCATGACCGTCCGCGACTCTCCGCTGCCGCGCTTTCACCTGGCGATGCCGGTCGACGATCTGGCTGCCGCCCGCCACTTCTACGGGGGAGTCCTCGGTCTCGAGCAGGGCCGCAGCGCGCCGACCTGGGTGGACTGGAATATGCACGGCCACCAGGTCGTCACCCATCTCGCTCCCGATCGGATGGCCGCGGTTCACAACCCGGTCGATGGACGCGACGTTCCCGTTCCGCACTTCGGACTCATCCTGACCATCGCGGAATTCCACAAATTGAGCGACCGACTGCGTGCCGCGGGTGCCGAGTTCGTCATCGAGCCGTATGTGCGATTCTCAGGCGAGACTGGCGAGCAGTGGACCATGTTTCTTCTCGACCCCGCGGGGAATGCTCTGGAGTTCAAGGCGTTCGCCGACGATTCACAGGTGTTCGCGACTTAGGAGGACAGACAATGCGGGTGGTGATCGCCGGCGGCCATGGCAAGATCGCGCTGATCCTGGAGCGGTTACTTTCGCAACGCGGAGAGACGGTGGCAGGCTTCATCCGCAATCCTGCGCACTCAGCGGACCTCGTGGATGCAGGTTCTGAGCCCATCGTCATGGATCTTGAGGAGGCGACCGCCGACGAGGTGGCCGCTCACCTGCGTGGAGCCGACGCAGTGGTATTCGCCGCCGGAGCCGGCCCCGGCAGTGGAGCGGCGCGCAAGGAGTCCGTCGACCGTGACGCCGCGATTCTGCTGGCCGATGCCGCACAGCAAGCCGGAATTCGTCGCTACGTGATGATCTCGGCGATGGGAGCTGACGCGGAGGCACCTGAGGACATCGGCGATCCCGTCTTCGTCGCTTACCTGCGCGCGAAAGGTGCTGCGGATAAGGACATCCGGGAGCGGCAGGCGCTCGCTTCGACCATTGTGCGCCCCGGCCTGCTCTCCGACGAGCCGGGGACCGGCCGGGTGAAGATCGCGCCCAAGACCGGCCGCGCCAGCATCGCGCGCGCAGACGTCGCGGCGGTACTCCTGGCAGTTCTCGACGCGCCGGGCACGGCCGGTCAAACTTTCGAGGTGATCTCCGGCGACACCCCGATCGTTGAGGCGGTCACCACATCAACCTGCCGATGACGTGGTCGGCGGCCGTCGACTACTACGTCGGCGGGGCGTGAGGTGTTGGGGGCTGGCCCGACACCTGTCCCGGGGGTACCTCGCCGCCTGCGTCAGTGTTGTCCGGGACGGCGTTGTCCTGGACAGCCTTCCTGGCGGCATCCTGCACTTTGTCGACGGTCGAGGCGTACTTGTCTTGCGTCTTCTGGTCGACGATGTCGCCGGCCTTGCTGATTACCGTGTCGACCTTGTCGGCGTTGTTCGCAAGCATTTCCTTGGCCTTGTCAAGAAATCCCATGCAACCAACCTTACCGGTCGCGCTGGCGCCACAAACTGCGGCGTTCGCCGAGAATGGCGCCCTGCACCCACCAGATCACCTCGACGGCAACGGCACCGAGTAAACCCATGCCCAACGCCACCGATGTGGTGGCCAGGTTAGACGCATCCAGCATGAAAAGCTCGCGGGCCAGCGGAATACTGAAAATGATGAGGTAGGCCACAGCGGACACCGCGACCAGCGCCACCCGCCACCATTCATAGGGCCGGGCTACCACGGCCAGCACCCACACCGCGGACACAAGAAGGGTGATCAGCGCCGCGGTGGACGCCTGGGTCTGCTCGGTCTCGGTAGCCGCCCGGCCCTGATAGGCCAACAGGTACGAGGTGAACGTCACGATTCCGACGGCCAGTCCCGACGGCAGCGCCGACGTCATCACCCGCCGCACGAAGCCGGGACGGGCGCGCTCTGCGTTGGGCGCCAACGAGAGGACGAATGCCGGGATGCCGATGGTGAACCACGCCGCGATGGTGACGTGGATCGGTTGGAAGGGAAAGAGAAGTGGGTCGGTCCCGAACAGCTTGGCGGACAGCCCCGCCAACCCGACGAGCATCGCCAACAGCACCGAGTACACGGTCTTGGTGAGGAACAGGTTGGAGACGCGTTCGATGTTGCCGATGACCCGACGGCCCTCGCCCACCACATAGGGCAGGGTGGCGAACTTATTGTCCAGCAGCACGATCTGCGCCACCGCGCGCGACGCCGCGCTACCCGAACCCATCGCGACGCCGATATCGGCGTCCTTGAGAGCCAGCACGTCGTTGACACCGTCACCGGTCATCGCCACCGTATGCCCGCGCGACTGCAGCGCGTGCACCATCGCACGTTTCTGATCGGGCCGTACCCGGCCGAACGTGGTGAACTCCGCCACGGTGTCGGCGAGCTCATCTGGCCCGCTCGGCAGCTCGCGGGCGTCCATGGTTTCGCCCTCGAGTCCGAGAGAACCCGCCACCGCGCCCACCGACACGGCGTTGTCGCCAGAGATCACCTTGACGGAGACCTTCTGTGCGGCAAAGTAATCCAGCGTTTCTCGCGCGTCGGGTCGGATTCGCTGTTCGAGGACCACGAGCGCGACGGGGGTGACGGTACCGGGAGCTGCGGGGTCGTCAACGTCCACGGCGATGGAACCGAGCAGCAGCACACGCAGACCCTGTGCACCGATCTGTTCAGCTTGTTCGGCCACCGCCGACGCTGGATCCAGCAGCACGTCGGGCGCACCGATCACCCAGTTTCCGTGGCCGTCGTAGGACGTGCCACTCCACTTGGTGGCTGACTTGAAGGGAGCCGTGGAGGTTGCTTTCCACCCGGGCGGCATGGTGTAGGCCTCGGCTATGGCCGCCATGCTGGCGTTCGGGCGGGAGTCGTCGGCGGCCAGTTGGGCCAGAACATCGGCCACGGCGGTGGGCCCCGGGTCGCTTCGTGGCGCCCGACTGGACGCTGCCCCAACTCCCTTCAGATCACTGACCCGCATTCCGTTCTCAGTCAGTGTTCCGGTCTTGTCGGCGCACACCACATCGACGCGAGCCAGTCCCTCGATCGCCGGGAGTTCATTGACCAGGCACTGCCTGCGGCCCAACCGGACCACTCCGACCGCGAACGCGATCGATGTCATCAGCACCAGCCCCTCCGGGACCATCGGAACCAGCGCTCCGACCATCCGCAGTACGGACTCGCGCCAGCCGGCGTCGGTGGTGAACAGCTGGGTATAGATGATCAACGCACCGGCAGGCACCAGCAGGTAGGTGATGAACTGCAGAATCGTGTTGATACCGCTGCGCAATTCGGATTTCACCAGGGTGAACTTGGAGGCCTCCTCGGCGAGCTGGGCGGCGTAGGCCTCTCGGCCGACCTTGGTGGCCCGGTAGGCGCCGCTGCCGGCCACCACGAAGCTGCCCGACATCGCCTGGTCGCCGACGTCCTTGGCGATCGGGTCGGCTTCGCCGGTCAGCAGGGATTCGTCTATCTCGAGGTTGGCCTCCTCGAGGATCACTCCGTCGACGACGATCTGGTCGCCGGGGCCCAGCTCGATGATGTCGTCGAGCACCACCTCGCTCGGGGCCAGCGGTGCCGAAACAGAACCGGTGCCGGATTGCCTGCGCACCAGGGGTTTCGCCTGACCGACGATCGCCAGCTTGTCCAGTGTCTGCTTGGCGCGCAACTCCTGGATGATGCCGATCCCACTGTTGGCGATGATCAGCAGACCGAATGCCCCGTTGATCACCGAGCCGGTGGACAGCACGATGATCAACAGCACGCCGAGAATCGCGTTGATCCGGGTGAAGACGTTGCCGCGGATGATCTCCGAGACGCTGCGCGCCGCGCGCGTCGGGACGTCGTTGGTCTTGCCGTCGGCGACCCGCTGAGCGACGTCGGCCTGGGAAAGGCCAACGGCGAGTGCGGCACTCATCGGGTGAAGGTCCCCTTGCCATCCTGGTCGTAGTATTCCAGCGTCAGCCAGTCGCCGTTGAACGTCGCCTTCGAGATCGTGCCCGGCGGCGCGTTCTCGGTAACGAACGAGAACGTGAAAACCTCACCATCCCAGTGCTTCAACGGCACCACCAGTTTCGGTCCGAGTGCCAGCTGTAGGCCGCCGTCCTGTTCTGTCACGCGGGCGGGCCCCCAGAAGCCGTTGGCGTATTGACCCACGTAGCTCGCCAACGGGGCGGGCGGAGTCGGGTTGGCCGGGGGCTTCTTGCCGACGAGCGAGCCGACCGGTTGCTCCATCTCCTTGAAGGCTTCGGCATACAGCGGGTACCAGTCCTCGCGGATCTTCCCGAACTGAACGAGGTCGGCGAACTGCGCGGTCAGCGTCTCCGGCACCCCCGAGGGTGTGGCGTTGGTCAGCGCCACAATCGCCACGTCGGCTGAGGGCAGCATCAGGAAGTTGGTGCCCGAACCCAACTGGAAGGCACCTGAATGGCTGAGCTGCTGGCGAGCCGCCGACGTTGTCCCCACATTGAACCCGAAGCCATAGAAGCCGGACCTCATCGCCGGTTCGGATGCGCGGGCCGAAACACTCTGCGGAGTGAGCGCGGGCAGTAGCGCTTTCGGGTCGATGATCTGCTTTTCCTGGTACGTGCCGTTGGCGAGCATCATGGTCAGCCAATTCGACAGGTCGTTGACCGAGCTGCTGACCCCGGCCGCGGGTGTTTCGGCCTGCGGGTCGCGAACGTAGTCCGGTCTGTATTTCCCGTCGATGTGGATGTGGCCGACGGCGCGGTTGGGGCGCACGATGAAGTCATCGAAGCGCGAGCTTGTCGCCGACATCCCGAGCGGCTGGTAAAGCACGCGCTGACTGAGGTCCTCCCACGACTCATTGGCGGCTGTCGCGACGGCCTCGGCGCCGGCTGTGAGCCCAAAGTTGGTGTAGGCGTAGGAGGTCCGGAACGGGTCGAGCGGAAAATCGCGCAGCTTCTCCAGGACCAGGCGACGGTCGTAGCCGAGATCCTCCAGCAGGTCCCCGGCGTGGTCCGGCAGTCCGGAGCGGTGCGAATACATATCGCCCACGGTGACCATCTTCGTCACGGTGGGGTCCGCCAGCGCAAACCAGGGTAACTGGTCAACGATCGGGGTATCCCAGCTGATCGCGCCCTCGCCGACCTGGTAGGCGACGACGGTGGCGCCCAACGGTTTGGACAGCGATGCCAACTGAAAGACGGTGTCGGGGTCGACCTGGTTGCCCGTCTCATCGCGAAATTCTGCGCTCTTGACCCCGAAACCCTTGGCGTAGACAGCCTCTCCGCCATGTACGACGGCAACTGCCATGCCGGGTATTCCCGATTTCTCCATCAGCTCCTCGGCCATACCGTCGAGCTGGGCGACCGCATTCTCGACGGCATCCTCAGGCAGCGACAGCGCAGAAACCAGAGGTGGGGGCTCCTGGGAGGACTGGCTCTCGGGGGGCAACACCGGTGCTGCGGGGTCGCCAGATTCTCCCCTGTCGGCTACACACCCGACGAGCAGCGCGACCATCAACGCGAGCGCGGCCACGCGGGCCGGTGGGTTCATATTCAGCACCGTAACGCCTCGGACCGGTCTACATCCTCCACCACGGGTCCAAAGTCGACTCGGGATCGACCCGCTCGCCCGGTATCGGCACCGCAATGCGTACCCGCTCGGATTCGGCGGCGGCGAAAAGACGATCGGCCGGCTCCGCCCATGGGTGCGGCGCCAGACGGAAGGTGGCCCAGTGGATCGGCACCATCAGGCTGCGGTCCGCGTCAGCCATATCGAGGTGCGCGCGCACCGCGTCCTCGGGATTCATGTGGATATCGGCGAACGCCGGATGGTAGGCACCGATGGGCAGCAGCGTCAGATCGAACGGACCGTACTCGGCTCCGATCTCAGCGAAACTCTTGGTGTAGCCGGTGTCCCCGCCGAAGAACGCACTGCGGGTGGGCCCGGTGACAACCCAGGACGCCCACAACGTCGCGTCGCGGGCGAACAACCGGCCGGAGAAATGCCGAGCGGGTGTGCAGACCAGCGTCAGCTCGCCGATCCGATGACTCTCGTACCAATCGAGCTCGACGATCCGGTGCTCCGGGATCCCCCACTTGCGCAGATGCGCGCCGATTCCCAGTGGCACGACGAACGGGGCGCGCTGGGCGCGGGCCAGCGCGATGACCGTGTCGATGTCGAGGTGGTCGTAGTGGTCGTGGCTGATCAACACTGCGTCCACCGCAGGTAGCGCCTCCAACTGCACCGGGACCTCGTGCATCCGCTGGGGACCTACGGTGCGCGACGGCGAGCAGCGTTGACTCCAGACCGGGTCGGCCAGCACCCGGTATCCGTCGACCTCGATCAACGCGCTGGAGTGTCCGTACCAGCTGGCTGCGGCCTGCGACGGCACCCTGTCGGCTCGCGGCTCATCGGCCAACGGGATGGGCCCTGGCGGCTTACCCAGCGAGCCTGCGTTGGCGAGGTCGCGCAGCAGCGTGCGCTGCAGCTCACCGTCCATTCTCATGCCGGAAGGCGCCTCCAGGTTAGTGAACACCCCGTCGCGGTAGTGCGGCGAACGGTGGGCCACCGCTGCGATCTCAGCCGGTGTGGCGCCCAAGGCCGCGGGGGTGCCGTGCAGCGCCCGCAGCACCCACCCGCCGGCCAGCAACGAGGCCGTCCCGAACCCGAACCGCAGGGCTGCCTTGACCACCATCAGGCGCCCTGGAACCTGGGGGGACGCTTCTCGATGCGCGCCACCTGCGCTTCGATCACGTCCTGGCTGGCCCAGGCGCGGTCATAGAGTTGTTGGTGCTCGGGCCGCGGGTCGTCGTAGGCACCGTCGTCGTTGAGCACCCGCTTCGCGTGCTGCAGCGCCAGCGGTGCGAATCCAGCAAGTTCGACGGCCCACGCCTGCGCGTCGGCCAGCGTGCCGATCCGGTTGGCCATTCCAGTCTGCAGCGCAACCTCGGAGGTGAGCCGTTCCGCGGCCATCAGCATGCCTCGTGCCCGGCCGGCCCCGACCAACGAGGTCAGTCTACGGATGCTCCAGTTATCTAGTGCCAAACCATATCTCGCGACCGGAAACTGGAAGTACGCGTCAGGTGCGACGACGCGCAGATCGCAGATCATCGACAGGATGACACCGGCTCCGATCGCCGGCCCGTTGATCGCGCCGATCACCGGGATAGGCGCCTGGTCGATGGCGATGTTCAGCGCCTTCGCCTTGTCGGGCAGCGCCTCGGCCACACCCGCGGGATCGGTCAGGTCCGCACCTGAGCTGAACACGTGGCCCTGGCCGGTGAGGACGATCGCCCGGACATCTTCGGCGGCGGCCTTCTCGACGGCCTCGCGCAAGGCATCAACAAGTTCGACGTTCAGCGCGTTGCGGCGCTCGGGCCGCTGCATCTCCAGCGTCATCACGTGGCCGTCGCGGGTGACTCCAATCATTGGTCCACCCTATATAGCCTTGCCCTGTGAGCCGGATCGGCGCCCTGGCGCTGCGTGACGCACTGCTCGACGATGGATCCTTCCAAAGCTGGGACGGGCCACCGTTGGACGTCGCGACCTCGCAGGACTACCGCAGGGAACTGGCCGACGCCGCGGCCGTGACCGGCCTCGACGAAGCCGTGGTCACCGGTGAGGGCCGGGTGTTCGGCCGCCGCGTGGCAATGGTGGCCTGCGAGTTCGACTTCCTGGCCGGGTCGATCGGGGTGGCGGCCGCCGAACGGATCACCGCGGCGGTGCGACGGGCCACCGCCGAGGGATTGCCGCTGCTGGCGTCGCCGAGTTCGGGCGGCACCCGGATGCAGGAGGGCACCGTGGCGTTCCTGCAGATGGTCAAGATCGCTGCCGCCGTCGAACTGCACAAGCGGGCGCATCTGCCCTATCTGGTGTATCTGCGCCACCCCACCACCGGCGGGGTATTCGCCTCCTGGGGGTCGCTGGGCCACGTCACCGCCGCCGAACCCGGTGCGCTGATCGGGTTCCTCGGTCCGCGGGTCTACGAGCACCTCTACGGCGAGCCGTTCCCGTCGGGGGTCCAGACTGCGGAGAACCTGCAACGCCACGGCGTCATCGACGCGGTGGTCCCCATCGACATGCTGCGCGCCACCCTCGACCGCACGCTCAAGGTGGTCTCCGACGCGCCCGGGGCACCGCCACCCGCCCCTGAACCCGAGCCCCTCCCTGACATCCCGGCGTGGCAGTCGGTGTTGACATCGCGGCGCCTCGACCGGCCCGGTGTCGGCTACCTGTTGCGCCACGGCACCACCGACCGGGTACTGCTGTCGGGAACCGAAAGGGACGAGGCCGCAACCATGGTGTTGGCTTTGGCGCGATTCGGTGGTCAGCCCGCGGTCGTCCTCGGCCAGCAGAGCGTGGTGGGTGGCTTGGTAGGCCCGGCGGCACTGCGGGAGGCGCGCCGCGGTATGGCGCTGGCGGCCGGCCTGAAGCTGCCGCTCGTCCTGTTCATCGACACCGCCGGACCGGCGCTGTCCACCGAGGCCGAGCAGGGCGGACTGGCCGGCGAGATCGCCGGCTGCCTGGCCGACCTCGTCACGCTGGACACCCCGACGGTGTCAGTGTTGCTCGGGCAGGGCAGCGGCGGGCCCGCACTGGCGATGGCGCCCGCGGACCGGGTGCTGGCCGCGCTGCACGGCTGGCTCGCGCCGCTGCCACCCGAGGGCGCCAGCGCGATCGTCTTCCGCGATATCGACCACGCTCCGGAACTGGCTGTTGCACAGGGTATTCGGTCGGCCGACCTGTTGCGAAACGGCATCGTGGATGCGATCGTGCCCGAACGCCCCGATGCCGCCGACGAACCCGAGGCATTCACCCGACGGCTATCAGACACCATTGCCGACGAATTGCACCGACTGCGTTTGGTGCCCGACGAGCAACGGTTGGCCGCCCGGTTCGAACGCTACCGGCGCATCGGGCTGGTCCCCTGACTTTCAGACTTTCTGACGTTCAGACTGCGCCGGCGGCGAAGAAGCACGAGAAGCGTGCGCCCTCAGCGCAGGATCGATTGGGGCTAGCCGCCCGATGCCCTGGCGACGAACGCCACGAGCTCTGCGCTGTCGGCCACCAGCGCCACGACCTTGTCGGCGACATCGCCGCTGATCCAGTCCTTCTGAGTCACGTTCTGCGACAACATGAATGACCGAAGACGAAGATGCTCGGCGTGCTCATGGTCGGCGTATTCGGAGTACCCGCGCGGCATCGTCCGCAGTGAATCGTCGTCGGACAACGCTCGGCCGCGAGCGGCGAGCCTGGCCAGCACTGCGGTGAACTCGTCCGACCGCTCGATGATCTGGTCGCGGATGGGGGCCAGCCGAGCGGGTGCGAGTTGGTGGTAACCGCACGCCACGAAACCGCCCCCATCCGCGAGGTGCAGGTAGGCGACCCCGGCGTTTTCACGCTTGTCACCGGTCGGGGTCAACAGACCGCCAACCGAGGTCTTGTAGGGCGATTTGTCCTTGGCGAAACGCACGTCGCGGTTGATCCGGAACATCGTCTGGCGTCCACCGTGCAGTTCCCACGGCCCACCAACGGTCGCATCGGCGCAGACCTCGAGCGCCTCGACGAACGGTTCACGCACATGGCATTCGTAGTCATCGCGGTGCGAGTCGAACCAGGCCTTCTCGTTGTTCTCAGCCAGGCCCCGCAGGAAGGTGAACGTCGCCTTGCTGAACCCCAGCGTCTCGGTCATCAGCACATCCCAGCACCTGAGAACGGGTTGTGTCGAGGCTCCAGATCGGACCGGCACGACTCAATAGGCACCCGAACGGTTGATCCCGTGACAACCTTGATCCCGTGACAACCTTGATCCCGTGACCTTGATCCCCTGAAAAAGTTGGGAACCGTTGATATGACCGATCTGACCGACGCCCATGTCCTCGTGGTCGGCGCGACCGGGGGCCTCGGCTCCGCGATCGCACGGCAGTTGGTGCGCGCCGGCGCGACTTTGACGATCTCCGGCCGTCGCGTCGACGTGCTGCAGGAACTGGCCGACGAACTCGGCGACGCGGTGAAAGCGACCGTTGCGGTCGATGTGACGCTGCCCGGGTCGCCCGCGCAGATCATCGAGGGTGCGACCGCCGACGGCCGCACCCTCGACGGGGTGGTGTACGCCGCGGGTGTCGTGGCGTTCGGTCCCCTCTCCGAGTTGGACGACGACGTCCTTGACGAACTGCTGCTGGCGAATTTCGTCGCGCCGGTCCGGCTGGCCCGGGCCGCGCTCTCGACGTTGGGTAAGGGCGCTTTCCTGGTCCACCTCAGCGCGATCGTTGCCGAGGCGCCCACCACCGGGATGGCGGCGTACTCGGCGTCGAAGGCCGCGCTCACGGCTTTCGATACCGCCGTCCGGGGCGAGCTGCGTCGCAGCGGCGTCAGAGTTCTCGATGCCCGACCACCGCACACCGAGACCGGGCTGGCGGGGCGGCCCATCAGCGGGTCGGCGCCGCGCCTGCCCGAAGGGCTCCAGCCCGACGCCGTGGCCGACCGGGTCGTCCGCGCGATCATCGACGATGAGCGCGACCTCGGACCGGCCGCCTTCGCCACAGGCCCTGACCTCTGACCCCAGCTAGCGGCCGCCGGGATGAGGCGGTGCGTCAACGGGCGGGAGTAGGGTCGCTGCGATGGACCACCCAGCCGATGGCAAGGCCGATGCCAGTCTGCTCACCGGCGTCTCCGAAACGGCGCTGCTGACGCTCAACGGCAGGGCTTATCAGGCGCGCCATCCCAACGCGATCATCGATGACCCGATGGCGATCCAGCTCGCCGATGCCATCGACTGCGACTTCGACAAGTTCGGTCGCAAGGGCCAGGAGATGGCCTTGCGCTCACTGGCCTTCGACAGGTCTGCCAAGCAGTATCTGAGCGAACATCCCGCCGCCACCGTCGTCGCCCTGGCCGAAGGCCTGCAGACCAGCTTCTGGCGACTGAGCAGCGCACTGCCCGATGCTCAATTCCATTGGTTGACAGTCGATTTTGCTCCGATCATCGAACTTCGCCGACGGTTGCTGCCATCGTCACCGCGGGTCGCCGCCCTCGCGCAGTCCGCTTTGGACTACAGCTGGATGGACGACGTGGACACCAGCAGCGGTGTCTTCATCACCGCCGAGGGTCTGCTGATGTACCTGCAACCCGAAGAATCGATGGGTCTCATCACCGAGTGCGCCAAGCGGTTTCCGGGCGGGCAGATGATCTTCGATGTACCGCCGGTCGTCGTCAAGAAGCTCGCACCCAAAGGCATGCGGGCATCACGTCATTACCGCGTGCCGCCGATGCCGTTCAGCCTGTCACCGCGCGAACTGGCTGGTCTTGTCGACACGGTGCCCGGTATCACCGCGGTGCACGACCTACCGATGCCCAAAGGCCGGGGGCTGATCTTCAAAACGTTGTTTCCCGCCTTCTGGCAGTTGCCCTTGATCAGGCAGGGGCGCGGCGCATACACGATGCTGGAGTTCGGCTGACCGAAGCGGGTTTGGTGGTGGTCTTCGCCGCCTTGTGGTCTTCGCCGCCTTGTGGTCTTCACCCCATGGCTAGGGCTGCCAGCATTGCCGCGCAGGCAAGCAGGCTCAGCGGCAGCCGCAACAGGCTGCGCCGGGTCCACCGGACCGCCGCTGCTTCGTCGACATCCGCGGGGTTCCTTCTTTCGAACTCCATCGCTGCCGGGGTGAGGTCGAACGCCCACCAGATTCTCATCGCCGCATGGCTGACCAACGCCACCAGCAGAGCCACGACGATATCCGCGTCACCCCAGGTGAACACCAGCGTCAAGACGAGCAGAACCTCGAACACGATGTGCACAGGCAGCCAGAACCGCGCCCGCGCGATGCCACCGTGGCGCGGTTGGACGATGCCCGGCCGCTTGGGCCAGAACGGATCAACGGCGAGCGCCTCGTAGACCGCGCCGCCCAGCGAAATGCAGGCGAGCAACGTTGTGGCGGCGATCAGAACCAATATCGGGGTGCCCACACCTCCCGATTATCCTGACTGCACCATGACCACAGTCAAGCCGTTCCGAATTGCCGTCCCCAGCGATGCGCTGGCCGACCTCAAGGACCGCCTGCAGCGCACCCGTTGGCCCGAGGCCGAATGTGTCGATGACTGGAGCCAGGGCATTCCGTTGACCTATACCCAGGAGCTGGCCGAGTACTGGGCCAACGAGTACGACTGGCGCGCCAGGGAAGCCGCGTTGAACCGGTTCGACCAGTTCACCACCGACATCGACGGCGTCGACATCCATTTCATCCACCAACGCTGTGCGCGTGAGGATGCCTTCCCGCTGATAATCACCCACGGTTGGCCGGGTTCGATAGTCGAGTTCCACAAGGTGATCGAACCACTCAACGACGCCGGGTTCGACGTCATCTGCCCGTCACTTCCGGGCTTCGGATTTTCCGACAAGCCGACTGCCACCGGTTGGGGCGTCGAGCACATCGCGCAGGCGTGGGACGAGTTGATGGTGCGGCTGGGATACCCGCGCTACGGCGCGCAGGGCGGCGACTGGGGCGCGGCGGTGACCACCCAGATCGGCCGCAACGGCGGCCACTGCGTCGGCATCCACACCAACATGCCTTTCGGCCGGCCGCCGAAGGATCTCGGCGAGCCGACACCCGAGGAGCTAGCTGCCCTCGAGCGCCTCAGCTACTACCAGAGATGGGATTCGGGCTACGCGAAGCAACAGTCGACGCGGCCGCAGACGCTGGGCTACGGCTTGGTCGACTCGCCAGTGGGGCAACTGGCCTGGATCGTCGAGAAATTCTGGTCGTGGATGGACTGCGACGGTCATCCCGAGAACATCCTCAGCAAGGACGAATTGCTCGACAACGTGATGCTGTACTGGGCCACTGGCACCGGCGCCTCGTCGGCACGGCTGTACTGGGAGAGCTTCGGCAGCTTCGCAGGCGACGAGAAGGTCACGCTCCCCACCGGCGTCGCATCGTTCCCCAAGGAGATCCTGCGCTCGCCGCGGCGCTGGTGCGGGAACAACTACAACATCACCCGGTGGACAGACATGCCGCGTGGCGGACACTTTGCCGCCTTCGAACAGCCTGAACTGTTCGTCGAGGAAGTAGCCGGCTTCTTCGGCGGTTTCCGCGAATTAGGTTGATGTGCTGCTGCTCTCAGGCCAGCGACTGCACCCAAGACTGGTGCAGTGCGGCGTAGTGGCCACCCTCGCGGGAGGTAAGTTCGTCCGGCGAACCGTCTTCCACGATGCGGCCGTGCTCAAGCACCAGGACCCGGTCGGCGATCTGCACTGTCGACAAGCGGTGCGCGATCACCACGGCGGTCCGATCGGCCAACACCGTCTCCAAGGCCCGCTGCACCATCCGCTCGCTAGGGATGTCCAGCGACGACGTCGCCTCGTCCAGGATCAAAACCGCCGGGCCGGCCAGGAACGCACGGGCGAACGCGACGAGCTGCCGTTGCCCCGCCGAGAGTCTGCCGCCTCTCTTGGCCACGTCGGTGTCGTATCCATCGGGCAGGGCATCGATGAAGGTGTGCGCTCCAACTGCGGTAGCCGCGGCGCGGACCTCATCGTCGCCGGCGTCAGGCCTGCCGAAGCGGATGTTGTCGGCGACCGTCCCACCGAACAGAAAATTCTCCTGCGTCACCATCACCACGTGCCGGCGCAATTCGGCCTGCGCCAACTCGCGCAGGTCCACCCCGTCGAGGGTCACTGACCCCGACACCGGATCGTAGAATCGCGACACCAGCTTGGCAATCGTGGACTTGCCGGCACCCGTCGTGCCGACCAGCGCGACTGTCTGTCCGGCCGGCACCAGCAGGTCGAGCCCGGGTAACACGGGCCTATCGCGCGCATACTCGAACTTCACGCCGCGGAAAGCGATCTCGCCGTCCACAGCACCAAGCTGGACGGGACGCGCAGGATCATCTATCCCCGGCTTCTCCGCGAGCACGCCGGCGAGCTTCTCCAAAGCTGAGGCCGCGGACTGGAATGTGTTGAGGAACTGGGAGATTTCCTGCATAGGTTCGAAGAACATCCGCAGGTAGAGCAGGAACGCGGTCAGCGTGCCGATCGTCATCTCGCCGTGCAGCACCCGGTAGCCGCCGTAGAGCAGCACGACACCGGTGGTGATATTGCCGACGAGCTTGACTCCCGGCATGAACACGGCCAGCAGCTGGAAGGTTTTTTCGTTGATCACCCGGTAGCGGTCGGCGACATCGGCGAAGATTTCCTGGTTTCGCGGCTCACGCCGATATGCCTGCACCGCTTTGATACCCGTCATCGTCTCGACGAACTGCACGATGACCAACGCCGAGATCTCGCGGACCTCGCGGTAGACCTTGGCGGATTGATTATGGAACCACCACACCAACAGCACCAGAACAGGGAACGCGGCCAGGCACATCAATCCGAGCTTGACATCGAGCACCACCAACAGCACCGAGGTGCCGACCAGCGTCAGCACCGCAGTGATCAAACTGTCGAACCCGGTCTCCAGCATGTCCTGAATGGCTTCAACATCGTTGGTGGACCGGCTGACCACCCGCCCCGAGGTGTAGCGGTCATGGAAAGAAACGTCGAGACGACCGAAATGCCGGAACACCCGCCTGCGTAGTTCGCGCAGAACACTTTGACCGATGCGTCCCGACCGGCGCAGGAAGAACATCCGACTGGTGGCCTGCACGACCGCCACCGCGCACAACGCCGCGACGATCATCATCAGGATGTCCGCTGGGCCGCCTTCGAGCAGCGGCGGGATACCGTCGTCGATACCCTTCTGGATGAGAAGCGGAACCGATAGCCGCGCAATGTTTTCCACCACCACGACGATTGCCAGCACGGCCACCGTCCATCGGTACGGCCACAGCAGTGAGCCCAGCAGCGCGCGAGCCTCCCGCTGCCGCGGCACCGTCTCGTCGATGGGCAGCTCGCCATGCTCGTCGAACTTGCCGCGCCAATCGGTGCCGGTCTGCTCTTCGCGCGAGCGCTCATCGGTGCCGGTCACAGCCGCTCCTTCAGCATTTTGCGCTGTAGCCGCGCCCGCTCGTCGTCCTCTGCCCGCCGCACCAACGGCTCATCGTGGCCGTCCACTCTCCGCGCAATCGGCTCATCGCGGCTTTCCCATTCGCAATCACGCTCAGCGCCGTCATCGAGTTCATCGTCGGCAGCCAGGAGGTACCGGTATTCGGGGATCTCAGCGAGCAGTTCAGCATGAGTGCCGACGTGGGTGATCGTGCCGTTCTGCAGTAGGGCAACCCGGTCGGCGAGCAACACCGTCGACGCACGGTTGGCGACGACGATGCCGGTCACCGATTTGAGCACGCGGCGCAGCGCCTCCTCCACCACGACCTCGGTGTGAACATCCAATGCGGACAACGTGTCATCGAGCACCAGAATTCTGGGGGCCGCCAGGATCGCACGCGCCAGCGAAAGCCGTTGACGCTGACCACCGGACAGGCTCATACCCTGCTCACCGATCCGGGTCTGAAGTCCGAACGGCAAGTCGTAGACGAACTGCGCGGCGGCGACTGCGACGGCTTGGCGCAGTTCGGCATCGGTGGCTTGCGGGCGGCCCAGCCGCAAGTTCTCGGCGACCGACATCGAGAACAACGTCGGATCCTCGAAGGCGGTGGCTACTGCCTGTCGCAGCGCTTCCAGGGACAACTCGCGGATATCCTGCGAGTCGATGCGGATCTCCCCCTCGGTGACGTCGTACAGCCGGGAGAGCAGTCCGGCCAATACCGATTTGCCCGACCCGGTGGAGCCGACAAGCGCCAGCGTCTCACCGGGTTCGACGGTGACGCTGACGTGACGCAGTGCCCAATTGTCCGGCCCGCCGGACGGCGCAAGCCCGTCCGAATCGGGAAACCTGAAGCCGACGTCGACGAGTTCCAGGCGCCCGCCCTGTGGGGTTTGGCATTGCGGGCCGTCGACGATTTCGATTGGCGCGTCAAATATCTCGGCGATGCGGTTGGCTGCGGTGAATGATTCCTGGGTCATCGATAGCAAGAACCCCAGCGACGCGATCGGCCACACCAGCGACAGCATCATCGTGATGAACGCGACGAGCGTGCCCATCGTCACGTGCCCGTGGCCGGCCGCGTAGGCACCGAAGCCCAGCACGACGATCAGGGTCAGGTTCGGGATGATCTCCAGCAGCGTCCAGAACTTCGCCGACACCGAGACCCGGCTCACCTGGGTGTCGTACAGCTCGGTCAGTTGCTCGTCGAACCGGTCGTAGACGTAGTCCTCACGGCCGAACGACTTGACGACGCGAAGACCCATTGCGGCCTCCTCGACGTGGGTTGCGACGTGCCCGGCCTGGTCCTGAGCCCGCCGGGACAGCCGGGTGTATTCCTGCTGGAAATGCAACACCGTCAGGGTGATCGGCAGGATCGAGACCAGCACGACCACACCGAGGGGCCAGTACATCGCCAGCAGGATCGCGGTGACGACGGTGATCTGCAGGACATTGAGCATCAGGAAGATCAGACCGAACGACATGAACCGGCGAATCGTGCTCAGATCGTTCATGATTCGCGACAGCAGCTGACCGGACTGCCACCTGCCGTGAAACGACATCGGCAGGATCTGCAACCGCGCGTACAGATCCTTGCGGATGTCGGCCTCGACGCCCATGGTCGCGCGGGCCACCAACCAGCGGCGGATGAACCACAGCACCGCCTCAGCGACGCCCACCCCCATCGCCGCGGCGCCGAGCAGCCACAGCCCCTGCTGATCCTGGTGCCGGACCGGACCGTCGATCACCGCCTTGGTCATCAGGGGGATCGCCACCGTAGCGACGAGGCTGAGAAGCGCGACCGCGATCATCGCCACCCAGCGCACGCGGTAGGGCATCAAATAGGGCAACATCCGCCACAGATCCGCGCTCGACCCGGCTCGCTTCGACGGCGCTGCTATCGCGGGCGTCGCGCGGAGGTCGTTCGAGGAATCAGTCACTTAGTAGATCTTCCCATTTGCGCCACAGCCCGCAAGTGATTATCTCCTGCCGTCGGCGGCCAACATTTCCCCGCTTTCTTCAGGATCTGAAGGTCAACAAGCGATGAGGTCAAAGCCTTCCCCGGACGGGATCGACGCATGGCACGCGGGCGATCGGGCACGGCATCCCGCGAGTAAGCCGAATCATCGGGCAAGATTGCGTGCATGGACAATGGTGTGGTTTCGCCGAGGGTGCTCGTGGTCGATGACGATCCCGATGTCCTCGCCTCCCTGGAGCGGGGGCTGCGACTGTCCGGATTCGAGGTCTTCACCGCGGTCGACGGGGCCGAAGCGCTGCGTAGAGCCACCGAAACCCGACCTGATGCGATCGTGCTCGACATCAACATGCCAGTGCTCGACGGCGTCTCGGTGGTGACCGCGCTTCGCGCGATGGACAACGATGTGCCGGTGTGTGTGCTGTCGGCCCGTTCGTCGGTGGACGATCGGGTCTCCGGGCTGGAGGCGGGCGCCGACGACTACTTGGTCAAGCCGTTCGTACTGGCCGAGCTAGTGGCGCGGGTCAAAGCGCTGTTGCGTAGACGCGGGTCAACAGCGACGTTCTCATCGGAAACCATCACGGTCGGCCCGCTCGAGGTTGATATTCCCGGCAGGCGCGCACGGGTGAACGGGGTCGACGTCGATCTGACCAAGCGCGAGTTCGACTTGCTGGCCGTGTTGGCCGAGCACAAGACCGCCGTGTTGTCCCGCGCGCAGCTACTCGAACTGGTGTGGGGTTATGACTTCGCCGCCGACACCAACGTCGTCGACGTCTTCATCGGCTACCTGCGGCGCAAGCTCGAGGCGAACGGTGCGCCGCGGCTGCTGCACACCGTGCGCGGCGTGGGATTCGTTCTCAGGCAGCAGTAGGTCTCAGCTGGCGACCTACTTGGTGGCCAGCAGGTCGATGACGAAGATGAGCGTTTTACCAGAGAGACGGTGCCCGCCGCCGGATGGACCATAGGCTTGAGCGGGCGGGATCGTGAGTTTGCGTCGACCACCGACCTTCATGCCGGGGATGCCGTCCTGCCAGCCCTGGATCAGACCCCGAAGCGGAAACTCGATGGACTCGCCCCGGTTCCAGGAGCTGTCGAACTCCTCGCCGCTGTCGTATTCGACGCCGACGTAGTGCACCTCGACGTTGGCGCCGGGGACAGCTTCGGGGCCGTCTCCGACCACGATGTCCTCGAGCACCAATTCGGTCGGGGCCGGGCCGTTAGGGAAGTCGATTTCAGGTTTGCTCGTCACGACCTACACCGTAGACGGGCGGGCCGGAGCCTCTACTACATACCTCTGAGCTGATCGCTCATTGCGAACCCGCCGGCGGGCATGACACCGACATGTAGGCCTTCGGAGCGGCGACTGTATTGATATTCGTGACGACACACTGCGAAAGCGGAACGACGTTGGGAGCACCATTAACCCAGTTGATCGTCACTTGGTAACCCTGGCGTTCGAGTTCTGCCTTAGTGTTGGTCGGCGACTCGGAGCCGGCGATCGGAACGCCGGTCGGATCGGCGGCGGTGACCGGCGCGAGGGCGACCAATGCCACCGACCCCGCAGCAACCAGCAACGGGGCAAGGTGCAGCGTCTTCAGCGACGCGATCTTCAGCAACATGGCAATCCTCTCCGGCCGCCTAACTCGGCACTGAGCAGTCGCGACCGTAGGCAAAGTATTCCATTCCAGTCATGAACTAGCGGCCGATTCCACTGGATACCAGGTTTTCATGGCAGCCCCGGCGGCGGAGGCCCAGCCAAGGGCAGTGGCTCCACAGTGGCCGACTCTAGGGGGGACGCGTTGTCGAGCAACGGTTTACCCACCTGGTCAAGTGGCATCTGACCGAGCAACCCACCTTTCAGACCACCCTCGCGATAGCTGCCATAGAGGCGTTTGAGGTAGTCGATACGACCGCTGGTGGCGTTTTCCTGCCCCGGCTCCACCCCGAATATCTCACCCTCGCCGGGAGCGGACGGCGTCAGGTTCTGCGGAAGCAGGTACTGGTTGTTCAGAGCGTTCAATGGCGGGGCCGCAGCAGGGCCGCCGGGCAGGGACGGCACAGGAGCCTGCGCCAACAAATACTCGTCCGCGGTCCGGCCGGACAAGTCGGGCGGGGCCGGCAACCCCCCGATACTCACGGGAGCCCCGTGCTGCGCCAACGGAAACAGAATGGATGCCGGCGGAGGGGGTCCCGGCGGGGCGGGCGGCGTGACCGGTGCGGGCGGCAGGGCCGGTGCGGGCGGCAGGGCCGGGGCCGGGGCCGGACTATCGATGGGCAATGGCAGAGGCGGGTCGGCCGAGGCGTTTCCGGCGATTATCAGAACTGCGACACCCCAGAACACACCCATGAGAGTGGCAGCACCTAAACCGTGCGCGCGCCCACGACTATCCATGATCGCAGCCTCCCCCGCGCATTCAGACAGCCTTGGTAGCGCCGTAGTAGGCGACGATGTCGTCGGCGTTATTCGTAGAACTGGTCAACACCGCGTAGGACCGCATGAATGACTCGCCGATGCAGCCATCGATCTTGATACGGGAGTCTTTGATCGTGACCCGCGGATCGGTACCGGTGAAAACCTTGTGAACCAATTGAACGTTGATGACCTGACCAGGCTGGGGATAGACCTCAACCGCGGCCCTGAGCGGAAAGCGCGTGCCGAAATCAAAGTCCAAGCCCAAATCGGTTCTGGCACCGGCCGAACCATCAAGCTTTACAACGTTGAGCGTGATACCGCAACCGATCTGATAGCCGACCTCGAGCGTTCCCCCATCGAGTTCAGTTGTACCCGAACCCTTCACGCTGCCAGTGAAAGTGCCGGCGACCACATATTCGCGCGACGACAACGCAGTGGTCAACGGGGCGACCGCTACCTGATACTCGTCTTTGCCGGCGACCGTCAGCTCCCAACCGTCCGGCGTCTCGACGATTCCCGGTTCTTCCGACGGCACGGATCCATCCGGTGGCGGCGGAGCGGCATTCGCCACCGACGCCGCGTCGGGATCCGGGTCAGGCTGGGCGAAAACGCACGGCGCGGCACCTACCGCGAACAACGTACCGACCGCGGTCAGAACAGCCAGCCGACATGACACACGGCGGTGCGTCCGCGCTACAGCCGGCACCCGTTCACACCGCCTTGATTTCACCGACATAGGTGACGACATCATCGGTGTCGGCAGTGGAACTCGTCAACGTCGCATACGACTGCAAGAAAGACTCTCCGACGCAATTGTCAACCTTGACCCGAAGTCCGGTGATAGTGATCCGGACCTCATCGCCGGTGAAGTTCTTTTGCCCGACCGGTAGGACTTCCACAATTCCGGGTCGGAGATTGACCTTTACCTCACCTTCGACCGAGAACCCCTGAAGCAACGGGTTGATAATCGTTTCCGTACCGGCCTCTCCAATCATTTCGACGGGTCCACCGACAATCCCGCAGCCGATCCGGTAGCCAGCTTCCAGCGATCCGCCGGTGAGCTCGGTGGTGCCGCCGCCCGTCACCAGCCCGGTGAAGGTCCCACCGACCAGATACTCACGCGAGGACAGCGCCGTCGTCAGCGGGGCCACCGCCTCCTGGGTCTCGTCTTTTGCGCCTACTCTCAACTCCCAGCCATCCGGGGTTTCCAAAGAACTGGCCGCGCCCGACGGCACCGATGGGTCGGGGGGCAACGCTTCGCCAGCGGGTGTCGCACCTTGCGGCGGAGCGGGGTCAGCGAGCGCTTCCGCGCCCGGCCCCTCGTCCGCGGGAGTCGGCTGAGCAATCGCGGGCGCCGTTGCCAATACCACCGTTGCCAACACCGCGTGCAGAGCGAGAGCTGCTGCGGCGGGGGCAAGACGACTTAGCATGTGCAAGGGCCCTTCATAACCCGGTCCGACGCTTCCCAGGATGGCGGATTCGGATGTCGGAGCGGCAAGGATTCCACACAGACTTTTCCGTAGCGTAGCTTGCTACACATGGCAGTCGAACGTCAAGAATCGCGGGGTTTGCCCAGTCCGCAGGTATTGACTGGTCCGCAACGTTTGACCATTGGCCATTCGGCATTGGTTTTCGGTCCACCCCCGCGAGCCCTACAGCTTCGACCGTCGAGTGGTCCCACAGCCGACACCTCCCGGGCAATCGGGGCGGACATCAGGTGCAGGCGCGGGTGACTTCGCCATTCTCCTGGCCGCGGTATCCGGCATGCGCGACGGCAACGATCGCATTCGTTATCGGTTTAACTCCCCTACCGCCCGCCTACGCCGACGGCGCAGGCAGCCCCGCTTCGGCGGCGGCCTGCGCCGATTTCGGCCGGGCACTCGACCTCGCGGCGGCCAACTACTCGAACTTCGCCAACGCGCTCGCAATCGGAGAAGTAGATCCAAACTATGCAGACCCGATAGTGCGCACCAGCAACGTCACCGGCAGGACAGCACTGCGGCTCGCGGCGGCAGACGCGCTCAGCGCATCACTGACTCCAGGTCTGCCGCCCGAGGTTGCGGCTCCCATGCGGTCGTGGTCCTACAGCTCAACAAAGCTCGTCGTCCTGATGGGCATGCGCGCCAATGTCGACCAGATCAACAACAGCGCGACCGAGCTGAATGAGGATGCCTACAGCGCACGGATGGCCTGCGCCCAGGCCGGCACCCAAACCTGATGCCTCGACAGGGTCGACGAACGGGGTGACGAACGCCCAATTCGACGTCGTCATCGTCGGCGGCGGGCACAACGGTCTGGTGGCCGCTGGTTACCTGGCGCGGGCCGGACGACGGGTGCTGCTGTTGGAACGGCTGGACCACGTCGGCGGCGCGGCGGTCTCAGCGCACGCTTTCGACGGTATCGACGCGCGGCTGTCGCGCTACTCGTATCTGGTCAGTCTGCTGCCAGCTCGAATCCTCAAGGACCTCGGCGCGCATATTCAGCGGGTACGGCGCCGCAATTCGTCCTACACCCCCGACCCCGGCTCTGCAGGACGCACCGGCCTGCTGATCGGTCCACAGAGCACTTTCGGCGCTATCGGCGCGGCGGTCGATGAGCAGGGTTTCTTTGACTTCTACCGGCAGTGCCGACTGATCACCGAGCCGCTGTGGGCGACGCTGACCGAACCGTTGCGTAGCCGGACGGCGGCGCGCAGGCTCGTGAGCAGCCGTAGCGCCGAAGCCGACGCTGCGTGGGAGGCGCTGATCTGCTCTCCGATCGGGCACAGCATCACAGCGGCCGTGCGCAGCGACCTCGTCCGGGGTGTGATGGCCACCGATGCGTTGATCGGCACGTTCGCGCGCGCCGACGAGGAGTCGCTGGCGCAGAACGTGTGCTTCCTGTACCACCTGCTCGGCGGCGGCACCGGCGACTGGGACGTTCCGGTCGGTGGGATGGGCGCAGTCAGCGCAGCGCTGGCCGCTGCCGCCGCCGGGCATGGTGCCGAAATCGCTACCGGCTCCGATGTCTACGCGATCACTCCCGACGGCGAGGTGCGCTACCGACGTGGCGGCGAGGATCGCGTCGTTCACGCCCGCGTCGTACTGGCTAACGTGACGCCAACGGTGTTGGCACGGTTGACCGGCAGCCAAGAGCCAGATCTGGCGCAGGGGGCCCAGGTGAAGGTCAATCTCATGCTGCGGCGTCTACCGCACCTGCGGGACGACACCGTCACCTCGGAGCAGGCCTTCGGTGGAACCTTTCACATCAACGAGGGCTACCGGCAACTCGGCGCCGCCTTCGACCGCGCCGAGGCCGGCGACATACCCGATCCGCTTCCGTGCGAGGTGTATTGCCACTCGTTGGCCGATCCCACGATCCTGTCGGAGGGGTTGCGCACCTCAGGCGCTCACACGTTGACGGTGTTCGGTCTGCATACCCCGCACCGGTTGGTGGATAAGGACCCCGATCGGATGCGTGAGTGCCTGACGTCGGCGGTGTTGGACTCGCTGAATTCTGTTCTTGCCGAGCCGATTCAGGATGTTCTGATGCGAGACTCGGCCGGTCGGCTGTGCATCGAAACCAAGACCACCGCTGATCTCGAGCAGGCGCTTGCGATGACTTCCGGCAACATCTTCCACGGAGCGCTGAGGTGGCCATTCGCGGAAGACGACGCACCGCTGGCTACCTCAGCACAGCGCTGGGGCGTGGCGACAGAACATGACCGGATCCTGTTGTGCGGATCGGGTTCTCGTCGCGGCGGCGCGGTGTCCGGCATCGGCGGACACAACGCCGCGATGGCGATATTGGAAGGCTAACGAGCACTCTGGCCTTCGCCCTGCCCGGCAATCAGCGGCGCCAGCCGTTCAGCGGAGCGTAGTCCGCGCGGTGACGTCGAGTAGATGCCGAGCGCGAAGATCAGCACCCCAACCCCGGCGAACAGCAGCCACAGCGGCCGGGCGGTGCGGGCGAAATCGATGGTCGGATCCGCCAGTGCGGCACCGGCAACCGAGCCGCACAGCGCCACACCGATACTCACACCCACCTGGCGGCTGGCCGAGGCGATCGCCGAGGCGGCACCGGCACGGTCTATCGGCATTCCGCTGACCGCCTCGTTGGTGATCGGCGCATTGACCATCGAAAAGCCGATACCGAATACCCCGAAGACCACCAGCAGTTGCCAGACGGGAGTAACGGCGCTGAGCTGGGTGAGTAACAGAGTCGCTGCGGTCATCAAGGTTCCTGCGATCAGCAATGACGGCCGGGCGCCGAATCGACCGACGAGTCGACCAGACAGCGGGGCGAAGACCAGAGCCCCAACGGCGAGCGGCAGATACATCAGGCCTGTGTCCATCGCCGAGAATCCGCGCTGACCTTGCAGATACAGCGACATCATGAACAGGAACGCGCCCCACGCAGCGAATGCGGCTACAGCGGTGATGGTCGCCGACGAAAACGGGATGCTGCGGAAGAATCGAAGATCGACGAACGGATCGTCACGCCGGGCTTCGTAGCGCACAAAGGTGGCAAACGCCAGCACGGTAATAACACCGATCGCCGCGACTACCGGTTCGCCCCAGCCCTGCGCCGGGCCCTCGATGAGAACAAACACCATGCCGAACAGGAAGGTCACGCCAAGGGCCTGGCCGACCGGGTCCACGTCGGGCATGGACGCCGACTTGGATTCGGGCACGAAGATGGCGGCCAACAGTATCGCTACCGCGCATATCGGCAGGTTTATCCAGAACACCGCCCGCCAGTCGACGTACTCGATGAGCGCACCGCCCACGATCGGGCCCAGCGCCATGGAAATCCCGACGACACCACCCCAGATGCCGATCGCCCGTGCCCGCTCCACCCGGCCGGTGAATACCTGAGTGATGATCGACATCGCTACGGGATTGAGCATCGAGCCGCCAATGGCCTGCAGCAGTCGAGCGGCGATCAAGGTTTCGATATTCGGCGCCAGACTGCACAGCAACGAGGCGAAGGCGAAGATCGCCAAGCCCACCTGGAAGGTGCGTCGTCGGCCGAATCGGTCGGCCGTAGCGCCGGACAACAGCAACAACGACGCCAACACCAGCGTGTAGACGTCGATCACCCACTGCATCTGCGTCGGCGTGGCGGCCAGATCATCCCGGATGCTCGGTATGGCGACGTTGACGATCGTCGCATCCATCGACACGATCAGCAGGCTCAGACAGCACGAGGCCAAAATGATGACCTTGCGCCGCGGACTCAGCGACTGGGCGACGGTTTCACTCACGCGGCAAGTCTTGAACGACGAACTTCCACGGGCAACAGATGCGGGCCGCTATGCGGACCCAACGTTTACCGGTTGTCCAACCCGGCGTAGTCGCGCTCAGTGTAACCGGTGTAGATCTGGCGCGGACGGCCGATCTTGTTGGGCTCGCCGTGCATCTCCCGCCAGTGGGCGATCCACCCGGGCAGCCTGCCCAGCGCGAACAGCACGGTGAACATCCGAGTCGGGAAGCCCATGGCCCGGTAGATCACGCCGGTGTAGTAGTCGACGTTCGGGTAAAGCTTTCGTTCTACGAAGAAGTCGTCGGTCAGCGCGATCTCTTCGAGCGACTTTGCGATGTCGAGCAACTCGTCATTGACACCGATCTTGGCCAGGATCTTGTCGGCCTGGTCCTTGACGATGCGCGCCCTGGGGTCGTAGTTCTTATACACCCGGTGACCAAAGCCCATCAGCTTCACGCCGTCTTCGCGGTCCTTCACCTTCTTGACGAAGGAGGCCACGTCGCCGCCCTCGCTGCGGATCTTCTCCAGCATCTCGAGCACCGCCTGGTTCGCGCCGCCGTGCAGCGGGCCCCACAGCGCGTTGATGCCACCGGAGATCGAGGTGAACAGGTTGGCCTGCGACGAACCGACCAGCCGCACCGTTGAGGTCGAGCAGTTCTGTTCGTGATCGGCATGCAGGATGAACAGCATGTCCAGCGCCCGCGCGATCTCTGGATCGACTTCGTAGGGTTCGGCCGGGACTCCGAAGGTCATCCGGAGGAAGTTCTCGACCAGGGTCTGCGAATTGTCGGGGTAAAGAAACGGCTGCCCTTCGGACTTCTTATAGGCGTAGGCCGCGATCGTGGGCAACTTGGCCAACAGCCGGATGGTGGACAGCTCGACCTGGCTGGGATCAAACGGATCCAGCGAGTCCTGGTAGTAGGCGCTCAGCGCGTTGACGGTACTGGAGAGCACCGGCATCGGGTGCGCATCGCGGGGGAAGCCGTCGAAGAAGCGCTTCAGGTCCTCGTGCAGCAGGGTGTGGCGCTGGATCTGGGTGGTAAAGCTTTCCAGCTGCTCAGCCGTCGGCAGTTCACCGAAGATCAGCAGGTAGCTGACCTCGATGAACGTCGACTTCTGCGCCAGTTGCTCGATCGGGTAACCGCGGTATCGCAGAATCCCGGCGTCACCGTCGATGTAGGTGATGGCACTCTTAGTGGGAGCGGTGTTGACGAAACCACTGTCGAATGTGGTGTAGCCGGTCTTAGCCAACAACGACCCCAACGCGATGCCGTCTGCCCCCTCGGAGGCGTGGACGATGTCAAGGTCAAGTTCGCCCCCCGGGTACTTCAGGGTGGCGTGCTCTTGCCCGGCTTCGGCGTTGTCGGCCACGGGGATCCCTTCTGTCTTTAACTGGATCTATCGGGAGTTTCAAGTCTGCCTACAGAAGGTAGTCGCATTGCCGTAGTCACGCCCGCGTGGGGCGGGTTGGGAATTCAGACCGGCTGGCCAGGACCTAGGCCGGCCCGCCGCCGCGTTAGGGCTGCAGACGTTCGACAAGTGAACCGCGAACACGAATCCTGTTGTGCACCCGATTCTCCCGACCCTGCCAGAACTCAACCGCCTCGGGAGCGATCAGGTAGCCACCCCAGTGCGGCGGCACCGGAACGTCATTGACGTCGGCGAAGCGCTCGGTGACATCGGCCAACTGCTGCAGCAGTGCGGCGCGAGACGGAACCGGCCTGCTCTGCAGTGACGCCCAGGCCCCCAACTGCGACCCGCGCGGCCGGTGTGCCCAGTAGCCGGCGGTCAACTCGGGACTGACCTTCGTCACCGGACCGCGAACATGCACCTGACGTCCCAGCGCGTACCACGGGAAAGTCGCCGACGCGTAGGGGCTGGCGGCTAACTGCTCACCCTTGTCAGAGTCGTAGTTGGTGTAGAAGGAGATGCCGGATTCGTCCACGCTCTTGCACAACACGGTGCGGGTCACGGGCTTGCCCCCGATGCCGACGGTGCCGACAACCATCGCATTGGGCTCGGCGATACCCGCCTGTTCGGCGTCGGCCATCCAGGCACTCAACAGAGCCACCCAACCGACGTCCAGCCAGTCGGCATCGAGATCACCGCTGCCGTCCTTCTCCACAGATCCGTACTCCACCCGCATCCGGGCCAGGTGATCAGAAGTGCCCATGCGACAACGCTACGCCGGAGCCGGACTGCTGGCCCAGTCGCTCGGCCCAGGTGCAAGAATCGGCGCATGACTGCAGTGCCGAAGGATTTCGCTCCCGGGTTGGCGGGCGTGGTGGCGTTCGAGACCGAGATCGCCGAACCGGACAGGGACGGCGGGGCGTTGCGCTACCGCGGTGTCGACGTCGAGGACCTGGTCGCGCAACGAGTCACCTTCGGCGACGTGTGGGGGCTGTTGGTCGACGGTCGGTTCGGGCGCGGCCTGCCGCCGGCTGAACCGTTCCCGCTGCCTATCCACAGCGGCGACGTCCGGGTCGACGTCCAGGCGGGTCTGGCGATGCTGGCGCCGATCTGGGGCTACCCACCGCTGCTGGACATCGACGATGAGACCGCACGTAACCAGCTCGCCCGCGCCTCGGTAATGGCGCTGTCCTATGTCGCCCAGTCCGCGCGCGGCATCTACCAACCCGCGGTGCCACAGCGCACGGTCGACGAACGCAGCACCGTCACCGCGAAATTCATGACCCGATGGCAGGGCGATCCCGACCCCCGCCACATCGAGGCCATCGATGCCTACTGGGTGAGCGCCGCCGAGCACGGCATGAATGCGTCCACGTTTACCGCGCGCGTCATCGCCTCGACGGGCGCCGACGTGGCCGCCGCGCTGTCCGGTGCGATCGGAGCGATGAGCGGACCGCTGCACGGCGGTGCTCCGGCGCGAGTGATCCCGATGATCGAGGAGGCCGAACAGACCGGCGACTCGCGGGCGGTGGTCCGGGGCATCCTGGACCGCAACGAAAAGCTGATGGGTTTCGGACACCGCGTTTACCAGGCTGAGGATCCGCGAGCGCGGGTACTGCGCGCGACCGCCAAACGCCTCGCAGCGCCGCGCTACGAGGTGGCCGCCGCGCTGGAGCAGGCCGCACTGACAGAGTTGCGCGAACGCCGCCCCGACCGGGCGATCGAGACCAACGTCGAGTTCTGGGCCGCGGTGATCCTCGACTTCGCGCAGGTACCGCCCAGGATGATGCCCGCCATGTTCACCTGTGCACGCACCGCCGGGTGGTGCGCACACATCCTTGAACAGAAGCGGCTGGGCAAGCTCGTGCGGCCGGCGGCGCCCTATGTCGGCGCCGCACCGCGCACCCCCGAATCGGTCGAGGGCTGGGATCTGCTCGGCCTGTCATGAGCTTTCTCTGCACTTCCGACCTCTATCGATAGCCACTCGCCAAAGTGCTGATCGAGGCAGCCTGGCCTCGACCAACTTGCCTATCAAACGACTGGCTTTGGCTTGGCAAAGAGGTATCCCTGGGCGCGGTCTACTCCCAATTCAGCAAGCTTTTCTAGCACCGCTTCCGACTCGACCCCCTCGGCGATCGTGGATAACCCGTAGGCCCGCGCGACGGACACGATGGTGGTCACCACGCGTTCGTCGTCGGGGTCGTCGAGCATGTTTGCGACAAAGCTCATATCGATTTTCAATACGTGCAGATGCAGGTGCCGCAGTTCGGTGAACGTGCCGTAACCGGTCCCGAAATCGTCCAGCGCCACGCGACACCCCAGGTCCCCTACCTTCCGGGAAAATGCCTTCGCCAGCGCGGGCGCCGCGGATGCGGTTGTTTCGGTGATCTCGAACATGATCTTGCCCGTGACATCGTGTCCCGCGATGGCGAGCATCTGAACGATCTCATTCAATGTTTTTTCATCGGCGATGGTCTGGCCGGTGATGTTCACACTCACGCTCCTGCCGGCACGCGCCAATTCGATGGCGCGCCCGACCATGTACCGGTCGATCACCGGCATGAGGTGGAAGTGTTCGCACTGCGGAAGGAACTGAGCAGGGGGCAGGATCTCATTGGTGTCGGCCACCCGCAGCCGCACCAGCAACTCCTCATCTACCGTCGCTCTGGTCGCGATGTCCACGATCGGTTGCGAGTAGGCCAAGAGCCGCCCGGCGGCTGCCCCGACCCGTTCCTCCCAGAGGCTGCGCTCAACAGCCTCCTGCAATGCTTTCTTGCGGTAGGTGATGTCCGTCCGGATCGTCACCACCTCGGTGATCGCCCCGACGGAATCACGCAACGCAAAGCGTTGGGTCATGAGCGAGATGCTCCCTAACCCGCGGCGCATCGACTCCTCCGCTGGGGAGTCATCCCCGGCCAGCAGCCGAGTAATGGCGCGGCGTTGGGCCTTCCAGACCTCGTGGGGCAACACCTCCTCGGCGGTTCGACCGACCGCAGCCGCAACCGACACCTGGTCGAATAATTCGCAAAAAGCGTCGTTGACCATCGTGTAGCGGCCCTGAAGATTCATTACCGAGACTGCCGACGGTGAGGCTTTCACCACCGCCTCGAACCGTTGCCTCTCGGCCGTGACCCGCTGCTCGGCCTCGCGGCGCTCAGTGACGTCGCGAATAGCTGCCAACACTTCTCCGTGCGACCCAATGCGCACCGGACTCAGGCTGATCGCGATCGGGAACTCGCTGCCATCTTTGCGCAATCCCCACAACTCCAGCCCCACGCCCATCGGCCGCACCCCCGGATCGGCGAAGAAGCCCATCCGATGCGCAGCATGATCGCCCCTCAACCGCGTCGGGACGAGCATGTCGACCTGACTGCCGATCAACTCTTCACACGGGTATCCGAACAACAGCTCACTTTGAGCGTTGGCCAGCGTGATACGCCCGTCCGGCCCCGCGATGATCAACGCGTCAGGCGCCGCCTCGAACAGCAACTGATACCGCTTCTCAGCCTCAACGCGTAAACGTTCGGCCTGAACGTGATCGTCGACGACACGCAATGCCGCGATCATCCCGTCAGCGTTACCCGCAGCGTCGTTATAGGGCTTGGCGCGACCTTCAACCCAGCAATAACCGCCGTCAGCGATGGCAACCCGAACCCGTGCCGTAATCGATCTGCCTTGTTCGATCTCGTCCAGCGTGGCCGACATTATGTCGATGTCATCGGGATGGATATGACGGAGGAATTCTGTGCCGAGCCACTGCTCACGGGACCACCCGAAAGCGGGTTCCACCGACGGCGAGATCCATACGATCTCGCGGCCGCGGTGGTGAATGATGACGTCGACGGAATTGTCAGCCAAAATGCGGTACTCGCCCGCGAGCCGTCGGTGCTCGAGGGCACGGCACAGCTCCCGCTCCTGCTGTTTCATCAAGGCCAGGTTGCGCACCCGCAACCTCAGCTCGACGATGTCAACCGGTTTTGTGATGAAATCTGAGGCGCCCGCCTGCAAAGCAGCGTTGCGGGTCGCGGATGACGAATCGCCGGTCACAGCCAATGCCAGCGGTCGACAACCCACGTCCATCTCGGCGATACGAGCCAGCACCTCATTACCGTCCGGCGAAGGCATCCGCATGTCGACCACCACCACCGCCGGTGCTTCGCCGCCGGTGCCAGCATCGGCCAGGACCCCAATCCCTGACGCGCCGCCGACGGCGGCCCGCACATTCTGGAAACCTGCGTCACGCAGGCAGTCCGCCAAGTTCTCCAGGTCCGCGGGTTGATTATCGATGATCAGAATCGGCAGCGCTAACACACTCGTCACAGGTGCTGGCGGGTCACCTGGTGTGAAGCCCGTAGGCGAGGACGCCATCGCGCAAATGTAACTCAGGTTATTGCGCTCCGACCGAGAAGTCATGCATAACACCTGACGTGGTCCCCCTGCGTTCGTGACAAGGTGTCGAAAAACGGGAGGCAAGCCAGCGGCCTACGTCTACGTTGTCCTGAGCTGGCCGACTCATACCCCGCACCGCAACCGACACCGGGGACGCTTCGCTGCGATCCCCTCCTGCCGGATCAGTGGCACACGAACTCCCGGACCACGCTCTGACTACGCGCTCAGCGACGCAGGCCGGCAAGCAGTCGCCGGTGCGCTGGCGGTGCGGGCGCCGTCGCAGCAGCCTTGAGCATGGCGGCGACAGTCGTGAACTTGTTGCGGGGTCGTTGCCCACCCCCATAGGCGATCTCGGCGTCGTCGATCGCTTTCCAACCGGCGGCGTCGATCACCGCGG
>ERZ888423.696-NODE-696-length-33550-cov-79.511420_pt1 | contig 33550 bp, 40 predicted proteins | sample MGYA00520523_ERZ888423 | MGnify/ENA primary metagenome ERZ888423 (study PRJEB32303, sample SAMEA104408611) | aquatic metagenome | biome: Brackish water; feature: Pelagic; material: water | place: Baltic Sea | collected 2014-06-08T10:24:00 | depth 30,27 m ...
GTGGCGACTGTTTGGTAGTCACCCACGGTGCTCTTGAAAGGCATGGGGATCCTTAAGTGGATGGAATGTTTGAACCTTGTACAAAAGGCTCTTAATCTCGTTCGTAGAGATTAGTTTAATCTCTAGATCTGAAACTTCCGTTCTGGGAGGTGAGTAGGCAAGTTGCCTGCCCCACTCACCATCTCAGACTGGCGATTTCAGGTGTCGAGCTTGTCGACGGTGTCGAACTCGAACTTGATTTCCTTCCAGGTCTCCAGGGCGATAGCTAGCTCAGGGCTGTGCTTCGCTGCTTCCAGAAGGATGTCGCGGCCTTCGCGCTCGATTTCACGACCGGCGTTACGGGCTTTGACGCAGGCTTCGAGAGCCACGCGGTTAGCAGCAGCACCAGCAGCCGAACCCCAGGGGTGACCGTGGGTACCACCACCGAACTGCAGCACGGAGTCGTCGCCAAAAATGGCAACCAGTGCGGGCATGTGCCAGCAGTGGATACCGCCGGAGGCCACGGCGAACACGCCGCCCATGGAGCCCCAGTCTTGGTCGAAGAAGTTGCCGCGGCTGCGGTCTTCGGGGACGAAGGATTCGCGCAGTTGGTCGATGTAGCCGAGGGTCGACTGGCGGTCGCCCTCCAGCTTGCCGACCACCGTGCCGGTGTGCAGCTGGTCACCACCGGAGAGACGCAGGCACTTGGCCAGCACTCGGAAGTGAATACCGTGCTTGGGATGGCGGTCAATCACAGCGTGCATTGCACGGTGAATGTGCAGCAGCATGCCGTTCTTACGGCACCACTTGGCAAGACCGGTGTTAGCGGTGAAGCCACCAGTGATGTAGTCGTGCATGATGATGGGCTGGCCCAGTTCTTTAGCGAACTCGGCGCGCTCATACATCTCTTCAGGAGTTGCAGCGGTGCAGTTGAGGTAGTGCCCCTTCTTCTCGCCTGTTTCCTGTTGCGCCAAGTTGGTTGCTTCAGCAACGAACTCGAAACGGTTCTGCCAACGCTGGAAAGGTTGGGAGTTGATGTTTTCGTCGTCCTTGGTGAAGTCCAGACCGCCGCGTAGGCACTCATAGACAACCCGGCCGTAGTTCTTACCGCTCAGGCCGAGCTTCGGCTTGATGGTGCAGCCCAGGAGAGGACGGCCGTACTTGTTCATACGGTCGCGCTCAACCACGATGCCGTTCGGGGGACCCATGCAGGTTTTGATGAACGCCATCGGGAAGCGGATGTCTTCCAGACGCAGGTGGCGCAGGGCCTTGAAGCCGAACACGTTGCCGACCAAGGAGGTCAGCACGTTGGTGATGGAGCCTTCTTCGAACAGGTCGAGGGGATAGGCAATGAAGGCATAGAAGGCTTCCTTGTCGCCAGGAACGTCTTCGATGCGGTAGCAGCGGCCTTTGTAGAAGTCGAGGTCGGTGAGGAGCTCGGACCACACGGCGGACCAGGTGCCGGTTGAGGATTCAGCGGCCACAGCAGCGGCAACTTCTTCGCGGGGGACGCCTTCCTGGCCGGTGCATTTGAAGCACGCCAGCAGATCGGTGTCGAGGGGGATGTAATCAGGAGTCCAATACGTGTCGCGGTACTCCTTGACCCCGGATTCGTACTTCTTAGCCATGAATGATTCTCCGGTTGGGTCGGTAAGGGAAATGGGTTGGTTAACGCCTCATACGTTGGTCAACTCAGTCCTTCTGACCGGCGTAGTTGCCGTTGCCCAGGGCAGGCTCCACTTCGCGGTGGGGGCGGGCAATGATGTGCGCGGCCACGAGGCCGTCGCCCACGCGCTCGCAGGCGTCAGCCCCGGCGCGTACTGCAGCGTTGACGGCGCCGGTTTCACCGCGCACCATCACTGTGACGTAACCGCCGCCGACGAATTCACGACCAATCAGGCGCACTTCGGCGGCTTTGGTCATGGCGTCAGCCGCCTCGATCGCGGGCACCAGCCCCCGAGTTTCGATCATGCCGAGGGCGATGCCCATGGATTCAGTTGCCATTACCTGCTCCTAGTGGAGGGGGGTGGAATGTGTTCACTTGCAACCATGGTCGTCAGCCAAACCCCTCGTCAAGCCATTTGGTCGGAACCGACCATCACTGTTGCGTCGTCCTTAGATAAGGCAGTCTGATCAGTGCATCACAAAACGTTAGGTAATGCTTGCCCATGCAGTGCTAGCAAGGAGTTTCAGCCCAACTAGTCCCGTCTTGGGCAGAATTTGCTTGTCGAGCACCTAAAGGGCCTCGGCGTCTGTGACGTACGCCACTCCGCCGTAGTAAGTCAAAAGTGGGCGGAGTGCCGTGCGCAACGCAGACAGCAAATCCGCTTTGCAGAACACAATCACATGGGCATTTGCGCCCAAGCCGCTGAACTCCATGCCCTCGGACACGGAGCCATGCGGGCCCTTGCCTGTGACGTGCCTTACCACCGAGTACCCGGGCACACCCGCGGCTTCCATTGCTTGGATCACCGCATCCAGCTCCCGCTCGCTTAGTATCAGTTCGAGGCGTTTCATTGATTTATTCGGCAGCGGGAAGCAGGGCTTTGATCATGGCCATGTAGAGGGGAATTCCAATAATGATGTTGAACGGAAATGTGACTCCCAGCGCTGTCGAGATATACAAACTGGGATTTGCCTGCGGCACTGTCATCCGCATCGCCGCTGGTACCGCGATGTAGGAGGCGCTGGCACATAGCACCACAAACAACAGGGCGTTACCAAGGCCTAGTCCCAGTCCTCGGGCAATCAATGTGCCTACCAGGGCATTGAAAAGTGGCATCAGCACTGAAAAGCCGATCAGGAAAGCACCCGCTTGCCGTAAATCCCGGATTCGTTGGGCTGCAACAATCCCCATATCCAGCAGGAAAAAACTCAGAGATCCATAGAAAAGTTTGTCGGTGAAAGGCAGCATTTTGTCGATGCTGGCCGGGCTGAACGCTGCAACCAACAAGCCAATCAACAGACTCCCTACCAGCAGAAATACCGAGCTGTTTAAAAAAGACTCCCGCAGCACGGAGCTCCAGCGCATGTTCGGAGCATCGCCTTGTTGAGGCGGGGCTGCCAATTTGACTAAAAGCAGGCCCACAATTATGGCCGGGGATTCCATCAGGGCCAGTGCGGCCACCATGAAGCCATCGAAGGACAGGCTTTGCGTTTCCAGAAAGCTCTCGGCGGTGATAAATGTCACCGCACTGATCGATCCGTAGGTGGCGGCAATGGCGGCGGCGTTAAAGCCATCCAGCCTGGTTTTAAGCACCAGGTAGCTATACAGCGGCACCAGTAGCGACATCGCCATGGCGGCGGCGATGGTGGGCAGCACCTGACCACCGAGGCCGCTGTGCTGCAGCTCTAATCCACCTTTGAAACCGATGGCGAGCAATAAATAGAGGGAGAACAGCTTTGGAATTGGGGCTGGGATTTCCAAATCCGATCCCACCAGTACGGCGGTGACCCCTAGGAAAAAAAACAGCACCGGCGGGCTGACCAGGTTCTGCAGAATCAGGCTTGGGTCCATCCGTAACCCCTGGAACCCAATCACGTGGGGGATAAGGGGCTCTTCAACCGTAGGGCCGGTGGACTCAAAATTGACACCCCCTTGGAGGACAATGGGTAGCTCCGATCCCAGCTGAATGCTTTCCCTGGTCGTCGCCAGTGGCAACCCCCACAAGGTGGCCGAAATCGGCGCCATGCTCGCGCTGGTTGAGCTGGAGGTTCTGCCCCTGCCACCCGGTCTCGAGGTTGAGGAAACCGGAGCGACCTATCTCGCTAATGCCCGTCTCAAGGCCGAGGCCGTTGCCCGCATCACCGGCCACTGGGCCCTCGCCGACGACTCAGGCATCGAGGTGGATGCGCTGGGTGGAGCCCCAGGTATTTTTTCTGCCCGCTATGCCCCCACTGACCACGAACGCATTCACCGCTTACTGAAGGAACTGGGCGACGGCCTTTATCGAGGAGCCAGCTTTCGTAGCGCCATGGCCCTAGCCGATCCGTCCGGCACCATCAGGGCCGAAGCTGAGGGTATTTGCCGTGGCCAGATACTGAGGGCTCCCCAGGGCAATGGCCCTGGTTACGACAGCCTTTTTTATGTGCGGGAAGCAGGATGCTCCTACGCCCTGATGAGCCCCCACCTCAAGGCCAAACTCGGCAGCCGCGGCAAAGCAGCTCGCGCGCTCGCCCCCGAATTGCTCCGATTGCTGGAGTTGAGAAACTGAGGCTCAGTCGCCAGAGAAGGCTCCTGGTTCAGCTGGCGTTGTTGTTGATGTGACCGATCGCCCGCATCGCTGCGGCGGCTGCCTCCTCCACATCACCCTCGCGACCAGCCAGGGTTAAGCGGCCAAAGGCGCCCACAGCTTTCACGTCAACCACTGTGATGTTGGATGCCTTTTCAGCCTCATTGGCGGCAATCAACACGTAACCGGCAGGCTCTGTTTCCAGGATGAACATGCTCATCCCCGCCTGAATCATGGAGCCACGTCGATTTTGCCGGTTGATCAGCACAGCGTGATCTGGGGTGATCGCCCGAATTATCTCAGTCCAGCTGACATCGCAACGGCTGCGTCGCTCCACCCGGCTGCCAATTGCCTCGAGCACCACGTCGCCCGAGTGGAGAACGTTGCTCTGGTCGCGGTGGTAGAGCGCCAAGGAGCCGAAGGCCCGCTCCACGATCATCTGGCCAAGACGCACCGTGCTGGCCTTGAGGGCAATGTCGGTGACCCGGTGCACAGCCATGCCCGGCGATACCTCCAGCCACAAGCAGGCGTCACCGGGAATGGGCAGGAAGCCCTGGCTCACCGTGCCCATATAGGCAGCTAGCTGGGGCTGCAGCGAATCAAGAAATACGTATGTGCGCAGCTCAATCGACTGCACATGGCTGGATTGGCGTGCCAGCCGGGAGCCCTCGCTGTCGGTGGTAATCACACAACTGGCGCCCGAGCTGTCTCTACCCACCTGGGTGCCAGTGATCTGGGTGCCGCTACTGGAGCTCGAGCCAAGCGCCATCTCCCGACGCCGGCGCAGCGCCAGTTCGTCTCGGGAGGGAAGGCGGGATGGCAAGGGAAAATCCTTCGAACAGCTAGCCCTCACATCGGCTTTGCTGCGGCTGGATCTTAACCCTGAAGCCCCCTGCCCCTTGCCCATTTCGGCTGAGCCGGTACCGTCCGCGCAACGTTCAGGGGACGTCCATGGCCACCCGCCGCACCGCTTCCAGCTCCACTCGCAGCCAAGCTGCCCAGGCCGAACCCATGCCCGCTGGGGACACTGTTAGCAATAACCCGATGCCCGAATGGATGGCGGAGGCCGCAGCCAAGGGAGTCAAACCAGAGCAAGCGCTGGCTTTTATTGGTTTGGGGCTCATGCAGAAAATGGCCGGTTCGCCCCAAGACCTGCCCTGGCTGTGGTCTGAGGCCGAAGACGGTGGCCTAGCCGATCTGGCAGCTCTCAAGCAGCGCCTCGAACTCACCCAGCTGGCAGTCCAAACCGGAGCCCCTCTCAGCACCTCAGAAGTGGGTCAGTTGCTTGGTGCCCGCCCTACTAGTGAAATTGTGGAACGAGGCGGCCTCAAGGCCCGCCGGCTCAGCCGCAACGTCTGGAAATTGAGCCTCGCTGAAGACAGCTCCAGCCGCAGCAGCGACGACGCCTTCCGTCGCCGCTTCTAGTCAGGGACAAGCCCCACCAACTTCATCGATTCATTCCACAAGATCTGTGCAGTTTCAGGGTTACTGGCCTTGTCTGAGAGCTCCTGGCTGAATTGCTGAGCGCCTTTGGTTTGGCGGTTACCCCAGCTCCAGTGAACCCCTGAGGCGGAAAAATCCGGGTCGGCCACCACCTGGGCGACCCGCTCCCCCGCCAAAGCTTGGCTGACATAGCCACCGGTGATGTTCTTTTGAAACCAGGGGAAGATCGTTTGAAATGCCCGCGGCGTGCTGCGAAATAGGGGAGAGTCGGCAACGCAGCCTGGGTAGAGCGAGCTGAACACAATTCCAGTGTTTTCATGGAGCCGACGATGTAGCTCCTGGGTCGTGATCATGTTGCAGAGCTTGCTGTCCTTGTAGGCCTTGCCAGGTTTGAAGGCCTTGCCATTGGCCATGGCAATGGGGGGCTTGAATCCGGCCTTGAACCCGGCACAGTCGCCTAGGTCGGCTGGCGCAGGGATCGGAATCTTGCCGCCTAGTTCCTTTGAATTGGCCGTCACGGTGCCGAGAATCACCACTCGCCGTGAGGGATGGCTGGAGCGCTGCAGATCTTCAAGCAGCAACTGAATTAATAAAAATTGGCCGAGGTGATTGGTGGCCATCGATATCTCGAAGCCCTGGGGCGAGCGCTCGGGCTGCTTCAAGCGGGGTTTGTAGACGGCCGCATTGATCACAAGTGCGTCCAGAGGTCGTCCAAGGGACGCCACCAATGTTTTAACTCCCACCCGTACGCTGTCGAGATCGCTGAGATCAAAACGCAGATGGCTGAGCTGATCCGAAGGGATTCCTAGGCTGGCAGCGGCAGCAGCGGCCTTGACGGGATCTCGGTTAGCGGTCACCACATGCCAGCCGCGCTCAGCCATGGCCTTGCTGGCATTGAGGCCCACCCCCGAGGTGGTGCCGGTGATCAAAACCGTTCCGGCGCCAGCAGCTGAGGCCATCAAGCTCGTTGAGACAGGGCCCCAACTTACGGGGTGGTCTGCTGCCAAACCACCCGCAGGCGGTTAGGGGCAATCCACTGATTTTGCTCGCGAATCAGGCGTTGTTCCCCGGCCACCATGAACAGGTGGTCAAAGCGTTCGCGTGCTTTGGAAAGCTTGGCTTGCTCTAGGTCGAGCACCGCCGCTAGCTCACCCTGGCGCTCCATCCGCTCCTGATAGGCAGAGGCAAGCCGCACCAAGCTGATGCCGGCAACCAGCACAAGGCCCACTTTGAGGGATAGGCCAATCAGGCTGCAGAGCAGTTCCTGGCGCTCGCTTGAGAGAGCCTGAAGCGCTGCTGCTTCGCCACCAGAAATAATCCGGGATTCAGGCCGCGAGCCAGGCTTTGGCTCTGGATGCAAAGGCTGCTTGCGCCGGGCCTTGGAGTTGCGTGGTGCGCGAAGCGGCATGGAAACACCAGAGGATCGAACCCCGCTGGGTCCTGCACGCTTCTAGCTGGCCAGCCCCGTTTTGCCAAGGGGGCGTCTGCAGCTCCTCAAGCTTTGTAGAGACTGAAGCAGAGCCGTACGGCAAGCACGCCTGCATGGGCGGCTACCACCAGGGCAATCAGCACTTCGGCCAGGCTGAGAGTGGAAACCATTGGAGAGCTGTAAGCAACAGGATTCGCCCCATTCTTTGCCCTTCAGTGGCTACGGTCCAGCTTCACCCGCCCTGCTGTCACAGCTCTTGATGGCCTCTGTGGAAATTTCCGAGCGCCAGATCCGCGAGTTGGATCTTGCCGCTCTCCAGCCCTGGGTCCGTCTTGGCCCTGCGGCCCTGGTTCAGCAGGCCGGCTCGCTGGAGCTTCTGTTCCACTGGCCCCGAGCCGACGATGACCCGCGGGAGCTATCTGAGATTGCTGAGTTGCGGCTTTGGTCCCTCCGGGCTGACGCAGAAGCTCCCTGGCTGCCTCTGTTGCTGGAGCGCAGTGGCGGCCAACTCACCCGCCATGTGGCGATGGTGTTGCCCCACCAATTCAGCCGCACAGAGGGAATCCGTTTTGCCCCCGAGTCCTTGGAGCTCTGGATTACCCACCGGCTTTTCAGCCTTGATGCTTGGGCGCGCCTCCATGGCCTGAGTTGCCGTCAAGGCCTAGCCCAAATGGCTGCTGTGCTGGGCTACGAGCTGGATGAGGGATTCTGGGCGCCGCTTTCAGCTCGGTTGGGATAACAGCAAGGACAGGGCGCGTCGACCGCTATCAACCGCAAGGACTATGGTCAGCGCCCGCAGCAGCAACGCCAACTTGGCGTTGCTAACCCGGTCCAGTCTGTCGGCTGACCAGCCGGCAGTAATTGCTGCAGTTGCTCCAAGAGCCAGCCCGATCGGCATTATCCCGCGGCCATCCAGCATGAAGGTGGTTGAGGCCACCGAAGCCGAGGTCAGCACCGCCAACGTGCTGAAACGGATCGCCAGGTGAATCGGCACCTGCATCAGCTGCACCATCAAGGGAACCATCACCAGGCCACCGCCAAGACCGAGCAAGCCGGTGGCCATGCCTGCCACCATGCCCGTGGCCGCCAAACCCGCCAGCTTCAGGTCTGGGGTGTTGATGGCAGCCTGCGCTGTGGGGGGGCGAAAGCTCAAGGCCAGCCCTCCATACATCAACGATTGCAATGCCAGCAACATCCAGCCGTGCAGCACCAGTCCCACCTGGCTGAACAGGCCGGCACCAAGGCTGGCGCCCAGCACAATTGCCAGACCCCCACTCCATGGGAGGCTGCGGTTGCGCAGGTGGGCCCAGGTGCCACCCAGGGTGGTGGGCACGATCGCCAGAGTGCTGGTGGCCAGGGCCTGGTGAGGATCTAGTCCCGCTAGCAGCAACAAGGGCGAAAACACCAGCCCGCCCCCGATGCCAAGAAAGCCAGATAGCAGCCCAGCTAACAGGCCAAGGGGCAGATAGGGCAACAGGCTCCACAACATCCGGCCAACCATTGGGTAATGAACGACCTTCAAGCATCTCCTACACCAACCCTGCGGTTGCTATCCAGCAGCTGCCTTGGCGGTGCAACGCACATGGCGATAGACGTCCTGCTATTGGAACAAAGGGTCCCGGCCTTGCGGCTGTACTCCTGGCAGCGGCCAACCCTGTCGCTGGGGTTTCACCAGCGCCGCATCGAACCCCACTGGCAGGGGCTAGCGGCGGCGGGAATTGTTGATTTAGTGAGGCGTCCCAGTGGCGGACGTGCCGTGCTCCACGCCGGAGAACTCACCTACGCACTGGTGTGGCCTGACCCCTCCTTGTCGCGTCTGCAGGCCTACAGCCGGGCTTGCGCTTGGCTGGTCGATTGCTTTGCCACATTGGGCCTGCCATTGCAGGCGGGCCGCCAGGCCGTCAGCACGCAACCGAGCAGCTGCTTTGCAACCAGTACGGCCGCCGATCTGGTACACGCATGCGGCGCCAAGCGGATCGGCAGCGCCCAGCTCTGGCGCAGCGGCTGCCTGCTACAGCACGGCTCGATTCTGCTTGATCCCCCCGCTGACCTCTGGCAGCTTGTATTTGGCAACCCGCCACCTCGATTACCAGCCCTGCCCATTGACCGCGCTGAGCTGGAGCTGCGTTTGATCAAATCTGCCCAAGCTTGCCTGCCTGTGGCTGCTGCGGGTTGCAGGATTAGTCCCCTCAGCGACGAGGAATGGGAACGAATTACTGCGACCGAGGCCAGCTACCGACTCGTGGTGGCTGGTTCGTCTTCCCTTGCCTCACCAGAAGCCACCATGGAGCGCACCACCTGGGACAGGGCGAGGCCAAGCGGATAGGTGCCTTGGCGGCGGGCCGCCTCAAGCAAGGGTGCTGGTAGGCGGAGTCCCAGCTTGGCAAGCACCGCTTCACCGAGCTCGGGGCGTTCGATCGTGCCGCAAGGCAGTCCAGCGTGGCTGAGCACGAGCAGACGGTTGCGGCCGCTGTCTTCGAGGTGCTGCACCGCCTGCCACAGCGGTGCAGATTCCCGGATAGAGGGAAGGCTTGAAAGTGGCTGGATGTGATCGCCGATGCTGTCCGTATCCCAACGCTGCACTGGCAGTTGTTGCAGCGGCGTGTCATCGATGAAGCCCTGCCAGCGGCCGCGATCGCACACCAGCAGCCAGTCGCCCTGGTCGACTTCGCTGGCCTGGGAGACCCGCAGCTGGCTTAGCTCCCGCAGACGGCCTGTCGCCTCCAGCACCCGGAACCGCCGCCCAGCAGCATCACGTACCTTGAGTTCTTTGAGGGTTTTCTGTAAGGCAAGCATTTGGTGCTGGTTGCGCGATGCCCCAAGCCCAAACCAGCCAAGCAGCATCAACCAGGCGCCGTTGATGCCACCTCCGCGCAGCAGCAGCACAGTGCCCATGCCAATGGCCAGCAGGGAGAGGAAGCGGCCGCAGCTGTTGGCCACCTCTACGCCGCGCCGCTGACTACCGCTGGCCTGCCATACAAGGGCCTTCACGATCAGGCCACCGTCAAGGGGCAGGCCCGGCAGCAGGTTGAACAGGGCCAGCACCAGGTTGAGGGTGCCCAGCTCGGACACCATGGCGCCAAGCAGGGGAGAGAGATGGTCTGCTGGATGGGTTGCGGCCCGCAGGCCAAGACCCAGCACCAGGCTCACTGCCGGGCCCGCTGCGGCGACTAGCAAGGCGCCGCGTGCGGTGCTGCACTCGCGCTCGACGCTGGCCACTCCGCCAAGCAAAAACAGGGTGATGCTGCGTACCTCCACCCCTTGGGCCAGGGCCACTAGGGAGTGGCCCAGTTCGTGCAGCAGCACCGAAACGAACAACAAAACTGCCGTGACCAAACCCAGACCCCAAAGCAAGCCACCACTCACCGGATCCTTAAGGGTGAAGCTGTATTGCTGTTGGAAGGCCGCGGTGGCAAGCACCAGGATCACAAACAAGCTGGGGTGAATTCGTAGGGGAATTCCCCGAATTTTGAAAATTTGCCAGCCTTCTCCCACTGCTCTCTGTCTTGGTGTCTGATCCTAGAAAGGGGGCAACGGCCTTTGCCCGTGCCATGGCCCCCTGCTTGCTGAAGATCTGCGGATTACGGAATCCTGGCCAAGCCGCAGCGGTGGCCCACTTAGGTGTGGATGCGATCGGTGTGATCGGTGTGCCGGGCTCGCCTCGCTTCCTGGAGGCTGAACACCGACAGGCGCTTTTTGGGGCGATGCGGGCTGCGGCGCCTAGCTGCTGGGGTGTGCTGGTAGTAGCCGATCCTCCGCAGCAGCTCTGGCCGCAACTGGAAGCAGGCCGGGGCCATGCCGTAGTGCAGCTGCACGGCTCGGAAACGCCGCAGCAATGCGCCCAACTGCGCGCCCGCTTGGGCTGTGAACTTTGGAAAGCCCTGAGGATCCGCAGCCCCGAGGATTTACAGCGGGCCGTTGAATACGCGCCGGTGGTGGATGCCCTGCTTCTCGATGCTTGGGTCCCCGATCAGCTGGGTGGCACCGGCCACCGCATCCCGATCGAGTGGCTCCAGGGATTTACGCCAGTTATTCCCTGGTGGCTGGCCGGGGGCATTCGGGCCGACCGGGTACCGGAACTGCTGACTCGATTAACCCCCACAGGCCTGGATGCCTCCAGCGGCGTGGAGCGCAGCCCAGGCAATAAGGATCTTGGTCAGGTGGCAACTTTGGTGGCAGCGGTGCGTGCTGCTGGCCTTACTGCGCCTTCCCCGCCAAGATCGGATGGTCTTGCACCTGGCTAGTGGGTTTGTTCTGTAGATCTGCACTTTTACGCCCCTCCCATTTGGCCGGATCCCTGGCCCTGACCCTGCTGCCAACGGCCCGTTCCCAGGACCTGGTGGGCTGCCAGTAGGTGGACGGTCAGCTTTCCTGTGTGCCGGGCGTGAGTGCCGACCCCCAGGCCCAAATCCGCGCCCTACGCCAGCAGATCAACGGATTGCAGCAACTGGTGTTGCAAGGGGAGGCCGTCCAAGGTGCAGTTTTGCAGGCGGTGGCAGCAGCCGATCTGCTGGCCTCCTTGCCACCATCGGCCTTTCACTGGTACCGGCGTAATGCGGGGCCAGCCAATGGTTGTTGATTGACGGCGCCGCTGGGCCCACCTACCTATTGCAATCCCAGGACGTTTTGGCCCAGGTGATGGTGGTTGTTGCAGTATCAGACCCTGGGGGTGGAGTTAGACGGCAAGCTTCTACTGCCATTGGGCCAATAGGTGACCCTTAGGCGGTCGATTACAAAAAACTACTATTTATAGAGTTTAATAACTTTCCGCTGGAGCTAGCTGCTCAGGTAGAAAGTAGGGATTCCTGCTGCTTAACCAACTCAAAAAATTCAGCCTTGAGACTAGGATCAAGGCGAAAATCTCCACGCATTACTGAATTAACCATGCTGGTTTGAGGCTCTTTGACGCCGCGCCATTTCATGCAGTAGTGCTGAGCTTTTACGAGAATTGCAAGACCTTGAGGTTCGCAGAGGCGCTCGATTTCATCGGCCAAGATTATTACTGCTTCCTCTTGGATGTGGGGCCTCGAGAATACCCAGTCTGCAACCCTGGAAAATTTGGATAGGCCAATCACTCGGTCACCTGGCTTGATGCCAATCCAGCAATTGCCCAGAATGGGAACTAGGTGGTGCGAACAGGCTGAGCGAACAGTAATTGGACCTACGGTATAAATTTCATCAAGCTTTTTGACATTCGGGAAGCTGGCAATCTTTGGCTGCTCATGGTAGCGGCCCTTGAAAACTTCGTGTAGGTACATGCGGGCGACGCGCTCTGCCGTCTCCTCTGTATTGTGATCTTTATCAATATCAATGACTAGACTACGCAGCAACTCACGAACTTTGCCGGCAACCTCAATCTCTAATTGCTCAAGCTCACCATCGCGCAGGTGGTCAGCGATGTTGTCGTTTGCGAGGTAGGCAACTCCCGCTGCGTCAAGACGCTCACGGATTCGCAGGCTTATGGGCAGGGGGGCTGCGTCAGGTGCACTGGTGACCGAAGGACGGTTGGACGGCAGGGTGGTAGTCATAGGGAGGCTTAAAGCGCGCCGGCGGCCGGCATAAGGGTGAGATCTTCCACCACTGAGGCGGAGGGTTGCTGGGCCAAGTACAGCAGTGCTTCAGCTGCTCTATCGGCATCAAGCATGGCACGGCGATCGAACGTGCTGTGGACGGTTTCGCTCTCCCAGAGAGGCGTGTTTACCGCACCCAGGGTGAGAGTGCTGACCCGTATCCCAGATGGGCGCTCTTCGACGGCAAGACATCGGCTGAGCGAGACGAGGGCTGCCTTGCTTACGCAGTAAGCACCCCAGTCCGGGAAGGCCTGGTGGGCTGCATGGCTGTTCACATTGATGATGTGTCCGCCGCCAGCATCCCTCAGTCGAGGCAGCAGCGACTGGCACACCTGAAATACAGCGGTGAGGTTCAGCTGCATCAACCGTTGCCATTGATCCAGTGGCATCACTGCCAGAGAACCAGTGTAGGCAACCCCAGCGTTGTTAATCACAACTGTAGGGGTAAGCCCTCTGCTGCAGAGGGCTTCCAGTCCTGGGGCAATAGTGGCTGGCTCGGCTAAGTCTAGAGCGATGGATTCAACTCTCCTGCCACTGGGAGCTAACGCCGTCGTAAGGCTCTCGAGATCGGACTTGGTCCTGGCTAGTAGGAGCAAGTCGTAGCCAGCAGCGGCAAACTTGCGTGCTGCTGCGGCACCTATGCCTCTGGAGGCGCCGGTGATCAGAGCTACAGGTGCGGAATCAGGCAAAGGCAGGCGCGGGGAGGAGGAGATCTGAAGTAAACCTTAAGAGCTTGAGGAGAGATCTGGGGACTCGCTGTCGAGCACTCTTCCCATACGGCGAAATTTTGCATAGCGCTGCTCGACCAATTGGGATTCACTCAGGCCCTGCAGTTCGCTGAGTTGCTCTAGCAGGGCTGCTTTCAGGGTTTCAGCGGCCTGGAGAGGAGCCGAGTGGTTGCCGCCCGAAGGCTCGGGCAACACCAGGTCAATGACGCCGAGCTTCAACAGATCAGGGCCAGTAATTTTGAGGGCCTCAGCAGCTGTGGAGGCCTTGCCGGCATCCCTCCACAGGATCGAGGCGCAGGCTTCCGGGCTGGCCACTGTGTAAACACTGTGCTCGAACATCAGCAACCTGTCGGCTACACCGATGCCCAGAGCACCGCCAGATCCGCCCTCGCCGATCACCGTGGCCAAAATCGGCACCCGCAGTCGAAACATCTCGCGCAGATTTACGGCGATCGCCTCACCCTGCCCCTGTTCCTCAGCCAGCACACCCGCGTAGGCCCCCGGCGTATCAATGAAACTCAGGATCGGTAGGCGAAAGCGATCAGCGTGCTCCATCAGGCGCATCGCTTTGCGATAGCCCCCTGGGGATGCCATGCCGAAGTTCCGGGCGACGTTTTCCTTGGTGTCGCGCCCTTTTTGATGTCCGAGCAGCACCACCCCCTGTTCGCCGATCCTGCCAACCCCGCCCACTAGGGCCCGGTCGTCACTGCCCCGTCGGTCGCCATGCAGCTCCAGCCACTCGTCGGTGATCACCTGGATGAAATCCAGGGTGCTGGGCCGCTGGGGATGGCGAGCCACCTGGATCTTCTGGGAAGGCGTTAGGGCATCGAAGATGTCCTTGCGGCGCCTAGTGGCCAGGGTCTCGAGTTGGAGCAGCTGCTGGCTGACATCCACCTCCGAGTCACGAGCCAACTGGCGGATTTGCTCGATCTGTTCTTCGAGCTCAACCAGGGGTTTTTCGAACTCCAGCAAGGCGCGGCTGGCCATGGCGGGGATGGGCAAGGGGACGAAGCGAATTCAGGCTGTAGTCAGGGCCGGGGTGGAATCGATCTGGGCAGATAGACCCAAGGCCTGGAAGCCATGGCGCAGGGAAGCGGCGCCGATCAAATCCATCTTGTCGAGGCTGATGTTGTTTCGCCCCCAGCTGAAGTTGGTATGGATACCCTCGAACTCCAGCAGGATGGCCTCGGCGAAACAGGCAAACATCTGACGTTTTGGGTTGTCCATCTCAGCCATTTCCATCATTTGCCAGGTGATGTCGCTGAAAAATTCAACGATGCCGCCTTTCAAGACATGGATGCCGGCGCCACTGGCCTTCGTGTCTAAGTTTTTTGGGTAGCCGCCATCAATCATCAGGCAGGGCGACCTGAGATTGACGGCATCGATGCTCAGGGTTTGGGGCAAGCTGGCCACCCACACCACCACATCGGCTTCAGGCAGTGCCTCCTCTAATTTGAGGATTCGGCCGCCGCCAAGCTCCTGCTGTAAATCCAGAAGTGGTTGGGGCTGGCGAGCCACCAGCAAAAGCTCCTTGACCCCCGTGCGCTGGCTCAGCCAGCGGCATACCGCGCTACCGATATCGCCGGTGGCACCGATGACTGCGACCCGGGCTTGACTTAGATCGATGCCGAGCGCCGGGGCACTGGTTTCCACCTGGCGACAAATAACCCATGCGGTGTGGGTGTTTCCGGTGGTGAAACGCTCCCACTCCAAGGTAATAGAGCGGATTTGCTGCTCCTTGAGCAGGTTGAAATTTTCAAAGATGATTGAAGTGAATCCGCCCAAGGCAGTGATGTCAATCCCGTTTTTCTGAGCCAGCTCCATGGCGCTAAGCACCTTGCGCCGAGCCGTTTTGAACCGACTCAGCATCTCTGGTACGAAACAGGAATCGATGTAGGCGCCTTCAATGGTCTTGCCTGTGGCACTGGTGACCTGAAGGTGATCTACCAATTGGGGTGGAGCACTGCACCACACATCGAGGTCTCCATCGGCAAATTCCTCGAAGCCAAGGGTGCGAGCCTTGGCACGGGCTGCCTCAAAGCTTGTGGAGTGCCCGATCAAGCCGAACATGAACTGCCCCAGAGGATGTCGCGGACACTACATCTTGCCACGACAGCCCTGGCAGATGGCTTCAGCCGATCAGCGCTGCGGCTGCCATTTTGGCAATCTCCCGGGAGGTGAAACCAACCTCTAGCAGAGCTTCTTGATAAGAGCTGAGGAAATCGGCCATTAAATCCTCCTGGTCCATGTGCAGAACCGCCGCATCGCCCGCAACCTGCTCGAGCATTTTGCGCACCAGGGGCAGATTTTCTCTGTTGGCCTGCACCAGTTCATCTCGGACGGTCTCGAGATTGGCCTTCAGCCACTCCTGCCCGTAGTTGAGATGAGTGTATTCATCCTTGACTACCCCCTCGGTGATTTTGCGCGCGAACGGATCAGCCACAGGTATGTAGATGTGGTATGCCGAAATCGCGAATGCCTCAATCAAGATCGCCTGAATTAGCAGGCAAGTTGTCACCTTGCCATCTGCAAGCGCCTTCTGAAAATTATCGTGCAGGGGGAAGAAAAACTCCTTGGCAAAGGGCATATCGGCTGTGACGCCGAGATTGTTTGCGCAAGCTGTAAAGCCTTTCATGTGCTTCAGCTCCATGCGGGCCAACCTGGTGAGCTCTTCGGCTTGATCGGGTAGCAGTCCGCCGATCGACACGTAATTGTCGTGAGCTTCCTGCTCGCCCTCTATGACAATCGCGTTTATACGGCTGTAGGCGTCCTTGTAAGCGTCGGTACTGAAGTCGGGAAGCTGGTCGGCGGAAAACGCTTCGGAGATGCTGGTGGGAGCAAGAACTGCCATGTCGACCATGCGGTTGGATCTGATTGCTGAACTGTAACCACTCCCTACCGAACCTTGGCCGCCCCCTGACCTGGCCAGGTGCTTGCCAGCAGGGTTTCGAAACGGTGCTGCCAACCGGCCACCAACAGGTCAAAAAGTTTGGCCCCCAGGGCGGCAGAGGCGCCGCGAGCATCGCCGATCACCCCGGTGTGGCTGAGTTCTTTGCTAAGCCAGGCAAGAGGGGCGGCCCCTTCCAGGCTCCAGCCTGCGGGGATGGCCTCACCTTCTTTGCCATCACATGGACGCTGCTCGCCTACCAGCTCGGGGGCAAGGTGCAGCATCAAACTTGTTTCCACTAAGCCGGCGTGCAGCCCTTCGGAGCGCTCCGGCTCGGGGATCAGCTCGGCGACCCCCTCGGGACCACTCCATAGAAAGCAGGGCAGCACGGCCAGTTCGGGGCGCTCGGCCCGCAACTGGCGGGCTGCAGTTTGCAGCAGGGCTATTTGGCCTCCGTGTCCGTTTAGCAACACCAGGCGCTTAAAGCCGGCATTGGCCAGTTCATGGCCCACGGCCACCAGTTGCTCGATCAGCAGCTTGGGGGGGAGGCTGAGGGTGCCACTGAAACCGCGGTGCTCGGGTGAGAAGCCGATGCTCTGCAGCGGCAGCCGCAGGATTGGCAGGTTTGGCTCCAGCGCTGCCAATACGGCGTCCAGTAGCCGCTCGGCAAACAGTCCATCGGTACCGAGCGGCAGCTGGGGCCCGTGTTGCTCGACCGAGCCCCAGGGCCACACAACCGTGCTTCCCGGTTGGGCTGCAAGCTGCTGAACCTGGGGCCAGGCCAGCTGCTCAAGGTGGCGCTGGTGGGGCATTTTTTTTGAGCCTGTCTCTACAGTGTGGGGCTCTCATTCCCCGAGTGGAGATGGCCGGTACCGGCAGTCAACCGCCCTCATCCTCATCCCGGCCCGTGCCCCCTGGCCCTGCCCGCCCAGGTCCTGCGCGCCCCCAACCGCTTGCGCCCCTGCGCAAGCCGCCCCAGGTATTGATGATCCGCAAGGACGAGCCCACATCGCAACCGCCATCAACGCCTGAGCCTGCGGTCGCAGCAGCTCCCCAGGCCCCCTCACAAGTGGCTCCACGAGGCCAGGTTGCTGCGCCTGCCCGCACTACCGTCCAAAACGACGACGAGCTGTTTGACCTGGGGTCCATGGAGGGCCTCACCATGGCCGATCTGTTGGGTCCTGACCCCAGCCAGAAGCGTGCAGCAAAGGCTGCTGTTGCCGGAGAGCCCAGCACCAAGCCCGCGGCACGGAGCGTCGACGATTTCGACTTTGACGAAGAAGCCTTTTTGGCGGCTCTCGATGACCACGAGCCCCATGGCACCACAGGAGAGGTGGTGCGCGGCACCGTGATCGGCGTTGAAAGCGACGGTGTTTATGTGGACATCGGCGGCAAGGCGCCGGGTTTCATGCCCAAGAAAGAATGCGGCCTGGGGGTAATCACCAACCTCAAGGAGACCTTCCCCAAGGGGCTTGAGGTGGATGTGCTCGTTACCGGCGAGCAAAACGCCGATGGCATGGTGACCATCAGCGCCCGTGCCCTGGCCCTGCGTCAGAGCTGGGAGAAGGTGCGGCTCTTGGAGAAGGAGGGCAAGGTGGTACAGGTGAAAGTGAATGGCTTCAACCGGGGCGGTGTCACCTGCGACCTCGAGGGTTTGCGGGGCTTCATCCCGCGCTCCCAGCTGCAGGAGGGCGAAAACCACGAAGCGCTGGTGGGCAAAACCCTTGGTGCCGCCTTCTTGGAGGTCAATCCTGAGACCCGCAAGCTGGTGTTATCGGAGAAGAAGGCCGCCACAGCAGCTTTATTTCAAAACCTGGAGGTCGGCCAGCTGGTGGAAGGTCAGGTGGTGGCGATCAAGCCCTATGGCTTGTTTGTCGATCTCGGCGGGGTGAGTGGTCTTCTGCACCAATCGGCGATTAGCGGCGGTCAGCTGCGAGATGTGCGTGAGGTGTTTGGCCAGGGAGACCGGGTCAAAGCTCTGATCACCGATTTGGATCCTGGCCGGGGTCGCATCGCCCTCAATACGGCTCTCCTGGAGGGGCAGCCCGGTGAACTTCTGATCGATCGTGACAAGGTGATGGCCGAAGCCGTCGACCGGGCTAACCGGGCGCGCTCCGTGCTGCGTCAGCAGGAGCAAGCAGCCGGATGAGCCAGGCCGCTCTGGATTGGGAGCTTGATTATTACTCCCGTCCCATCCTCGAGCCCGATGGCAAGAAGCGCTGGGAGCTGCTGATCTGTTCCACCCCAGAGATGGCCGAGCCTGCTGGGGTAGCGAGCAATTGCTTCCGCTGGGTTCAGGCCTGTCCAGCCACAAGTGTCAATTCTATTTGGTTGAGAGAGTCTTTAGAGGCGGCACTTAAAGATGCTGCCAAGCAGGGTTTTGGGCCGCCGCGGCGGTTGCGCTGCTGGCGTGCCTCGATGCGCACCATGGTGCAGCGGGCTGCCGAGGGGCTGGGGTTGGAGCTGGTGCCCAGCCGCCGTACCTACGCCCTAGTGAGCTGGCTGCAGGAGCGGGAGCGTCTGGTGTACCCCCAGGAGCCTGGCTACATGGCAGGCCCCCTAGCCCCACCACCCCAGCCGCTGCGTCCGATTGCCGTGCCCTTGCCGGAAGCGGCACGGGGCGATAGTTGGGCTTGGGCCAGCTTGCCTTTGGGCGTCCTGGCCGCCGCATCTGAGTGGGATCTCGGCTTTGCCGGTCTTGTGCCGATACCAGATGGGCTATCCCACGAGGTGCCGGTGCCGGGCATTCGTCTTTTCAGCGCCGCACGGGCCCTGGCCTTGGCCGGCTGGCTGGCAGGGCTAGAACCCGTGCGGCTGGAGATCAGCGGCCTACAGCTGGTGCTCGAAGCCGGCCTTGAAGATCGCTGGCTTCTGACCAACTTGCCGGCTGAAGAGGCTGAGGCGGCAACAGACGCTTTCGCTGCCGCCCGCCAGCAGGCTGGTGGCATGCAGTTTCTTGCTGTGCAAGCCAGTGAACAGGACGAGGGCTTCGAGGGCTTCTGGTTGCTGCGCGACCTTCCTGACGCCTGACGCCCCATGGCAGAAGCTGTTGATCCCCCCTTTGATCGTCCAGACCGGGACTTCAATGCCTTGTCCGGCTGGACCTGGGTCGGCACCTACGGGGGCTACTACCTTCAGTGCAATCTGCTCCAGTCGTTTGAACACGGTTTTTTCACACGCCAGTGGCAGGGACGGGGGCCGGAGGTGTTGGCGGCCTATGTGAGCGCTGGAGTGAGTGTGCACCGTCTGCGTCAGGTGCACAGCGCCTTGGTTTTACCTGCTAGCCAGGCCGGCACCGATCCCTGGCCCGAGGCTGATGGTCTTGTCAGTGATGCCGGCGGCCAAAGCCTCTGGGCCTGTGGCGCCGACTGCACCCCGGTGCTGATCGCCGATCCCGTTTCTGGCCGAGTGGCGGCCTGTCACGCCGGCTGGCGCGGGGTGGCGGGGGGCATCCTCAGCCGCGCCCTGCAGCAGCTGCTGGCAGTCGGCAGCCGGCCGGCCGACCTGCTGGTGGCCCTAGGACCGGCGATAGGCGGCAGCTCATATCAAGTGGAGCGGGTGGTGTCTGAGCAGGTTGCGGCGGCGTTGGATCCTCACGCCGCCCGCCCGGGGGATCCGGCCGAGCTGCCGGCCTTGCTTGAGCAGTTGCGTCAGTGCGGCGCCCTGCAGGCAGACCCCGACCCCAAGCGAGACCGCCTTGACATCCGCCTTGCAGCCCAGCTCCAACTGGAGCGGCTTGGTGTGCCAAAAGCGCAAATTGGCATTTGTCCCCTCTGCACAGCCAGCGAACCACTGCTATTTCATTCGTGGCGGCGCGATCAGGTCAAAGCGGTGCAGTGGAGCGGAATCGTTTCCCAGAACTGAATCTTGCAGAGATACCATTCGGCTTGATGTCAGTCAAGGCAAGTGTTTTGGCGCCGTTTCGAGCTGGATTTGCATCAAATTCAGGTTGCTTCGCTTGCAAACGGGCCTATTGCTAGGCAATAATGAGTTTGTTGCATAATTCTCATCAATGCTCACTGGCGCTGACCTTCTTGCCAAGGTCAAAGAACTCGGGGATGTCAGCAAGTCTGACTTGGTTCGCGTTTGCGGTTATGTCTCCCACAAAAAAGACGGTTCTGAACGGCTGAATTTCACAGCCTTCTACGAGGCTCTACTGAATGCAAAAGGCGTCGATTTTGGTGGTGCCGCCAAAACTGGTAAAGGCGGCCGCAAGCTGAGCTTCAACACCAAGGTGCAATTTAATGGCAACCTAATGGTGGGCAAGGCCTACACAGCAATGCTTGATCTCAAGCCCGGAGACGAGTTTGAAATCAAGTTGGGCCGGAAGCAGATCCGCTTGGTGCCACTGGGTTCTGAGGACGAGGAAGAGTGATCGCTAGGGCCACCTGTTCGGCCACTTTGATGCCATCAATCGCTGCCGAGAGGATCCCGCCAGCGTACCCAGCCCCCTCGCCGGCTGGGTACAACCCTGGGGTGTTGCAACACTCCAGGGTTGTTTCGTTTCTGGGTAGTCGCACCGGCGATGAGGTGCGGGTCTCAACGCCGGTGAGCAGGGCGTCCTCCATCAAGAAGCCGGGAATACGGCGTTCGAAAGCCGGCAGGGCCTCCCGGATCGCGGTCAGCACAAACTCAGGCAAGCAGCCAGCCAAAGTTCCGAAGCAAACCCCTGGTTGGTAGGAGGGAATAACCCCAGTGGCAGCGTAACTGGGACGGTTGGCGATGAAATCACCTACATGCTGGGCTGGGGCTTGGTAATTGGAGCCACCTGCAACGAAGGCGCGACCCTCCCAATGGCGTTGAAAAGCAACGCCGGCTAGGGGATCGCCGGCTCTTTCGCCATATGGCGCTAGATCGGCCAGCTCGATGCCCACCACAATGCCGCTGTTGGCGTTGCGTTCATTGCGGGTGTGCTGGCTCATGCCATTGGTTACTACCCGACCGAGCTCCGAGGTGGCCCCCACCACCAATCCTCCAGGGCACATGCAAAAGCTGTAGACACTGCGGCCCAGGTTGGCTGTTTCACTGCAGTGGTGCACCAGCTTGTATTCGGCTGGACCCAAGCGGGGGTGGCCGGCGGCCTGCCCCCAGCGGGCCCTGTCAATCAGGCTCTGGGGATGTTCGATGCGTAGACCAACGGCGAAAGGCTTGGGCTGCATCGCCACGCCGGCGGTTTTCAACATCTCAAAGCTGTCCCGGGCGCTGTGACCAAGGGCCAGCACCACCTGGGTGGCGGCAATTCGTTCGCCACTATCGAGCTGCAGGCCCTCGATGGAGCGGTCCACGGGATTTAGCTCCAGGCCGTCTACCCGGCACTCGAAGCGCACCTCGCCCCCTAGGGCCTCGATTCGCTGCCGCAACCCCCGCACCACCGTGGCCAGCTTGTAGGTGCCGATGTGGGGGTGGTGCAGGGTGAGGATGTCAGGGTTTGCGCCTGCGGCAACTAGCTCTTCAAGCACCTTGCGCACGTAGGGCTTGGCTTCGCTCACCTGGCTGTAAAGCTTGCCGTCGGAGAAGGTGCCAGCCCCACCCTCGCCAAATTGGGCATTGGATTCGGGATTGAAGTCAGCGCTCCCCTTCCAAAAGCCGAAGGTGTCGGCGCTGCGCTGCTTGATCGCCTTGCCCCGCTCCAGCAATAGGGGACGAAACCCCATCTGGGCCAGCAGCAGGGCCGCGAAATAGCCGCAGGGACCAGCTCCCACCACCACTGGTCGCATCTTGGCTGCGTTGGCTCCGCTTACGACGGGGTGATAAGTCGTGTCGGGGCTGGGCCGCAGGTGGGGGTCGCCGGCAAAGCGCTTCAGGAGCCGGGCCTCGGCCCGGGCATCAAGGTCCAAATCCAGATCCAGGCTGTAAACGAGGGTGATCGCCGCGCTCTTGCGGGCATCAACGCTGCGTTTAACCAGCCGCAACCCAAGTAGTTGATCGGGGGCGAGCCGTAGGCGCCTCAGCACTGCCGCCGCCAGGTCGGCCTCGCTGTGGTCGAGGGGCAGCTTCAATTCGCTCAGGCGCAGCACTACCGACTCCAGGGGGGCGCCTGGACGGGAGCCGGGCGCTGATTCATGGCGTTATTTCAGCAGTCTTGGCTCCACTGCGCCTGAAATTGGATTGGGCTGCCAGGCTGGAGGCCGATGCGGCATCGATTCTTTGTCGATTACCCACTGCCCCCTTTGCATGGCCCTGGCGGCCCTCTGTGTGCTGCGAGCCACGGCCCACGGCACCTTGCTCTGGCGCTTGTCGGTCTGAGCGGGGCGCTAAACCATGGGCATGTTCCAGCGCAGCACACCGAAGATGGTGACCTGGCCGATGGTCACCTGGCCTGGTGCCTACCTCTCCCGACGTGGCTTTCTCAGCTTGGCTGGCTTGGGAGTGACCGCCTTGGCGGTATCAGGCCTGCGCCCTGATGCCGCTGCCGCCCCTAGGGGAGGTGCCAAACCGCTGCTGCCGCCCCGGGGCGACCTGCGCCTGGTGGCGATCAGCGATCTCAACAGCAGCTACGGCTCCACCAGCTACCTGCCGGAGGTGCTGCGGGCCGTTGAACTAATTCCCAGCTGGAAGCCCGATCTGGTGCTTTGCGGTGGCGACATGGTGGCCGGCCAGAAGCAGGGCCTCAGCCGCGTACATCTGAGTGCCATGTGGGCCTCCTTCCACCGCCAGCTGCTGGCGCCACTGCGGCGGGCTGGCCTGCCGGTGGCGATCACCATGGGCAACCACGACGCCTCTTCCGCCCGCTCTGCGGGCCAGTACATATTTGAGCTCGATCGCCAGGAGGCCGAGCGTTATTGGCGCGGCCAGCAGAACGCCCTGGGGCTCAAGTTTGTGGATGCCAGCCGCTTTCCCTTCGCTTACAGCGTGCGTCAGCACGACCTTTTCCTGCTGGTGTGGGATGCCTCCTCGGCCAGCGTGCCCGCCGAACAGGTGGCCTGGGCCGAGCGCCAGCTGCGCAGCCCCGAGGCCCAATCGGCCCGGTTGCGGCTGGTGCTTGGCCATCTGCCGCTGCTGGCCGTTGGCCAGGGCCGGGACCGGCCTGGCGAGGTTTTGCAGCAGAGCGAGGCCCTGCGCCAGCTGCTGGAGCGCACCGGCGCCCATGCCTACATCAGCGGCCACCATCACGCCTTCTTTCCCGGCCGGGTGGGTCAACTGGACCTGCTCAACCTCGGCGCCCTGGGCAGCGGTCCGCGCCGCCGGCTGCAGGACAGTACGGCTCCGGTGCAGACCCTCACCGTGATCGATGCCTTCTGGCCCCAGGGTGATGGCGCGGGACGTACGACCTACACCAGCTACAACATGACCACCCTGGAGTCGATCAGCAGCCAGCAGCTGCCGGCCCAGATTCAACCCAGCCAGGGACCGTCCCTGCGGCGGATCGGCTGAGAGGCTCAGGCCAAGCTGGCCTCGATCCTGGCCACCTCCAGGCGGGTGGCGTTCGTCAAACAACTCAGCCACCAAGGCTGAATCACGATCCAGGCCCAGGGTGAGCTGGGTGAGGTCGTTGGAGCCGATCGAGAAGCCATCAAAGCGCTCAGCAAACGCCTCTGCCGCGATCACGTTGCTGGGCAGCTCGCACATCCCATACACCTCCAGACCGTTTTCACCCCGCACCAGGCCAGAGCGGGCCATCTCCTCCAACACCCGATCCCCTTCCTCAGGGGTGCGGCAGAAAGGCTCCATCGGGATCACATTGCTGAGGCCCATGCCATCGCGCACCCGTTTAAGGGCCAGGCATTCGAGGGCGAAAGCAGGGCGGAAGGCCAGGGCGTAGTAGCGCGAAGCCCCCCAGCAGGCGGGCATATTCGTTGCTTTTGAAATCGGAGAAGCGCAGGATCATCGGCCGTGGATAGAAAGGCGCGGCAATGCGGGCCATGCCCTGGGCCAGCAGATCGATGTAGTACTCGGCGGGGCTGGTGTGGCCGGCCACCCGCTCAGGCTGGAGCAGGGCCAGCGGGTGCACCTTGATGTGGTTAACGATGATGAACTCCAGCCTGGCCAGGCCCACCCCGTCGCAGGGAATGGCGGCCAGGTTGAAGGCCACCTCCGGGTTGCCCACACCTATCAGGATCTGGGTGCGGGTGACGGGCAGATCGCCAATGGCCTGCTCCGTAACGCTGAACGGCAAGGTGCCCCGGTAGACCCGGCCCACATCGCCTTCGCAGCAGCTGATCGTGAAGGCGTCGCCGTCCTGGATCGAAAGGGCCACCTCGAGGTGCTCAAAGCCATTGAGCTGGCGGTAGGAGATGGCCCGGTCGGTGAACAGCGACGCGTAACAGCGGCGGCAGGCCTGCAGCAGGGCTGCCTCGCCCTGGATGTTGAGGAAGGTCTCCTGCTGGCCGGCGAAGCTGGCATCGGGCAGGTCTTCAGCGGTAGCGCTGGAGCGCAACGCTACTGCTGGCAAAACGCCATCTGGTGTTGCTAGCTCTCGATAGGCCGGCGAGCTCGCGGATCATTTCGCCGAGGGGGGCGTTTTTGCCGCCCACCTCGGCGATGCAGGCCCGATACCCCCTGCCGCCGGTTCAAAATGGATGGCACAGTGGGTTTATGCATTTTCGTTGCTCGCCGATTTCTGTGTCTCGCTTTTCCCTTGCCTGGATCGCCGCTTCCGCCCTCAGCACTTCCGCCCTGCTGGGAGCCCCTGCCTTGGCCCAGTCGCCTGGGGCAGCCTCAGCCGCTGCCAAACCCATCAGCCTTGAGACCATGAACGCGCTGGCCCTTGCCGCAGCCGTCAACGTCTGTGAGTTGGCCGTGGAGCAAAAATTTGCCGTGCAGAACGCTGTGATCTCGAATGCCAAGGCGATCACTTATGTGGTGACCGCTGTTCATGGCAGTCAGATTGCCGGCAGCGGCAAGCTTGAAGCCGCCCAGATTGTCAATGGCAGCATTGTGCAGATTGTGGGCCGGGTTAAGCAGGGCTGTTACGCCAAGATCACCGCCGACGACAAAAAATTTGTGGACGAAGTGATCGCCCAGTACACAGCCCAGGCCTCCAAAGCGCAGCCCAAGAAGTAAAGAGCTTGCCCTTTGACTGGAGATCAGTCGGAGTCGGAAGACTCTGGCTTGCTCTCCGGTAGGAGTTGGGCCAGTAGCCCAGCCGCCATCAGCAACCCGCCCAAGCTAAGGGCCAGGGTTTTATTGCTCGCCGCGGGGCCCTCACTCCATACCCCCGCCGCCAGGAAGGCACCTCCCAGCAACAGGGAGGGCACCAGCACGATGCCCTTGGCGGTGCGATTCAGACTCATGGGCAGATAAGTGGCCGCATTCAGGCTGCGACGTTGGCACAGTCGGCGTTGCTTTGGGATTCGGCTTGGGCAAGACCAGCCGCGATTAAACCGCTGCCCAGATCTGCTGCTTGGTTTGTGCTGCCACGCACGGGAGCAAGTGGCTGAACCTTTGCCAAAAGCACACCCTGGTTTTGGCCCATCGGCCGCAAATTGACGCGGGTGTGGCGAGGAACGGCTTGGCGAAGCCAGGCCACTGCCTCAGCCTGCTGAGCTTCAGCTACCTCCACACAGGCCAGCTGAACCGTGTAGCTACGGTTTTGGTCGCCTAGCTGCAGCAGGGTTGCTCCTCGCACCTGCAGCACCTCAGCTGCCAAGGCAGCTCCAGGCCACAACAGCAGAACCGCGAGCAATGCGGCGAGCCATCTCAAAGTTTGGCGCCGCAGCTGGGGCAGAACAGGTGGGCGCTTTCGGTAGTGCTGCCGCAGGCCTGGCAGTGGCGGCTGGTGTCGATTGCCAACTCCGGATGGGATGGCAGGCCCACCATCTGAGCGTTGCTGGCGCCGGGGGGCACCATCGGATAGCAGTTCTCGTTGCGGCGCACCTTGACATCGATGAAGGCAGGCCCGGGATGGTCAAGGGCCTCCTGCAGTTGCTGGCGCAGGGTGGCCCGTTCGTCGATGCGTACGCCTCGAACGCCGAAGGATTCCGCTAAGGCCGCGAAATTCGGCATGCCATTGGTCATTTCCGAGGCCGAATAGCGCTCTCCGTAGAAGCTCTCCTGCCACTGGCGCACCATGCCCTGCCAGCCGTTGTTGATCACCACCACCTTCACCGGCAGGTTGTATTGGCTGAGGGTGCCCAACTCCTGGATATTCATCAGGATGCTGGCGTCGCCGGCGACGCAGATCACCTGCTCATCCGGGAAGGCGGTCTGCACGCCCATGGCTGCGGGCATGCCGAAACCCATCGTGCCCAGGCCCGCCGAACTGATCCAGCGCCTGGGGCCATTATGTAAAAACTGGGCGGCCCACATTTGATGTTGGCCCACATCTGTGGTGTAAAAGGCATCCGGTGCCAGCTCCCTCAGGGCAACAATCACTTCTTGGGGTGAAATGTCTCCCTCGGGGGCGGGCACCACCAGGGGATAGTTCTGCTTCCAGCTGTCGATGCGCTGCAACCAGGCCTCGGTGCGGCCCTCCGAGCTGTCCTGGGCTGAGGCGGCCAGAAGGGCGGCTAGAGCGGCCTGGACATCGGCCACCAAGGCCACATCGGGTAGGCGGGTTTTGCCCATCTCCGCCGCGTCGATATCGATGTGGATCACCTGGGCTCGGGGCGCAAAGCCATCCAGCCGGCCTGTGACCCGGTCGTCGAAACGGGCACCGGTGGCAATCAGCAGATCGCACTCTGTGACTGCGAAATTGGCATAGGCGGTGCCGTGCATGCCGAGCATGCCCACCGATTGGGGGTGCTTCTCATCGAAGGCTCCCTTACCCATCAAGGTGGTGGTGACAGGCAGCCGGAAGCGTTCGGCCAGCTGTTTCACGGCGCCATGGGCACCGCTGCTGATGGCTCCGCCACCGACGTAGAGCAGGGGGCGACGGGCTTGACGGATCAAGGCCAGGGCCGCTGCAACGGCCACGGGGTCTGGACCGGGAGGCAATTTGAAGCCTGCGGGAATCGCCGAACCCGGGGCCACCGGGATGTAATCAAATTCCTCTAGGCCGACGTCCTTGGGCACATCGATCAATACCGGGCCGGGCCTGCCACTTGCTGCAATCAAAAAGGCTTCAGCCACGATCCGGCCGATATCGCGGGGATCGCGCACCACCCAGGAGTGCTTCACGATCGGCAGGGTTATGCCAAAAATGTCGGTTTCCTGGAAGGCGTCGGTGCCAATCGAAGCCCGCGGCACCTGCCCGGTGATCACCACCATGGGCACCGAATCCATTTGGGCCGTAGCGATGCCGGTTACCAGGTTGGTGGCGCCTGGCCCAGAAGTGCCAAAGCAAACGCCAACTTTGCCGGTGGCACGGGCGTAGGCATCGGCCGCATGGGTGCCTCCCTGCTCATGGCGCACCAGGATGTGTTTAAGCCAGCCACGGGACTCTGCCTTGTGCAGTTCGTCGTAGATGGGCAGGATCGCGCCGCCGGGATAGCCAAAAATGTGGCGCACTCCATGGCGATGCAGGGCGTCCATCAGGGCATAGCCGCCATTCACTCTCTTGGAGGCAAAAGCTTCGCTATTGACATCACCACTAGTTGTGGCGGGAGCGGACTTGGCCGCAGAGGTGAGGGATGTCAGCGTCACTGCTGCTGCAGGCCAATCAATTTGGCGACTATTTGGTTGTGACAACCCTAGGTGCCGGCGTGGCTTTTGGCGCAGCTGTCCGCCCTGGTTGCTGGCGCCGGTCAGCGGCCATGGCCCGCAGGATCTGGGCCGGGTCTAGCCAGCGACCTTTATGGCGCATGCCCCAATGCAGATGTGGACCCGTAGTGCGACCGCTCATGCCCACGTGGCCAATTAGTTGGCCCGTGCGTACGTCCTGTCCCTGGCGCAGCAGCACCTGGCCACTGCTGTAGGTGCCGCCTGAAACCCGCCCGGATAAATGGCAGTAGATGTGCTCGTAATCGCCCGAACGAATCACCAGCCCTAAACCGCAGCCTCCGTCTTTGATCACGTCCTGAACTGTGCCAGCCCACCAGTTGCGGATCGGCGATCCCATCGGTGCGGCGATGTCCAAGCCGTAATGGGGCTCCACCCGCCCCCAGGGGCCGGTGCGGGTACCGAAATGGCTGGTGTAGGCCAGGAAGCTGGTGACGGGAAAAACCCCCATCTGCCAACGACTCTGGGCCAGTGCAGCCGAGCTGGGCAGCAGCGAGCAGGCGGTGCCGCTTAAAACAACTGCCGCCGCGAGCAGCCCGCCCTGCGTTAAGCGGCGATCAGAGCAGGCCCAGCGCATGCAGGGGTCCCTTGCCACTGAGGAGCTCCAGCAAGAAAGCGGAAAATCCCACCATCGCCAAACGCCCATTCCAAACTTCAGAGCTGTTGTTCCAGCCCCAGGCCCATTTGTCTTGGGGATAGAGCTTCACCTTGCTGGGCAATTCAGCGGCCTGGTCGAGATTCACCTCAGGCCCGGCCATGGCCTGCTGCACCAGATCAGCCAAGCCATTGATGAAGGCCGGGGTGGTGTCGAGGGCTGGCACACGCCTGAAGTTGATGATCCCCGCCTCCGTGGCTATCTCCCGATACTCAATATCGATCTCCTCGAGGGTTTCAATGTGCTCGCTGACGAAACTGATCGGCACCACCACTAGATCCTTCACGCCGGCGGCGCCGAGATCCTGCAGGGCGTCGTCTGTGTAAGGCCTGAGCCACTCAACCGGACCCACCCGGCTTTGGTAAGCCAAGGTGGAGGGATTGGTGAAGCCCAGATCATGACCAAGGCGCTCCATGATCAGCTGGGCGCAGACTTGGATCTCTTTTTGGTAAGGATCGCCCGCCTCCTCCACATAGCTCTTGGGCACCCCGTGGGCACTGAAAAACACGTGGGCCGTTGAGGGCTCGGGGCAGGCCTGGATTTCGCGCGCAATCAGGCCAGCCATGGCACCCACGTAGCCAGGATCGTCGTAGTAGCTGCGAATGCAGCGGATCGGCAGCCGTGAAAAGCCACTGTCGGCTTGGCGCAACCGCTGCAGCTCGCGGAAGCTCGAGCCGCTGGTGCTGATCGAGAAGTGGGGGTAGAGGGGCAGCACTACTACCTCCTCCACACCATCGGCCTTGATGTCAGCCACTGCCGATTCAGTGAATGGATGCCAATAGCGCATCGCCACATAACTGGTGGCTTCAATGCCGCGAGTGCGCAGTTCGCTCTGCAATTCGCGGGCCTGTTGCTCGGTGATACGCCGCAGCGGTGACCCCCCGCCGATGGAGCGGTAGGCCTCCTGGGATTTGCCGGCCCGCAGGCTGCTGATCAACCAGGCCAACGGTTTTTGAAGGGCTGGATTGGGCAGCCGAATGATTTCCGGATCAGAAAACAGGTTGTAAAGAAACGGCCCCACGTCCTGAATACGCTCGGGCCCACCGAGGTTCAACAGCAGCACGCCAACTTTGGCCATGCCCTCATTCCGCTCGGTTTAGAGATTGAGAGCGTAACGCTGCAGCTACTCCCCTAGCGGCCAAGGCGGTAGATCGATAACGTCGGTTTCTTTGCTGGAACGTCAGCATTTGTGCTGGACCCATGGCAAAAGCAGCGGTGGAGCTGGATCTGGCAGATGCAGCTGCCCTTGCAGCCGAGGCCAACCTGCAGCTCGGCCTCGCCCATGCAAATCAATCCTTGGTCCAAGCCGGGGTCTCCCTGCGGTTAGAGCTGCGCGGCCAACGGTTGGGATTGCGCGGGCCACTGCCCTGCCGCCGGGGCTCGGGGCGGCACCCGGTGCAGCGCATCAGTCTCGGGCTACCAGCTGATCTTGCTGGTCTCGGGCTGGCCAGGGAGCGGCTTAAAGAGGTTTTGCGTCAACTGCAGCAAGGGCGCTTCGATTGGAGTGCCTGGGGGCCTCGACCAGCTCAGGGGCCGTCACCGTCACCGCCACTTTCACTTGTTCAGGCCGCCGCTGGCGATCCCCATGGATTGGCAGCTTTCGAAGCGGCATTTTTTGCCGATCCCCGCCGCCGCCGCAACCCCGCCGGTTGTCGCACCACCTGGACCAGCGCCTACCTGCCCTACCTGCGGCGCCTGGCTGCGATTGCGGCCGAGCGAGACCTGCCCCTGGGACTGCCCTTGCTCGAGATGGCGCTAGAGAGCTATGCCCCCAGCAGCCGCAGCCGCCAGCAGTGCGGCACCGCCCTGGCGGCCCTGGCCCGCCACCTGGGCTTGCCCCTGCCCGAGAACTGGAGCGAGAGGGCAGCGGGTTATGGCCTGCACGCAGCCCAGTTCCGGCGGCTGCCTGGCGATCAGCAGATCCTGGCCCTGGTCGAACAGATCCCCAATCCCTGCTGGCGCCTGGCCTACGGCCTGATGGCCACCTACGGCCTGCGCAACCACGAGATCTTCTTCTCCGACCTCTCGGCCCTGGCCGCTGGCGGTGACCGGGTGATCCGGGTGCTGCCCACCAGCAAAACCGGGGAGCACCAGGTGTGGCCCTTCCAGCCGGAGTGGGTGGAGCACTTCGGCCTTGAGCAACTGGGCTCGCTCCAGCCCCCCCTGCCACCAGTGGCGACCGACCTGCGCCACACCACCCTGCAGCAGGTGGGCAGGAGGGTGGCGGAACAGTTCCGCCGCTACGAGCTACCGATCACCCCCTATGACCTCCGCCACGCCTGGGCCGTGCGCACGATCCACATCGGCCTGCCGGACACGGTGGCGGCCCGGATGATGGGCCACTCGGTGGCTATTCATACCCGCACTTATCACCACTGGATCACCCGACGCGACCAGCAGCAGGCGGTGGATGCGGCCCTGGCGCGCCAGAGTGCCGCCAGTGCCATTGCCCCACCGTGAGCCAGCCCGATAGCGCCGCAAACCAGTCCGACATCGCAGTATCAGGGTCGACTCTCGATGCGGTGGCTGCCGAGCTCGGCCCCGGCGGTGATCTGGCACCGGAAGCAGACGCTGATGGCTACCGACGCCGCATGGCCCGCCGCCAGGAGGTGCAGCGCCAGCGGGTGGGTGAGCGCAACCTGGAGAAGGGGCTGGTGCTGGTATTCACCGGCGACGGCAAGGGCAAGACCACTGCGGCCCTTGGCCTGGCGCTGCGCACCCTGGGTCACGGCGACGCGGTGGCGGTGGTGCAGTTCATCAAAGGGGGCTGGCAGCCGGGCGAGGCCAAGGCCCTGGAGTTGTTTGGCGACGCCCTGGCCTGGCACGCCCTGGGCGAAGGCTTCACCTGGGAAACCCAGGACCGCGAACGCGATCGTCAGCTAGTACAGCTGGCCTGGGAGCGCTCCTGCAGCTATCTGGCTGACGGGCACCGCAAGCTGGTGGTGCTCGATGAAGTGAACGTGGCCCTCAAGCTGGGCTATCTGACGGTGGAACAGGTGCTCGAGGGGCTGGAACTGCGGCCCGAGCTCACCCATGTGGCCCTCACCGGCCGCGGCGCGCCGCCGGCCCTGCTGGAGCGGGCCGACCTGGTAACCGAGATGAAGCTGGTGCGCCACCCCTTCCGCGAGCAAGGGGTGAAGGCCCAACGGGGGATTGAGTTCTGAAGCAGGTGCTGATGCTGCTCACAACCTCGCCCGATACGCACGCCCACCTGGCCGGGGCGGCGGCCGTGTTGCTGCTGGCGCCTGCCCTGCCAGGAGGGCTGCCGGCGCCCTTGAGGATCTTTTGGTGGCCCTGCATGTGCTGGCCGGGCAGGTGGCCGGCGTGGCAGTGGGCGGATTGGCTCCACGCCTGATCGTTTGGCTGGTGCGCTGCGACCAGCAGCTCCTGCTGGCGGCCATTGCTCTGGCGTTAGTCGCCTACGGCTTCGGCCAGTTGCTGGGGGATGTCTCTCCAATGGCCGCTATCGCAGCGCTCGGTTCGAGCAGTAGGCGCTGGGGCGGGTCATGCAGCCCTTCAACACCGCCGCCGAATTCACGCAGCCGCTAGCGATGCGGCAGCTGCTGCCCGCCTTTGCCGTCCGTCGGCCCCCTAGCCAACTGTGGTAACAGCGGCGGCGGGCCCAGTTGCTCGAGGGCAAAGCAGTGGCCGTAGCTGGGTGTGGGGTGCATGGAGTAGAAGCGCGGCGAGGGTTCGCCGCCAAGGCGTTGCCGCAGGGCCAGCCAGCCGCCGGCGATCCGGCTGCGGCTGCGCAGCGCCAGCAACACACCGCGCTGGAGTGTGCCCGGCGCCGCGGGCCAGCCGAGGCTGCCGGCCACTTCATTGGCCAACAGGCTCTGGAGAACACGCCGCAGCAACGGTCGCAGCGGTGCAGGCCAGTCGGATAGCAACATGCCCAGGGTGGCCTCCGCAATTCTCTGGTTGCTTGCGGCGTAGCGGAACGTCTCCTGCTCCACCCGCTCGTTGAGCGCCAGCAGGGCTTCCAGGCTGGATGGGATCGCCGTAATCCCCATCCGCTCCCCCGCCGCCTGCCAGAAGCGGAACAGATGGTCGCACTCCTCGTTCGTGAGCCCACGCCAGCCATAGCGCTCAAGCCACCGGATCGGCTCGGCCACGAAGCTGGAGAGCACATACAGGAAATCGTCGTTGGTGATGGCGTAGTGGCCGTGGATGCGGTTCATGCGGGCGATCACAGCCGCGCCTGGCGCGCTGTCCAGTCCGTGACGCAATAGCTCTGCCACCATTAGGCCGGTGTCGTCGTAGCGCTTGCGCGGCCGCTGTTCAAACTCGCCGGTGTGCGCCAGCAGCGCCGAGATCGAGGGAACGCAAAAGGTTTTCAGCAGTGCCAGTTCCAGGGCCCGGGTTATATCCCAGGGGAAAAGCACACCAGCCAGCCGGTGACAGCAGGCCTCGGAAGCCTCAAGTGTCATGGGGTGGGGGCAGAGTTGATCCAAAATCGCACCCTTTTGGGCTTGGTGCCTGCCGACAGGCACCAAGCCAGGAGATCATGCTGCGATTCCCATCCAGACCCCTTCCGGCCATGGAAGTATTCAGATTTCTTGCTTGATTGCATGAGTGAGTCTATTCGCCCGTTTACATATCAAACTGCGGTCAGTCCGCCATCGTCTGGGTGAGCAAGTTGACGGCTTGAGTCGCCTCCCAGTGCTCAAGCGTTGTATTCAGCAGATCTTGCACAAAAACGATTCTGGCGTTATTTACAAGTACGTCGATTGTGCTGAATAGCTCCAGCGCCTGATCAGCCTGCACTGGATGGCAACGATGTCCAAACCGTTCAACCACCTGTCGAGTGTTTTCGAGGCCGATCGGATCGCGGCCGCTAATCACCAGATCAGCACCTGCAGCAGCTAATAAGGATGCGATCTCTGCGCCAAGGCCGTGCATCGATCGGGTGCCACTGCTGGGCGTGGGCTGGTCAGAAGGAGTCTTCCGTCTGGCCGGCGAAGCTGCCGGCGTAGCTCTCGCTGCCCTCCAGCTTCTGGAACACGAACTGGCAGATCGCGGTGCCGGG
>ERZ888423.698-NODE-698-length-33536-cov-11.223888_pt1 | contig 33536 bp, 31 predicted proteins | sample MGYA00520523_ERZ888423 | MGnify/ENA primary metagenome ERZ888423 (study PRJEB32303, sample SAMEA104408611) | aquatic metagenome | biome: Brackish water; feature: Pelagic; material: water | place: Baltic Sea | collected 2014-06-08T10:24:00 | depth 30,27 m ...
GAAGGATCGCAACCCATTGCAAGCCTTCATGATCTTTTGATTCAGGCTCTTAGATCAACCCCACTTTTGGCGGAATCGCCAAAAGTGGGATAAGTTGATCGCTATCAATAAGATAAAGCATGGACTGCGCGTCCACCTGGACGCGCTATGCTCCGGCGCCAGCTATCAAGGCGTGATCCCCGCGCCGCCGTCCACGTCGAGCACCTGTCCGGTCACATAGGCGCCCGCCTTCGAGGCGAGAAACAGCGCCGCGCCGGCGATTTCATCGGGATTGCCCAGGCGGCGCAGCGGCAGCTTGTTGTTGATCCGGTCGAGCCGGACCGGGTCGGTCCAGAGGGTCTTGGCGAAATCGGTCTTGATCAGTCCGGGCGCGATGGCGTTCACCCGCACGCCCTTGTCGCCATATTCAAGCGCGAAATTGCGCGCCATCTGATGTTCCGCCACCTTGGAGATCGAGTAGGCGAACAGCTCCACATTGCCCACGAGGCCCGCGATCGAGGCGATGATCGTGACGGAGCCCTTGCCGCGCTCCGCCATCCCGGGGATCACCATATTGCACAGCCAGAACGTGCTGCGGATGTTGGTCTCCATGATTTTGTCCCAGGCGCTGTCGGGCATGTCCTTGGAGGGGCCGTAATAGGGATTGACGGCGGCGTTCGGCACCAGGATGTCGATCGGGCCCAGTTTCGCCTCGGTTTCCTCAACCAGGCGCGCGAGTTGGTCCTTGTAGCCGACATGGCAGGGGATCGCCGTGGCGCTGCCGCCGCGCGCGGCATAGTCGGCGTTGATTTCCGCCGCGACCGCCTCGCAGACATCCGCCTTGCGGCTCGAAACCACGACCTTCGCCCCATACTGCGCCATCCGCGCCGCTATGGCTTTGCCGATGCCCTTGGTCGATCCGGTGATCAAGGCCGTCTGGCCGGAAAGGTCGAAAAGATCGTCCATCATTCTGCTCCCTCAACGGGTCATGTCATTCATTGCCGACCGCGATGGTAGGCCGGGAGAGACGGCCGAAACAAGCATCGACAACCCGATGGGCGACACGGGCGGAGGCTCGCCGCGCGGTCTTGGCGGTCAGCCGCCCGAGGCGGGCGCGATGCGGCGAACATGCGGGTCCATGTGCCGGAAGGCGACGCTCACCTCCTGGGCGCCGGCAGGGACCGGGAACGGCGTCGTCGCCAGCACCACGTCGCCGATCTGGGCGGTCCGAGCCTGCGCCAGCGCGGCGCGGAGCGCGTCCTTGCCGATGCGGCAGGCGACCGGCGGCCCGCCATCGATCCGGATGTCGCATGTGCTCCGATGTCCGGCCAGCGCCCGGTCCGCGACCCAGACCCGCCGCCCAAGCGCCACAGCGCCGTCGCCCGGCGTGACCGTCGCCGTCGTCAGCGCGCCCGACCATGGCCCCGGCCCGCCGACGATCGCCGCCAGGCCGACCCGGAAACCGGCCGCATCGCCGATGGGGCTGCCGGGCGGCGTGAGCGTCAAGGGCGCGGAATCGAAGTCGGCGTGAATGCGGCCAAGGCCGGCGACAGGCTGCAGCGCCTGCCTGCCGGCCTCGACCAGCGGCAGGGTCTCCGGCTCGATCGCGAGCAGGATATCGATTTCGACCGGCTGCAGGAATTCCGGCGTGATGTCCAACAGGACATAGGAGAGATCGCGCCAGTCGCCCTCGCGGTCGATCAGATAGGGGCGCGCCGCGTCCCCATGCGCATACCGGCCAAGCTGCTGGGATGCGCTGTGTCGTCCGGCTCGCAAGGCGCCGTCAGCGCGCCACGACGATCTGGTCCTGCTCGCCCAGGCCGTCGATGCCGAGACGCATCCGGTCGCCCGGCTGCAGGAAGCGCGGCGGCTTCTTGCCGGCGCCGACGCCCGGCGGCGTGCCGGTCATGATAATGTCGCCCGGCAGCAGCGTCATGTATTCCGACACGAAGCTGACGATTTTCCTTACGCCGAAAATCAGCGTCGCGGTCGTGCCGTCCTGCATCATCTCGCCGTTGACCTCGAGCCAGAGCTTGAGGTTTCCGGGGTCCGGGATCTCGTCCTTGGTCACGAGCCAGGGGCCGACCGGCGCGAAGGTATCGCCGCTTTTGCCCTTGGTCCACTGGCCGCCGGGACGCTTGGTCTGGAATTCGCGCTCGGAGATATCGTTGCCGACCGCATAGCCCGCGACATAGTCGAGCGCCTCGTCCTCGTCCACGTATGAGGCTTCCGTGCCGACGATGATGCAAAGCTCGACTTCCCAATCGAGTTCCGTCGAATGGGGCGGCTGCAGGATCGGTCCGCCGGGGCCGGTCAGCGCGGTCGCCGACTTCAGGAAGATGATCGGCTCCGACGGCGGCTGCATGCCGACTTCCGCCGCATGGTCGGAGTAATTGAGGCCGATGCAGACGATCTTTGAGGGCGTGTCGACCGGCGGCGCGATATCGACCTCGCCCGTGACCTTCGGCAAGCTCATGGGATCGATCGCCGCAATCAGCGCCAGTCCTTCGGGGGATACGGCGTCGGCGTCGATATCCGGGACGATCGAGGACAGATCGCGGATGGCGCCATCGGCGTCGAGAATGCCCGGACGAACTTCGTCGCCGGCGACATAGCGCAGCAATTTCATGGCCTTGGGCCTTTCCTTATTCGGCGGCGGCTTGTTGCGGCGCGCCACGATTGGCGACGCCAGCATCGACGAGTTCGGCGACGTCGGACGAGGAGAGGCCCCATTTCGCCAGAATTTCGTCCGTGTGCTGGCCGATGGACGGCGCCTCGTCAAGCGGATTGCCGCCTTCGATCGGGCGGAAGCCTGGAATGTTGCACATCGGCAGGTCGCCCTGCATGCCCTGATGCTGGATCCAGGAAATGCTGTTGACCGCCTTCACATGCTCGTCGGCCATGAAATGGTCGTAGGTCGAGACAGGGGCGTTCATGACGCCGGCCTCGGTCAGGGCGGCGGCCCATTCCTCGGTCGTCTTCTTCAGGAATTCGGCGCGGACCATCGGCATCAGCACCTTTTCCTGGTCGATGCGCTTTTCCCGGCTGTCGAAGCGCGGATCGGCGGCCCATTCGGGTTTGTCCAGCACCTTGCAGAGGCCGACATAGTGGTGCTCGCGCATCGCGGTCACGTTGATGTAGCCGTTCGAGGTTTTCATCGTGCCGACGGGGACATACAGCGTCTGCGGCGCGCCGCCTTCAAGGTAATGCTCCATCACCTTGGCGGCCTGGAATGCCGCCGCGCATTGCATCAGCGAGCAGTCGATATAGGCGCCTTCGCCGAAGCGGACTTTCCGCATCAACGCGGCCGAAATCGCCTGGAAAGCATAGAGGCCCGTCATCACGTCGACCGCGATCATGCCGATGCGCTGGGGCGTGCCGGCTTCGTCGCGGTTGATCGACATCCAGCCGGAAAACGCCTGGATGACCGAATCCGTGACCGGCAGCTTGTTATAGGGGCCGTTCTGGCCGAAGCCCGTGACCGACAGATAAATGACGTTCGGGTTGACCTTCTTCACGTCGGCATAGGACAGGCCGAAGCGGCCCATGACGCCCGGACGGAAGCTTTCGACGATCACGTCGGCTTCCGCGGCGGCTTTCTGGACCAGGGCCTGAGCCTGCTTTTCCTTCATGTTCAGCGAAACCGAGCGCTTGCCGCGATTGAAGATGATCCCGTGGGCGCAGGTGTCGCCATACATCTTGCCCAGGGTCCGTCCCCAATCCCCGTCCAGCGGCTCCACCTTGGTCACGTCCGCGCCCTGCTGGGCCAGGAGCATGGTGGAATGCGGGCCGGCGACGCCCTGGGTCATGTCCAGGACCTTGAAGCCTTCGAATGGCAGACGCTGTGCGCTCATGGGCGGGGACGCTCCTCTGGTGGCATTTCTTGATGATTTCAGTCGATTTAAGCGGCGCAGCGCCCCGCCGTCAATCAGCGGCCATCTTGGCCTTCGCGCCGGGGGGACCTATCTGATAGATTGGCGGGTCTTTGGCGCCGATGGATTATTGGAGACGACATGATTCGCTATGCCCTCTCCTGTGCGGCCGGGCATGAATTCGACGGCTGGTTTCCCGACAGCAGCGGTTGCGACATTCAGCTTGAGCGCCATCTGGTGACATGCCCGGATTGCGGGTCCGTCAAGGTCCGGAAAGCCTTGATGGCCCCGGCGGTGCGCACCGGAAGCCGCGATGCATCGGCAAAGCGGCAGGCGCTCGCCCTGGCGACCCATCAGGCCAAGCTGGAAGCCCTCCGCGCCCATGTGGAGCAGAACTTCGAGAATGTCGGCGACCGCTTTCCCGAAGAAGCTCGCCGCATCCACTACGGCGAAACTGAAGCGCGGGACATCGTCGGCGAAGCGTCGCTGGATGAAGCCAAGTCCCTGATCGAGGAAGGGGTGGAAGTCGCGCCCTTGCCGATCCGGCCGCGCACCGACGCCTGACGGGCTGCGACGAGCTGGCCCCGCGTCACTTCCGGAAGCTGATCAGGTCTGCGGCGATAATCTGCCAGATCGCGAGCGTCATGATCAGGCCGCCAGCGGTGGCGATCGCGGCTTTCAGGGCGATGCGCGGGCGGGCTGGGGCGCTTTCCGCATGGCCGGGTTCCGGATTTTGCCTTGGCTGCGAGCCAAACGGCAGGGCCAGGAAAAAGCAGAACCACCAGCTCAACACAAAGACGACGATGGCGCCGGCGATCGACATGACCTGGCTCGCTTTCTCGATCTATCCCCATTCCGACAGACGCGCCAGCGGGCGGGTAACCTGATCGTTCTTAATATGTTAGACAAACTCGCCCGGACTTGAGGGCGCGTCAGGCTATTTCGGTTCCAGGCGGTAGAGGCCGCCGTCGCCAGCGTCGGTCAGCAGGTAGACGAGGCCGTCCGGGCCGACGGAGACTTCGCGGATACGCCCGATCTCGCCTTCGATCAATCGTTCTTCGCTGGCGATCCGCTGGCCGTCCAGTTTCAACCGGACCAGAAGCTGGAATTTCAGCGCGCCTACAAGCAGGTCGCCCTGCCAGTCGGGAAAAGCGTCGCCTTGATAAAACGCCATGCCGGACGGGGCGATGGAGGGGTCCCAGTAGTATATGGGCGCTTCGAAGCCGGGCGCCGTTCCGGCGTCGGCGATGCGGCCGCCGCTATACTCGCGGCCAAAGGTCACGCGAGGCCAACCGTAATTGGCGCCCTCGCGGAGCACATTGACTTCGTCGCCGCCTTTCGGCCCATGCTCATGGACCCAGATCGCGCCGGTTTGGGGATGCACGGCCATGCCCTGGGGATTGCGGTGGCCCGTGGTGAAGAGCCTCGGCCGTTCCCCTGGCGCGATGCGATAGACGGACCCAGCGGGATCGGCCGCATCCTGGGCGCGCTCGCGCTCGCCCCGGTCGCCGAAGGCGGCATAGAGCGCGCCGTCCGGGCCGAAGCGCAGGCGGCCGCCGAAATGTACCGAACTCCGGGTCCGGGGCGCGGCGTCGAAGAGGATGCGGAGGTTGCTCAAGGCGTCGCCCGCCAATGTGGCTTCCGCGACGCGAGTCGCGGCGCCGCCGTCGCCTGCCGCCGCGTAGGACAGCACGATGCGCCCGGTCGTCTTGAAGTCCGGGGCGGGCCGCGCATCGAACAGTCCGCCCTGGCCGTAAGCCGCGACCTTTGGAACATTGGCGATCGGGTCAAGGCTGCCGGTCGTCGGCCGCCAGCGATAGAGCACGCCCGGCCGGGTCGTGATGAGGGCGTCGCCCTCGGGCAGCCATGCCATCGCCCAGGGGTGATCCAGCCCCTCGACCAGCTTGACGACCTTGACCTCCGCCGCCGACGCCGGCGCTGTCCAGGCGAACGCCGCCAACAGCAGTCCAAGCCACATCCTTTGCATGATCGTTCCTTTCGCTTCAGCCCGGTCGCCGCAAGAGCCGGGCGGCCGCAATAAAATGTGTGGCGCAGGGACTGCGAAACAAGCGGCCGTTAATCGATAGCCATACAATCACGGATAGGTTAGTGCCTTCGGCTGCTTCATTTCTGTCCGCGCAGGCCCCGCCTCATGCTCGATCGTCTGCTTTTCCATGGCCTGCTTGTGACGGCGTTGGCGCCGGCGCTGATGTTCGCCGGCCGTCCCCTCTGGGCGATTGTCGCCGCGGCGCTCGCCGCCGGCGTTCTGCTGCTGGCGGCGAGCAGCCTCAGGGCGTTCCGGAAGCCGCAAGGCTGGACCTGGACCGATGGCCTCTTGATCGCGGCGGGCGGCATCTGGGCGGGCGTGCTCGCCTACGCGGCGTCACAGATCTCGACTGACGGCCCGGCGGCGGCGGCGACGCTCTGGCGTGAGGCCGCCGGTCTGCTCGGCGAGCCTGTTCCCGTTCGCGGATCGTTGAACCCCGGCGCGACCGGGATCGGCGTGCTCCGCCTCGGCCTCTATGCCGGCGTGCTCGTGCTCGCCTACTGGCTTTGCGGGTCGCGGGCGCGCGCCTGGACCGTGGTCACGGCCGTGCTGGCGGTCGTCGCCGTGGCGGCGCTTTATGCGGCGGCGCTGAAGGTCGCCGGCATCGAGTATGTGCTCTGGGAAAAGAAGCGCTACTACATCGGTTGGGCGACGGGTCCCTTCGCCAATCGCAGCACCTTCGCGAGCTATCTGGCGATCGGCCTGGCCTGCAATGTGGCGCTTTGGGCGCGGGCCTATCGCCGCTTCGTCCCAAGCGAGATCGAGGGCCGGGAGCGTCTCCGGTTGGCGCTGGAGTTCATCACAAGGCGCGGCGTCTTTCTGGCGCTGCCGGGCTTTGCGATCGCCGGCGCCGGGCTGATGACCGGCTCTCGCGCCGGGACCGCCGCCATGGCGATCGCCGTCGTGCTGACCGCTGGCTTGATCGCGCTGCGCTGGCGCCGGGACGCCCTCCTTGCGCCGATCGTTGCGGTCCTGTCCGTCACGGCCGTCGCCGGATTGCTGTGGGTCGTGGCGGGGGACGGCGTCGCCTCGCGCTTCGACAATCTGGAGGACGCCTATGACGTTCGCCAAAGCCTCTATGAAGACGCAGGCCGCATTCTGGACGCCCACGGCGCGCGCGGCGTCGGCCTTGGCGCGTTCTCGGAAGCGTTGCATGCCTACAAGTCAGCCGACACGGGCTATGACCGGTGGCAGGCCCACAACACCTATCTGGAAAATCTGATCGAACTTGGGTGGACGGCCGGCCTCGCCATGTTCCTGGCGGCCGGGCTGGTCGGGTTTGCGGCGGCGCGCGCGATCTGGCGGCGCCGGCGGCTCGCCCCGGTCGCCGCCGCCGCGACCGGCGGCTTCATTGCCGTCGCCTTGCATAGCGCCGTGCATTTCCCGCTGCAGGAGCCAGGGGTGGCGTTGACCCTGGCCCTGCTGCTAGGCGCCGCCGCAGCTCAGGCGGACGGCGGCGACTGATCCGGTTCAGCCTTTTTGCTTCGCCGGAATGTTCGGCCAGTCGCCCAGCCAAGTCAGGGCGGATTGGCGCCAGCTTTGGACTTGCGGAACCAGCGCCTGCCGTTCCCGGATCGCGCCCGCGCGCAGCATGTAGACGGGACGGGGCTCCTCCGCCGAAGTCGCATAGATCTGCGTGCCGCAGGTCTCGCAGAAGCCTTGCGCCCGCCGGGCGCCGCTATCGCCGACCTTCACGTATTCTCTGACCGTGCCGGTCAAAAGCTTGAAATCTTCCGTTTTGGACGGCACGTTTACCCGAAATGCGGTCGATGACAGGGCCTGACAATCCGAGCAATGACAGATCATGGTCTGCTCGGGATTGACCTCGGCTTCATAGGTGATGGCGCCGCAGTGGCAGCTTCCGTGAATGTGCATCGCTTTGCTCCTGCTGAATTGCCCCCCATTATAGGCTGACAGGGTTCAGGGAGGCGATATGCGCGCGGCATGGTACGAACAACAGGGTCCGGCTGAGACAGTGCTGAAGGTTGGCGAGATGCCGGCGCCCACAGCGGGGCCGGGGGAGGTGCGCATCCGGCTTGCGGCCTCGGGCGTCAATCCGGCGGACGTCAAGCTTCGGTCAGGCAAATCGAATTATGGCCATGCGTTCGACCGCGTGATCCCGAACAGCGACGGCGCGGGCATCGTCGATCAGGCAGGGCCTGGGGTCCAGCCAAGCTGGGTCGGCAAGCGCGTCTGGCTGGTGAACGGCCAGCGACTTGGCCGTGCATTCGGAACGGCTGCGGAATACATCGCCTTGCCGTCGAAATATGTGACCGAGCTCCCGGACTTCGTCAGCTTCGCCGAGGGCGCAACCCTCGGTATCCCCGCGATGACCGCCTATCACGGCGTCTTCGCCGACGGCCCCGTCGCGGGCAAGACCGTCCTCGTGACCGGCGGGGCGGGCGCGGTCGGGTTCTATGCGGCCGCATTGGCGGCCTGGGGCGGCGCGCGGGTCTTCGCAACCGTCAGCGGCCCGGAGAAAGCCGCTCGCGCCGAAGCCGCGGGCGCCGCCGCGACCATCAATTACCGAACCGAAGCCGTCGCCGAGCGCATCAGGGACCTGACCGGCGGACGGGGCGTCGACCGGGTCGTTTCCGTGGACTTCGGCGGCGACATGCCGTGGCTCCCGGAAGTCGTCGCCCTCAATGGCGCCGTATCCGCCTATGCCTCAGACACGGACCGGACGCCAGCCTTTCCGTTCCATCTGTTCGCGAGGCGAAATATTACGGTCCGCCCGTTCATTCTGAACTCCTTGCCGCCCGCGGTGCTGGACGCGACGCGCTGGGGCGTCGACGCCTGGCTTCGCGCCCGGCCGGATGCGCCGCGCCCGGTCGCCGGGACATTCCCGCTGGCTGAGATATCCTCCGCCCATCTCGCGGTTGAAGCTGGCGGTAAGTTCGGTACGATCGTCGTCGAGCCACAAGGATAAAGCGCGATGCGTCAAAAGCTTACGGTTGGCATTGGCGGGTTCGGCGCGGTCGGGCGCAAGGTCGCCGAAGCCCTGGATCAAGGCGTCGAGGGCCTCGAACTCAAGGCAGTTTCGGCCCAGGATCACGCGAAGGCGCGGGCCAACATGGCCGGGTTCAAGCGGCCCGTGCCGGTCGTCAGCCTGGCCGAGCTTGCCGATTGCGACATCGTCGTCGAGGGCCTGCCGCCCGCCGTCTTCGACCAGATCGCCAATCCGGCGATCGACCGGGGGCGGATCTTCGTGCCGACCAGCGTCGGCCAATTGCTGCTGCGCCCAGAATTGCTGGAGCGGGCCAAGGCGACCGGCGCTCGGATCATCGCGCCGACCGGCGCGCTCCTTGGGCTGGACGCGGTGCGCGCGGCGGCGGAGGGCGTGATCCATTCCGTCACCATGGTGACGACGAAACCGCCGGGCGGCCTCGCAGGCGCGCCGCATCTCGTCGAGCACGGCATCTCGGTCGAGGGGCTGACGGCGCCGAAGCTGGTTTTCAGCGGCTCCGCGCGCGACGGCGCCAGGGGCTTCCCGGCCAATGTGAACGTCGCGGCCGCGCTGGCGCTCGCCGGCATCGGCCCGGACAAGACCCGGCTCGAAATCTGGGCCGATCCCGGCGTCGACCGGAACATGCACCGCATCCAGGTTGAGGCCGACAGTTGCCGCTTCACCCTCGAAATCGCCAATGTGCCATCGGAGGAAAATCCGAAGACCGGCAAGAACACCGCCCTCAGCGTGCTGGCCTGTTTGAAAGGCCTGACGGCGACCATGAAGATCGGGTCCTAAATTAGCCGAGCAGCCGCCGCCGGATCAGGCGTTCGAGGGCTGGCCAGCTTTCCGCCTGATCGTCGGCGGCTTCGACCGGGCCGAGCAGGCGGCGAAGCTCGGGATGGGTCACATAGTGCAGGCGGTAAACGTCGGGCGCGCTCTCGGCGACGCTCACGTGGTGCTGGGCGATGTCGTCGACGAATGCGGCCCCGCCGCGCGTCCTGGCGGCGAGCGCCTTGACCGCTTCGCCCTTCGGCCCCGACCAGGGCACGAGCGCCAGGTCGATGCCAGCCGCTTCCAGCGCATGGCGGCGATCGTCGGCGGCGCCGGACGGAACATTGCTCAGGACGACAGCTTGCACGCCGTCTCGGATCAACCGGCGCAGCGCCGGCGCCGCGTCGGGATCGGGCGGGATTTCCCTGGTGCGCTCGACAAAGAAAGCCTCGAGGAGCGCGGTGACAGCCTCCCGGGGCAAGGGCGGGCCGTCCGCCTCTGCCAGGACATTGCCGGAAAGGGCATATGAGCGAAAAACGAAAGCATGGCCGCGGCTCTCGATGAAACTCAGGAACGCCGCCATGAAATGGAACAGCACCTCGTCGGCATCGACGATCAGCAGCGGTTTGGCGGGGTCGAGATGAATGCTGGCCGCAAGGGCTTCGGCGCGTTCGCGGCTCATGGGCGATGTTCCAGACGATGGAGGGGCGGCGCCGGCGCGGTCTCGGGCGGGCGGCCTGGCCGGCTGACGATATAAGCGGCGACCGCCGTCAGGGTCGCGCCGATCAGGATGAGCGCCCAGAGCGGCAGGCGGCCGCTCAGGCACAGGAAGACGAAGCTCGTCGCCATCGTGCCAAGCGCCGCGACCTTGCCCCAGATCGGGATGACGCCGTGCCGTTCCCAGGCCTTCACGAGCGGGCCGAAGGTCGGCTGGTTATGGATCCAGCGCCGCCAGCGGTGCGAGCATTTGCCGAAAGCCCAGGCGGCGACCAGCAGAAACGGCGTCGTCGGCAGAAGCGGCAGGATCGCGCCAGCGGCCGCGAGCGCCAGGGCGGTCCACCCAACTACATACCAAAGCGGCCGCATTATGCGCGACGATTTGAGCGGGCGCTCCTCGTAGCTGTCGCTGTCGCTTTCGTTCTCGGTCAAGCGCCGGCGCCAAAAGCTTCGATGAACTGGGCGGGGTCGGGCCTCGGCTTGTCCGGCACGGGACCGGACGGCCGCCCGATATAGATGAACGCGACGATCTCGTCCGTTGGATTGAGGTCGAAGAACTTTTTGACATGGGGATCGCGGGCGTTCTGGCCGGTCAGCATGATGGCGCCGTAGCCCTTGGTCTCGGCGGCGAGCATCACGTTCTGGGCGGCGCAGGCGGTGGCGACGATCTGCTCGACCTCCGGCGCTTTCGGATGGTCGGGGACGATCCGCGCCAAAACGGCGATCACCGTCGGCGCGCGGAGCGGGCGGCCAAGCTCCTTCGCGACCGCTTCGGCGCTGGCGCCCGGGTCGCGGGCCTTGAGGGCGTCGGCGAAGACCTGGCCAAGCTTGGTCCGGTTGTCGCCTTCGATCACGACGAAGCGCCAGGGCCGCACAGACCCGTGGTCGGGCGCGGTCACGGCGGCGGTGAGGAACTGGCGAACTTCGTCCGCGGACGGACCGTCGCTGGACATCAGCCGGGGCGGGGTCGACTTCCGGGCGAGCAAGGCCTCCATGACGTCCATTGGCGATCTCTCCTGTCTGAGCATTCTGGGCGATATGGCGCGACGCGCCGGACTTTGTATCATCAGGCTTGTTATATATCCCGACCGGAGAATCATTCCATGACTGACGCCCCGCCGAAAGGCCCGCTTGACGGCGTGCGCGTAATCGACCTGACGACCGTGATGTTCGGCCCCTATTGCACCCAGATTCTGGCGGAGATGGGGGCGGACGTCATCAAGATCGAGCAGCCCGCCGGCGACAGCTCGCGCCAGACCGGTCCTTCGAAGACGCCCGGCATGGCCGGCGGCTACCTGACCAAGGCGCGGAACAAGCGGTCGATCATGCTGGATCTGAAACAGCCGGAAGGCCGCGCCGTGTTCCAGCGGCTGATCGCGGGCGCCGACGCTTTCGTCCACAACATCCGCCCGAAACCGGCCGCCCGGATTGGCGTCGACTACGAAACGGTCAGCGCGATCAAGCCGGATATCGTCTATTGCGCCGCAACAGGGTTCCGCCCGGACGGCCCCTATGCCGACAAGGCCGCCTATGACGACCTGATTCAGGGCCTGTCCGGATTCGCCGCCTTGAACGGCAAGGTCTCCGGCGGCGAGCCGCGCTATGCGCCGAGCGTCATCGTCGACAAGGTTTCGGGCCTGTTCGCCAGCTACGCCGTCGCCATGGCGCTGTTTCACCGGGAGCGGACGGGCGAAGGCCAGCGCGTCGATGTCGGCATGTTCGAGGCGTTCACGGCCTTCCTGATGCAGGAGCATCTGCAGGGCCGCGCCTTCGATCCGCCGATCGGCCCTGCAGGATATTCCCGGCTGCTGACGACCCATCGTCGGCCCTACCCGACGGCGGACGGCTATATCTGCGTCGTGCCCTATACGGACCGGCACTGGCGCGCCTTCTTCCGGCTTGTCGGCCGGCCGGAGCTCGCCGCCGACGAACGCTTCGCCAGCTTGCGCGAGCGCACGAAGAATATCGATGCGCTCTATGGCATCGTCGCCGAGGTCCTTCCCGCCAAGACGACGGCGGAATGGCTGACGCTGATGACCGAGGCCGATATCGCGGCCATGCAGATGCACGATGTCGACAGCGTCATCGACGATCCGCATATCAAGGCGGTCGGCCTGTTTCAGGTGATGGAGCATCCGACCGAGGGCAAGGTGCGCTACATCGAATCGCCGGTGCGCTTTTCGAAGACGCCGGGCGGCTTCCGCCGTCACGCCGACCGCCAGGGCGAGAGCAGCGTGCCCGTCCTGGAGGAAATCGGCTACAGCGCCGACGAGATCGCGGCCATGATCGAAAGCGGCGTCACCAAGGACGGGCGCTAACCGAACCAGTCTTGGGCGGTCAGGCGCCCGGCCGGAGCGCCGACTGGATTTCGATCTGGTAGCCTTCGGGATCGTCGAAAACGAAGGCCCGGATGCCGAGGGGGTCGTTGGTCCGGAGCTGGCTGAGGTTCGCGACGTTCTGGCCGGATATCCAGGCATGCCAGCGGTCGACATCGGGCACGCGAATGGCGAACTGAACTGGCTTCACGTCGGCCGCCCGATGGGACCCTCGGGTTTCGTCGACCAGGCCGATATGCGCGCCTTCGGCGGCGCGGTAGATCTTCGACCAGCCCTGATCGATCGCCAGCGTGAAGCCCAGGACGCGCTCGTAGAACGCCATCGCCTGCGACAAATTGCGGTAGTAGAAAAACGTGACGCTGAGCGTCGGCCCTTCCGGCGGGCCGATTGTGCTGGCGGAGCCTTGCATGGTCGGCATTTCCTTGGCTTGACGTCTGCCATTCTGGCCATTGGCGGCGGGCGGCCGCAAGGCTCATTCGGCATGCGCTCGCCGAAAGTCGCCGTTAACTGATCTGCGTATATTGCATTGCAACATAAACCCATTATGACTGCGCGAAACAGAATGCGCCCTTTTCCGATTGAATAGGATTTTCAATTGCCTAGATTGACGCTGGCCGCCTGGGCCGGCCGGATGGCGGGGGGCAATCGCCCCGCCGATTTCCTGGCCGGCTTTGGCCCGGCCATGCTGAAAACTGAAGTTCTCGCCGGCCTCACCGTCGCGCTCGCCCTCGTTCCGGAAGCGGTCGCGTTTGCGTTCGTCGCGGGCGTGCATCCGCTTGTGGGTCTGTATGCGGCGTTCATCGTCGGGCTGATTACGGCCTTGATCGGCGGTCGGCCTGGCATGATCTCCGGCGCGACCGGCGCGCTGGCCGTCGTCATGGTGTCGCTGGTGGCGGAGCACGGCGTCGATTACCTCTTCGCCGCGGTCGTCCTGATGGGCGTGCTGCAGGTGCTGGCGGGCGTATTCCGGCTTGGCAAGTTCATCCGGCTGGTGCCGCATCCGGTGATGCTGGGCTTCGTCAATGGCCTCGCCATCGTGATCTTCATGGCGCAGTTGAGCCAGTTTCAGGTCGCCGATGGCGCTGACGGCAAGACATGGATGACCGGGACCCCCTTGTACGTGATGCTCGGGCTGACAGCGCTCACCATGGCGGTCATCTGGGCGATGCCGAAGTTGACGTCGTTCGTGCCGGCGCCGCTCGCCGGCGTCGCGGTCGTCGCCGGATTGGTGATCGCCTTCGGCATCGACGTCCCGCGCGTCGGCGATCTGGCGTCGATCAAGGGCGGCTTGCCGGAGTTCGGCATTCCGATGGCGCCGCTTACGCTCGAGACCCTGAAAATCGTGCTGCCCTATGCGGTGATCCTCGCCGCCATCGGCCTGATCGAGAGCTTGCTGACCCTTAACCTGGTCGGCGAAATGACCGGCCAGCGCGGCGGCGCCTCGAAGGAATGCGTCGCGCAGGGCATTGCGAACGTCACGACCGGGTTCTTCGGCGGCATGGGCGGCTGCGCCATGATCGGCCAGTCGATGATCAATGTGAAATCCGGCGGCCGGACCCGGATTTCCGGCATTTCGTCGGCCTTGTTTCTGCTGGCGTTCATCCTGGTCGGCTCCAGCTTGATCGAGCAGATCCCGCTTGCGGCGCTGGTCGGCGTCATGTTCATGGTCGTCATCGGCACGTTCGCCTGGCGCAGTCTGACGATCCTCAGGAAAATTCCCCTGACCGACGCGCTTGTCATGCTGCTGGTGACGGCGGTGACGGTATTGACCGATCTCGCGGCCGCCGTGGTCGTCGGCGTGATCGTTTCGGCGCTGGCCTATGCCTGGAACAACGCCACTCGCATCCGGGCGCGCACCCACATCACCCCGGAAGGCGCCAAGGTCTATCGGATCGAGGGGCCCCTGTTTTTCGGCTCCGCCGCCGGTTTCGACCTTTTGTTCAGCCCGAACACCGACCCTGCCGCCGTCACCATCGACTTCGAACTCAGCCGCGTCGTCGATCAGTCGGCGCTGCAGGCGATCGAGACCTTGGCGATGCGGTATCAGGCGCTAGGCAAGACGCTGCAGCTTCGCCATCTCTCGCGCGATTGTCACAAGCTCCTGAAGCGCGCCGGCCAGTTGGTGGTCGACGCCGACGACGATCCCGATTACGGGCTCGCCGTGGATTACTCGGTCAGGCCCGGCATCCTCGGCGGCGGCGGCTGATCGACAACGCCCAGGCGCGCAGCGAGCCAGGGCGGGGCGCCCTGTACGCCGTCAGGCATTCAGGCATAGCCTTCGGGACATGTCTGGTGTCTGGAAGTCGTTATGGTCGATCCGCATTCCCCGTCCGCCGTCATCCGCCGGCACTTCGTGCTGGCGGCCTCGCTGCTGTTCATGGTGATCGGCACCGGCAGCATCTATTTCCTCGTCGTCGCCCTGAAGCTGATCAGCGCTGAGTTCGAATGGCCGCGGGTGATCGCGTCGACGGCGTATTCGTTGCTGTATTTCGGCGCCGGCATCGGCGGCATCTTCATGGGCTACGTCCTGGACCGACTGGGCATGGCGATCCCGGCGCTGGTCGGCGCCAGCATGCTGGGCGGCGGCGCGATTTTGACATCGCTCATATCGAACGAATGGCAGCTCTATTTGATTTACGGCGTCATGATGGGCCTCTGCGGCCGCTCCGCCCTGTTCTCGCCGCTGACCGCCAATATCACCCGCTGGTTCGAACATAACCGCGGCATGGCCGTCGGCATCGTCGGTTCGGGCCAGGCGCTCGCGGGCGCGGTCTGGCCGCCGATCTTCCAGTATTTCTTCGAGGAGATGGGCTGGCGGCAGACATCGCTCTGGTACGGGATCTTCGCGCTCGCGACGATGTTGCCGCTGGGGTTGGTGCTCGCCCTGAAACCGCCGGCGTCGGCGGAGCCGGATGCGGCGCCGGCGGCCAAGCCTGCCGGGGGCGGGGCCAAAGTGCGGCCGATCCTGTCGCCGTTGCGCATTCAGGCGACGCTCTCGATCGCGTCGGTCGGCTGCTGCGTCGCGATGGCCTTGCCGCTCGCCCATCTGCTCTCGCATGTCAGCGATATCGGCTACGATCGGGCGCGGGGCGCGGAAATTCTGTCGCTGATGCTGATCCTGGCGTCGATTTCCAGCTTCTTTGGGGTCGGGTTCCTGTCCCGCCGGTATGGCGGCTTGCGGGCGATCTTCGTGTTTTCGTCGATTCAGGCGATCTTCCTGGCGACGATGGCCTTTGTCGACAGCCTGACCGCCCTCTACATCGTCGGGGCCTGCTTCGGCATCGGCTATGGCGGCATTCTGCCATGCTATCCGATCATCGTCCGGGAATACCTGCCGGCCAGGGAAGCCGGGCGGCGCACGGGCATCGTGATCCTCTGCGCCGGAACGGGCATGGCGATCGGCGCATGGCTCGGGGGCATGCTTTTCGACATGACCGGGTCCTACCGCTTCGCGTTCCTGCTCGGCGTCTGGTTCAATATCGCCAATCTGATGATTATCGCCAGCTTGATCGTCCGCGTCCGCCAGCAGCGCGACAGCGATCGCTCGGCGCTGGTTTTGGCGGAATCGCAAAAAGCCGGATAGGCTGACGCAATCGTTCATTGCAAGCACAAGGGGGCGCCATGCGGCTCAAGGACAAGGTTGCGCTGATTTCCGGTGGGGCGCACGGCATCGGCGCCGCGATCTCGACCCGGTTCGCGGAAGAGGGCGCGCACGTCGCCATCGGCGACATCGACCCCGCCGGCGGGGAAGCGCTTGCGGCGCGCTTGCGCGGCCAGGGCCATGACGCGCGCTTCATCCTGCTGGACGTGACCGACGCCGCCGCATGGGCGGCCGCGGCCAGCGCGCTCACTGCGGCCTTCGGCGGCGTCGATATCCTGGTCAACAATGCCGGCATCTACGACCGGCGGCCGCTTGAGGCTATCGACGAGGCCGACTGGGACCGGATGATGGCGGTGAACGCCAAGGGACCGTTCCTTGGGGTGAAGGCGGTCCTGCCGGCGATGCGGCTGCGAGGCGGGGGGGCGATCGTCAACATGTCGTCGACCGCCGGCGTGCGGGCGTCGGTCGCGGCCCACTACGGCGCGTCCAAGGGCGCTGTCCGCCTGCTGACGAAATCCATCGCCGGGACCTATGCCAAGGACGGCGTGCGGTGCAATTCCGTGCATCCGGGGCCGGTCGCGACCGAGATGGGCTATGCCGCCGTCCCGGAAGCCGTGCGCGAGGACCGGTTCGGCCGGATCCCGCTCGGCCGGTTCGCCGCGCCGCCGGAAATCGCAAACGCCGTGTTGTTTCTGGCGTCCGACGAAGCCTCGTTCATCACCGGGGCCGAACTTCTGGTCGATGGCGGAGCGACGGCCGTCTGAGGCCGCCGCTTAGATCAAACCAGTCTTAGGCGGAAACGCCCAAGACTGGATAATTTGATCGACATCAATAAAGTAGAGCATGGACCGCGCGTCCACTTGGACGCGCGGTCCATGCTCTACAGCGGACGCCCGGGGCGGGACTTGTAGGGCGGCAGGTTCCAGCCGAAGGCGAGCGCGCCGCCGCGAAACCCGAATGCGACCAGCACGCCGACGCCCGCGGCGAGCGGCAATCGGAGGCCCGCCAGATCGGCGAGCACATAGGCCAGCCCGCCAGCCATCGCGGCCGAAATATAGATCTCCTTGCGCATCAGCACCGATGGTTCGCTGGTCAGGACATCCCGGAGAATGCCGCCAAGCGTGCCGGTGATCATGGCCATCACGACCGCGATGATCGGTGACCCGGTCGCCAGCAGGCCCTTGTAAGCCCCGAAAACGCCGTAAGCAGCGAGCGCCAGGGCGTCGAGCCAGAGCAGCCATCGATAGCGGGATTCCAGCAAGTGCGCCCCGAAGAACGTGGCGACCGCAGCCGCCGCGCAGATCGAGATATAGACCGGCTTCTGGATCCAGAAGACCGGCACGTCGAGGATCAGATCGCGCGCCGTGCCGCCGCCCATGCCGGTCACGGTCGCGAGAAAGATGAATCCGATGATATCGAGCTGCTTGCGCGACGCCGCGAGCGCGCCTGTCGCGGCGAACAGCGCCACACCGGCAAAGTCGAGGACGGCTATGGCATTCATCGATCGTTCCTCGCCCAGATCAAACCAGTCCTAGTTAGCTGGAGCCTATCTGGAATCGCCAGCGGCGGCGACCTGCCGCCCGCGATTGACGCCCCCGCGTCCAAGGCGGATGCTGTCGGGAACAGCTTCACCCGCCGAAAGGACAATCCCATGAACATCGCCCAATCCAAGGCTGGCACGCTTGGCTATACGGATGCGGAGTGGCAGGCGCGGGTCGATCTCGCCGCTGCGCACCGGTCAGCCGTCATGCACGGCCTGCATGAAGGCATCTTCAATCACTTCACCCTGCGCGTGCCCGGCAAGTCGGATCGGTATTACCAGATCCCCTTCGGCCTGCACTGGTCGGAGGTGACCGCGAGCTGCTTCATGGAAGTCGGCTATGACGGCGAGGTCAAGCGGGGCGAGGGCATTGTCGAGCGGTCGGCCTACTGCATCCATGCGCCGATGCATCGCCTGATGGAGAAGGCGGACGCGGTCTTCCACACCCATATGCCGTTCGCCAGCGCGCTGACCCGCCTTGAGGATCAGCACATCAAGCCGATCGGCCAGACCGAACTCGGCACCATGATGAAGACCGGCTACGACGAAACTTATGACGGCCCCGGCCTCGACCCGGCCGAAGGCGAGCGTCTGGCGGCGGCCTGCGGCGACAATACCGTGATGCTGATGGCGAATCATGGCGCATTGACCATCGGCCGCAGCGTCGCCGAAGCCTATGACCGCCTCTATTACCTGGAGCGCGTCGCCCAGGTGCAGCTCTACGCCATGTGGACCGGCCAACCCTTGAAGGAACTGCCGGCGCCCATCGTCGAGAAGACCTATGCCAGCTATCAGGGCTCGTCGATGCGCTATGGCGACAAGTCCAACGCCGAATGGCACTTCGCCGCGCTGAAGCGCATCCTGGATCGGAAAGAGCCCGATTACGCCGAATAGGCGGCATAGACGCCTGCGCAATCCGTAGCGGCTCTGCCAAGGCGGTTGCAGCGGGGGTCGCCGACGCCTAATTGTCGGCTTGAACCGAAGCGCGCATGCTGGTCAGATGCCGCGCGAAACCTGGATTGGGCGGGCGGGCAATGCGCTGCGTCTCCCGATCGATGTCTGTCAAGTTAGGAGCCACCGTCCCGTGTCTGAGTCCAAGCCCGTTCTGATCGACGACCATCCCGGCCGCAGCACCCAGGCGTATGGCATCGCCAGGGAGCTCGGCACCGATATGGAATTGATCCATGCGCCGTCGGTCGGGGTCGTCGGCAACAAGGGCGACAGCCAGTGCTATATTGGCGTCCAGCGCAAAGTTGAGGCGATCCATCAGCGCTTGCTGGACCGGATCGGCCGGGAGCCGGGCAAGCTCGCCATGCGCCTGGTGCAGCCGGAATATACGGTCGCCACGTCGGATGGCATTCGCAACGGCACCCGCGAAATGCGCTATTCCCTGATCGGCCGCGAAGTCACCCATGACAGCATCTGCGAACACCTGAGCGCCAGCGGCCTCGCCGGGACCATCGCCGTCGTCGCCTGCGACAAGCCCCCGGTCGGCACGCTCTCCGCGATCCTGGAGCATAATCAGCCGGCGATCATGATGTCGGACGGCTCGATCCACCCGGCCATCGACCCCAGGTCGAACGAGACCATCGACCTCGTTTCGGCCTATCAGGTCGCCGGCCATGAGGATCCGGAATATCGCCGGCACATCTCCTGCGTCGCCTGTCCGGGCTATGGCAGTTGCGGCGGCATGTTCACCTACAACACGATGCAGACCTTCATCGGCGTCGTCGGCATGCAGCCCTTGCACATGGTGGCCCCGCCCTCCGACGACCCGCGCCGGATGGAAGAGTTCCCCGATGAACTCGTGACCTATCTGCAGGCCATGGTCGAAGCGGACGTCCGTCCCCGGGATATCGTCGGCCGGGATTCGCTCCGCAATGCCGTGATCGTGGCGATGGCCGTCGGCGGCTCGACCAATGTCGTGCTGCATGCGCCCGAGATCGCCCGCGCCGCCGGGTTCGCGAACTTCTGGCAGGACATCATGACGCCGGAGGAGTTCAACCACCTCTCGCAATTCGTCGTCCCGGTCCTGACCGACGCGCGCCCCTATGGCCGCTATTCCATGGTTGATATCGACCGGGTCGGCGGCGTTCCGGCGATCGTCAAGGAACTGCTGGACGCGGGCATGCTGAACGGCGATGTGCCGACCTGCACGGGCGAGACGCTGGCGGAGCAGGTCGCGCGCCTGAATCCGGCGCCGACGGACGGCGACGTCATCCATCCCGTCGCCAAGCCCTACAAGGCGACGGGCGGCCTCCGTCTTTTGGGCGGCAACCTGTCGCCGGGCTATAGCGCGATCCTGAAGCTGGCGGGCGTCGAGGGCGGCCTGGAGGACAATGTGTTCCGTGGCACGGCCAGGGTGTTCGACGGCGAGGCGAGCTTGCTCGCGGCGATCGTCAAGGACCCGAAGGTGATTGGCGACCGCGACATGATCGTCGTGCGCTACGAAGGCCCGAGCGGCGCCCCCGGCATGCCGGAAATGCTCGATTCGACCTCCCGCATCACGACCGTCTGCCGCGAGCGCGGCATCGTCGCGGGCCTGATGACGGACGGCCGGTTCTCCGGCGGTTCGGTCGGCCTCGCGATCGGCCATGTCGGGCCGGAAGCGGCGCTCGGCGGTCCGATCGCGCTGTTGCAGGACGGCGACGAAATCATCGCGGACCTGAACGCCAACGAACTGAACTGCACCGAATTGCGCGACCCCGCCGTCTTCGCGGCCCGCAAGGCGGCGTGGCAGAAGGTCGTGGACGACAATGGCGGCATGCACCCGAATTGCGGCGTCGCGGACACCCGGCTGCTCAACCGGATGCGCCGGTCGGGCGTGCCCGCGACCCAAGGCGCCGGCATGCATCCCGACCGGGAAGTCTGGGTGAAGGCGCCGCGGAAGCCTGTCCTTACCGGGTTCAAGCCGACGAACAAATGGAAGCAGCAAGCGGCGGAGTAATCCCGAGCGATTGCGATCTGCCAAGGAGACCGACCATGACCGAACTGTCCGGCCGCTGCCTGTGCGGCGCGATCGCCTTCAGCGGCGACGCCGATATCAAGATGATGGCGAACTGCCATTGCAGCGATTGCCGGGCCGCGACAGGCGCGGCCTACGGCACGCTGGTGTTCGTCGATCCGTCCGAGATCGCGATCACCGGCCAGCCGAAGGTGTTCAAGCATGTGGCCGATAGCGGCTCGGCGATGGAGAAGCATTTCTGCCCGAATTGCGGCTCCCAGATGTTCGGGCGGAATTCCAACCGCCCGAACGTGATGAGCATCCGCGCCGGCGTCCTGGACCAGAAGGATGCGGTAAAGCCGGCCGCCAACGTCTACATGGACAGCCGTCTCCCCTCGACGCCGATCGACCCGGCCCTGAAGGCCTTTCCGAAGATGCCGGGATAGGGCTGCCTGCTATCGCCCGATCAGAGCGGCGGCTTGCGTTCGGTCCAACTGGTTTCCGCTTCGTAGGCCTGGGCGACGCGGTAGACGGTCGCTTCGTCGAAATGGTGGCCGACGACCTGGATTGAGAGCGGCAGGCCGGTTTTCGTCGCGCCCATCGGCATGGCGAGCGCCGGCGCCCGGATGATGTTGAAGGGCGGGCGGCCTTCCAGGCTGAAGCTCCGCGCGAGGCCCTCGGCGTCGTCGAAGCGGGGCGGCGGCGCGAGCGTCACGATCGTCAATGCGGCGGCGACCCCTTGCATGGACTGGCGATAGGCCGCCTCCAGCTTTCGCCGGACTTCCAGAGCGTCCAGGTATTCGGCTGTCGTCTGGCTGGCGCCGGCGGTGATCCGGTCGCGGGCGAGCGCGCCATAGGCGTTCGCGCTTGTCGCCAAAATGCGGCGGTGGAGGGCGTAGGCTTCGCCCGCCATGATCGGCTTCAGGCAGGCGACATAATTCGGCAGCGGCTCCAGTTCGATGTCGACCAGGTCCGCGCCCAGGCTGCGGTACACATCGAGCGCCGCCGCCATCGCCGCCGCGACCTCGGGCTCCGCGATGCCGTCCCGTTCCCAGAAATGGCGGATGACGCCGATCTTCATGCCTTTGACGCCCTTGCCGAGCGCGGCCCCGATATTTTGCGGCGCGACGGCGGCGGATGTCGGGTCGTCGGGGTCATGGCCGGCGATCGCCTCGAAGATCGCGGCATTGTCGGCGACGGTCCGCGTCATCGGCCCGACATGATCGAGCGTCGTGCTGAGCGGCAGGACGCCTTTCAACGGCACGCGGCCGTAGGTCGGCTTCAGGCCGACGACGCCGCAGGCGGCCGAGGGATTGCGGATCGACCCGCCCGTATCCGTGCCAAGCGCCGCCGGGAAGAAGCGGGCGGCGAGGCCGGCGCCAGAGCCGGAGGAGGAGCCGCCCGGCGTTCGTTCCAGATCATAGGGGTTGCGCGCCGGGGGCCAGGGCAGATCGAAGCTTGGGCCGCCGACGGCGAACTCCCAGGTCGACAGCTTGGCGAGGCAGATGCCGCCAGCGCGCTCGAGGCGGTCCGCCACGGGCGCGTGGGCCGTAGCTGGCGGCGCGTCAGCGCGGATCTGGGAATGGCCGGTCGTCGGGACGCCGGCGAGGTCGATGATGTCCTTCAGGGCATAAGGCACCCCATGGAGCGGGCCGCGCAGGGCGTCGCGGGCGACTTCCGCTTCGGCCCGCCGCGCCGCGTCCATGGCGCGTTCGGGCAGGAGGCGCAGCACGGCGTTCACCTTGCCGTCCAGCGCCTCGATCCGGGCTAGGCACGCTTCCGTCAGTTCGACGGGCGACAGTTTGCGGGCCGCGATCAGCCCGGCGGCTTCGACGACCCCAAGGTCGGTCAGGTCAGTTGCGCTCAATGCAGGTTTCCTTAGTCGCGGTTGGCGCGGGTCAAAACCGCATGCATCAGGACGTCGACGCTTGGAAAGATGTCCTCCGGCAGGCAGTTTTCCGCTTCGTTGTGGGTAATGCCGTCCGTGCACGGACAGAAGATCAGGGCGGTCGGCGTGACGCGGGCCAGATTGAAGGCGTCGTGGCCGGCCTGGCTCAGGATATCCAGGCGCGGGAAGCCAAGCGCATCGGCGGCCTGGCGCACGAGGTCGACGCACTCGGCGTCGAAGCTTTCCGCCCCGTAGCTCCACTCATCCACGATCCTGGTTTCGACATTGGCGCGGGCGCCCGCGTCCGACAGCAGGGCCAGGAAATCTTCGCCCATGCGGCGGGCGATCTCCGGGTCGGGATGGCGCATATCGACGGTGATTTCGGCGCGGCTCGGCACGATCCCGACGAGGTTCGGCCAGTTCGCGATCCGCGTCGCCGTGCTCTTGCCGTCCGGCGCGTATTTCCAGCCGATGTCGTTGACGCCGACAGCGATCATCGCCGCGCCGACAAGCGCGTTCCGGCGCGCCGCCATGGGCGTCGGTCCCGCATGGGAAGTTTCGCCGATGACTTCCGTCACGAAGCCGCGGACGGCATAGCTGCCGGTCACGACGCCGACCGGGATGCGCTCCCGGTCGAGGATCGGGCCTTGCTCGATATGCAGTTCGAAGTAAGCGTCGAGGTCGCGGCCGCCGACCGGGGCGGACCCGGCAAAGCCGATGCGTTCCAACTCGCCGCCGAATGTGAGGCCGTCGGCGTCGGTCCGGCCTAGGCCCCAGGCCAGATCGCGGACGCCGGCGAATACGGCCGAGGCCGACATCGGCGGCGCGAACCGGGCGCCTTCCTCATTCGACCAGTTGACGATCTCGATCGGCCGCCGGGTGGCGATGCCGCGATCGTTCAGCGTCCGCGCGATCTCCAGCCCGGCCAGCACGCCGACGATGCCGTCGAAGCGCCCGCTGGCGATCTGGGTGTCGAGATGGCTGCCGATCAGCACCGGCGGCAGGTCGGGCTCCGTGCCCTCGCGCCGGGCAAACATGTTGCCCAGTCGATCGACCGTCACGGTCATCCCGGCATCCGCGCACCATTCGCGGAAGATATCCCGGATCACCCGGTCCGAATCCGAAAGCGCCAGCCGTCGCAGCCCGCCCGCGACGCCGGGACCCACTTCCGCCGACCGCATGATCGTCGACCAGAGGCGCGGGCCGTCGATCCGGAGAGCGTTGTCGCCCGGCCCGGTCATCGCGCCCTCGGCCTTCGACGCGCGTGGTCAGTCGACGCGCAGATCGCCGCAATAAGCGGCAGCGTTGCGACCTTTTGCGGCGCTGCGACATCAGCCAGATTCGAGCTGGAACCTGGCGGCTGGCGGTTGAATGCGTGATTTTCCATTCGATTGCGCGTCCTCGTTGCGGCCATGTCAGCCGCGGGAACCAAAGGCTCTGGCTGTCTCCATCCGATCTCAGCAAATTCCAGGCCAGACAAGGGTCCGCTGTCTTGGCGCCGGATTTGCTAGTGCCATTGTCAGATGAAGCCCCTACGCAGCTCGCGCCCCAGCGGCTGGACGAAGCGGCGCCGGCGCTTGATCCTGTCGATTGCGGCCCGTTTCAGAAATGTTCAGTCAGTCCGGAGCCCGGACAAAAGGAGATCGACATGCACCCCTATCAGCTTCCCGCCGCCGCGAAAGCCTTGGTCGCCGCCAAGCTTGGCGCTAGCCACAGCATGACGGGATTTACGCCGGCGAAGACTGCTTTGCTGGTGGTCGACATGCAGAATTACTTCATGGCGCCGGGCCAGCAGCTTGAAACCCCGGTTGCGCGCGCGATCGTGCCGAACGTCAACCGCCTGGCCGCGGCCTTGCGCGCTGCGGGCGGCATCGTCGTCTGGATCCGCAACCGCACGCCGGAAGGCTCAGACGAGGATTGGCCATCCTATTCCAGCCGGTATTCGCCGGAGAAGTGGTCGATCCGCGATGTGGCGATGAAGCCGGACGCATTCGGGTTCGAGTTCTGGCCGGAGCTCGATCGACGGCCGGGCGACCTTGAGGCGGTCAAGACCCGGTTTAGCGCCTTCATCCAGGGGTCGTCCGACCTTCAGGCGCAATTGGCGCCGCTTGGCGTCGATACGGTTCTGGTCACGGGCGTCGCGACCAACATCTGCTGCGAATCGACCGCCCGCGACGCCATGATGCTGAACTATCACGTCGCCATGATTTCAGACGCCTGCGCGGCGCCGACCGACGAGCTGCATGCCGCGACGCTGACCGGGTTCCATCAGTTCTTCGGCGACGTGCTGGAGACCGATGAAGCGATTGCGTTGCTCGGGCGGAAGGCGGCGGCGGCCTAGACAATCGCCCATCGCCTGACCTGCTGAATTTTTCCGCCAGCGCAGCCAGTCGCTCCGCCACGGCATAACGTCTGATTGGAGGCTTCGATGTCGGCAGACCTTGATTTCGTGACGATTGCGGAAGCGGCGAAGCTCATCCAGACCCGGAAGCTGTCGCCGGTGGAGCTGACGGAGGCGAAGCTTCAGCGGATCGCCCAGCATGACGGATCGGTGAACAGCTTTCGGCTTCTGCTTGCCGATGCGGCGCTGGCGGACGCGCGGCGCGCGGAATCGGAGATCGCGCGCGGCGCCTGGCGCGGTCCGCTCCACGGCATCCCGGTCGGCTTGAAGGATATTTACAACACCGCCGGCGTCGCGACGACGGCGCAGTCGGCGGTGCTGCAGGACCATGTTCCCGAGGAGGATGCGACGACGGTGCGGCTGCTGCGCGAGGCCGGCGCCGTCATCCTAGGCAAGCTCACCACCTATGAGTTCGCGCTTGGCGGCTCGTCCTTCGATCTGCCCTGGCCGCCGGCCCGCAATCCCTGGGATACCGGCCGCGATCCCGCGGGATCGTCCTCCGGCTCCGGCGCGGCGACGGCGGCTGGGTTCTGTCTGGGCGCGATGGGGTCGGATACGGGCGGCTCGATCCGGGGGCCGGCCGCCTGGTGCGGCGTCGCCGGCATCAAGCCGACCTATGGCCTGCTCAGCCGGCGGGGCATTCTGCCGTTGTCGTTCTCCCTCGATCATGCGGGGCCGCTCTGCTGGACCGCTGAGGACTGCGCCCTGATGATGGATGCGCTCGCGGCGCACGATCCCCTGGATGCCGCAAGCGCCAATCCCGGGCCGATCGATTTCGCGGGCGCGATCGGCAAGGGCGTCATGGGGCTCCGCGTCGGCGTCGTTCGGCATTTCTTCGAAAACGAGGTCGCGACCGATCCCGAAGTCGTCGCCGCGCTGGAGGAAGCCTTGAAGGCGCTTCAAGCCGCCGGCGCCCAGGTCGCCGATGTGACGATGGCGCCGTTCGCCGAATATAACGCGGTCGGCATGGTGATTTCCCGCGCGGAGGCTTTCGCCATCCATGAGCACTGGCTCAAGACCTCGCCGGAGAAATACGGCGCGTTCGGCCGCACGAGGCTGATGTCGGGCGCCTTCATTCCGGCATCGGATTATGTGAACGCGCTCCGGCACCGCGCAAGGCTGATCGCGAACTATGGCGCCTTGATGCAGGACATCGACATTCTGATCCTGCCGGCGGCAAGCGGCGTTGCGGAAGCGTTGGGCGCCGATTCTATGTCGGCGCCGGTCGAAAAGTCGCCATTCTTCAGCCGCGTCTTCAATGTGCTCGGCGGGCCGGCGGTATCGATCTGCAGCGGCTTCTCGAAGGCCGGTCTGCCGCTGTCGCTGCAGATCGCCGGGCGGCCGTTCGGCGATGCGCTGACATTGCAGGTCGGCGACTTTCTGGAGAAAGCCTTGGGGTCGAGAGATCGGCGGCCCGACCTCATGCAGAAGACGCCGCTCGTCGAACTCGCTCAGCCCGAAGGCGCGGCGAGCGCGGCCTTCGCCGCCCGCATGCAGGCCATGGGGCTGCCGGCGCTTGCTTCAGGCGAAGTCGCGACGCTGGAACGCATGGCGGCCGGCATCATGAACTGGGGCATCTTCCTCCGCGAACCCCGGCCCTATGCGGAAGAACCGCCGAACGCGCTGCGTCTGGCGGCCCCCGCATAGATCGGCGGATCCGCTACCAGGCGTCAATCATCGGCCGCTTCTTGCCGGCGCGGGGCGGCGGCGGGCGGTTCGAGGCGAGCAGGTTGGCGAGCCATGTGCGCGATTGCGCCGGATCGATCACGTCGTCGATGCCGAAGCGGGTCGCGCGCTCCAGGGCCTTGCCGTCCTCATAGGCTTCCGCGACCATTTTCTCGTAATAAACCCGTCGGGCTTCCGGGTCGGCGATCGCCGCCAGTTCCGCCCGGAAGCCAAGCTTGAGCTGCCCTTCAAGGCCCATCGGTCCGAATTCCCCGGTCGGCCAGGCGACCGTCGACATCGGGCTGCGGAAGTTGCCGCCCGCCATGGCGATGGCGCCAAGACCGTAGGCCTTCCGGGTGATGAGGGTGAAATAGGGGACGGTCAGATTGCAGGCGACGACGAACATCCGGGCCGCATGGCGGACGAGCGCCGTTTTCTCGACCTCGGGCCCGACCATGATGCCGGGCGTGTCGCAGAGGTGCAGGATCGGCACGTCGAAGGCGTCGCAGAGCTGCATGAAGCGCGCGGCCTTATCGGCGCCGTCGCTATCGATGGCGCCGCCCAGCATGGCCGGGTTGTTGGCGACGACGCCGACCGCGCGGCCTTCGATCCGCATCAGGGAGGTAATCATCGTCCGGCCGAAGCTCGGTCGAAGCTCCAGCACTTCGCCTTCATCGGACATCACCTCGATCACCCGGCGGACGTCATAGACGCGGAGGCGGTTCTCCGGGACGATCCGGCGCATCTGGCGCTGGTCGGGCTCGGTCCACGACTTGAGCTTGCCCTGGAAGTAGGCCAGATAGCGTTTCGCCGTCTGGACGGCTTCCGCTTCGTCCTGAACCAGGAGGTCGACGACGCCATTCGGCGCCTGCACCGACATCGGGCCGATTTCCTCCGGCGTGAACACCCCAAGCCCGCCGCCTTCGACCATGGCCGGCCCGCCCATGCCGAGGTTGGCGTTCTCCGTCGCGATGATGACGTCGCAGGCCCCGAGCAGGGCCGCATTGCCGGCGAAACAGCGCCCCGAGACGATGCCGATCATCGGCGCGAGACCGGAGAGCTTGCCGAAATGGCTGAAGGTCGTCTGGCCGACAAAGCCGCCGTAATCCACGTCGCCCGGACGCCCGCCGCCGCCTTCGGCGAACAGGACGAAGGGCATGCGGCCCTGTTCGGCGACCTGGAGCAATCGGTCCGTCTTCCAGTGATTGTGGACGCCCTGGGTCCCGGCGAAGACCGTGTAGTCGTAGGCCATGACGGCGGCGCGGCAGTCGGGATCATCGAATAAATCGCCATTGATCCGCCCGACCCCGGTGACGAGGCCGTCGGCAGGGCTGCGGGTCAGAAGGTCCTCCAGGCCGCGGCGCTGGCGCTGGGCCGCGACGACCAGCGGCCCGTATTCGACGAAGCTGCCGGGATCGATCAGATCCTCGACGTTCTCGCGGACGGTGCGCTGGCCGGTCTTGCGGCGCCGCGCGACGGCGGCGGGGCGGTTGGCGTCCAGATTGAGGTCGCGGCGCGCCAGGACCTCGGCCAGATCGGGGCGGATCTCGTCGAGATCGACCTCGTCCGCCGCGACTTCGGCCTCGCCGTCGTCGTCGACCGGCTCCAGGGTCATCAGCGCTTGCCCGTCCCAAAGGGTGTCGCCCGCTTCGACATGCAGCGCGCGCACGATGCCGGCGAGTTCGGCCGCGACCACATGCTCCATCTTCATGGCTTCCATGATCGCTAGTTGGTCGCCGCGCCGGACCGTGTCGCCGACCGCGACGGCGAGGGAAATGATCGTGCCTTGCAAGGGGGCCACGACCGCCGCCATGCCGTCCGCCACTTCGATGGCGTCGCCGGGCTTGGAGGCGGCCATGGCGCCCGTGCGCTCCGCCTGGCCATAGGCCAGCACGGCCAGCGGATCGGCGTTGTCGACCTTAGCTCCGGCCCGGCCGGGCGAGCGCTGGCCAGTCTCCGCGCCCGTCGGGAAATAGTGGTGGGGATGGGAATGTGGCGGCGCCGCGACGAAATCGGCCGCGCGCGCTTCGACAAACCGGGTATGGACGTCGCCGGCGCGCACCTCCGGGTCCAGGAGAAGGTTTTGCAGGAAGCCGATATTGGTCGGCGCGCCCGCGATATTGAACTCGCACAAGGCCCGGTAGCCCTTGTTCATCAGGTCGCCCAGATCGCTTGAGGCCGTATGCACGATAAGTTTCGCCAGGAGCGAGTCATAGGCCGGGTTGGTGCGGTATCCGGAATAGCCGTAGCCGTCGACGCGGACGCCAGGCCCGGCGGGCGGCTCGAACGCCGCGAGGACGCCGCCGCCGGGTTTGGCCTCGCCGTCCGCGCCCATGGTCTCGGTGTTGATCCTGAGCTGCATGGCGAAACCGCGGGGAGCGGGCGTGCGGTCTCGGGTCAGGCCAAGCGCTTCCAGGCTCTGGCCGCCCGCAAGCTGCAATTGCAACTGGACAAGGTCCAGCCCGGTGACGGCTTCCGTCACCGTATGTTCGACCTGCAGGCGCGGATTGGCTTCGATGAAGAAGTAGGCCCCGGTATCCGCGTCGACCAGAAATTCGATCGTGCCGAGATTGAGATATCCGGCAGCCTCGCCAAGGCTGAGGGAGGCCGCGATCAGCTTGTCGCGAAGCGCCGGGTCGAGGCCCGGAGCCGGCGCCAGTTCGACGATCTTCTGCCGCCGCCGCTGCAAGGAGCAATCGCGCTCCCAAAGGTGCGAGACCGCGTTCCCGTCGCCAATGAGCTGCACCTCGATATGCCGCGCCCGGCGCACCATCTGCTCCACATAGAGATTGCCGTCGCCAAAGGCCGATTGCGCTTCCGAGCGGCAGCGCTCGAAGGCTTCCGGCAGGTCCTGCGCGCTGAACGCCGGACGCATGCCGCGCCCGCCGCCGCCCGCGACCGCCTTCACCATGACAGCCCCGCCAGCCCCAAGGCTTTCGAGGAACGCCGTCGCATCATCCAGGCTGGTGGGCGCGGCGAGGCCGGGCAGCGTCGGCACGCCGACCTCGGCGGCCAGGGTACGGGCTGCATGTTTGTCGCCGAAGAGCGCCAGCGTCTCCGGCCGCGGGCCGACGAAGGTCAGCCCGGCGTCGGCGCAGGCCGTCGCGAACGCGGCGTTCTCCGAGAGAAATCCGTAGCCTGGGTGGATGGCCGTCGCGCCGGCGTTCAGGGCGGCGGCGATGATCGCGGCGCTGTCGAGGTACGCGGCGACCCCGCGGCCGGGGAGCAGCAGGGTCTCGTCGGCTTTCCTTGTATGCAAGCTGGCGGCGTCATCGGCGGGATGCACGGCCACCGTCGGCAAGCCGAGTTCAGCGGCTGTCCGACAGATCCGCGTCGCGATTTCGCCGCGGTTGGCGACAAGGAGTTTGCCCGTAATCATCTGATATTCCGTTCCAAGCGTGTTTGAAGTGTGTCCTGTCAGGCGTTTCGGGGCCGGATGCGGCCAGTCGAGCGGCCAGTCCGACGCCTCGCCCAAGCGGGCATTACGTGTGATCCGGGCGAGAGGATATCCGCCGACCGCATTCCGGCCAAGGCGCGGCCCGGCCGCGATAGAGCGCTCCATTCAGGGTGCGGCGCGCGGTCCCGGCGGCGGCGGCGGCGGCCAGATTGCGGCGGCTTGGTCCGGGGCTGCGACTCCGCCTATTCTCGGGCATAGATCGTTGACCCCCGGAGAAACCGATGAACCACGCCGATTTCAGAAGCGCGCGCGAGCGCGATGACCTTGAAGTGCAGCAAGTGACGGCCGGTTGGCTCGAAGCGTTCGAGGCGGCGCTGGCGAGCCAGAATGCCGACCGCGTTGCGGGCCTGTTTGTCGAAGCTGGGAACTGGCGCGACGTGCTGGCGTTCACCTGGCACCTGACGCCGCGCGTCGGCGCCAAGGCGATCGCGCAAGCGCTTGTGGCGCGGCAGGGAGCCGTCCAGGCCCACGGCTTCGAGATCAATCCGGAGCGGACGCCGCCGCGCCGGGCGAAGCGACTGGGCCAGGCGTGCATCGAGGCGCTCTATCGCTTCGAAACCGCCGTCGGCCGAGGCGAGGGCTTGCTGCGGCTGGTCCCGGCAGATGCGGGAGGCGCGGCCGGGCACAAGGCCTGGGTCTTCTCCACCTCGCTCGAGGAACTGAAGGGCTTCGAGGACAAGGTCGGCGACCGGCGCCCGACCGGCGCCGCATTCTCCCGGAATTTCGGCGGCGACAACTGGGAGGATGCCCGGCGCAAGGCCCAGGATTATGCGGATCGCGATCCGACCGTTCTGGTTGTCGGCGGCGCCCAGGCGGGCTTGTCCATCGCCGCACGGCTCAATCAGGTCGGCGTCGATGCGCTCGTCGTCGAGAAATGGCCGCGGATCGGCGATAGCTGGCGCAAGCGCTACCACTCGCTGGCGCTCCATAACTCCATCCACGTCAACAATCTGCCCTATCTGCCGTTCCCGCCGACATGGCCGAACTACATTCCGAAGGACATGCTGGGCCTGTGGTTCGAGTTCTACGCCCAGGTGATGGAGATCAATCACTGGACCAGCACAGAATTCGCCCATGGCGTCTGGGATGACGCCGCCAAATGCTGGACCGCGACCCTGAAGCGCGCCGACGGGTCGGAACGCATCATGCGGCCCCGCCATATCGTCTTCGCCAATGGCGTCAGCAGTTATCCCTTGCAGCCGGAGATTCCCGGTCTCGACAGCTTCAAGGGCGACGTGCTGCATTCCGAAGGCTTCGACAGCGGCGAGCCCTATGCGGGCAAGCGCGCGATCGTCATCGGCACCGGGTCCAGCGCCAATGACATTGCGCTCGATCTGCACAGCTTTGGCTGCCACACGACCATGGTCCAGCGCGGCTCGACGACGGTCGTTTCGATCGATCCCGCCGCCAAGCTGAACTACGCGCTCTATGACGAAGGCCTGCCGGTCGAGGAATGCGACCTGATCGGCGCGGCCGCGACCCCGCCCATGATCGTGACGGCCTACCAGCTTGCGGTGAAGCGCATGATGGAGTTGGACAAGGACATGGTCGACGGCTTGAAGCGCATCGGCTTCAAGTACGATATCGGCGAGGATGGCACCGGCCATCAGATGAAATACCGGCGCCGGGGCGGCGGCTACAATCTCGATGCGGGCAGCTCCGATCTGATGATCCGGGGCGAAATCGACCTGCTGCAGAACGAACGGATCGAGCGATTCTGTCCGGAAGGCGCGCTGTTGAAGGACGGCTCGATCGTGCCGGCCGATCTCGTGATCCTGGGGACGGGCTATTATCCCCAGGGCGAGTTGGTGCGCCGGGCGCTTGGCGAGGACATGGAGGCGTGCATCGGCCCGATCTGGGGCGAGGGCGCAGACGGCGAGCTTGCCAACATGTACAAGCGCACGCCCCAGGAAGGCGCCTGGTTCATCGCCGGCAGCCTGACCCAGGCGCGCGTCTACTCCAAATATCTGGCGCTCCAGATCAAGGCGATGGAGGAAGGGCTGGTCGACGCATCGCCCTTTGAATGACCGCGAGCGCTGACAGTCGGCGCCGGGGTCAGTCGTCGGCCCGTTCGTAATCCAGGCCGGTCTCCCGCTCCAGGACGCGGATGGCGCCCGGATAGGGGATGTGGGCGCCGGCGAGGCGGATGCCGCTTTTCGCGGCGCTCGCCATCAGCGCCAGACGGGTTTCGAGCGCCTTGGCGCGGTCCGCGTCGAACAGAAAGCCCCATTCCGGATGCTTGATCTGGAGGGCGGGCAGATGGATCGCGTCCGCCGAGATCAGCACGGGATTGTCCGCGCCAAGGCGGAACCCGACCTGGCCCGGCGTATGGCCCGGCAAGGCTTCGACCGCGATGCCGGGCAACGCCTCTTCCCCCGGCCGGATCGTCGTCAGGCGGTCGGCGTAGGCCGCCATGGCGGCAAGGGCGAACGGCGTCTGCGTCGCCTGGATGGCGTCATGCCGGGAGGGATCGCGCCAGAACTGCTGCTCCGCCTCCGAAACATGAAGCTGCGCTTCCGGATAGAGCGCCTTCCCGGCTTCGACGAGGCCGGCCGCATGGTCGCCGTGGAGATGGGTCATCAGGATGTCGGTGACATCCTCGGGATCGTAGCCGGCTGCATTGATCGCCCGCCGAAGATGGCCCAGCGAAGCGCCGCGCCGGGAGCCGTCGCCTGCATCGACCAGGCAAAGCCGGCCGCCGTCCTCGATCAGGAAGGCGTTGACTGAGATCGTCATGTCGTTGAGGTCCTGCCCGTCCACGATCGCCAGATCGTCGCCGACGCCGCGCACCACGTCAGGAAAGCGGGAGAGATCCATATCGAGATAGCCGTCGGCGAGCGCGATGAGTTTCGGACCGTCGACCGCGATGACGGTCGCGCTGCCGCCAGAGGATCTGATCCGTTTCGTGGTTTCGCCCATCGCCCGCAATCTCCGCTGTTCCAAGGTTCGGCCGCCAGTGTAGTGGCGGATACAGAACCCGTCATTGGGGCTTGCAGGCAGGCGCTGAATGCCCACGTATTGCTGCAAGAACAAGCGTCGGATCGGCGTGCGGGAGGGGGGGCAGATGCAGAAAATTCAAAGCTTCATGATCGAAGTGGATGGCGACGCCGGCGGCATCGTGATCGGCGATGAGCGCGGCTTTACGTTTCATGCATCCGTCCAATGGGCGTGGCCGTTGAACGGCAAACGCTACCAAGCCGTCGAGCAAGTCGAGCGGGAGCTTGCCGCGAAGCGCCCGGCCAAGGCGGCGCATTAGAGCATGGCGCGTCCAAGTGGACGCGTGGTCCATGCTCTATCTTATTGATAGCGATCAACTTATACCAGCCTGCGGTGAGGCAGACTCATTTTCGGGATTCCCAAAGCGTTCG
>ERZ888423.699-NODE-699-length-33533-cov-10.585429_pt1 | contig 33533 bp, 31 predicted proteins | sample MGYA00520523_ERZ888423 | MGnify/ENA primary metagenome ERZ888423 (study PRJEB32303, sample SAMEA104408611) | aquatic metagenome | biome: Brackish water; feature: Pelagic; material: water | place: Baltic Sea | collected 2014-06-08T10:24:00 | depth 30,27 m ...
TAGCGCATGAAGCTGGCATAAGCCGGCAGCCGCTCGGCCGTCGTGCCGCCCAGCAATTGCCAGATCGGCAATCCCGCCGCCTTGCCCGCGATATCCCATAGCGCGATGTCGACGCCGGAGATTGCGAACAGCGTCTGGCCATAGCGCCCGAAATTGTGGTTGAGCTTCTGCAGGTCCAGCATCAGCGGGCCGATGGCGCGCGCATCCTTGCCGATGAGGAACGGCTTGATCTGGGTCTCCAGGGCCGCGCGGGCGGACGGGATCGCATTGTGGCCGAAGATTTCGCCATAGCCGACGATGCCGTTGTCGGTTTCGATCTCGACGATCAGCGTCTGCATATCCGCCCAGGCGCGGCCTCCGAAGCCGGTTGAAGCGGGGCCGCGATGGTCGAACGGCACTGCGATCCAGTGGGTGTCGACACGAACGATCTTCATGCCCGGACCTCCTGGCCCCAACTGTCCAGCATCGTCTTGATGACCTGCTCCGGCACATCCTTGGCGATGAAGACGAGGCGCGAGCGGCGATCGTCGGATGGCCAGGCCTCCAGGATCGCTGGCGGATGGAAGACGTGCTGAACGCCGTGCACGGCGACCGGCTGGTCGATCCCGTCGACGTTCAGAATGCCCTTGATCCGCAGCATGTCCGGCCCGCGCGCGTCGATCAGCGACTGCAGGAAGCCGACCCAGCTTTCCCAGGGCATCGCTGTCTCGCGGTACAGGCAGAACGCATGGATGCCATCATGGTGGTCGTGGTGGTGATGCCCGTGGCCGTGATGATGGTCGTCGCCGTGATCATGAGCGTGATGATCGTGCCCATCGTCCGGCTTGGCGTCGGCGTAGGCTTCCTCGTTCAGCCAGCGCTGCACGTCGGCGGATTTGGTATCGGGATCGTAGAGGCCGGCGCCGAACAGGCGGCTCGGCTCGATCTCGCCGTTCAGGACGCGGAACCGGTCGGCGCCGGGATTGATCGCGTTCAGGCGCTCATCCAGCGCGGAGACGTCTTCCGGTTTCGCGATATCGGTCTTGGTGACGAGCAGGCGGTCGGCGATGGCGGCCTGGCGCACGCTTTCCTCGTGATTGTCCAGGGTCTGGCCGCCGGTCGCGGCGTCGACGGTGGCGATCACGGAATCCAAGTGGAAACAGCGGCCGATCAGCGGGTCGGCGATCAGCGTGTGCACAATCGGGGCCGGATCGGCAAGGCCGGTGGTTTCGATCACCACCCGGTCGAATTCCGGGATTTCGCCGCGGGCGCGGCGGCCGAACAGGTCATGCAGGGTTTCGACGAGATCGGTCCGGAGCGTGCAGCAGAGGCAGCCGGACTCCATCAGGATCGGCGCGTCGTTCGACATCTCGACCAACTCGTGGTCAAGGCCGACTTCGCCGAATTCGTTGATGATGACGGCGGCTTTATCCATGCCCGGATGGCGCAGCAGTTTCGACAGGAGCGTCGTCTTGCCCGAACCCAGAAAGCCCGTGATCACGGTGATCGGGATGGTTGCTTCGATTTCGGACATAAGCGGTCTCAGTCCTTTCGGGAAATTCTGGAAAGATCCGGATGGATCTAGTTGAAGGCCTTGAAGGTAATCAGCGTGAAGGTGTCCTTGACGCCCGGCAGCGTCTGGAGGCGTTCGGTCACGAACCGGCCGATATCGGCGTCATCCTCCAGGTAGCATTTGACCAGCAGATCATACTCGCCGGACGTCGAATAGACTTCCGAGGCTTCGTCGACCTGCTGCACGGCCGCGTCGGCGACCGCATAGGCCTTGCCGAGTTCGCATTTGATGTTGACGTATATGGCGCGCATCTCTGGAAGCTCCTGGGCTGGCGGTGGCGCATCATAAACCTAAGCGCGGCGGGCGGGCGAGCCTCCGCCGCCATGGTCTATGTCGTTGGCGTTGGCCGCTTCGCCATCACATAGTTCAAACCGGCGGTCAGGACGACTTCATCCGCCTGATTGAGGGCTTCGAGCGTGATCTTCATGTGGCCGGTCGTGCGCGACGGCGTCAGACCCGTGATCGTCGCCCGGGCGCGGAGGGTGTCGCCCGGCCGCACCGCCTTCACCCAGCGCAGGTCGTCGATGCCCCGGCCGCCGGTATTGTGGCCGAAGATGCCGCATTGGTAGAGCATACGGAAGGCCACGAGCAGCGTATGGAAGCCGCTCGCGATGACGCCGCCATAGATCGAACCGGCGGCATGCTCCGCATCCAGATGGAACGGCTGCGGGTCCCACATCAGCGCGAACTCGGCGACGGCGCCTTCAGTCAGGGTCAGCCCTGCGGTCTCGAAGCTTTCGCCGACCTCGAATTCCTCGAACCATTTTGGCGCGTAGCGGGTCATGCTTCCTTGATCGCCTCGGCAATGGCGTCGCCCACGGTCACGGTGCCGGCGTTGCCGCCCATGTCGCGCGTGCGGGGGCCGCCTTCGGTCAACACGATCTCGATCGCCTTTTCGATGGCGCGGGCGGCGTCCTTGTGGCCGAGATGCTCAAGCATTAGCGCGCCGGACCAGATCTGGCCGATCGGGTTGGCGATGCCCTGGCCCGCGATATCGGGGGCGGAGCCGTGCACCGGCTCGAACATCGAGGGATGCTCGCGCTCGGGGTTGATGTTCGAGGACGGCGCGATCCCGATCGAGCCAGCGACCGCCGGCCCAAGGTCCGAAAGAATGTCGCCGAAGAGGTTGGAGCCGACGACGACATCGAACCAGTCCGGGTGCTGCACGAAATGGGCGGTCAGAATGTCGATATGGTATTTGTCGGTCTTGATATCGGGGTATTCGGCGGCCACCGCCGCGAAGCGCTCGTCCCAATAGGGCATGGTGTGGATGATGCCGTTCGACTTCGTCGCCGAGGTCACTTTCTTGCGGCCTTCACGGCGCGCCAGTTCGAACGCGAAGCGGATGATGCGGTCGCAGCCCCGGCGCGTCATCACCGTCTGCTGCATGACGACTTCATGGGGCGTGCCGTCATAGAGCCGCCCGCCGATCGAGGAATACTCGCCCTCGCAGTTTTCACGGACGACGTAGAAATCGATTTCCTCCGGCGTGCGTCCGGCCAGCGGCGACTTCGTGCCGGGAAACATGCGGCAGGGGCGAAGGTTCGCATATTGCTCGAACTCGCGGCGGATCGGGATCAGCATGTCCCAGAGTGAAATATGGTCGGGCACGGTCGGCCAGCCGACGGCCCCCAGGAAGATCGCATCGACCGGGCGCAGCATCTCGATGCCGTCGGCCGGCATCAGCTTGCCGGTCGCCGCATAGGATTCGCAGGACCAGTCATATTCGTCATAGGCGAATTCGATGCCGAAGCGCCGGCCGGCGGCCTCCAGCACCTTCACGCCTTCGGGCACGACTTCCTTGCCGATGCCGTCTCCGGGCAAAAGTGCGATGCGATGCTTGGCCATGAATGCTTCCCTGACGTTCCGTGTTTGCGGCTTTTTGCAGTCTATACCGAAGGCCGGCCCGTCAGGAAACGGCCGCGAGCACCCGGTCGATCATGGCGTCGTTGGCGCCCAGATAGTTCAGGGGATCGAGCAAGCCATCGAGATCGCCGGGCGTCAGCGCCGCGGCGATCCGGGGGTCCGTCAGCAGCGCGTCCTTGAGATGGCTCTTGTCGGCGATGGCTTTCCGGCAGGCGTCATAGACGATGTCGTGGGCGGTCTGGCGGCCAAGGGCGGGAGCCAGACCCATCATCACGGCTTCCGCCATGATCAGGCCCTGGCTGGCGTCGAGGTTCCGGCGCATCCGGTCGGTGTGCACTTCAAGGCCCGCCAGCATGAAGTTCGCCTGGGCGAGCGCGCCCGAGGTCAGCACGAAAGCTTCCGGCACGGCCGCCCATTCCAGGTGCCAGGGTCCGGTGGCGCGCTCGAAATCCGCTTCCATCGCGTCGAGCGCCGCGCCGGCATGCTGCCGGACGAGCTTGGCGCAGCCCCGGATCACCTCGCAGGAAATCGGATTGCGCTTCTGCGGCATGGTCGAACTGGCGCCGCGTCCCGACACGAACGGCTCGAAGACTTCCGCGACCTCGGTCGTCATCATCAGCATGACGTCGGTCGCGATCTTGGAAAGCGCGCCGGTCAGGAGCGCGAGGCAGCAGATCGTCTCGGCGACGCTGTCCCGCGCGACGTGCCAGGGCGCCAGGGGCTGGCCGAGGCCAAGCTCGACCATCAGCGCATCCGAAACCGCCAGGCCGTCGGGGCCGAGGGAGGCGAGGGTGCCGGACGCGCCCGCGAACTCGCCGACCAGAACCCGCGGACGCAATTCGTCGAGGCGCTCGCGCATGCGCAGCAACGGCGCCAGCCAGATCGCCGCCTTCAGGCCGAAGGTGACCGGCAGGGCGTGCTGCAGGTGGGTGCGGCCGGCCATGGGGGTGGCCCGGTGCGCCTCCGCCAGCGCCGCCAGGGTCCGGGTCAGCGTCGCAAGCTCCTGCTCGATCAGGTCGAGGCCGGCCCTGATCTGCAGCGCCATGCCAGTGTCCATGATGTCCTGGGTGGTCGCGCCCCAATGGGCCCATTCGCCCAGATTGTCGTCGCAGGCGGCGCCCAGCCCCTTGACGACCGCGATGATCGGATAGCCGACGATTTCGGTCTCGGCCGCGACAGCGGCCTCATTCAGAAGCTCAACCCGCGCCTTGGCGGTGATTTCCCTGGCGGCCGCCTCCGGGATGATGCCAAGCCGCGCCTGGACCCGGGCGAGCGCTGCCTCGACATCCAGATAGCGTTGCAGCGTGGCGCGCTCGTCGAATACGGTCCGCATGGCCGCTGTGCCGAACATATCGCGGAAGAGAACGCTGTCGATTACCGAAACGGGCATGGCGTATGGTCTTTCTTAGGGCTTGCCGAAGGTGCGCTTATCCGCCTACCACACTCCCCGGCGGGCGCGAATACGGGTTCGCCACGGGCTAAGGGATGGAATGCGCTATGAGCCTCGATGCAGTAAAAGCTTTGACCTTCGATGTTTTCGGCACGGTCGTCGACTGGCGCGGCTCGATCGCCCGTGAGGCGGAATCCGTTCTGGCGCCCAAGGGCTATGCGCTTGACTGGGCGGCGTTCGCCGACGCCTGGCGCGCGCGCTATCAACCGGCGATGCAGGAAATCCGATCCGGCGCCCGGCCGTTCGCGAAGCTCGACATTCTGCATCGCGAAAACCTCGATGCGACCTTGCCGGAGTTCGGCGTCTCCGGCCTGACCGAGGCTGAACTGGAGCATCTCAACCGCGCCTGGCACCGGCTGACGCCCTGGCCGGACGCGCCGGAAGGCCTCAGGCGCCTGAAGCAGAAATACATCATTGCGACCCAGTCCAACGGCAATGTCGCGCTGATGGTGAATATGGCGAAAGCCGGCGGCTTGCCCTGGGACGTCATTCTGGGCGCGGAAGTCTGCGGCGCCTACAAGCCGATGCCGCAGGCCTATCTGCGCGCCGCGGAATTGCTCGATCTGCCGCCGGAGCAGTGCATGATGACCGCCGCCCACAACGACGACCTGAAAGCCGCCGCGCGCACGGGCTTTCGAACGGCGTTCGTCGCGCGGCCGACCGAGAAGGGGCCGAACCAGACGATCGATCTCGTGGCCGATCCCTCGATCGACATCGCGGCTTCGAGCTTTATCGAGCTTGCCGACAAGCTGGGCTGTCCCTGATGCGGATGCGCGAGGCGACGGCGGCCGACCAGGCCGCGTGCGTCCGTCTCTGGCGGGCGGCGGGGCTTGTCGTGGACTACAATCCGCCGGACGAAGATTTTCTGCGCGCGCTGGCCCAGCCGCAATCGGCGGTGCTGATGGGCGAGATCGACGGCGAGCTGGCGGCAAGCTGCATGGTCGGCGACGATGGCCATCGCGGTTGGGTCTATTACGTGTCCGTCGACCCGGCCCGGCGCGACCAGGGCCTTGGCCGGGCGATCATGGAAGCGGCGGAGGCGTGGTTTCTGAAGCGCGGCGTCCGCAAGGCGCTGCTGATGGTGCGCCCCAACAACGCCAAGGTGAAAAGCTTCTACGACAGCCTGGACTGGACGGAGGAGCCGCGCGCGATGTTCGCCAAATGGATGCTGCCGAAATACCCCAACCGCGAGGAGGCGTCCTGATGGCCGACCCGTTGCACGTTCAGTTTCTCGCTGGCTCCGATGGGTGCCCGGCCTTCGCCGTGCTGCCGGTCGCGGACTATTACAGGCTGCTGGAAGGCGCAGGGCTTCCGCCGCCGGCGCCGACCGAGCGCGCGGCCTATCGGTCGTTCGAACCGCCGCCGCCGCCCCATGGCTTTGGCGCGGAGTTCGAGATGCCTGCCCCGCCGCCGCAGCCCCCCCGGCTGCCGGTTCCGGAGACGGTCAAAGTGCGTGTCGAGGACGGCGAAAACCCCATTCTGGTCTGGCGCGAGGAGCGCGGTTTGACGCGGGAGGCCCTCGCCGGGTTCATCGGCTTCCAGGAAGATGATATCGAAGCCTTCGAAACCGGGGCAGTGACGCCGTCGGTCGAGATCTGCCAGATGCTGGCGATGGCGCTCGACGTCGATTTCGAAGATGTGATTCCAATTTAAGGCGGATCGATGCTTGTAGGCGCGCACCAACCGAATTTCCTGCCGTGGGCCGGGTATTTCGGCAAAATTCTCGCATGCGATGCGTTCGTGATCATGGACGACGCGCAGATTCCGCGCGGCCGCAGCTATGCCTCCCGCACAAAGATCCGTCAGGGCGCCGAGGAGCGCTGGCTCAGCCTGCCGATCTTCAAGAACGACGGCCAGACATATCGGGACGCCAAGGTCGCCGACCTCAAGATGTACGGTCAGCATCTGAAGGTCTTCAGCCACACTTATGGCAAGGCGCCGTTCTATGACGAGACGATGGCGCTCCTGCAGCCGATCTACGAGCGTCAGCCGGAATTTCTGATCGACTTCAATCTGGCGGTCATCGAAGCGGTCCTGAAGGCGGTCGGCCACAATGCCGAGCTGGCGATGAGCAGCGATCTGGGCAGCGCGCTCGCCAGCAGCGAATGGCTCTCGGCCTTGACGAAGCATGCCGGCGGCGACGCCTACCTCTCCGGCCCGGGCGGCGCGAGCTATATCGATCCGGCGGTCTTCGAGGCCGCTGGGGTTCGGCTGCAATTCGGCAAATATACGCCCGTTTCCTATGCGGTGCCGAAGTTCGACTTTATGCCGGGCCTCAGCATCGTCGATGCGCTGTTCGTCGCCGGCGCGGACGCCATGGGCGACGTGCTGCGCTACGACCTCATAGACTGAACTCGAACGCCCGGACGCCCGCCGCGCCGGACGGCTTTTCCTGGAAGCCGTAGCGCAGATAGAAACTGGCGGCGCGCGGGTTCTCGGCCATGACCTTCAGCGTGACCCTGGCGCATCCGGCGGCGCGGGCGCTCGCGACCAGATCGTCGACCAGAAGCCGCCCAAGCGATGGCGCGCCGCCGGATCGATAGTCCGGTTTCACCACGATATGATGCAGGTGCAGGGAGTCCTGCTTTCGGGATATGATGGCATAGGCGACGGGCGGGCCATCGGGCGCGGCGACATAGCGGCTGTGGCGCCATTTCTCCGGCAGCGGATACAGAAGATTGTCCGTCGTCCAATCGTCCCAGGCAAGGTCGTCGGAAAAGCCCAGCAAGGTCGCCGCATGCGCTTTCGCGAAAGCTTCGGTCAGCGTATGGACTTGAAAGGTCGAAACTGGCTGGGCCATATACGGTGGGTCCAAAGGGGCGACGATGGCGGCAAAGTAGCGCTTGTCACACAATATGACGCTAGTTGCTGTTGATCAAAGCGCCTCGGGCGCGAGAGTAACAGGGCAGGAGCGCGCCGCCGCCGGCGGCGGCCGTTCAGGGCCGCGGGAGAAGCAGTTGAGCACGACAGGCGAAACCGCCGAAGCGCCCGAGTTTTCGGTGCTCATGGCGCCGATGAACTTCGCCATGATGCCGATCACGCTGGTCAATGAGTTGAAGCGGCGCGGCTATCGGGCGAAGCATATTTGGTATTCGAACCGGGATGCGATGCCCTTTGGCTTCGAATCGGACGAGGTCGTGCGCCTCCGCGACTTCCGCGACCGGCATGACATGCAGACCCAAACCCTCAAGCGGCTGCTCGACGAAGATTGGGACGTGTTTCATTTCTGGAACAAATCCCTGTTCTTCGCGCCGCGCTACGGCGATATGACCGGGCTTGACCTGCCGTTCATTCGCGCGCGCGGCAAAAGCATCGTCTGGCGCTTCACCGGCGCGGACCTTCGCCTCGCGAGCGCGGACATGGCGATCAATCCGCATAGCGCCTATCGGTACGGCCTGGAACATCCGTTCGACGAAGACGAGCAACGGGCATTTCTGGAATTCCTGCAATGTCACGTCGATCAGTTCATCGTTCCAGACGCCGAGCTTGGCCTGCACATGCCGGAAGCGAAGATCATTCCCCGCGCCCTGGAGTTGAGCGAGTGGTCCCATACCGGCTTCAACCCCGACCGCCGCGACAAGCCGCTGATCCTGCATGCGCCCTCCCGCGGGGCCGTGAAGGGCAGCAGCTTCGTCCAGAAGGCGATCGAGGAGTTGCATGACGAGGGCCTGTCGTTCGAGCATCGCTACCTGGAAGGCGTCAGCCACGACGAGATCAAGCGCCAGTTCGCGAACGCCGATATCATTGTCGATCAACTGCACACGGGCATGGGCGTCACGACCCTGGAAGCCTGGGCATGCGGCAAGGCGGTCGTCACGAACATGCGGGAAGAGGTGTTCGGCACGTTCTATGGCGGCGGCATGCTGCCGGCGGCTGAAGCCAATCCGGACACGATCAAGGACGTGCTGCGGAAGCTCGTCAAGGATGCCGATTGGCGCCAGGCTCTGGGCGAGGCCGGGCGCGCCGCGGTCGAGCGCTACCATGACGTCAACAAGATCGTCGACGACCACATCGATGTCTACCGGGAGTGCTTGAGCGGCCAGCGGCCGCGGTCGAAATCGACGGCGGATATCGGATATATCTTCAACGACATCCATGCGAAGTCGGTTGAGACGGTCGAACTGCGCAAGCAACTGTATTCGCTCGAGTTCCGGTTTGAGCGCCTGCAGGCAAGCGCGAACGAAGCCCGGGCGGCGCACCGGGCGGAGGTTCTGGATTTGCAGCGGCTGCAATCCCGGGCCGGCAGGGGCGGGCGATCCGACGGGCTCGCGGACGCCCGGTCATCGACCCAGGAGACCCGCGCGCTCAGGACGGAGAAATCGCGGCTCGAACAATTGATCCGTGACGAGCGCCGCGAGAATCAGGTCTATATCGACGATATCGAAAAGCGGCTGGAGCAACTCTTCGTCGAGAAACGCCAGCTTGAAGCCGATAACACGTCCCATGTGGAGACGATCCGCGCCGCCGCCAAGCATGGCGGCGGCGCGGCGTCTGCGGCGCATATCGAAATTCTGCAGACCCAGGTGCGCCGGATGCGCAGCGAGCTGGCGCGGGTCGATGACGAACTGGCGCGCACCCATGACAAGGCCTCCCAGGCGGCGCTCTACCAGGAGCGGATGCTCAGGGAACGGCAAATGGCGACCGAGAAGATCGAAAAGCTGGAGCGGCGGCTCCGGCGCTTTCGGATCATCGAAGACCGCTTCCGCGATATCCGCCGGATCGGCGGCTGGTACGTCCGGATGTATATGAAGCTACGGACATCGTCTGCGGGCAAACTGTTGCGCTTGCCGTGACGGCAGGGCGCTGTCCGGTCCAAGCGGTTCGAATTCTCTGGGGATTGCTATGCTCGGTAGACCACGGCGCCTCAGGGGCAGCCCGATGACGGCCGCCGCCGCCCATGGGGGCGAAGACCGTCCCGGACTGGCCATCGGCCTCGTCCTGCTCGCCATGCTGGTCTTCACCTGCATGGACGGCCTCTCAAAGCAATTGACGATCCAGGGCATGCAGCCGCAGACGGTCACGATGCTGCGCTATTTCCTGGTGTTGGCCATGCTTCTGCCGATCGTCCTGATGACGTGGCGGTCGCGGCCGTTGCACACATCCCAGCCCGGCCTGCATATCCTGCGCGGCGTTCTGCTGATCTGTTCGGCCAATTTGTTCGTGTTCGCGGTCCAGGCTCTGCCGCTGGAGACCGCGACGGCGATCGGCTTCGTTTCGCCGCTGTTCGTGACCATCCTCTCGGTGATTTTCCTGAAGGAGCATGTCGGCGTTCGGCGCTGGGGGGCGATCGCCATCGGCTTTGCCGGGGTTCTGCTGATCTTGCGGCCCGGCTCAAGCGCATTCGAGGCCGCGATGCTGTTCCCGGTGCTTTCGTCCTTGTGCTGGGCTTCGGGATTGATCATCACACGGGCGATGCGCGGGCGGGAAAAGCCGTTTACGGTGGTGCTGTGGACGACGGCGGTCGGCTTCATCGTGATCGCGCCGTTCGGCCTGGCGGTCTGGCAGACGCCGACTCTGCTGCAGGTCGGGCTGCTGTTCCTGATCGCGCTTTGCCATATCGCCGGGCAATTGCTGACCATCCGGGGCTATATGATGGCCTCCGCATCGCTGCTGGCGCCGTTCTCCTACACAACCATCATCTGGGCGATGTTGATCGGGCTGCTCGCCTTCAACTCGTTCCCCGATCTGCCGACGATCGCCGGAACCCTGGTGCTGCTGCTCGCCGGCCTCTATGTCTGGCACCGGGAACGGGTCCGGACCGTGCCGCCGACGACGCCCGGCGCCTCGATCGCCGTTGTCGCGGCGTCGGCGAAGCAGGACGACCCCAGGTGACGGCAGGCGTGCCGGGCGCGCCGGGCGCCGCAGGGGGAGCGGGCGCTACGGTTCACCGGGTCGGATTGGCGATCGGGCTGGTCTGCCTGTCGTCGCTGACATTCGCTGTCCTGTTCGCGGGCGTTAAGTATCTGGATGGGCGCTATTCGCCCGTCCAGGTGCTGTTCCTGCGCTACTCCATCGGATTCGCCGTCAGCTTGCCGTTGATTATGCGCCTGGGTCGCGGCGTCTGGCGGACGACGCGGCCGGCGGCGCACGGCGTGCGCGCGCTCTATGGCCTGATCTCGACGCTGCTGATGTTCTATGCGGTGACGCAGATGCCGCTGGCGACCGCGACGGCGATCAGCTTCTCGATGCCGCTGTTTCTGACCATGCTGTCGATGCCCATGCTCGGCGAAACGGTCGGGTGGCGGCGCGCGACCGCGACCGCTGTCGGTTTCGCCGGCGTCGTGATCGTGGTCAATCCGGGCGGCGATATCAGCTGGGCGGCGCTGATGGCCCTGGTCAGCGCGCTCTTCTATGCCCTTGCGGTGATCGCCGTGCGCCAGCTTTCGAACAGCGAACCGGCGGCGCGCATCTACATCTACTACTGTCTCGCCAACATTGTTTTCTGCGGCGCGGCATTGCCCTGGTTTTGGGTCGCGCCGACGCCCGCGGATTGGGCTGTGTTCGCCGGCATCGGCACTCTGGGCGCGGGCGCGCAGTATTGCTTTTTGATTGCCTATCGGAACGCGCCTGCCTCGATCATCGCGCCGTTCGATTATCTGCAGATATTCTTCGCCCTGGCGATCGGCTATCTGGTCTGGAGCGAATTGCCGCGCGCCCAGTCCGCTATCGGCGGCGCGATCATCGTCGCATCGGGCTTGTATATCTGGCGCCGCGAGACCCGCCTCGCCGCCGCCCGCCGCAAGGCGCCAGCCTGAGCAAGCGAAAGGCCCGGCCGCAATCAAGGGGCCGGGCCTTCAAAAATTGGCTCCGCGGGTAGGATTCGAACCTACGACCGATCGGTTAACAGCCGATTGCTCTACCACTGAGCTACCGCGGATCGGCGGGCGTTATAGCAAGGGTCGCCCTATCTGACGAGACCCATTTTGCCGCCGCCTCATAAAACGTTTACGCGACAGTCTGTAAACCGTCGCCTAACGCCTTGCTCAATGGAGGTGCGGAGCGGAATCGAACCGCTGTACGAGGCTTTGCAGGCCTCTGCATAACCACTCTGCCACCGCACCGGAACCACTGAGCGGCCGCAGTGATAGAAGCGGCGCGCATTCTGGTCAAGACAGGGGGCATGGCGGTTTGGTATACAAGGGTTTCGGCGGGACGTGATCGGCTGTAGTGTCCGGCGTTCCGGATTGGATTTTCTTGAAAGCGGGTTGGCGAATATGGCCGATTTCGACGTAGCGCGCGATAAGATGGTCGAGAATCAATTGCGCGCCAATAAGGTTACGGATCCACGGCTGACGGATGCGATGCGTCTGATCGCGCGGGAGGACTTCGTGCCCGCGGCGCGGCGCGGCGTCGCCTACGCCGATGAGGACCTGCGCCTCAAGGGGGATCGCTGGCTGATGGAGCCGATGCTGTTCGCCCGGCTGGCGCAATTGGCGGAAATCGGGCCGAACGACCTGATCCTCGATGTCGGCGCCGGCATGGGCTATGGCGCGGCCGTGCTGGCCCAGCTTGGCGCCGCCGTCGTGGCGCTCGAGGAAGACGCGGAACTGGCCGACGCCGCGATCGCCGCCGTCGCCGGACTTGCGGGCGACGGCGCCGACAATATCTTTGTGGTCAAGGGACCGTTGCCGGCCGGCTGGTCGGGCCAAGCGCCCTATGACGTGATCGTCTGCGAGGGCGCGCTTGAAGTGCGGCCGGACGGGCTCTTGGAGCAGTTGGCCGAGGGCGGCCGTCTGGTCGCGATGCAGACTGGGCCGAACGGCGTGCAGCGCGGCACAGTCTATGTGAAGCGCGGCGACCGGGCGGCGGTCCGCGCGGTATTCGACGGTTCGACGCCGGTGCTGCCGGGCTTCGCGCGCGCCGCCGCATTCGTATTTTGATTTTCTGGGAGCGCTTCACATCATGAACGATCGTCCGATGGCGCGTATAAGACGTGCGCTGCTCGCCTCTGCCGGGCTGGCGTTGCTCCTGGGCGCCAACCATGCAAGCGCCGAAAGCCTGGCGGACGCCTGGGCGAAGGCCTATGGCTCCAACCCGCAGATCGCGGCGGAACGCGCCCGGCTGCGCACGATCGACGAAGGCGTGCCGCAGGCGAAGTCCGGCTGGCGGCCGACGGTCACTCTCGAGGGCCAGACCGGCGTGCAATACATCGAGCAGGAAACCGCCTTCGCCAATACGGACGATACGATCTATCCATCCTCGATCACCGGCAGCGTCTCCCAGCCATTGTATCGCGGCGGCCGGACGACGGCCGACACGGCCCGCGCCGAGGCCGAAGTCCGCGCTGGCCGCGCCGCGCTTGGCAATGTCGTGCAGCAGGTGTTGCTTGCGGCTGGAACCGCCTACATGGACGTGCTGCGCGATGAGGCGGTCGTCAATCTGAACGAGAATAACGTTCGCGTGCTGGAGCGGCAGTTGCAGGCGACCAACGACCGGTTCAGCGTCGGCGAAGTCACGCGGACCGACGTCGCCCAGGCGGAATCCCGCCTGGCTCGCTCCAAGGCCGATCTGAAAACTGCAGAGGGCGACCTGGAGACATCCCGCGCCGCCTATACCCGGCAAGTTGGCGAACCGCCGGCCAGCCTGTCGGCGCCCAGCGCGATCATGGGCGTGCCCGAGACGCTCGACGCCGCCGTCACCCGCGCCGCCGTCAACAACCCGGTCGTGCGCCAGGCCATGGAGCTGCACCAGTCCTCGCGCCACACGGTGGACCTGATTACAGGCGAGCTTTATCCCCAGGTCGCGTTGAACGGCACCTTGCAGCAGTCGTTCGATACCAGCGCGAATGTCCAGGAAACCCGCGCGGCCCAGGCGACCGTCGACCTGACGGTGCCGCTGTATCAATCCGGCTCGGTCTATGCCCGGGTGCGGGGCGCGAAGAACGCCGAATCTCAGCGCTTGCAGCAAATCGAGGATGCCCGTCGCCAGGCGATCGAACAGGCGACCCAGGCCTGGGAGCAGACCGTGGCGAACCGCTCCCGGATCGTGTCGCTGGAAAGCGAAATCCGGGCCAATGAAATCGCGCTGGAAGGCGTGCAGCAGGAAGCGCTGGTCGGCACGCGCACCGTGCTCGACATTCTGGACGCGGAGCAGGACCTGCTCGATTCGCGGGTCAATCTGGTGCGCGCCCGGCGCGATGAGTTTGTGGCTGTTTTCGGATTGCTGACGGCGGTCGGCGATCTGAACCCGCAGGCCATGGACCTCAACGTCGAGGTTTACGATCCGACGCGCTATTATAACGCGGTCAAGGATCAGTGGTTCGGGACGACGCCGCAACAGTGACGAACGCCGCGGCGCCAGCTTGCAGGCGCTGTTGCGGAGACGATGTCGACGCGAGAGGGCCGGAAAGCGTCCGGGGACGATAGTCGTGCGGGCGCGCGCAAGGCCGCTTTCGGCGACGACGACGAAATCGAAATTCGCCAGGAACCGAGCGAAGGCGCCGGGGAGTCAGTAGAATGCCAGAAGCCAAGCAAGACGACAGCGGGCAGTCGATGGACGAAATCCTTGCGTCCATTCGCAAGATAATCTCCGAGGACGAAGACGAGCCGGAAACCGCGGCCGCCGAGCCGCTGGCCGAACGAAAAGGCCGGCCGAATAGCCCGGCTGAGGCTGAGGCCGACCCTTCGGCCGCTGCGTCGGTCGCGGCTGCGGTCGCTGCGGCTGAGAACGAAGAGGACGATGACGATATCCTGGACCTTGGCGAACCCTTGCCCGATGAGCCCTTTGCGGCGCTGCCGGATGAGCCGGCAGAGGCGGAATCGGACGATGTTTTTATCGAAGATGAAGTCGAAGACGTAGACGACGAGGCGAGCGTTCCGATTGCGGCGGAGGACTATGATGCGGAGCCAGATGCAGAAGATTTCAAAACTCATGAAGCAGAAGTCGACGATGAGCCGGAAATCGACGATGAACCGGAAATCGCCGATGCGCCCGAACCGGTCATGGCTGCCATGACGCCCCCGCCGCCGCCCCAGCAGCCCGAGCCGCCGCCGGTCCAGCAGCCGTCCATCGGCGCCGAGGGCCTGATGTCGCCAGCCGCGGCCGCGCTGTCCGCGACGGCGCTCGCCGCCCTCAAGGGCCGGATCTCCGGCGCCATGCCGATCGGCGCCCAGGGCGGCACGGTCGAAGGTCTGGTTCAGGAATTGCTCCGCCCGATGCTGAAGCAGTGGCTGGACGTGCATCTGCCCAGCATGGTCGAAACCCTGGTCAGGGAAGAAATCCAGCGGATCGAGCGGCAGGCCGACCAGAACCGGTGACGCGCCGCCAGCCACGACGCCGGCCTTTGGCGACGCCGCCAGAGGACGCGTTGAATTTAGAAGATTGGAGACCCCGCCCTGCGCGGCGGGCGCCCCGTCAGGACTGAAGCCATGACCCTGCCCAAGACCTATGACCCCGCGGCGGCGGAGGCGGCCCGCTATGCAGACTGGGAAGCGTCCGGCGCGTTTTCCGCCGATCCGGCGAAGAATGCCTATCCCTATGTCATCATGATGCCGCCGCCGAACGTCACCGGCAGCTTGCACATGGGCCATGGGCTGACGTTCACCCTGCAGGACATTCTGATCCGCTATGCCCGCATGCAGGGCAAGGACACGCTCTGGCAGCCGGGCACGGACCATGCCGGCATCGCGACCCAGATGGTCGTCGAGCGGATGCTGGAAGGGGAAGGCGTCAATCGCCGCGACATCGGCCGCGACAAGTTCCTGGAACGGGTGTGGGCCTGGAAAGACGAGTCCGGCGGCGCCATCCTGAAGCAGCTCCGCCGCCTGGGCGCTTCTGCCGACTGGCCGCGCGAGCGCTTCACCATGGACGCGGGCCTGTCGGACGCGGTTCGCAAGGTCTTCATCGACCTGTACGATCAGGGCCTGATCTACAAGGATCAGCGCCTGGTCAACTGGGACCCGAAGCTGGAGACGGCGATCTCCGATCTTGAGGTGCAGCCCCAGGAAGTGAACGGCCATCTCTGGCATTTCCGCTACCCGATCGAGGGCGCCGCGGACGAATTCATCGTGGTCGCGACGACCCGGCCGGAGACCATGCTGGGCGATACCGGCGTCGCGGTGAACCCCGAGGACGAGCGCTACCGCCATCTGGTCGGCAAGCACTGCATCCTGCCGCTGGTCGGCCGCCGCATTCCCATCGTCGCCGACGATTACGCCGACCCCGAGGCAGGGTCGGGCGCGGTAAAGATGACGCCGGCCCACGATTTCAACGATTTCGAGGTCGGCCGCCGCCACAATCTCGAGACGATCAACATCCTCGACCGGCGCGGCTTCATCAACGAGAACGCGCCTGAGAAATATCAGGGGATGGACCGGTTCGCGGCGCGCAAGGTCGTGGTCGATGATATGGAGGCGCTTGGCCTGCTAGAGAAGGTCGCGCCCCATGTCCACATGGTCCCATATGGCGACCGGGGCGGCGTGCCGATCGAGCCCTACCTGACCGAGCAGTGGTATGTCGACGCCGAGACCCTGGCGCGGCCGGCGATCGAAGCGGTCGAGACCGGCCGCACCAAATTCGTGCCGGAGAACTGGTCCAAGACCTATTTCGAGTGGATGCGGAACATCCAGCCCTGGTGCATTTCGCGCCAGTTGTGGTGGGGCCACCGGATTCCGGCCTGGTATGGACCCGACGGGACGATCTTCGTCGCCGAGGACGCGGCCGCCGCCCAGGCGAAGGCCGACGCCCATTATGGCGCGGTCAAGCCGCTGGAGCAGGATCCGGACGTGCTCGACACCTGGTTCTCCTCCGCCCTCTGGCCGTTCTCGACCATCGGCTGGCCGGAGGAAACGCCGGAGCTCGCCAAGTATTATCCGGGCGACGTGCTGGTCACCGGGTTCGATATCATTTTCTTCTGGGTCGCCCGGATGATGATGATGGGCCTGCACTTCATGAAGGATGTGCCGTTCCGGACGGTCTATATCCACGCCCTGGTCCGGGACGAGAAGGGCCAGAAGATGTCCAAATCAAAGGGGAACGTCATCGATCCCCTGGAGCTGATCGACGAGTTTGGCGCCGACGCCGTGCGCTTCACGCTCGCCGCCATGGCGGCCCAGGGCCGGGACATCAAGCTTTCGGCCTCCCGCGTCGAGGGTTACCGGAATTTCGCGACCAAGCTCTGGAACGCGGCGCGCTTCACGGAATTCCACGACTGCGCCGTCGACCCGGATTTCGACCCCGCCGCCTGCACGGTGACGTTGAACCGCTGGATCGTCGCGAAGACGGCCGCGCTCCGGGATGACATGACCAGGGCCCTGGACGACTATCGCTTCAACGAGGCGGCGGGACTGCTGTATCAGTTCGCCTGGGGGACGTTCTGCGACTGGCAGCTTGAGTTCGCGAAGCCGATCCTGTCCGGCAAGGACCGGGCGGCCGCGGCTGAAACCCGCGCCGCCATCGCCTGGACTCTGGCCCGGCTGATGCGGCTGCTGCACCCGATCATGCCGTACCTGACGGAGGAAATCGCGGCCGAGCGGAACCTGAACGGCGGCGCGCTTCTGATTGGCGCCGAATGGCCGCCGCACGAGCCGCATCTGGCCGCGCCCGAGGCGGAGGCGGAGATCGATTGGGCGATCCGTTTCGTGACTAACGTCCGCGCCGTCCGCGCCGAATGCAACGTGCCGCCGGGCGCCCGCATCAACGCGACGCTGGCCGGCGCGTCCGAGGCGACGCTGGCCCGGCTCGCCCGGAATGACGAACCGGTGAAGCGCCTGACCCGGTTGACGGCGATCCAGCCGATGGCCGGAGCCGCCGCGCCCAAGGGGGCGGTGCAGGTGATCGTCGATGAGGCGACGGTGTTCCTGCCGCTCGGCGACGTCATCGACGTCGGCGAGGAGACAGCGCGGCTGGAGAAGGAGATCGCCAAGGTCGCGAAGGAGATCGACGGCATCGACAAGCGCCTGGGCAATCCGAAGTTCACCGCTCGGGCGCCGGAGGAAGTGGTCGAAGAGAACCGGGAGCGTCGCGCCGCTTTCGTGCAGCAGCAGGACAAGCTGACGGCCGCGCTCGCCCGCCTCCGCGCCGCCTGACCGGGGCCGCGCCGCCTGTCCGCGGCTGCGCCAGCGCGGTTTTTACCGGTTCTTCACCATACAGCCCGTTCTTTCAGGGGGAATTCTCCTTGAAAGGCCCGTGGCGCATGCAATTGGACCAACAGGACGAGCAGACGACCGCGCTGGTCAGGACCTATGACGCCGCCGCCAGGCTGAAGCGGCAGGGCCGGATCGAGGACGCGGCGGCGGGCTTTCGCGCCCTGCTCGACGGGGCCGCGCGGGTGAAGGGGTTTGACGGCCATCGGCTCGCCGCGGTCGCCATCCAGCAATTGGCGGACCTGAAATCCGGCCGCCTGACCGATCCGGAACTGGCGCAGGCGGAAGCTATCGCCGCCGCTCTGCCTGAGGGCGAGGAAGCTGGGTGGGCGGTGCGCTTCGGCCTCGGCCTCGCCGTATCCAGGCAGGATCCGGCCGCCGCCATGGCCTGGTATGATGCGGCGAACGCCATGAAGCGCCAGACGGTCGCCTACGATGCCGACGCCATGGACCGTGTCTTCGAAACCCTGGCCCGCGTCTTCGACCCCGCCCTGATCGCCCGGCTGGCGCCCGGCAGCGCCGGTTCGCCGAAGCCGGTCTTCATCGTCGGCATGCCGCGTTCCGGCACAACTCTGGTCGAGCAGATCCTGGCGAGCGCGCCCGGCATTCATGCGGCCGGCGAGTTGACCGCCATATCCGACCTTTGCCGCAACATTCATAGCGTCGAGGGCGACTGGCCCGCCGGCGCGGACCGCCTGACCCCGGCGCGCGCCCGGGCCCTCGCCAATGCGTACCTGATCCATCTCCACAAGCTCGCGCCCAGGGCCGAGCGCGTCGTCGACAAGATGCCGGCGAACGCCCAGAACGTCGGCTTGCTGATGGCGCTTTTTCCGAACGCCGCAATCCTGCATGTGCAGCGGGACCCGCTGGACACCTGCTTTGGGATCTACCGGCAATTGTTCGCAGGCGGCGTCGACTATGCCTATGACCAGACCGAAATCGGCCGCTATCACCAGGGCCTGATGCGCCTGATGGACCATTGGAAGGCCGCGTTCCCCGGCCGGATCGTCGATGTCTCCTATCCTGGCCTGATCGCCGATTTCGAGGTCGAGGCCCGCCGCATCGTCGCCGCGACCGGCATGCCCTGGTCCGACGCCTGCCTGGAATTCCACAAGACCGAGCGCGAGATAGATACCGCGAGCGCCGTGCAGGCGAGGCGCCCCTTGTTCAAATCCGGCATCGGCGCGGCCGACCGCTTCCGGCCCTAACTCGGCGCGTTGGAGGCAGCGCTCGCCGCCTGAGCGCGCTATCATCGCCGGAACGCAACATCACTGCGAGGCGATGCCATGTCCCAGCCCGACCTGACGACCCCGACCGCATTCGGCCGCATCCACACGCCCGACCCCGCCTGGCTCGCCCTGGCGGAGCCGGAGGCGCCGCTGGAGCCGGATCTCGAGATCATCGACACGCACCATCACCTCTGGGACCGGCCGGGCGACCGCTATCTTCTGGACGCCTTCCTGGCGGACCTGGATTGCGGCCATAACATCGTCGCGACCGTCTTCGAGGAATGCCACGCCATGTACCGGGCGGACGGCCCGAAGCCCATGCGCGTCGTCGGCGAGACGGAATTCGTCGCCGGCATCGCCGCGATGAGCGCGAGCGGCCGCTACGGCCCGACCCGCGTTGCGGCCGGCATCGTGGGCGCCGCGGACCTGAGCCTCGGCGAGGCGGTCGAGCCGGTGCTGCTCGCCCAGATCGCGGCCGGCGGCGGCCGGTTCCGCGGCGTTCGTCATTCCGCCGCATGGGACGCCGACCCGATCATCGGCAATGGCGCCAAGGCGCCCGGCCTTTACCTGGACGCCCAGTTCGGCCGCGGCCTGGACCGGTTGGCGGCGCTTGGCCTGTCGCTCGACGCCTGGGCCTTCCACACCCAGTTGGACGAGGTGACGGCGCTTGCGACTGCCCATCCCGATGCGCCGATCGTGCTTTGCCATTGCGGCGGCCCCCTCGGCTACGGCCCCTATGGCGGCCGCCCGGCGGAGGTCCACGCCGCCTGGTTGCCGCGCATCGTCGAACTGGCGAAGCGCCCGAATGTTTCGGTCAAACTCGGCGGCATGATGATGCGTCTCGCCGCCTTCAACTACGGCCAGGCCCCCACGCCGGCTACATCGGAAGCCCTGGCCGCCCTCTGGCGCCCCTATATCGAACCCTGCATCGAGTATTTCGGCCCCGACCGCTGCATGGTCGAAAGCAATTTCCCCGTCGAAAAAATGGGCATCCCCTACGGCCCCCTCTGGAACGCCTTTAAGCGCATAACGGCCGGCGCTTCGGATACGGAAAAGTCAGCCATCTACAGCGGCACGGCGCGGCGGGTTTATCGGCTGGCGTGAGCCTACCCCACATTCGACCCCACCGCCGCCCGCGCCTTCGCAAGCGCTTCGGCGCCGGGCATACAGTCCGCGTATTTTTGGCCCATGTCGAACAGGTTCGCTGCGTGGGGGCCAAGGGCGCGGTCGCCGCAGCAGTCTTCGGCGACGATGGTGCGCAAGGCGTAGGAGCAACTGTCGATGACGCTGGCGCGGACACAGCCCGAGGTCGTCGCCCCCGTCACGATCAGCGTATCGACCGAACGGGAGGCCAGCCAGCTCATCAGGGCCGTGCCGAAGAAGGCCGAGGGGCCGATCTTGTTGACGATCAGCTCGCCTGGCCTGGGCGCCAGGTCCGGCGCGATCTGGCTGATCGCCGCATCCTCGGCGAGGCCGTAGAGGCCCGGCACCTTCATGGCGAACGTGCCGCCGTTCTGCGCCTCCGCGTCGAAGACGGCGCGGGAGTAGGCCACGGGGGCGCCGATCTCCCGCATGCCCGCCAGCAACGGAACCGTCGCCGCCACGGCTTCGGCGACATTGCCGCCGCCGAAGACCGCCGGGTCGACGAAGCCGACCTGGAAATCGACAATCAGCAGGGCCGGACGCCGCCCGAACCCGACGGAATTCCCGAAGTTCTGGCGGGCGTAGACGGCGTCATCGGTCATTGGCTCGGCCCCTCGCTTATTCCTGGGGATAGCGCCAGGGGGCGGCTGGCTGTTCGGCGGTCTCGTCGATGGTCCAGTGGGGGAGGGCGAAGCCCTCGGTCACGTCGACGAAGACCATCCGCACCCGTGTGCCGATGCCGACTGTCCGGACCACGTCCGGCGGGGCGAAGCTGCCGTCGGCCATGACAAGGTTGCCCGCCACCCGCAGCGCCTCATGCTCCGAGGGCTGGCCCTTCTGCGTGTCGAGGTCGACCAGCAGCATCATGTAGGGCGTGTGGCCCTTGAACGCGGGCTGGATGGCATGATGCACCTCCGCGTAGGAATGCACCGCGCCCTTGCCCTCGACCGGGACCCAGTCGTAGTCGCGGTCCGTCGTCCAGGGGCAGGCGGTGGTCGGCGGATAGCGTAACAGGCCGCTTGCCTTGCCCTTCTGCAGCCGGAACTCGCCCTTGGCGCAATAGTCGAAGAAGGCGCGGTTTTCCTTGTCCACGTCCTCGATGGTGAGGGCCATGCCCATGTAATCGCCAACGATCGGCATTGTCTTGCCCTCCCTTATCTGGCGTCTTTGGCCATGACCATCGCCGAGCCCGTGCCCGGCATGGCCCAGCCGAGATTGGCCGTGAGCTCCACGTCCTTGACCTGTCGGCAGCCGCCTTCGCTGTAGTCGTGGGTGTGCTGGCGCTTGCCGTCCGGCCCGATGGGGCAGCTATCGTCGACCTCGCCGCGGATCTGGCGGACGTTCTCGATCACCATGTTCATGCCATGGGTGTAGCCCTCGCAGAGATGGCCGCCGGAGGTGTTGTTCGGCCTTGCCCCGCCAAGCTCGATGACGCCGGAGGAGACATAGTCCCCGCCATCGCCTTTCTTGCAGAAGCCGTAGTCTTCCAGTTGCAGCATGGTCGTGAAGGTGAAGGCGTCGTAGGAGCCGGTGACGTCGATATCCTCCGGCCCGACGCCGGCGTTCGGCCAGAGGATCTTCCTGGCGTAATGCCCGGCGACGGTGGAGATCGGCCCGTGCTGGTAGTGCATGTCGGAGCGCGGCTTGCAGCAGCGGCCGACGACGGACTGGATCACCGCCGGGGCCTGCTTGCAGTCCCGCGCGCGGTCCAGGCTGGTGACGATGATGCAGGTGGCGTTGTCGGTCTCGACGCAGCAGTCCAGCAGATGCAGCGGCTTGCAGATAATGCGGGAGTTGATCACATCCTCCACCGTCATGCGCTGCTTGTAATAGGCCTTGGGGTTGTTGGAGGCATGCTTGGAGTGGGCGACCTTCACATGGGCGACCTGCTCCGGCGTCGTGCCGTAATCGTACATGTGGCGCAGGAACGTCGGCGCGAACATCTGCCCCGCCGACTGCCAGCCATAGGCGCGGTGGTGGATCTGGTCGCCGACGATGGGCACGGCCGAACGCGCGCCGGTGCCGCCGATGCGCACCTGGCTGTAGCCGTTCATGGCCCGGTAGATCGCGACCGTCTTGCACATGCCGGCCTCGATCACGCCGATGGCGATGCCGATCAGCGCCTCGATCGAGGAGCCGCCGCCATGCACGTCCATGTAGAAGTTCAGGCGGATGCCAAGGTCGCCTGCGACCCAGGGGGCATGGACGGAATCGTTGCCGGAATAGCTCAACATGCCGTCGATATCGCCGGCTCCGAGGCCGGAGTCCGCCATGGCGTTCTTGATCGCCCAGGTCGCCAGATTACGGGTGGATTCCTCCGATCCGCGCCGGTAGGTCGTCTCGCCGACGCCTGCGATCGCATATTTGCCGCGCAGAAACTTCGGCGAATCTGCGTCGAATTCGGTGACGCTATCCAATGACATGCTCTCTCTCCCTCTCGTCCTTTTCGAAATTAAGGCATGGACCGGGCGCGACGGGAAGGGGCGGCAAACTGGTCTGGACAAGCAGAAATTTCGCTTGCCGCCAACCGGCGCCGGCGACACAGTTCGACGGCGCGATAAAAGAAATCGGGCGAAGCAGGCCTGCATTGGGGGGATAGGCGATGATCGGAACATGGATGACATGCGGACGCGCCATTCTGGCGGCGGCGGCGCTCGGCCTCGTTGCTTTGGGCGCGCCACAGGCTTCGGCCGACGTTCTGGCGCCGGCGGTGAAGCGGCTGGGCGCGGCCAGTCCGACCCATGTCCTGTTCGTCGGCAACAGCTATTTCTACTACAATGACAGCTTGCACAATCACGTTCGGCGCATGGTCGCGGCGGCTGGGCTCCAGACCGAGAAAGCGATGAAGTACAAATCCGCCACCATCGGCGGGGCGGCGCTCTTCGACCATCCGCTCGACCATTATCTCGAACCCGGCAAGCTGCGGGTCAAGGGGCCGTTTCAGGTCGTGGTGCTTCAGGGCGGCAGCGCTGCGCCCCTGTCCGACGAACGGCGCGGCAAGTTCAGTGAAACCGTTCGGGACTTCGCCGGGAAAATCATGGCGGCCGGCGGCGAGGTCGCGCTCTACATGACCCATGGCTATGTGCCGCCGCACAAGAAGGCCCGGGCCGATATGATCCGTGATATCGAGACGCTCTATGTCGAGGCAGGCAACGCCGTCGGCGGTCTCGTCATCCCCGTCGGCCTGGCTTTCGAGGAAGCCTATCGCCGGCGCCCGGAGATCGTGCTGCACCAGAGCCATGACGGCTCCCACCCTAGCTTGCTCGGCACATATCTGGCGGCGTCGGTGGTGTTTTATAGCCTCTACGGGCAGACGCCGGTCGGCAACGCCTACGACTATTTTGGCAAAGTCCCGGCGGAGGACGTCCGCTTCCTGCAGGAGGTCGCCGCCGATACGGTCGAGGCGTTCTACGCCCGGCAGTAGGAGTCGCGGCCGCTATTCGGCCGTGGCCGCCGCTGCTTTCGCGGCTGCCGCCGCTTTCGCCAACTGCGCCTCGCGCCGAGCGATGTAGAAGGTCGAGGCGAAGATCACGAGGCCGCCGGTGATCGTCCAGAAGGTCGGCAGTTCGGCGAAGATCAGGAACGCCATCGCCGCGGAGATCGGCAGGCGGGCGAAATCGAACGGCAGCACCACCGACACATCGGCCGACCGGAACGCCCGGGTGATGCAGAGATGCCCAAGCGTGCCCGCCAGCGCCAGACAGGCGAGCCAGAAGAAGCCTTCCAGGCTAGGCCACGTCCAGAAGAACAGGGCCGGGATGAGGGAGAGCGGCGTCAGCAGCAGCACCAGATATGTTACGATCGCTTCCGGCTCCTCTGTCCGGGTCAGGGATTTCAGGACGAGCTTGTTGATCGCCGCGATGACGGCGTTCGCCAGCGCCAGCAGCACGCCAAGCTCCAACGTCGAAAGCCCGGCGAACCCGCCGTTGTCGCCAAGCACGACGATCATCGCGCCCAGGAAGCCGATGATGACGGCGGTCCAGCGGCGAAGTCGCACCTTCTCGCCCAGCACAAGGGCGGCGCCGATGGTCGCGAAGATCGGCGCACTGAAGGAAAGCGCCGTCGCCTGGGCGATCGGGATCAACGTGACCGCCCAGAACCCGGTCGTCATGCCGAACAGGCCAAGCACGGAGCGCAGGCACAGCATGCCAAGCCGCTTGGTGCGCAAGGCGCCCAGGCCGGCGCTCATCAGCCATGGCAGCATCCAGACCAGCGCGATCGCGTTCCGGAAGAAGACGATCACCGTCGGGTGAAGCTCGAAGCTCGCCTGGCGGATGAAGATCGCCATGCCGGAGAAGAAAAATGCCGCGAGCAGCGCGTAGACAGTGGCGCGGAGGATCGGCGGCAGCTTGTCGATCAGTACGGTCGCGCGGGTCATGCCAGCCGGCTCGTGCGGCGCCGGGGCCGCACCCCGGCCAGGCCGTCGGCCGTGGCGGTCGCGTAAAGGTAACTCGGCCCCGGCCCCCAGTGCCCGCCGACGTCGCTAAGGCGCGACCTGAATGGCCCTGGCCCGGCATAGGCGGAAATGTCCAGACTTTCCGCCAGGCTCGGCGCCGAATCGGCGGGCGCCGCGGCGAGGATCGGCGTTGAAAGCGCGGATGTGGCGGCCTGCGCTTTTACTTCGGCGCGCCGGACTTGCGCCTCGCGGTGCGAGATATAAACGCCGGCCGCGAACACAATGAAGGCGCCGAGCGCCGTCCACGGGCTCAACACCTCGTTCAGCAGCAGATATGCCCCGACAGCGCTGATGGGAAAGCGCGCGAAGTCCAGGGGCTGCAGCGCCGACACCTCCTGCATCGAGAAAGCGCGGACGTGCAGGCTATGGGCCGCCATCGCAAGCACGCCCAGCATCGCCATCCAGAACCAGCCTTCAAGCGTCGGATTTTCCCAGACAAACAACATCGGAACAAACGCGATCAGCGACATGGCGACCGCCTGATAGACCAGGATCGTGTCGACATGCTCGACGGACGTCAGCCGCCGGATCACGATGAGCGTCGCGCCCCAGGTCGCGGAGGAGAGCAACACCAGATAGACGGCGGAATTGATTTCCTGAAATCCCGGCCGCACCACAAGCGCCGCGCCCAGGATGCCGATGCCGATAGCAGTCCACCGCCTGAGCCGCATCTTCTCGCCAAGCAGCAGGGCCGCCAGCAGCGTCGCCCAGATCGGGCCGGTGAAGCCGATCGCTGTAAGATCCGTGATCGCCATCAACGGCACGGCGTAGAACCAGGCCATCATCGAGGCGCCGTTCAGCGCGCCGCGCAGCGTCAGCATGCCCGGATTGCGCGGGATCAAGGCCCTGGGACCGGTCCGGATCAGCACCAGCGGCAGGAATATCCCGAGGGCGATGAAGTTTCGGAAGAACGCGATCTGAAAGGGGTGCAGACCGGTTTCAGCGGCGAGCTTCACAAAGATCGAATTGAACGCAAAAAAGCAGGCCGCGCCCAACATGAAGAGGGACGCTGCGACCGGGCGGATTTCGCGCGAGTGGGGAACGGGCACAGCCATTGTTTCCGACGCAGAATAGCGGAGGCCGCGCGGGACGCCACAGCGTTTTGTGCGCCGCCGCTATGCGACCAGCGCGGGCCTGCGGTAGGATCGCCAGCGCCGCCCCTGACGCCCTGGAAGGATATGATTTCGATGTCGAGCCCGATGTGGACCCCGCCGCCCGCCCGCGTCGCGGCGAGCAATATGCGCGCCTTCATGGCATGGCAGGCGGCGGAGCGCGGACGCGCATTCCCGGACTACCGCGCGCTGCACGCTTGGTCGGTCGCGGACCTGGAGGGTTTCTGGTCGGATTTCTGGGACTGGTCGGGCGTCATCGCGGAAACCAAGGGCGCGCGTATCCTCATTGACGGCGACAAGATGCCGGGCGCGCGCTTCTTCCCCGACGCCAAGCTGAACTTCGCCGAAAACCTGCTCCGCCATTGCGGCCCCGGCCCCGCGATCATGTTCCGCCGGGAAGACGGCCTTGAGCGCATCATGTCCGGCGACGAACTCAAGGCGTTAGTCGCGCGGATCGCCAAGGCGCTGCTCGCCATGGGGATTGAGCCTGGCGACCGGGTCGCGGGCTTTCTTCCGAATATCCCGGAGGCCATCGCCTGCATGGCGGGCGCGGCCAGCATCGGCGCCGTCTGGACGTCCTGCTCGCCGGACTTCGGCGTTCAGGGCGTGCTCGACCGGTTCGGGCAAATCGCGCCGAAGGTCATGATTTCGGTCGATGGATATGTTTATGCCGGCAAGCGCCTGGATATCCGCGATAAAGTGAGCGCCGTCGCCGACGGGCTGCCGGGCCTCGAAAAATTGGTGATCGTGCCGTTCCTCCAGGATACGCCCGACCTTGCCGATATGCCCGGAGCGATCGCGCTGGAAGACTGGCTCGCCCCCCACGCCGCCGGTCCGATCCCGTTCAAGCGGCTACCCTTCGATCACCCGCTCTATATCCTCTATTCGTCGGGCACGACCGGCGCGCCGAAATGCATCATCCACCGGGCGGGAGGCATTCTGCTTCAACACCTTAAAGAGTATTCTCTGCATGCGGACATCAAGCCCGGCGACCGGCATTTCTATTTCACGACCCTCGGGTGGATGATGTGGAACTGGCTGGTCAGCGGCCTGACGGTCGGCGCGACATTGATGCTCTATGACGGCTCGCCCTTCCATCCCGACGGCAATGTGCTTTGGGATTATGCGGATGAAAGAAAGTTCAATATTTTCGGGACTTCCGCGAAATTCATCGAAGGTTGCCTGAAGGGCGGGATCGATCCTCAGACGACACATGATCTTTCGGAATTAAAAATAATTCTCTCAACCGGTTCGGTGCTGGTTCCTGAAGGATTCGATTATGTTTACGCCCATGTGAAGCAGGATGTGGCGCTCGCCTCGATTTCCGGCGGCACGGACCTCTGCGCCTGCTTCGTCGCGGGCGAGCCGACGGCGCCAGTCTACCGGGGCGAGATCCAGGCCCCGGCGCTAGCCATGGACGTCGCCACGCTGCGCGATGACGGGACGCGGTCCGCCGTCGGCGAAAAGGGCGAGCTCTGCTGCATGCGGCCGTTCCCCTCGATGCCGCTCGGCTTCTGGGCCGACCCCGACGGCGCCAAATATTTCGACGCCTACTATTCGACATATCCGAACGTCTGGCGGCATGGCGACTATGCGGCCTTCACGCCCCATGGCGGCATGATCATCTACGGCCGGTCCGATGCGACCCTCAACCCAGGGGGCGTCCGCATCGGCACGGCGGAGATCTATCGCCAGGTGGAACAGCTTGAGGAAGTCGTCGAGAGCATTGTCATCGGCCAGGAATTCGACGGCGACACGCGGGTCGTGCTCTTCGTCAAGCTCCGGCCGGGCCTGACCCTGGACGACGACCTGGTCCAACGCTTGCGCCGCCGCATCCGCGATCACGCTTCGCCGCGCCACATTCCGGCGAAGGTGCTGCAGGTCGCTGATATTCCACGCACGCGATCCGGCAAGATCGTCGAACTGGCGGTCCGCGATATCGTCCACGGCCGCCCGATCAAGAACAGGGAAGCGCTCGACAATCCCCAGGCGCTGGAGCACTTCCGCGACCGACCGGAGCTCGCTGGCTGAGCGCTGCGCCTCGCCCAGCGGCAGGATCGCGCCTATGCGGCGCTGCCCCGGCTTGCGTCATTCTTTCCGCGTTCGGCCCGTTCGATTGCTGTAGGATGCGGCCGATGTTCCCGCCCGCCCAGAGTGCCGCCCCATGAAGCCGCCACAACCGTCCGGCCGCGTCGAAGGCGCCACGGTCATGGGCATCATGCTGATGCTGTCGGCGATCGCGCTCTTTACCTGCCTCAATGGCACGGTGAAATGGCTGACCCAAACCCATGACCCCTTGATGGTCGCCTGGGCGCGGAATGCCGGCGCCCTGGCTTTCATGCTGGCGGCGTTCCTGCCGAAGCATGGGCTGAAGCTGCTGCGCCCGAACATGCCCGCCGCCCAGGTGGCGCGCGGGATTTATCTGCTCGGGTCGACCTTGCTGTATTTCTTCGGCCTCTCCTATCTCGACATGGCGTCGGGCGCGGCGATCCAGTTGACCGGCCCCTTGATGGTGACGGCGCTTTCGGTGCCGCTCCTGGGGGAAAAGGTCGGCTGGCGCCGGGCGCTCGCCGTCGGCGTCGGGTTTGCGGGCGCGATGATCATCATCCGGCCCGGGATCGATATGCGCTGGGCGGCGCTCTTGTTCGTCGCGAGCGCCTTTTGTTCGACCTTCTATCAGATCACGACCCGCCATCTCGCGAGCTATGACAGCGCGGCGACGGCGGCGACGGTCGCCGCGGCCGTCGGCCTGGTCGCGCTGACGCCGATCGTGCCGTTTTTCTGGGAGACGCCCGAGGATTCGCTGACGGTCGCCCTGTTCCTCGGGCTTGGCGTGTTCGCCGGGTTCGGGCATTTCCTGCTGACCAGCGCCTATCGCTATGCCGGGGCGTCGACGCTTGCGCCTTTCAGTTATGCCCATCTGCTTGGCGCGGCGGTCGTGGGGTTCATTCTGTTCGGCGACTTCCCTGATCTCTGGACCTGGGTCGGCGCCGCAATCATCGTCGCGGCCGGATTGTACGTGGCGCATCGGGAAAGAATGGCCGGGCGCGCGAAGGCCGTTCCCGCGGCGCACAAAAGGCACTAACCTTGTTTCCATGACGATGTATGCCAGCTTGCCAGAACGCAGCGACGCCCGCCGGGTCGTGATCGACGTCGAGAGCGCTTGCTCCGTGCTTGGGGGCGACACGCAGCGGACGGCGATGGTCGTGGCCTCGCCCCATTCCGGCGATCGCTACCCGATCGATCTGCTGGCCGCGAGCAAACTCGACGCCGCCGCTCTCCGCCGGTCGGAGGACGCCCATGTGGATGTGCTGTTCGGCGGGGCTGTCGATATCGGCGCGCCGCTCCTGCATGCGCATTTCCCGCGCGCTTATGTCGACGTCAACCGGGAAGCCTACGAACTCGATCCCTTGATGTTCGACGCGCCATTGCCGCCCTATGCCAAGACGCGCAGTCCAAGGGTCGCGGCCGGCTTGGGCTCGATTCCCCGCGTCGTCGCCGCCGGCGTGGAAATCTACGACCGGCGCCTCAGCTTCGCGGAAGCCGCGGCCCGGCTGGAGCATTGCTACCGGCCCTATCACACGGCGCTCCGCCGGCTCGTGAAAGGCACGCGGTCGACCTTCGGCGTCTGCCTGCTGGTCGATGCGCACTCCATGCCCTCCGCCGGGTTGAGCTGCAGGGACGACCCGTCCTTCGGTCAGATCGATTTCGTGCTGGGCGACAATCATGGCCACGCGGCCGACCGGATCTATCTGGACGCCGCCAAGACCTGGCTCGAGGGGCGGGGCTACGCCGTCGCGGTCAACGATCCCTATCCCGGCGGCTTTGTCACCAAGACCTATGGCGCGCCATCGGACGGCGTGCACGCGCTGCAAATCGAGGTCAATCGCGCGCTTTACATGGATGAAATGACCTATGCCCGCGTCCCGTATTTCGAGACGCTGCGTCAGGACATGACGGATCTCCTGGGGCATCTGGCGAAAAGCATTCCGGCAAACGCCGCCTGAACGGCGACCTCCCGGTCAGCCGGACAGGCCATGCGCTCCCGCTTTTCTCGAGCGTCCCGAACTTTGGGCAAAAAAAGGGGCCGCGTTTGCACGCGGCCCAAGTTCAGGGAGGAAACGCCCAAGATGGGCACGAAACGGCGAACCGTTCCGTCCTCTTTATATGATATGGTGCAGCGCAAAAATCAAGAGGCTTTTTCCGCCGATCCAGAATAAATTTCAGTGAAATCAGGCGCGTAAAATGCTGCGGCGCAAAATGCCGCAGGTCCGGACCGCATTATTCCCTTGGCGCGTGCTTCGCCAGGATGCGTTGCAGCGTGCGCCGGTGCATGCGGAGTCGCCGGGCAGTTTCCGAAACATTGCGGTCGCATTGCTCGTAAACCCGTTGAATATGCTCCCAGCGGACGCGGTCGGCGGACATCGGCATGTCGGGCGGCGGCGGCGAGCCGTCTTCGGACGCGAGCAAGGCGGCTTCGATCTGATCGGCGTCCGCCGGCTTCGGCAGATAGTCGATCGCGCCAGCCTTCACCGCGGCGACGGCCGTCGCGATATTGCCATAGCCGGTCAGGATGATCGCGCGGACGTCCGGCCGCTCCGCCTGGAGGGCTGCGACGACGTCGAGGCCGCTGCCGTCGCCAAGGCGCAGGTCGACCACCGCATACGCTGGTTTCAGATGCGCCATTTGCAGGCCCTGGGCGGCGCTTTCGGCCGTGTGCACTTCATAGCCGCGTCGTTCCATGGCGCGGGCCAGCCGTTTCAGAAACGGCAGATCGTCCTCGACGATCAGGAGCGTCTTCCCCGGTTCCGGCGTGACGCCATTATTATCGATCGACATTGCTCTCTAACTCCCCGCCCTGAACTTCCAGCGCCGATCGCGTCCAGGACGCGACGACTTCGGCGCCGGCGCCGGACCGATTGGCGAATGTAAGCCGTGCGCCAGTATTCTCCAACAAGGTCCGCGCGATAAACAGACCCAGGCCCATATGGCCGCTTTGATTGCGCCGTGTCGAGATATAAGGCTCGCCGATCCGCTGCAGCGTGTCGATCGGAAACCCCGGCCCGTCGTCGACGACGGTAATGCTGACATTCCGGGCGCTCCACGCGACGGTGACAGTCACGCGCGTAGCCGCAAATTGCAAGGCGTTGGACAGAATATTGACCAGGCCGTTGACCAGTTCCGGGGTGCGCGCGATCCGGGGCTCCGCGCCGGCGTCGCCGGAAACCGGGCGGCGCAGCACTTGGAATTCGACATTCGCCTGCTCCCGTCCGAGGGCGATGTCCTCGATCAGGGCGGAAATGGCGATCGGGTAGAACCGCACGCCGGAATCGTCGCTGGGGCGGGCGGCCAGTTCCGCCAGGATCGCCCGGCAGCGCTCCGCCTGGGAGACCAGCAGGGCCGCGTCCTCCGCTGCTTCCGTATCCGGCGGCAGGTCGCGGGAAAGCTCCTTCGCGACGAGCGAGATGGTCGCGAGCGGCGTCCCAAGCTCATGGGCGGCGGCGGCGGCGAGCGCGCCGACGGCCGAGACCTGCTGCTCCCGTCGAAGCGTCGCCTCCACGGCCGCAAGGGCGTTCTGCATGCGCCGCTGCTCCGCCGCGACCCGCCCGACATAGCCCGCCACAAAGACGATCCCGATGATCGTCGCGGCCCAACTCGCGAGGGCATAGACCGGCGGCATCGCCGGCGCGGGGCCCGGCAGCGGCATGTGCGCCAGCGCCAGGAGCGTGACGAGCGCAGCAACGAAGAGGCCGAGCAGCACGGTCTGCCGGCCGGGCAGCAATGAGGCCGAGACCGTCACCGGGGCCAGAATCAGCACCGCGAAGGGATTGAACAGGCCGCCCGTCATGCCCAGCAGGAAGGTCAGTTGCGCCGCATCGAACCCCAGCAGGAACATGGCTTCCGGCTGCTGCATGTGCCGGGCGCCCGCATAGCGCGACCGCAGCAGCAGGTTGAGCAGGGCCGAAGCCGCGATCGCCGTCAGGCAAGCAGCGAGCGGGGTGCGGTATTCGAAGCCGAAATGCACCACCAGCACCGTGGCGAGTTGTCCGCAGATGCCGATCCAGCGGATCGCGATCAGCGTCGCGGCGCGGATATGGCGCGGGCTGCCGCCGGGCGTGTCCCCGAAGATATCGAGCTTGAAGGTATCGAGCATGGCATGTGTCCCAAGCCGCAGTCAGCCTCGGCATCGGCGGCTATCAGACAGGGCGCTGCGCCTTGAGGGAAGGGCGCGGCGGCCGAATTCGCGCAATCGCTATCGGACGTAGATGCGCACTTCGTCGACCTGGGCGTCGGGCGCGAGCCGTTCGGAGGCGAACAGCCGGTCGCGGGGCACGCCCATGTCGAGCAGCGTGCGGATTACCCGGTCGGCCTGCCGGCGCGCCGAAAGGGGGCTGCCGGCGGCGAGCGGGGCGGCCGCCTCGATCTCGAAGCTGGACGCCGGGCGCCGCTCGAGCGCGGCGCTGATCGCGGCATAAAGCGGCTGTTCGTATTCCACGGTCGGCCGATCGAAGCGGATCACCACCAGCGGGCGGTCCGCCGGGGTCTGTCCGGCCAGGGAGCGGCTTGGCGCGGCGGCGTCGAAGACCGGCCGCCCGGCCGTAACCCCCAGATTGCCGCCATAGACTTCGCCATTCTTCACGGCGAGGCCAAGCGTCGTCAGGTTCCGGCGTTCCCGGCCGACATAGGCGGTCTGGCGGTTCACGTCGGTATTGATCTCGGAGAGCAGGCGATCGATCAGGATGACGGTCCGGTTGACCTCGTCCTCCAGAACGGCCAGTTGCCGGTGGTCCTCGTCGACCGCGCCGGAGAGATTATAGGCGGCGCGCACCGCTTCCAGCAGGTATCCGGCGAGCGCGGCGTCGGTCGAGACCTGGCCCGCAAGCTCCGCGAGCCGCGCCAGATCCTGGTCGATGCGGCCAAGCTGGCCCTGGGCCTCGCCCAACTGGCTGGTCAGAATGGGGTTGCCCTTGGTCGTGCCGACCTGCAGGCGGGCGTTGATGCCGGCGACGAGCGCGTGATAGCGCTCGGCATGCTGGGCGGTCGCGACCTGGGTTTCGCGCAATTGCTGGCTATGGGCGACAAGGCCGCGCTGCATGGTGTCGAGGTCGCCGCGCAATTGCAGCACCTTGGCGCCGACGAAGGTCCCGGTCGGCGCGCCGGCCTCGACGGGCCGCGGGGCGAGGGGGGCGCTTGCCGGCAAGCTCGTCGCGTAGCGTTGCGGCGGGGTCATGGGCGCGGCCGGAGGCGCGGTCATGGTTTGCGGCTGCGCGCACGCAGCCAGTCCCAGCAGCGCCGCTGCCAAGCCAAATCCGCTCCGCCACTGCATGCCGTCTTGCCTCAACTCATTATCCCAACGCCAAACGTTCCGGCCTGCGCGCCGCAGGCCCCGGTCAGCCGCTGCGATATAAAAGCAAAACGGCTTCAGTTACAATCGTCAGGGCAATTAGGGCGCCATGAAGGCCGCGTCGTTTCAGCCCACCTATTTCCCTGTTGCCAAGCCCCCCGCCAATCGAGTAGCTTCCGCGCTCCGTCGGCGACCGAAGCCGACCGGCCGCGCGCCCGTAGCTCAACTGGATAGAGCACCTGACTACGGATCAGGAGGTTAGGGGTTCGAATCCTCTCGGGCGCGCCATTTAAATCAA